>Ga0116158_10000908_pt1 | contig 27587 bp, 21 predicted proteins | sample AD_UKC052_MetaG_FD_89883 | JGI IMG/M metagenome (GOLD analysis project Ga0116158, IMG submission 89883) | Active sludge microbial communities of municipal wastewater-treating anaerobic digesters from USA - AD_UKC052_MetaG | ecosystem: Engineered > Bioreactor > Anaerobic > Digestate | place: USA... | reverse complement strand
GAATACCGGTAAAGGCTGGGTACATGTACACCAAACCAAAGAAATGCGCGAAGCCGAAGAAAAAGCCCAACAGGCCAATTTCAGGCAGTTGTACGATATGCGCAGTACGCCCACCCTGTTTTTGCTGGATAAGGAAAAAAGGATAGTAGCCAAAAACCTGGGGCTCGAAGACCTGGATAATGTATTAAAACAGAAGTTAAGCCTGGAAACGAAGTAACTTTGCAAAATCCCAATAAACACAAGAAATGACTAGGTTCTTTTTAATCCCTGGAATCATTTTCCTCGGAATTTTGGCTCAGCAAGGTAAGGTCAATTCACAAACCCTGTTTACCTATGGTTCCAAAACAGCTACAAGCAAAGCATTTCTCAGGGCCTTCAACAAAAACCCCGGAGAAGGCGACCGCCGCAAAGCCATGGAGGAATACCTGCCGCTTTACATCAATTATGTACTCAAGGTTCAGGATGCTTACGATAAGCGGCTCGATACCCTGCCGGTGCAGCAGCAGGAACTGATGAATTACAAAGTTCAGCTTGCCGAGGGTTTTATTGCCGAAAAATCAGGTGCCGAAGCGTTGGTAGATGAAGCCATTGCCCGCATGCAGGAAGAAGTGCTGCTCGGGCATATTTATATAGGCTACAACAATGGCGACACTGCCGCGGCCATTAAGCGCGCGCAGGAGGCCATTGCGCAGTTAAAGGCGGGGAAAAACTGGAGCGACGTTGCCCTTCAGTACAGTACGGATGAAGCAGTAAAGGGACATAAGGGCGTTATTGGCTGGATTGGACCCTTTGTAATTCCTTACACCTACGAAACACTTGTGTATGGCCTGCCCAAAGGCGGATACAGTACACCACAACGCGCCTCCGAAGGGGTTCATATTTTCAGCAAACGCGATACAAGACCGGGGACAGGAACCGTGCAGGTGGCACAGATTTTAATAGCAGATATAGGCGGCCTTACCGCCGATGACCGGAAACAACGGGCACGGCTTGCCGATTCACTATACGATGCACTGCAAAAAGGAAGCAGTTTTCAAAATCTTGTAGCCGAATTCAGCGAAGACCGTTCAACCAAATACCAGGCCGGTGAGCTGCAACCCTTTGGTACCGGCAGTTACGATCCCGTTTTTGAAGCAACTGCGTTTGGTTTGAAAAACCCCGGCGATTACTCAAAGCCCTTTGTAACGGCATATGGCTGGCATATTCTGAAATTGATTTCGAAAACACCCCCACCGGCTAAAACCAACGAAGAGGCCCGCTCTTTACTGAGGCAAAAAGTGGCTGTGGATGGAAGGCTGGAAAATTCACGCGAAGCCTATGTAAAAAGCAAAATGACTGCCATGAAATTTAAGGCAGGTGTTGTTACCCCGTCGCAGTTGCAGGCTTTTACTGATAGTGTACTGTACAATACCGAAAAACGGCCTGCAGGTCTTACCAATAAAACCGTCCTTTTCAGCATTGGAAAAACAACATACACGCTGGAAGACTGGACAGCATTTGTAAGGGTGCAAGCCATGTCGGGCAGCATGGAAGCCGGTGAAAAAATAGGTGACCGTTATGAGGATTTTAAATTAGGTAAGGCTTCGGAATATTTACCCGAACACCTCGATGAAATAGAACCCGATTTTGCGCTTCAGTTTAAAGAATTTAAGGATGCCAACCTGTTGTTTGATGCCATGGAGCGCAACGTATGGAACAAAGCCATGGAAGATACTGCAGGGTTAAAAAAATACTATGATGCCCATAAGGATAAGTACCGCTGGGAAGAAAATGTACTGGCAATTCTGGTTACGGGAAGCGATTCCATGCTGGTGGTAAATGCCCGCACCCGCCTTGCCAACGATAAATCGGAGTGGCGCAAACTGAATGAGGAATTTGAAGGAAAGGTATATGCCGACAGTTCCCGCTACGAACTAACCGCGTTTGCCTGGGCAAGGGGAGGAAATATTGTTCCGGGCAATTGTACCAACCTGGAACACAACGATATGGATAACAGCTTCAGCTTTGCCTGTATCCTTGAAAAAGGAAAAGCAGGCGACCCACGTAATTTTGAGGAAGCAAGGGGCTTTGTTGCAAGCGATTATCAGCAGATACTCGAAACTGAATGGATCAGCAGGCTGAAGAAAAAGTATCCTGTAAAGGTGGTAGATGCGGAGTGGAAAAAGTTGGTGGCGGGGAAGTGAAGGTTGACGGTTTGAAGAGTTAACAAGTTAACTCGTCAACTTATCAACTCCTAAAAAGCCACCCTGAAACTCCCAAACACCCCAAACTTGCTCACCCAATTTTCCGGCAGTGGCTTGGGGCCAAATCGCCATATCAGGTCAAAACGAAGTACTTTCAGGATATTATCTATGCCAGTTCCGCCTTCAATATACATTTTGCCATCGAGGTTCTGAAAGGGATGGCCCTGTACAAAATTCAGCGCAACGTTTTCATCCGTTAATCCGCCTACCAGGGTTTTTACATTCCAGAACTGCCGCCACTTCATTCGCCGGGTGATACCTACATACTTGAAAAGGCCGCTGCCGATATTGTGTTCCACCGAAAACCCGGCATAGCGGTCGTTTATGTATTCAAACCGGTTCATCAGGTTGAAGGCGTATTTATTGTAATAGTAAATTTCATTGCCCGGGGCCACTTCAAGCAGCATATAGGGCAGGGTGCCAAAGGTTTTGCCGGCATACAGGTTATATTCAATGGTGCCAAAGGGGGCAATTTTAAAATAATCGTTGATGCGGAACTTTAGCTTGTGGTAATCGTAATTGCTGTTTAAAACACCGCTCCAGCCTTTGTGGTACTGTACCTCCACCGTAGGGTAATCGCTGCCAAGGCTTGTGCGGAAGTAATTACCGTTCAGGAATTTTTCCATGTAGGAAAACCGCAGGGTTACCGCCGTTTCAAAGTTGTTGAGCGCATCGCCCTTCCCTGATGGAAAATTTTCTTTTCCGGGCAAATTCTGCAGCGGATCAAATATTTTTTGCTGCACACCCAGTTTTACACTGAAACCGCTAAGCGTACTGTTGTAATACTCCAGTTCCTTCATTTCCACCTTCATAAACTTAATGGGAATACCGGTTTTACGGATGGCAAGGGCAAAAATATTGTCGAGGCTTACCTCGTCGTAATAGTTCTGACCGTTATCAAGATCGTTAAGGTAAGTGCCGTGGATATAGCTGCGGGGGTCTTTGCGGATATAATGATAGGCCTCGGCCTTCCCCTTAAAGGTTTGATCGCCAAAACCGTAGGCCAGGTAACCGTGCAGGTACCAGTTGGGGCTGAGTTTAGGGGTTGTACCAAGATCGAAACGGGTACGCAGCCCTTCCCAGGCATTCAGGGTAACCCAGTTGTACCAGGGACCAATTTCAAATTTGCCGATAGGCTTGTACCCGGTAGTTACAAAATATACCGTGTTACTGTATTTCTTAAAAAGTGGCATGGATTGCAGGGTATCAATCATTTTGTACACCGCTGCCTCGTTTTTGGTAAGCGCTTCGTGTCTTTCACCTTCCCAGTATTCATCGGTTTTTTTCTCCGAACCGGGCAATACCACTACCTCTTCCATTATTTTGTTGCCGGCCAGTGCCTGTTCTATTCTATCCGGATCAAAACTTATCTGCCGGTAAGTGGTGGTTTTTCGCCCTTTCATACCCACGTTGTTTTTACCGATAGGAAACACATCCGCTATAAATTTGTCTTTCGATAAAAACCAGGTACTGTCGTTCACCATGGAGAAGTCCTGGTAAACGCTCAGGTTTTCTATATAGTTTACAGTTGAAAGCCCGGTAAGCCGCAACTGAATTCGCTGTATGGCAAAAGTGGTATCGTGTACCCATGCATCGCCTTCAAAAGTGTTTTGGCCCTTGTGTTTGGCGGTAAACACCCAATGATAATATCGCCTGCCATTCAGCACAACGGTATCGGGGGTGCTGTACACATAATAATTATCACCCTGGCTGCTGAGCGGGCTTACAAACTGCTTATCGAAAACCGGAATAAAATTGCTGTACACATTTACATTCTGGTACATACCACCCAGCAGTTTGGTCACACTTTCATTGTTTATACCATTGGTTTGGCTTGCTTTAATTTCTTCACGGGTTTTGCGCGGACTTCGCCTGTAAAAATAATCCGAAAGCGTTTCTGTAAGAAAAACCGGTAATATCGGCGGACCCCCTTCCGAACTGTCAATGTTATCCAGGATAAAGGCAAATGGCTTGATGATGCCTTTTTTCTCCAGTTTCTCCTTGTTTATTTTATTAAAATCCAGTTCGAGTTTATTATGAAGCTCGTAGGCAAAATAAGGAAAACGGCTGCGGTCGTTCTTTGGTTTGTTGCGCACCACTTTTCGCCAGAGTATCAGGCCGCGGTCGGCCTTGGTTTTAACCACCACCCCCTGAGTAACCGCCCGCTGTAAATTTATTTTCAGAAAACCGGAATCGGGAAACTCTTTGGTAGAAATAGTAAACTTATCATAACCCACATAGGTAATCTCCAGCGAATCGGCCTGCCAGCCGGGCAATATTTCAATGCTGAAAAAGCCAAGCGAGTCAGTAACGGCACCCCGCTGAACGGGTTTTAGTACAACGGAGGCAAATGGAATGGCCTCCTCGTTGTGGGCATCCTTCACCTGCCCCTTCAGGGTGGTGGGCTGCCCGCTTGCAATTATACCGGAAAACAGCAGGATGAAGGGTAGCCAACCAATTTTGTTCATATCGTGCAAAAATAAGCGCATTCATTATGCGTTAATAATACCGTTTATGTATAGAACCAATAGAAATATCGCTTTTAACAGGCCGTTTAAATGCTTTGGAGAGCCCTATCGGTTAACTTTGCGCCGGAAAAATTGAATCAATCACATGTTTACCAAGTTGAAATACATAACCACCCTGCTGCTCCCTCTTCTTTTGCTTTCAGTAATCTCTTTAGATGCACAGGCACAGCGAAAAGGTAAAAAGAAGAAAAAGGGCGCCCTAACAGCCGAACAGGTTTTACAAACAAATTTAACCCGGCATGTGGGTGTGCTTGCTGCCGATAGCCTCGAAGGCAGGCGTACCGGCACCGAGGGCGAAAAGAAAGCGGTACGGTATATTGCCGCACAATACCAAACACTTGGAATTAACGGTGCTGGCACAGAAGGGCTTATCCAGCCTTTTGAAATTGATGAAGGCAAGAGTTTCCTGAAACAAACCAGCCTCACGATTGACGGAAAATCATTGGTTGCCGGAAAGGATTATTTCCCTTTTGCATGGAGTGGTGAAGGTAAATTTGAGTCGAACGCCTCGGTTGCATTAAGCGAAGCAGGTGATACATGGTGGATTGATCTTGAATCCACCATCGAAATAAACGAAGAGAATCCCCATTTTATACTCGCTACTCATTTGCAGGAGTTAGCTAAAGGAGCAGCAGCAAAAGGGGCAAAGTCCATTATTTTTTACAACGACGGCAGCAAACCCGACAGTTTATCCTTTAATGCAAAAGACAGATCGGAAACGCTTTCCATTCCGGTAATTTACCTGACTGCTGAGGCAAAAAAAGCATTATCCATAACCGACGAAAGCAATCCGGAGGTAGTAGCACAAATAAAGTTTGAAAAAGTAATCCGCAAGGGTATGAATGTAGTGGCCGGTATTGATAACGGTGCCCCATCCACCATTGTTTTGGGTGCCCACCTCGACCATCTTGGCTATGGCGAAGATGCCAACAGCCGGCATACAGGCGAACCGGGCATACACAACGGTGCAGATGATAACGCGAGCGGCACTGCGGCCGTATTGGAGTTGGCCAGGATAATTAAAGCCAAAGGCGACAAACGCTTCAACTATATTTTCCTGCATTTTAGCGGCGAGGAATTGGGGCTTTACGGAAGTAAGTATTTTACCGAACACCCCACTTTTGATTTAAAAAAGGTTAATTATATGATTAACCTCGACATGGTTGGCCGGTACAACGACAGCAGCAAAGCACTTACGGTGGGAGGAATCGGTACTTCGCCCTCATGGGCACAATTGGTGCAGCCAACGGCCGATTTCCTGCTGAAAATTGACAGCAGCGGTACCGGCCCAAGCGATCATACCTCTTTTTACAGGAAAGATATACCGGTCCTGTTTTTCTTTACCGGCCTGCATACCGATTACCACAAGCCATCCGACGATGCGGATAAAATCAACTATGCCGGCATGGTAAAAATTGTAAACTATATCGATGGCATTATTGAGCGTTCGCCTGCCGATACCCGGCTTGCTTTTACCAAAACCCGCGAGCAAACCATGGGTAGCCGGGGCTTTAAAGTTAGCATTGGCATTATGCCCGACTATACTTTCAGCGGCACCGGTGTAAAAGCAGATGGCGTAATTGATGGAAGACCTGCACAAAAAGCCGGACTCCAGGCCAACGATGTAATCCTGCAACTTGGCGAACACCTGATTACGGGCGTAGATACCTACATGCAGGCACTTAACCGTTTCGAAAAAGGGCAAACCACCACTGTAGTAGTGAAAAGGGGAAGTGAGGTAAAGGAGCTACCGATTACGTTTTAAAAGCAAACCACATAGGCACAGTAGGGAACCGCACTACAACCAAAGAAAACAAACCACATAGGCACAGTAGGACACAATAGGGAAAGGCTTTACAGCTAATCTATGTTTCCTATGTGCCTATGTGGTAAAAAATGGTGGTTATTTGTTGTCACCCATCATTTTGGCCATTTCGCCGTAAGATATAAAGGTCCAGTGTTCGGTCATTTTACCCTCGGCGTTAAATTTGGTCACCTCAATAGCCTCCGAATCATAGGATTGTCCTTTTTTCATGCCAAATGCATCTTCTGCCATGGTACCGCTTGATTTCATCCATTGAAAAACGTAATCTTTGTCGGCCAGCTCTTTAATAACAGATGATTTCATATTGGGAGCCATTTTTGCCCAGCTCTGCATCATCGCAATAATGCTGTCGGCGCCCTTAATGTCACCGGTTTCGCCTGCATGGTCCACTGCATCATCAGCTAACAAACCCCTTATAGCGCTGAAATCTCCCGTTTCAAAGGCTTTGTTTACCGTATGCATGGCTTCCAGGTTTTTTTCGGCGGCTTCATCAGTAGCCACAGTTGCCGCAGCATCGGCCGGATCAGTATTTACCGTGGTTTGACAGGCAAATAACAGGCAACACAAAGCTGCCCCAAGCACAAAAGTTAACTTTCTCATAACCAGATTGTTTAAATATTAGCCACCAATGTAAAAAATCAATTTAACAAAAGCAACCATTTGAACCTTTTTTTCAGGAATCATGGCCCAAACGTGGAAATGCTTTTAACCGTGTACAGTGGTTAATTTCAAATATTCAATCATTTTGTTCGCTTAATTTGCGCCATTACCGCAAAACAAGTCCATTCTACCTCCTGACAAAACATGGCAAAACTTACCATAGATAACAGTCAGCTCGCCAACGAGTTTTTTGAGGATGCCCGGCTGCTCGGCATTCAATGCCCGGCCGAAACCACGCGTTTTGTATGGATGATCAACCGGATTTTCGGTTACCGGTTTCAGTATCAGCACGATGGCGAAATAAAACTTAGTGCGCAAAAAAGAAACTATGAGTTCCCGGTGTACACCTGCAAGGAACCCAATATGGAACTTATTCACCTGCTGTATGTAAACGGTGATGATGGCAAACATCTTTTGCCCGAACTGAAGCATATTGATTACCTGTGGTTGCTGAAAGGCGAATTATCGAACGAATCCTTTATCGTATCGCTGATGCAGGAACTGAGAAATATGGATGGGGTGCAATTGGTAATGGAGCTAACAAATGAGAAGATTCGCAACAAAGAACACCTTGTGTTGTAAATAGGAAACAGCTAAGGAAACATGATCGTTTTTACTTCAATTAAAATATTTAAACCATGTGGCAACAAACCGATAACAAACTGCACCGTCAGTTCAAATTCGCCGATTTCAGCGAAGCCTTCGCTTTTATGACCCGCGTGGCTTTTTTAGCCGAAAAGCAAAACCATCACCCGCTATGGACCAATGTGTGGAATACAGTAGACATTTGGCTGAATACCCATGATGCAGGGGATATTGTAACCGAAAAGGATCATAAACTTGCCGCTGCCATAGATAAAATAGCAGAAAAATGACACCGGAGGAGCATATCCTGGAAACCTGGCAGCAAAATGCAGCGCCTTGGGTAAAAGCCATTGCCGGAGGAGAAATTGAAAGCCGGTTGCTGGTAACCAACCAGGCCATTTTGCAAACGGTGCTTTCGCTTGCACCAACCCGGGTTTGGGATATTGGCTGTGGCGAAGGCTGGTTATGCCGCAGCCTTGCCGCAAATGGCATTAACTGTACTGGTACTGATGCCATACCCACACTGGTAGATGCTGCAAATGAAAAGGGTGGGGGGAGGTTTGAGGTACTTGCTTATGATGCCATTACCACTGAAAAAGCCAGTAATATCGGTGCCGAACTGTTCCTGTTCAATTTCTCACTTTTTGGCGCCGAACAGGTGCTGGAACTCTTGCAAAAATTGCAACCCGCACTTCCTGCCAACGGGCACCTTGTAATTCAAACCCTGCATCCTTTTGCTGCTGTTGGAGATGCAGCCTATGAAAGCGGTTGGCGTGAAGGAAGCTGGTTGGGTTTTTCGCAGGATTTTGTAAACCCGGCGCCATGGTATTTCCGAACCGTGGGCGATTGGGTGAAAATGCTGGTCAAAGCCGGTTTCAGGTTAATACACCTTAATGAGCCTGTTCATCCTAAAACGGGTAAACCCGCTTCCCTGATCCTTGTAGCAAAGGGCGGGTAAAATTTGTCAGCGGCTGTTCATTCTTTTTATCCATTTGTAACCCTCAAACCAAATAACCGAACCAAATCCGGCGCCGACCGAAACACCCAATTGCAGTGCCGTTAACCTTTCCAAACCAAAAAATACCGTCAGCGGATTTACCAAAAGCAGCAAAGCATAAATGGCCATAGTAATCCCAATAATCATGGGCACCAGGTTGTTTTTGTACCGGAGAGTAGTAAATACGGAATAGTAAAAAGACCGGTTTACCAGGGTAAGAAAAATATTCGCAGCTATTAAAACAGTAAAAGTCATGGTGCGGGTAACTGCCTCATCGCTGCCATTTTTTACGGCATACTGATAGGCAAAAAGCGAACCCGCCGTTATGGCTAATCCCTGTATAATACTGAGCGACAGTTCCTTCCAGTTAAAGAAAGTGGTGGTCATTGGCTTTGGTTTGGCAAGCATCGCATTTTTCTCCATTGGTTCATTTTCATAAATAATGGAACAGGTAGGGCCCATAATCAGTTCAAGAAAAATGATATGGACAGGTGTAAAAATATTTGGATAAATCCAACCGGCTGCCAACGGAATAAACACAGTGAGTACAATGGGTATGTGGATGGAAATAATATACTGAATGGCTTTTTTCAGGTTGGTATAAATCCGCCTACCCATAGCAACCGCATCCACCATTTTCGAAAGGTCATCTTCCAGCAAAATCAAGGATGCCGCCTGTTTGGCAATTTCCGTTCCCTTTTTGCCCATGGCAATACCAATATGGGCAGCCTTAAGCGCCGGTCCGTCGTTAACGCCGTCGCCCGTCATCGCTACAATCTGATCTTTTTCCTTAAGGGCATTAATGATGCGCAGTTTTGCCTCCGGGAACATCCGGGTAAAAACATTGGTTTGCATAACGGTTTCCTGAAGGGCGGTTTCATCCTGTTGCATCAGTGCATCGCCACTGATGCTTTTTTGGTAACCCCTGAAACCAATTTGTTTGGCTATGGAAGCAGTGGTTTCCGCATTATCGCCGGTAATAATTTTTACGGCAATGCCTGCCGTATTAAAATCATTCAACACCTTTTCAATATTGTGCTTTGGGGGATCATAAAAGGCAACTATGCCTTTAAACTGAAAAGCAAAATCCTGTTGATTTGCGGGAAAGGCATCCCCCGGAAAAATAGCTTCGGCAACGCCCAAAACCCGGTAGCCTTCAACAGCCAGTGTTTTAATGGTATCTTCTATTTGTTTCGTTTCCTGTTCCGAAAGACCGGATAACGGCATGAGCGCTTCGGGCGCACCTTTGGCAGCTATTATCCGCTTTCCATCCTTTTTTTCAAAAATATGGGTCATCATAGGAGGCACGCCTCCAAGCGGATACTCATGCTTCATTTTAAACAGAGGACGTTCATCTGCTGTGAAAAGCTTTTCATATGCTTCGTGAAGCGCGACCTCCATGGGGTCAAAAGGAATGGGCTCGCTCGCCCACATAGCCAGTTGAACCAGGTTTTTTTCGGCGGCACTTAATTCATCGGTGAGTTTGGCTATTTTAGGCGAACCGAGCGAGTACAAACCTGCAAGGCTCATTTTGTTTTGGGTAATGGTACCGGTTTTATCCGTGCAAATTACGGTAGCGCTGCCCAGGGTTTCCACGGTTTTCATTTGTTTTACCACAATACCCATTTTCATCAGGCGCCAGGCACCAAGGGCCATAAAGGTTGTAAAGGCTACCGGTATTTCTTCCGGCAAAATACTCATGGCAAGGGTAAGCGCCTTCAATAAGCTATCGAGAAAATCATACGATTTGAAGTAGTTGATGGCCCATACAATCAGGAAAATGATGGCACCGGCCAAAACCATCTTCTTTACGAAATTGTTGATCTGATTTTCAAGTGGCGTTTTCTCTTCCTTAATGCTTTCCAGGCTCTTGCCAATTTTTCCAAGCTTCGTTTCATTCCCTATCCCCGTAACTGTTACAATAGCAAGTCCGCTCACCACTGTTGTACCAAGGTAAACGGCATTATCCTCCATAGTTTTATCCTTACTTAGCGAAAGCGATTCGCCGGTAAGAATGGATTCGTTTACCGAAAAATCATTGGAATGAATGATGATGCCATCGGCAGCAATCAGGCTACCCTCTTCCAACATCAGGCTGTCGCCCTTTACCAGTTCCTCGCTCTTAATTTCTGCCAGTTCCCCGTTACGGATTACCCTGCAGGTAGGCTGGGTAAACGATTTCAGTTTCTCCAGCGCATTTCTGCTTCTTGAATCCTGGTACAACGAGATAGCGGCTACCAGTATGATAGCCGCGGCTAAAAATATACCATCCCCCGTTTTACCGCTGATAAAATAAATGACCGATGCTACGAGTAATAAAATGACCATAGGTTCTTTGGCAAGGCCTTTTACCGCATCAATAAACCTGTTATCTTTTTTGAAACTGAGTGCATTTTTTCCGAATTGTTTTCGTGCTGCCATTACCTGTTCATTGGTAAGGCCATTTATATTGAAGTTATTGACAGACATAGTAATCTCGTGGAATTGTTCTTCGATACATAAAAAAGCATATTGACGTTAACCGGTCAAAATTGCATGTTTACGGTTTTTATTAAAGATAAGCAAGTTAGACAAACAGGAATAAATTTATACCCTAACTTGCCCGTTTAGTAATCACTTTCAAACGATGGTTTTTATGCAATTGAAAAAACTAACCTGTATAGTATGGCTCCTCGTTTTGCTGTCATCAGCAGGCTTTTCACAGGCACCACAAGGCGTAACCCTTGAAAAATTGAAAGAAATTGCAGTAGTTGACCAAAAAATAATGATGCCCATGCGCGATGGCATTCGCCTTGCCACTGATATCTACCGGCCCAAAGGCAACAAGCCCGCACCGGTTATTTTTTCCCGGACACCCTATAATTTTAACGGATGGGGCGATGGCGAAGCAAGGGGTAATTACAGTACAGCCTACGAAGCAGTAAGCCGTGGCTATGCTTATGTGGTACAAAACGAACGGGGCCGCTTTTTCAGCGAAGGCGAGTGGGATATACTCGGCACACCGCTTACCGATGGCTGGGATGCTTTTGACTGGATGGTAAAACAACCCTGGTGCAGCGGCAGTATTGGCCTGATTGGCTGCAGCAGCACCGCCGAGTGGCAAATGGCCGTGGCAGCTATGGGGCATCCGGCGTTGAAGGCGGTGGTACCACAAGCATTTGGTGCAGGCGTTGGCCGAATAGGCAATTTTTATGAACAGGGAAACTGGTACCGGGGCGGCGCTACGCAAATGCTGTTTATTGCCTGGTTGTACGGCACCCAAAACGATGCCATTCGCCCGCAATTTCCCAAAAATGCCACACAGGAGCAACTCCTCAGGGCAAGCCGGCAATTTGACCTGGCGCCCGAACGGGAAAAAGTGGATTGGGCAAAAGGACTGGCACACCTGCCGGTGCAGGATATCCTGAAAAATGTAAATGGTCCGGAAGGTGTTTTTAATGATATGGTAAAACGCAAACCCAACGACCCGGCCTGGTACAAAGGCGGTTTATACCATGATAACATGAAATTCCATGTTCCGGCATTTTGGTTTGTAAGCTGGTACGATGTAAGCAGCAGCCCCAACCTTGCCATGGTCAATCACATAAAAGAAAAGGCGGCAATTAACAAGGCTATTGCCGATAATCAATACCTGGTAATTGCGCCTACGCTGCATTGTTCGTACACAAGGGCAACCGAAAATACCATGGTGGGCGAACTGAGCGTGGGCGATGCGCGCCTCAATTACAATGAGCAGACCTACAGTTGGTTTGACAAATGGCTGAAAGGTGCCGATAATGGATTTGCAACCAAAACGCCCAAAGTGCAGTACTATACCATGGGGTTGAATAAATGGCAAACTGCCGAAAGCTGGCCACCTGCAGGCGTGCAGATGCAAACCTTTTACCTGAACAGCGGGGGTAAGGCCAACAGCCTGCATGGCGATGGCAAACTTTCAAATATTGCACCCGCCAAAAACAGCCCGAACGACGGTTTTACCTACGATCCCCAAAACCCGGTACCTTCTTATGGCGGCAATGTATGCTGCACGGGCAATGCGGTGCAGGGTGGCGCTTTCGATCAGCGCAGGATGGAAACAAGGAATGACATTTTGGTGTACACTAGTGATGTGTTGACAGATGACACCGAAGTGAGCGGTTTTATTGAAACCACACTTTATGTGGGAAGCGACGCAAAGGATACTGATTTTACCATCAAACTGATTGATGTTCACCCTGATGGCGAAGCCTACAACCTCGACGAAACCATTCAGCGTGCCCGCTGGCGTGAGGGTTATGAAAAAGAAGTGTGGATGGAAAAAGACAAAGTGTACAAACTGGAAATGAGTCCCATGAGTACAAGCAATTTGTTTAAAAAAGGGCACCGCATCCGCATCGAAATATCAAGTAGCAACTTTCCCCGGTTTGACCGCAACCTGAATACCGGGGGCAATAATTTTGATGAAAAGGATGGGTTGGTAGCCCATAACCTCCTTTTCCATTCAGCACAATACCCTTCACAGATAAGGTTTCCGGTACGTAAATAACCGTTACATCATTTTTTATATAGAATAGCCATCCTGATTGATGGCTATTCTTTTTAATTTTCAAGGGGATAACTTACCTTTCAATCCAATTTTTTATATGATGAAAATTGAATGGTGGACCCGGAAATTTCCAAGGATTAATGCGTTATTGCTCATCCTCGCCATCTTTCCGATATTTATAATTCCATCCCTGCCGGCTTACTGGTCTGGATTTTTGTATCCCATATTCTTTACCGGTATTTTTCTCACCGCAGCTTTTTCCATCAGTTCAAAAAGAAAAGCGGTTTTATATTCCGCCCTTTGCCTCTCAGCCCTTTTTATGATCGCCCAAATAGGGGGCTGGTACAACATGAAAATTATCATCCGGGGTCTTCAGATCCTTTTCTTCTTTTTTATGGTTACCGCTCTTATAAAGGAAATCTCACAGTCACCGGCAGTAAGCAAAACAGTGATTATTGATGCCATAACAGGGTACCTGTTGCTTGGGTTTGCCTTTAGCCTGCTTGTTACGGTTGTTTCAAGCCTGCATCCCGATGCTTATAATACCCTTCATGCCCCGGAAATTGAAATAAAAAACCTGGATTCCATACGTGATGATATTTATTATGCTTTCGTTACTTTCACTTCTACAGGTTATGGAGATATTCTGCCGGTAGCACCGGTAGCCAAATCCCTTGCTATTCTTATCAGTATTTCAGGTCAATTATACATTGCCATTATTATTTCGTTGCTCGTAGGAAAGTTTGCTTCTGCTAAAAATTGAACATCTTTGGCAAAGACTGAAGCATTTTCGTACTTTGACCTCTGGTAAAAAAAGCCCCGGCAGCGTAAAGTTGCCGGGGCTTTTTTTAATAAACCAACACTAATCCTGCCTATTGTACCATAAACTTAATGGTCTTTGTGTTCTTTTCATTCTGAAGTTTCAGGATGTAAATACCAGGCTTGAGGTTGCTGATATTAATACCTGTGGCAGAAAGGGTATTCGGCAACATGCCCGATCCAACCTGACGTCCGTCGGTACCCATAATGGTATAACCAACCTTACCGTCAAATGTATTGGCAATTACATTAAGCCTGCCGGATGCGGGGTTAGGATAAACCCTCATAGCTTCCATTGCTGCACCGGAGAAATCAATCAATTTAACTTTTGAGTAAACCGATGCGCCATCGTTGTCGGTTTGCCTGAGGCGATAATAACTTACACCCGGCAAAGGCATAAGGTCTTCTGCTTTGTAGGTATGGATACCATTGCTGTTTCCCTGACCTTTTACTACGGCAATATCATTCCATTTTTCACCTGTTTCGCTGCGCTGCACGCCAAACTCCCTGTTGTTTACTTCGGCAGTTGTTGTCCAGCTAAACTGTACGGTCTGATTTGATTTTTCGGCATCAAATGAGCGCAACTTAACCGGAAGCGGCGTTCCACCAAAAAGTAAATCATCAAAAAAGTACGTTTTTTCCCCGGCAACCGCCCCGCTTACACCGTAATTAAAGAAGATGCTCGCCATATCATAGGTAAAATCATAATTAATTGCCGGAGTTCCTGCCACTTCATTGGCAAAGTTGAAAATGAGTGTTTGCCAACCATTGGCCACTGTTGTAGTTGCTTCTGTTTGAACCGATTTAGCAGGATCAAACTGATCTTCAACTTTTACCCTGACTTTAATACCTGCGTCGGGTGACCATACCCGGATATTCATGGAAGCATTACCTTCAGAAAAAGGCATTTTTGACCGGAATCCAATTCCGCTTGGAGTAGTTACAATAATACCTGCGCCTGAAAGGGCGGTATTGCTCTTTATAGCTCTTGCCACTTTATTGTTTGGGTTTGTCGGATCAACCCCAATAGAGGATCCTTCGGCACCTCCAAATCCAATTAATCCATAATTTACCCCATTATCATCAAAAGAAACCGGCATGCTCATTTGTACCAATGGCGGAAGGCCTGTTGCTTCAAGCCGGATATCATCAAACAGAAAGGTAAAATTATCAGACCCATCGCCTTGTATCCCAAGGTCAAATATCAACACAATTCTATGGTAATCGTTACCCTTATTAATGGAGGCAAAATCGAAAGTCAGTTCTTCCCATGCATTGGCTACGCTGGTTAATGCCTGCTTTTCAAAGGTTTCCACAGCGTTTGCCTTATTTTCAACCTTTAGCAGCACTTTTGCGCCCACCCGTGGCGAATACACTTTCATACTGAACGTAGTAGTGGTTGTAAAATCAATTGGACCAGAAAGTTCAATGAAACTGCCACCCCAGAACTGCCCGGCATTTTTCACCATTTTGGCTACCTTATCGCTTGGGTTGATGCCACCCTTTTGTGGGTTGTCTAAGACTGTGGTAAAGCCGCCGTCGAAATTATAAAATGTATAATTTACCGTTGAAGATTCAAAAGTTAATGGAATAGTGGGGATACTGGAAGGCGGAGGAGGTTCTGCCGCACCAGGTATTACATCATCAAAGTAATAGGTTTTTTCACCTGCAGCCGAACCGTTTACCCCGTAGTTAAAAAAGATGGATACCTTATTATAGTTATAGCCAAAATTAATGGCCGGTGTACCTGCAACATGGTTGTTAAAATCGAACACCAGGTTTTGCCATCCATTCGCAACGGTTGTTAATGTTTCTGTTTCAACCGATTTGGTTGCGTCGGTATGGTCCTCTGCTTTCAGGCGCACTTTTATACCTGCATCGGGCGACCATACCCGAACTTCTATTTTGGTAGAACCGGATTTAAAAGGAATTTTATTGCTAAACCCTGCCTGACCTGCACCGGTAATGGTAGTGCCGGCCGTACTTAGTGCAGTATTGCTTTTTACTACTTTGCCCACTTTATTGTTTGAATTGGCAGGATCGGCCACAATGGTTGAAGCATCTGCGCCACCAAATCCAATTAAACCATAATCAACCGTGGCATCATCAAATGTAACGGGAAGGTCCATTTGTTTTAATACACCTCCGCCGCCACCCTGCAGGCTGATGTCATCAAAAAGGAAGGTAAAATTGGCAGAACCGTCGCCCGTTGTTCCCTGTTCAAATATCAAAACTATTTTATGATATGCGTCACCCTTATTGATTCCGCCAAAATCAAAGGTTAATTCTTCCCATGTATTCGCTACAGTGGTTAATGCTTCTTTTTCAAAACTTACCGTAGCATTGTTTTTGTCTTCAACCTTCAGCAGCACTTTGGCCCCTGCCCTCGGCGAATACACTTTCATCCTGAAGGTTGTATTGGTAGAAAAATCAATAGGACCTCCAAGTTCAATCCAACTGCCGCCCCAGAACTGACCGGCATTTTTCACCATTCTTCCGGTTTTGTTTGAAATATTTATACCGGATTTTTGTGGGTTATCAATTACTGTGGCAACTCCCCCGTCAAAGTTGGTAAACGTATAGGGTAGGCTTGCAGATTCAAAATCAAGAGGTAACGTTAATTGAGCAATTGAACCAATGGTTAGCCAGACACTGCAAAAAACCAGGAAAATTTTCCTCATGATAAAAATTTTTACTATTACACAGAAATAGAGGTTTTGTTTTTGTGTTTAGGATTTACCCTTTAATTGGATATGGAATAGCGGGAATTGGAAAAAGCCAGCCTGTTTTAAATGAAAATCCCCGGCTGAACCAGCACGGGGATTTTCATTTAAATAAAGACTACGTCTTCTTACTGAACCATAAACTTAATGGTCTTTGTGTTCTTTTCATTCTGAAGTTTCAGGATGTACATGCCAGCCTTAAGGTTGCTGATGTTAATGCCCGTGGCAGAAATCGTATTCTGCAACATGCCTGATCCTACCTGACGTCCGTCGGTACCAATAATGGTATAACCAACCTTACCGTCAAATGTATTGGCAATCACATTAAGCCTGCCGGATGCGGGGTTAGGATAAACCCTCATGGCCTCCATGGAAGCACCGGAGAAATCAATCAATTTAACTTTTGAGTAAACCGATGCGCCATCGTTGTCGGTTTGCCTGAGGCGATAGTAACTTACACCTGGTAAAGGCATTAGGTCTTCTGCTTTGTAGGTATGGATACCATTGCTGTTTCCCTGACCTTTTACCACAGCAATATCATTCCATTTTTCGCCTGTTTCGCTGCGCTGTACGCCAAACTCTTTGTTGTTTACTTCGGCAGTAGTTGTCCAGCTAAACTGAACTGCCTGATTGGCCTTTTCTGCATTGAAGGAAAGCAGTTTAACAGGAAGCGGATCGGAACCAAACACCACATCATCAAAGTAGTAGGTTCTTTCTACAGTTGCACCACCGGGGCCATAGTAAAAGAAAATGCTTGCTTTATTATAATTAAAAGCATAATTGATAGGAGCAGTTCCGGAAGCCTCATTAGCAAAATTAAATACCAGGTTCTGCCAGCCACCGGCTACTGTTGTTGTGGCTTCGGTTTCTACCGATTTAGCCGGATCACCAGAATCTTCAACTTTTAAACGTACCGGAATACCCGCTAACGGCGACCAAACACGCACATTCATAAAGGTGCTACCCACAGCAAACGGAAGCTTAGCAGAAAAGCCACCACCACCAGGTGCTGAAACGGTAGTTCCGGCCCAATTTTCTGCTCCGGCTACCTTTATTACCTTTGCCACCTTATTGGAAGCATTGGTTGGGTCTGCAACTATAGAGGATGCATCAGCACCTCCAAAACCAATTACACCATAATTAACCGTAGGATCATCAAAGGTTACCGGAACATTCATTTGAGTAAGTCCGCCACCGCTGCTGGCTTCAAGCCTGATGTCATCAAACAGGTACGTAAAATTGGCCGAACCATCGCCCATTGTCATAAAGTCGAATATGAAAACCAGTTTGTTATACTGAATGGTTGTGCTTACTGCACTGTAATCAAAGGTCAGCTCCTCCCACTCATTTACCTTGGTCATGGTTACTTCCTTTTCAAAAGGTGCGCCGGCTCCTTCAACTTTAAGCAGCAATTTTCCGCCTGCTTTGGGCGAAAATACCTTCACTTTGAAAGTTTTGTTGGTCGAAAAATCAATAGCACCGTTCATTGTAAGCAAACTGCCAGCCCATGGTTGGCCGGCTGATTTTACCATGCGGGCAACGGTATCGCTTGTGTTAATACCACTCTTTTGGGTATTGGCAATTACTGTAGTACCACCGCCATCAAAATCTGTAAAGGTATAATCAACCGTTGCCGATTCAAAGTTAACAGGTAGGGTTGGCAGGGTTAGCGCTCCCGATGGAGCAGCTTCCTGACGGATATCATCAAACAGGAATGTAAAGTTTGCTGAGCCATCTCCAACAGTTCCGTTATCAAAAATAACCACCACTTTTTGGTAAGTATTTGGCAAAAGAATTGCACTGAAATCAAAAGTCAAATCTTCCCAGGCATTGGCTACCGTGGTAAACTTTTCCTTTTCCAGGTTTATGGCACCATTCGTACCATTTTCAACCTTTAGTGATACTTTGGCACCCACTCTTGGAGAAAATACTTTCATCCTCAGGGTTTTCATGGTCGAAAAGTCAATGGGATTTGTCGTCGCAATCCAACTGCCACCCCAGGGATCGCCAGCCATTTTGATTGTTTTGGAAACCTTATCACTTGTATTGATTCCTGATTTCTGCGGATTGTCAATAACTGTTGTTACGCCACCGCTAAAGTCGGTCCAGGCAAATGGCCCCGCACCTTCAAATGTTAGGGGAAGTGAAATTTGTGCCATGCTGAAGACACTTGCTAACAGCATGGAAAAAAGAAAGTAGATTTTTCTCATAGGAAGCAGATTTTTTAAAAAAACAATTTATAAAATAATTTACCAAATTTAACTCCTATTGAAAAGCTAATGTCGTTTAGCACCACATCATTACTACATCAGGTTTTTTAACTGATTGATTATCAATATTTATATGGTACATCATTCACTCATCCTGATAGAAATGGTCTTTAATTCAATAAAAAAATGAAAAGTTTTTAAACCCAGCCCATACTGCGTTCCACTGCCTTTTTCCAGCCTGTATAATATTTATCAACCAACTGCACACCCATTGCCGGTATCCAAACCTTGCTCACCCGGTGGTTTTGGCGAAGATCATCGAGGTTTTTCCAGTACCCGGTGGCCAGCCCGGCTGCATAGGCTGCACCCAGGGCAGTGGTTTCATTTACCTCGGGCCGCTGCACCGGAACCCGCACCATATTTGCCTGAAACTGCATCAGCAAATTATTTACCACCATGCCGCCATCTACATTCAGCGCGGTCAGGCTGATGCCACTGTCGGCTTCCATTGCTTTTAGTACATCAAGTGTTTGGTAAGCAGTAGCCTCCAGTACCGCCCGGGCAATATGGCCTTTATTGGCAAAACCGGTAAGGCCGGCAATGATGCCCCGGGCGTCGGTACGCCAGTAAGGGGTAAACAATCCGCTAAAAGCCGGTACAAAATACACATCGCCATTGTCGGGAACTGAGGCAGCAAGGTCTTCGATATCTGGAGAGGCGGCAATCAATCCCATATTGTCGCGCACCCACTGCACCAGCGAACCGGCAACCGCAATAGAACCTTCCAGTGCATAATGCGCAGGTGCATCGCCCAGCTTGTAAGCTAGTGTGGTAAGCAACCCATGTTTGGAAGTTACCATTTCAAGCCCGGTATTCATCAGCATAAAGCAGCCGGTACCATAGGTATTTTTGGCCATACCGGTTTCAAAACAGGTTTGTCCTACCAATGCCGCCTGCTGATCGCCGAGACAACCGGTAATAGGAATACCCGAAAAGTTTTCTTTATTAATAATGCCATAAGCTTCGCTGCTCGATACGATTTGCGGCAACATTGCCTGTGGTATGTCCCATTCGGCCAGTATTTCAGCATCCCATTGCAGGGTTTGCAGGTTCATAAGCTGGGTACGGCTTGCATTGGTTACATCGGTTTTGTGGGCACCGGTCAGTTTCCAGATCAGCCAGGTATCCATGGTGCCAAACAAGGCATCACCTTTTTGGGCATCTTCGGCAAGGCCCGGCACATTCTCCAGCAGCCACTTCAGTTTGAGCCCGCTAAAATAGGTGGCAAAAGGTAACCCGGTTTTCTGCCGCCAGCCATCGGCGCCATATTTGGCTGCCATTTGCTGAACCATTTCCTGAGTTCGGGTATCCTGCCACACAATGGCATAATGATAGGGCTTCCCGGTTTCACGGTTCCATACCACGGTGGTTTCGCGCTGATTGGTAATACCCACCGCTTCTATTTCCGATGGCTTAATGCCTGCAGGAATCATGGCTTCGGCCACCACCAGCTTGGTATTCATGTAAATTTCATCAGCGTCATGTTCAACCCAGCCCGGCTGCGGATAATACTGACGGTGTTCGCGTTGTGCCTGCGCAACTATTTCACCCTGTTGGTTGAAAATAATAAAGCGGGTAGAAGTGGTACCCTGATCGAGTGCGGCAATGTATTTCATATAGCAAATTCCAAATAAACAAATTCCAAATTCCAAATAGACAAATTCCAAATTCCAAACTTCCCCCCTGCGGGGGGATTGAGGGGGGCTAATCTCCCTTATCCACTATATCCGCCACTGTCCTTCCTTCCAGAATACTCAAAATGGCATCCCGGGCCTCAATCATGGTATCGTGTAGTCCGCAGGTTTGCTGTGTACAGCCTTCGCAGGGCTCATAAAAATGAAGACTTACACAGCTGAGCATGGCAATTGGGCCGTTAACCAGGCGTATAATATCGGCAAGGCGAATTTCTTCGGGAGGTTTTGCCAGTTTATACCCTCCATGCCTGCCCCGGTAACTTGTTAAAAATCCTTCCTGCTTCAGTTCGTGCATGATGTTCTCTAAAAAACGGAGGGGAATTCGTTTTTTTTCAGCAATTAAAGGCATCAGTACAGGTCCTTCATGCTGATGTGCTGCTAAATATCCGAGGGCCTGCAGAGCATATTTACTTTTTTGGTTGAGCATACGTCAAAATAATATTAAATTTACGGAATATTTTGTTCACTGTTTAAATGAACTTTATATTTGCCATCCAATTAACCAAAAAATTAATATCATGAGCTTACGTCTTGGCGACATTGCCCCTAATTTTCAGGCGCAAACAAGCGCCGGTCCTATAGACTTTTATGAATACCTTGGTGATAGCTGGGGGGTTCTTTTCAGCCATCCGGCCGATTATACCCCTGTTTGTACTACCGAACTAGGCAAAACGGCCAAATTGAAGGAAGAATTTGCTGCCCGCAATGTTAAAGCTCTGGCTTTAAGTGTAGATCCACTCGACAAACATATGGGCTGGATAAACGATATAAATGAAACCCAGAATACCACTGTAAATTTTCCCATTATTGCCGATGAAGACCGTACAGTGGCAAATATGTACGACATGATTCATCCAAATGCCAGCGAAAACTTCACCGTTCGCAGCCTTTTTATTATTGGCCCCGACAAAAAGGTTAAACTAATGATAACATACCCGGCAAGCACCGGCCGTAACTTTGTGGAAGTTTTACGGGTTATAGATAGCCTTCAGCTTACTGCAAAATACAGTGTAGCAACACCTGCCGACTGGAAAGATGGGGAAGATGTAATTGTGGTTCCCTCAGTTAGTACAGAGGATGCCATTAAAAAGTTTCCCAAAGGCGTAAAGGTAATAAAGCCCTATTTACGTTACACTCCGGTACCCGACGGCAACAATTGATTAGTAAAGATACACTCCCACTCACCCAACCTTTACTTAACGTAACGCCTCCTTCGGGGGGCGTTATTAGTTTTGGTAAAGGCGAATTTTTCAAAAAGAATGTTTATTGTCATTCAAATCAAAAATCTGTACTTTTAGATTTGCACCAACTTTATCACACCAATATATATGGACACCCTGTTACATTATCTCGCTGAACGCCCCCTCATTTTACTCTTTTTAATTATCGGAATAGGTTTTTTGCTAAGTCACATAAAGGTAAAGGGGGTTGGACTTGGAGTAGCTTTTGTTCTTTTTACCGGTATCGCATTTGGTGCATGGGGCAAAGGCTATTTTAATACACCCGAGCTCGTGGAGCGCATGGAACTGATCTCGCAGATCGGCCTGATGATTTTTGTTTACAGCATCGGCTTACAGGCAGGTCCTGCCTTTTTCAGGATTCTCAAGCAAAAAGGGGCTTATATTGCTATTCTTGGTGTTGTAGTGCTCAGCCTTGGGGCAATTATGGCCTGGTACAATACGCATCTCTTTGGCCTCGATCCGATACTGGCAACCGGAATTTTTTGCGGAGCGGTTACCAACACACCTGCACTAGCCGCTGCCACCGAATTTTTGCATGGCGATCCAAACGCCTATAAACTAACAGTAGGCTATAGTGTTGCCTATCCTCTTGGCGTGGTAATCCCCATTTTATGGAGTCAGTTTATTGCAAGAAAGCGGCACATAAACCTTGAACACGAAACCAAAAGAGCTGAACGACAGGTAGGTGGAGCCTCTGAACCTCCGGCTACCATGAATGTAATTGCTAAAAACCCTGATATCTTAGGAAAAACCCTGGGAGAAGTACTGCCGGCCGAAGCAATTGTAAGCAGGTTGAAAAGGTATAACCAAATTACCATTCCAAACAGCAGTACCCGCATACAGGCCGAAGATGTTTACCATGTGGTTGCCAATAAACGGGTTATAGAAAAAGTAAAAATGCTGTTTGGAGCCGAAAGCCTGTTGCCCGGACCTGAAGAATACCGCGGAAATATTGATTTCAGGCGGATCATGCTTACCAACCCCGAATTTGCGGGTCGCACCCTGCGGGAACTGCAATTGTTTCCCGGATGGGAGGGAGTAGTTACCCGCGTTAGGCGTGGCGATACCGATTTTGTACCTACACCAGAAACAAAACTGGAAAGGGGCGACCGCCTGCGGGTGGTTGCATCGGCCGATAAAATGGAAGCCATAACCAAAATGCTGGGCGACAGGTTTAAGAGTATTGCAGAAGCGGATTATTTTTCATTTGCTGCCGGTATTTTACTGGGTTTAATAATTGGCTATATCCCCATTCCGCTTGGTGGCGGACTTGTGGTAAAACTCGGTATAGCCGGAGGACCCATGGTGGTAGGGTTAATACTTGGTTACCTTGGCCGAACCGGTAATATTTACTGGAGTATGCCCCTTAATACCAACCTTACGTTGCGCCAATTGGGAATCGTATTGTTTTTTGCCGTTGTTGGTATTAAAGCCGGGGGAGGATTTGCAGATGCACTTGCGGCCAATGGCCTGGGGATTTTAGTTGCAGGTGGTTTGGTAACCCTCGTAATTTCCATAGCCACCATTTTTGGTTGTATGAAAATCCTGAAAATGGATTGGGTATCGGCAACCGGTACCCTCGGTGGGGCACAAACACAGCCTGCTATCCTGAGTTATATTGGCGAATTATCGCAAAGCGAATCGCCTAATGCAGCCTATGCGAGTATTATGCCGGTAGCTATGATTATGAAAATTATGCTGGCACAATTACTGCTTTTCTTTTTACTATAAAGGTTATATACAATGGCAGTGGGGGGTTTAACAATTATCCATTCATCATTGCCTTATTTTTGCCGGTATGAAGCAATGGGTTTTATCACTGTTCCTGATGGCCGGTTCGGTAGGTTTGTATGCACAAAATGCTGACGATATTATTAAATCTGCCCGCGAGTACACCATGAAGGGCGATTTTGAAAATACCATTCTTGTATTGAAAAACGGGCTGGGAAAATACCCCGACAACGCTGAAATCATGCAGGAACTGGCACTTGCCTATTATAGTACCCAACGTAATCCACAGGCCCTCGAAGCACTAAAACCCCTGCTTGCAGGCTCTAAACCAGAAGAAACGGTTTTTCAGATTGCCGGTTTAATATACCGGAGTTCGCAACTTCCTAAAGAGGCTGAAAAAAATTATAAGGCCGGGCTTAAATTATACCCAAAAAGTGGGATGCTGCATAATGAGTACGGCCAACTGATGGAAATTATGGAACCCGGCAGGGGAGAGGGCATTAAACTATGGGAAAAGGGAATTGAAGCGGATCCCGGATTTGCTGCCAACTACTACCATTCGGCGCGTTACTACAGCATGGTAAATAACAGTGTATGGGCCTTATTGTATGGTGAGATGTTTGTAAACCTCGACAGTTACAGCAATCGTACCATTGAGGTAAAAAATATGCTTTTTCAATTTTACAAAAAGATATTCGCCTTTGGCTTTAGCGGCCTAAATGATAAGAATTCCTTTGAAAAAGTAGTATCGGATTGTTTTTTTAAACAAAAAGCCTTTGCCTCAACCGGTATTACCCCCGAAAGCCTTTCAGCTATCCGTACTAGGTTCATCCTTGATTGGTACAACAGCGCCGAAAGTAAAAAATATCCCTTCCGGCTTTTTGAAAGGCAACAGCAAATGCTCAGGGAGGGTATGTTTGATGCCTACAATCAGTGGCTTTTTGGAGGAGCCTCCAACATGGCTTCTTTTCAAAGCTGGACCAAGGCCCATACCGAAGAGTATCAGGCCTTCACTAAATTTCAACGCCAGCAACTTTTTGTTGTGAACGCGGGGCAGTACTACAAAATGTAATCCGTGTAAATTACTTCTTCCCGGAATTCAAGGCTTATTATCAATTAAATGTTAAAACATCAATGTTTAAACATTGATAGTGATTTGTATCCTATCTTTGTATCATCAATCACAAAAAACTAAGATTATCATGAAAAAAATTCTTTTCGCGCTTTCGGCCGTTACCTTAATAATGGTATCCTGTCAAACAGCCCCTGAGGCAGATAATGCAACCGCTACAGAGCAACAGGAAACAACAAACGCTACCGGTGAAAATTACACCATTGATGCAGCCGGCAGTACTATTGGATGGGTAGGCACCAAAACTGGTGGTCAGCACAACGGCACTTTTGTATTATCTGATGGAACTTTTACCCTTGCCGACGGAAACCTTGCCGGTGGCAGTTTTAATATTGATATAAGTTCGCTTGCAGTAAACGACCTCACCGGAGATGACAAAGCCAAGCTCGAAGGCCACCTGAAAAGCGGCGATTTCTTCCAGGTTGACTCTTTCCCTACTGCAAAGTTTGAAATTACTTCAGTTACTCCATTTGATGCTGCCACAAATACCAGCAAACTTGAAGGCGCAACCCACACCATCAGCGGAAATCTCACACTCAGGGGCGAAACAAAAAATGTTTCTTTTCCCGCAATTGTAAAAATTGAAGGTACCAGCATTTCAGCGGTTGCTGATTTCAACATTGACCGCACCAACTGGGGCCTGAGCTACAAAGGACCCAATAACCCGGCCGACTGGTTTATTGCAAAAGAAGTAAACCTGAAACTGGATGTGAAAGCAGCAAAGGCAACTATGTAAGCGCTGAAAGCCGAAATTTCTTAAAGATCCGCCCGCCTTAATGGTGGGCGTCTTTTTTTTGGCTTAGTTTTCTAATGGTCATTGATTAAGGGTTTTGTATTTTTGCCGTATTAAGCATCAGTAATATGTCGTTTTTGCGAAAGGTGGTTTATGTGGGGCTCTGGCTTATGTTATTATCGGGTGCATTACAGGCTCAATGCTCCATTTGCACCAAAACAGCGCAACAATTAGGAAAAGAAAGCGCTGAAGGTTTAAACTCCGGTATTCTTTACCTGATGTTACTTCCGTTTGCCATTGGCGGGTTTATTGCCTTCAGGTGGTGGCAAAACGAAAAAGCAACGGGTGCCGAATCCGAAAGCTGATCCTATTTTCTTCACTTCCAATCAATTATCCTTAATGAAGTTGTTTTCATTTACCCTGCTTACAGGTTTGCTACTTTCCCTTACTACTTTTTCCCAGACAAAAAAGTCAATCAGCGGTTCGGTGGTGGATAAAAATGAAAACACGCCTGTTCGCATGGCAAGCATTACCAATATCAGCCTGGGAAAAACAACAGTAAGCCGCACCAACGGAACATTTGAAATTGAAGCGGCTACCGGGCATATAATTGCCTTTTCAGCCAATGGTTTTTATGCCGATACACTTGTACTAAGAGAAGAAACCTACCTGAGCGGCATGCTGATGCTTACACTGAGGCCACTGCCAAGCACCCTTACCAACGTAACGGTAGTTGGCAGCATGAACGCTTACCAGATGGATAGCGTTGAACGAAGGAAAAGTTTTCTGCAGGATGTAGGTGAAAAACCCATTCCAACAGTAAGCAAGGCCACCGATTTGGGCTTTGGAGTAGGCGTTAGCCTCGACCGGTGGAGTAAAAAGGAAAAACGCGAACGCAAAGCCCGCGATATTTTTGAAATGATGGAAGAGGAAGCCTATGTTAATTACCGCTGGAATGAGGAAGTGGTAGGAAAATATACCACCTTTAAACTCGACGAACTGATTGAATTTATGGACCGAAACAGGCCGCAATACCTTTGGCTTCGCAAAAACCCCGACGAAGAAGCACTGCTTTATTATATAAATACGGCGCTGAAGAAAGAGAAAAAGAAGAAGGGCTAAAGGGTTAACCAGTCAGATTATTCCACTTCCACCACCATTTCAATTTCAACCGCCATACCATTTGGCAAGGCGTTCATACCGACCGCGCTGCGGGCATGCCTGCCTTTGTCGCCAAATACCGCCACCATCAGGTCGCTGAAACCATTCATTACTTTTGGCTGATCCTTAAAATCATTGGTACAATGCACCATCCCGAGCACCTTTACAATCCTTTTTACCTTTCCAAGATCGCCAATAGCCTGTTGTAAAGTGGCTATCAATTGGAGCCCGGTCACTTTTGCGGCTTCGTAGCCTTGCTCAATGGTCAGGTCGGCGCCAAGGGTTCCTGTAATCAGTTTTCCATCCAACCTTGTAGGTCCGTGTCCCGAGGTGTATACGAGGTTGCCCGTACGCACAAACTTTACATAATTGGCAATGGGTGCGCTTGTAGCGGGTAGTTTTAGCCCCATGGAATCGAGCCTCTGCTGAGGGGTTTTTTGCGAAAAAAGCGTTTGATAAAAAAATAATGTGATGATAATCAATAACTTATACATAAATAAATTTTACTGAAAAGAGAAGAAGATGTTGCAAAGCTAGAACCGAAGGAAATAAAATCCCACTCATTATTTTGTGTTTGATATTTATTGTAATTAAATATACACGTATCTTTGAAATAAATGCACGTGCAATGACTACCAAGCTCACATTAACCATTGAAGATACAGTAATAAAACGAGCAAAGCACTACGCCAAACATACCGGAAAAAGTATTTCAGCGCT
>Ga0116158_10000898_pt1 | contig 27763 bp, 21 predicted proteins | sample AD_UKC052_MetaG_FD_89883 | JGI IMG/M metagenome (GOLD analysis project Ga0116158, IMG submission 89883) | Active sludge microbial communities of municipal wastewater-treating anaerobic digesters from USA - AD_UKC052_MetaG | ecosystem: Engineered > Bioreactor > Anaerobic > Digestate | place: USA... | reverse complement strand
TGCTTGGTTGATATACAGATATTTCAGTCATGTCTGCATCTTCAACATCTGTAAAGACTAATGATAATACAGTATTCTTGTAATAATAGATGTCGTCAACATTTATAGTTGCGCCCGTTTTAACAACATTCTCGCTAATAATAGAAAATATCAGATTATTTGTTGTTGTTCCTAACTGAAGGCCTGCTTCTGTAAATTTAGACATGTTTATTTCTTTTGTATGCCATTTATTATCTGAAGTAGGGGTAAATTGAACTGAAAACTCACCATTTACTCCTCCCATTTTTACAAATAATGGGCCATTATAATCTGTTTTATAAGCAAAATGTAAACTGTAACTTGCTAAGTCTCCAAAATAGTATGTATCGCTAGTATTCAATACTCCAAATCCGAACCAACCTCCAATTACTGCGTTAACAGTGTATGCAAGAGCATTTTCTCCTTCGTATTCATCTGCTACGGTTTGACTTACTGTACCATCCCATTCGGCAAAACTATTGTTGCGTAAATCCAAATAAGAATCCATGTCTGATACACCATCACGAAGTATAACCCAATAATCGTAGGTGTCGTGATATGGTTGTTCTAATTTCCAATGTGAACATTTTTGATTGTTATTATCCCATGTTTTTAGTTCTGTATCTGCAGTACTGCTATTGTCAGGAACTTCAATAACCTTACCACAATGACGTGCCACAAGCTGATAATAACCATCTCCTGCGTCAACTAAAATATATTGCTGACATTTAGAATTGTTTGACGTCCAAATCTGTACAGCTGCACGATTTTCGGCAGATGCATTGTTGATGTCAAGAACCATTTTGCTGGTATTTGCATAAATGGTATAAATACCTTTTCCAAGCTCTTCTAATTTAAATTGTTGGAATTGTTCAGCTTTTTCGTCATTGTATTGCACAATTTTAGTTCCGGCATTAAGACTATTAGCCTTCAAGTCCCAATACAAATTACTATTACGTCCTTTAATTTTGTATGTACCTGCTTTTCCTGAAACGCCTTCTGCTTCAATCTTCAGAGATGAGGTTTTGTCATTGAAATCACCACCTACATAATTTGTATTTGATGTTATTATTTTGCTTGTACCTCCGAAATTATCGTCAGCGTAAAGAGTTATTTTAAATCCGGGTAACACTTTTACAGAGGTTAAAGTATTATCAATGAAGCCATAAGCACTCAATTCTGCTTTAGTATATGTTCCTTCGGGCAAATTTATATTTGTACTTGCATAATTAATATCATCATATATAGTTGCGACAGGGTTACCTTCAGGAGTTAGTCGTTTAAATTGCCAAAACGAACAAGTTTGTTTATTGTTTTCATACAATTTTATCCATTCTCCGGCATTTTTACTAAAATCAGGTACTTCAATTACCTTTCCACAATGTCTGGCAACTAATTGATAATATCCATCTCCTGCATCTACAACAATAAATTGTTGATTTGGTGTATTGTTATTATCGTAAATTAAAATCTCGGTACGATTATCAACTTTTCCCCAAGACACATCCATTGCGCGAGTTTGGGCTGATGCCGGTGATATTGTATAAACGCCATTACCTGATTCAGTAAATCTCCATTGTTGATAAAACTCTGTACCTTCGTCTGTGAATTGTACTACGTGTGTGTTGTTTTCAGAACTATTGCCGTCTAAGTCAAGGTATTGTCCATTATGACCTTTTATCTTATAGATGCCTGAGAAACCGCTTACGCCTTTAGGTTCTATTTTTATAGATGATATTTTATCGTTCCAATCATCGCCTACATAGCTAACATTACTTGTATGTGTTTTTGAACTGCCTCCAAAATTATCATCAACATAAACTGTAACTTTATAACCGGGTAATACTTTTAATGATGATACCCAATTGTCTTCGAGACAATATGCTCCCATTTGAGACTTAGTAAATGAACCTTCGGGTAATCCTACTGCATCTCCTCCATAATTTATATCTTTATAGAAAGTTACAACTGCGCGATCTGTTTTTGTGCAAGTTGTTTCTTCACCGCCACCTCCGTTACAATTAAATGTCGCGTATGTTCCGTGGTTTACGATATTAGTTAAAGGGCTTGTAGCTGCGCCGCTCCAACCATAAGGCTGGTAACTATTTCTTCCTCCATTAGGCCACATTGAAGATTCGTTAAGTGGTGTGTCTCCATTGTTTGTATGAGGATTACTGCATTCTACAAGGTCGTAGCATGGATGTCCGGATTTGTTGTTTGGACTATTCCAATTATCCCATAATATTTTGCCTGTAAAGTAGCTGTCGTAGTTAGTTCCTCCTGTTTCAAAGCTTATATAACGATTAGAAGATCTGTCAACGTGCCATATAAGCATACCGCTGCCCGGTAAACTAGAATCAAAGCCGGTACGCTCACGATACTCAAGTACATAAAATTCGTCATTAGTATCTGTATTGATTTTATATCCAGGGGTGTTGCTGCTATTTTGAATTTTATTCAATGTAATTGCACCATCCGGACATTTAGGAATTGTGCACCAACCTAATTGTTGACGTTCAATTGCTCCATAGAGTGGTGGAGTACGGCTATCGTTGTTATAGCAACCACCTGCCATTACACTCCATGAGCCGGGTGTGTGTCCATTACCATTAGTGTTGCCATCTGTATCATAAAAGTCAGGTAAGCCTATAACATGTCCAAACTCGTGTGTGAATGTACCTATATTAACCTGTTCGGTACCGCTTGCCCATTTTAATTCGGAAGAACATCCGTAACCGCTAATTTGTTTGCCGTCTAAATAAAGACCTTTATGTCCAATACCTGATGCATGCGACCAGATACATTCTTCCGGACCGCCTTGTGCTTGATCATATCCTGCAAAAATGCAATATACATTATCAACAATACCATCTCCATCTGTATCGTAATCTGCAAAATTTGCACCTAAACCATCTGCACGTTGGCATGCTTCATAAACCATGCTGCCCACATCACCGCCATCAGAACCATAGAATGCTCTATTTTGCGATACTGTAACAGGTCCCCATACATCAAATGTAGGCTGAAATTTATTCCATGAAGATGCTTTTAAATAATCTGCAGTACTGCCGGTCGAACCATTTGCACTATAGCCATTTTGGTTCAACATATTCCAGAAATTGCTTTGTCCGTGAGTAAAACGAACATTAGCAAATTGTACAAGTATTATACAAAATTTACGTTGACCACTATGTGCGGCAGCATATTGTGCATTTTCATCTGCACTCCTTGTTTTTGATACATTAGTTGCAGAGCCACTTACATTTAATACAGGACCGCGTTTTTCAATGAATTCTTGTCTGCCTGCTTTAATTTTACGTTCAGCTGCTTTTATTTGTTTTTGGGTAAGTCCCGGTGATAAATTTTTTCTATATGAGTTTTCTTCAGCTGTACGTTTCGATTTATTATGTACGCGTACGTTAGAAGGTACAAAACTATCTTTGTCAGCGTTTTGATTGGCATATACAATATAACCTTCGCTATCTTCCGTTACAACAAAACCATCTTCTGTTGTTTTGTACGAAAAATATTCGTCTCCGTGTACTTTAACTTGAATTTTTTCTCCATTCGGCTGAACATTTTCAACGCTTGTTGGTATAGCCGGAGCTGCATTTAGAATTGAAAGAGTAAAAGGTACTCCTAAAAATGCAGTTAACAATACAGATTTAATTGTGTTTGACTTTTTCATGATATATTGATTAATTCGGTTATTGCAATTCTACAGAAGCAAAAGTATCTAAATTTTAAACGCTAGATTCATCTGTAAATCAGTTTAAAATACTTTAGTGGTCAGCAATCGTTTCTAAAAAATAAAAACACAATTAACATGCTTATTATTAGTTAATTATGTTCTGTAGATGTATTAGTGAGCAACTCAATAATATAGAGCTAAAAATCTATGGATTTTATCTGATTCTGAAAAGGTTCACAGAGTTGAGATAGCTACTAATATGCCAAATTCATCTTTCCAAACAGATCTGTATTCTATGTTTTGTGATTTGGACATATTCATTCAATATTTTAAAATTATCAAAGGTACTCAATCCTCTGTAAATCCTTCTTTTTTCAGTTTTTCCAAATTTAGATAAAAAGCGTGTTTCATGCGATCGGTAAACGATTTTCGGCCTTGAAGAACGTCATTCATGGTATTCCATTTCCAATCTTCGAGTATGCGGCGGCGTTTGTCCCATGCAACCATTTTTTCGACCAATTCCAGCGTTATGTTATTTGAGGGTGTGTTGGCAGTTGTCTGTTGTTTATCCATCGTTTCCGTTTGTTCTTTTGCTGCCAATTCATCGGCTTCTTCTAAAAGTTCAATATTATGTTCGCACACAATATCGAAAATATCCATTGCACGGCGACGGTCGCTATCTTTCAGCGGACGTTTGTTTTTAATTTTATAGGCTATATTACTGGCTTCTGAAATGTAATTGATACTCAATAAATTGGTATCACGTCCCCACTGTTCAATTTTTTTCCAGAGTAAAAATGGAATGGAACGGATAATGTCTTCTTCGTGCTTTGCTGTATCTTCAGTATCGTCAGTTTCGCCCACAAAATTACGTTTAGGCGGATTATTTTCGTCTATTAAATCGGTTTTTATATCGTTGATATTGAAATTCCACGAATGGTTTTTTACTCTCTCCCAGCAATCCTCTTTCTTTGCTTGTTCAATGTAATGCTGACCGGCATATTCGTCCAGAATAAACTGATTGACCTGTTTCATCAAATCATAGATAAAATCGGAAAGTTGCTGCGAAATCTGCTGATTTTTCCAGATTTTGTATAGGTCTAATTTATTTTCAGTTATGATGTTGAGCAGCGAAATAGTATATGGCACGACAACTTGTTTCATCTCACCGATATTGTTGCCGCTAACTTTTGTGCCGTAGCGTTTATCGGCAGCCTTAAAAAGGATTGCCTTGGCAATGGAGTCTTCAAAAAAAACGTTATTTATTTTTTTGATATTGTCAGGCAAATTGTTGTTGATAAATCGGGCATAGTTTTTTTCGTTGCCTCGCACGACAACATTAGGGCTTATAACCAATTTTTTGCCGTCAAATATTTCCTGATAGGCATTGATATATTTTGCCAATTCAACCTTTGTAAACATTTGATTTTTGGGATATTTCAAATCGAAGTTTTTTTGGCGCGATTTAGTAAATCCCTCTTTCTGTCGCAGGTTTTTGTACTGTCCTCTTGCTCGCTCGAAAAACCAGAATGTCTGCATATTGTTGTGAGCCGTAACGGGCGTAAGAATGTAGCGCGACAGTTTTTCAAAGGCAACAAGATTGGGATTGTTCGCCGTAAAATCAGCATCATTAACCTTATTTTGTGTGTTGGCATAGAGCGATATGCGGGAAACAATTTCGCTGAAATCGTCCTTGCTTTTGATTACAGAAAACTTAACTTGAACAAATATTTTTGAAACATCGGCTTTCTCCTTATTTGCCGTGTGATAAATGGAAGCCGTAGTTTGACCGCCGTTCACAATTTGCAGGTTGCTTATTTTGTGTATGAAACGTCCCGTTTCGTCTAATTCGATATGGTCAGCAGTAGCAGCAATACCATTATTGAATGCCAGAAACATTTGCGGCTCGTTCTTAATGGTATCGCGTATTCCTTTGTTTATTTTGCCTGTGAATTGCAGAAATGAACGTACATTTTGTTCCAAAAGTCGTGCGCCAAAATGTTCGTAAAGATTAGCCAAACACAAGCCCGGAATGATTGCCACATACGCCTGATAATCGGCGTTGTCGGAATTGGCAGAAAGGCAAGGTACGTCAAAGCCTTCTTCTTTAAAATTTATTTCAATGGGAACACGTGACTGCTCGGAAATTTGATAAAAATATTTTATGTCCAAAACACGGTAAAATATTTTGTAACCGCATATCTCTGTATTTGCAGGAATATCGCCCTTATACTCGCCGTTTGTAATGATAAACACATTGACACGAACAAGGTTTTCGCGCAGCTCCGTAAAGTTTGCCAGAGTGGCAGTGAATTGAAAAATAGGCGAAGATTCGGCAACATCATTGGCGTAATCGCCGTAAATTGATTTACGAAAATAATTTGTTATGCGTGTTGCCGCTCTGTCAATATCGGTTTTTGCTATGGTTTGAATCGTTTCTGATGGTTCAAATATGGAAATGAATAAATCTACCGTTTCGTAGTTGTCTGTAACGGCATGGGCATTTATTTTATGCTGTCCTTTTTTGCCCAATTCTTTTTCATCAAAGGCAATCTCTGCATTTTCGGTTTCTCCCGCTTCAGAAAGCATATCAACAATATATCTTGTGAATGTCTGTTCCTTTGTGTCTCCGTCTTCGTTTGCCAATTGGCGGGAAGAAACTTCCTGCATCAACGATTGATAAAACTTATTCAGTTCGTTATTCATAACTAATTAAGTATATTGAAAATTTGATTTTCGGAAACCGCGTATTCTTCGCACATTGCGAGTATGATAGAATACTTGACATCGCTAATGCCGTTGCGGAGTTCGTTTTCTTTTATGCGTGGAAAACCAGAATCGATTTTATAAAAACTTTCGTGCCGCTGCTGATAAAATCTGTCTTGATAAAAGGGTTCGTGTTTGTCGAGATAACCGACCTCAAACAATTTTGCGTTGAACATTGATAGGGCAGGATTATCATTTTCGAGCATTTGGCGAATTGTTGAGATTTTTTGGGGTAGAGTCTGTCCGTTCCCGTTTGAAATTTCAACGGAATAGTGAAACAGAAAGAGGTTCTCCAATAGAGATTCATCCAATTGTCTTTCCCCGTTTATCGTTACTTTTTGAGGATTGTTTGTTGAAGTGGTTTTTACCTCCAAAGCCCAATTTGCACCTTGAAAATCACGCAACGCGCTATCTACGCCAACCCAAGTATGCAAAACATCACACGGATTTATTTCGGGCTTTGACAGAAATTTTTGCAGAAAATGAAGTTCGCCGTAAAGTCCCTGCTGTTCGGCGGTCGTTAAACCTGTTGAATTATTTTTATCGAATAGCGTTTTCCACTTCTCCAACTGATTGATAACGGTACGAATAATTTTCTGTTCGCTGTTCAGTTGTATTACCGACTGAACAAGATTTTCACACAAAGTGGCGAAAATATCGCGGCTGTTTGGGTGTAGAAGTTGAATAATGAGCAGGCGTGAATTTACAAACGTTGTGTCCTGCACAAGCATAATTTTCAACTCTCGCAGGTTGTCAAACGAAGATATATCGATACGAATATCATTACCAAATGTAAAGGCAATGCCATAATAACATTCAGGATATTGAAACGTGGCGTAAATGTGAAACGGAATATCAGACGAGTAAAGGCGTTTTACAAGCCCAATGTTTTTTTCTTCTTCCAGCGTTTGCCAGAGTTCGGATATGTGGTTATTTTTCATCATAAACATTATCATTATTGTTATCAAAATTATCTTCGGTTTCTGCAAATTCGGCTATCTGGTTTACCGTGTATGAAACAGATACGCCAGTTTCACTGCTTGGAAACGACAAGACAAGACCAATAAATGGTTCATCTGTCTTTTTGTATGCAATTGTTCCCTCTATAATATTTCCTTGTTTGTTTTTTATATTTGCACTTTCGGGATTTAGCGGGTAAATGAGCAATAGCGGATTTGTGTGCGGTCTGAAATCTTGACGAACTATTTCAGGCGAGGGATAGTTCTTATCCCAATCAGGTTTCAGTTGTTTTGTACGCTTTAACGCCTCTGATAATAAATCTGCATCTAAATCAATAAATTCATCCTGCTGGTTTCCGACAATGTGGTTTTTTCGTATATAATACGTTGAATAATCTGTATCTTCGGCACGGTTACGGTCAAAACAACCAACTTTTATTCCGTTTGAAAATGTATGGGTTGCTGCCGTTCCCTCTTTCTTATTCATCAAAACAACGCGCCACGAAGTTAATTCGTTCTTGCTTACAAGGTCTTTAATATATTTGCAAATCATATCTAAATCGACCTTTTTAAGACTATTGGCAACTTTGAATTTTGAAAGAAAATCGCAAATTTCATCTGGAGACACGTTGCGCCACAAGTAATTGTTTCCTTTTGCTTCTCCATTCCCCAGCGAGGCAATAAAATCTTCCGTAGCAACGAGGTTGAGTTTTTTCACTCCTTTATCCATTGGCAATTGATATGTTTCAATTAATCTGCCAGCCCAAGATACTTCTATTTGCCTTGTGTATCGCATCTTATTGAGTGCCGTAATTTGCAGGCATCCAGGGTGTGTGCGTACTTTCAGAGCATAGGTGTCAGGCGTTTGATTTGATTCGGCCAAATATCTAAACTCTGATTTCAATTCTTCGCTTGCTATGGTAATGTGTCGATACCATTCGTTTAGTTCGGGACTTGTAAAAAGACGACACAAATCGACATATCCGGGTCGATAGCCAAACCAACGCCCCATTTGCATGAGTGTATCGTACATTTTTGAGGCACGCAAAAAGTAACTTACCGAAAGTCCTTCGAGCGTAAGTCCTCGCGAAAGTTTGTCCCCTCCAATGGCTATTACAGAAATGCCTGTTTTTTCGTAATCGTAATATGTTAAGCAATCGCCGGAAGTTCCATTGATAGATTTAACTTCAATTTTTTGTACAGCCTTGTAAAGTAAAGGTTTTATTTCTTCCCACGAATGAACAATTAGATTATTGTCAATATCGTGAAATTTTGAATTTAAAATAATGGTCGTTGTGGTTTTGTATGAATTGTAATCAGGTGTATCCTTTTCAAGTATTTGGCGGAACTCTTCCATAATGGCATTGTCGTTTGCTTCAATTTCGTGTTTGTAGAATTTGAAAAGTTGTTCTACCGAATCTTTAATATGATTTTGCCAAGCCTGAAAACGCGAAACGTGGATAAGCATCGAATTGTGCTTGTTTTCCTGTCCGCGTGCAATGCGAATTGCACAAGTAATAATAAAACATTTTATTGCCGTTTTTAGTGACTGCGGTATTTCTGAAAAAGACGGTTTACAATCTTCTTTTTTGTGTTTCTGGGGGACAAAGTTTTCGTAATCGTTAATAGGGCAAACTATAGGCAATAAATCATTATCCGTATCATCAGGAATAATAGAAGTTCCGAAAACTTTTTCGGGACCAATGTAATTTGACGGTGCTGGCAGATTTATAATAAAATCACGTGGAAAAAGGTTGTCTTGCTCATCCAACGGAATAAATATATTGGCAAATGGCGTAGCCGTATAACCAACGTATGCCGAACGGTTGAACAATGATATAATTTTACGGATATTTTCGTTAATCTTTGTCGGGTCAAAATCCTTTTTGTTGGTGTTTATTGAGGCATTGTCTGCCTCATCATCAATTAAAAGGAAGGACTTGTTCGTTATCTTTTCATGAGCGGCTTGTGTATGCAGCCAAGTGTACAAACGTTTAAGTACAGTTGTGTTCTTCTTTACAACCAGAATAATAGGGTCTGTTGTATTAAAATTGAAACCAGCCGTATTTGCTGCGCTTTTTGTAAAATCGCCGTTTTCCTTGCTGGTTGTGTATGAGTTTGCAATTGCTTTTTCAAACCCGGGAATAAGTCCTACACCTATTTTTGTAGTGTTGTTTATAGTGTAGGCTCTTTCATATTGAGTATCAAAGCCAAGAAAGCTCTCGTCGATTCGGGTTTGAGTTTGGCTCCGCAAGTTGTTGTGAATACCAGCCAGCACGACAATAAAATTGAAACCTGCATCGGCAGCCTTACAAATAAGCCCAATATAATTAGCCGTTTTCCCTGATTGAACCTGACCGACAACAAGACCTTTTTTATCAATTATAGTATCTGTACACTGTGGATTAAAAAGTTTGTTCAATACCTTATCCGTCAATTCATCCAATTGCATAATAACCGCAGGCGAAAACTTTTTTTGTTTTGCAAGATAATCAGTGTAACGTGTCCAAAATTTCCAATCAGATTTCTGGTTTGCCTTAAAATCTTTCAGCCAAGGTTCGCGTCGATCTTTGCCTTCCAAGATTTGGAATGTGTCAATCTTTACGCTGTAAAGAGAAAGCAGGTCTGATTTTAGTTTATTGGTATCAATATTTGGGTAAAGCATTTTAACCTTACTTGTAGCATCGTTTATTTCATTGTCGCTGACACTCGGTTTACGCCCAATCAGACTTTGGCAGACTTCCAATATTTTTTGATATTCTTCTTCTTTCATAATTCTTCAATTAAATCCCCGTAGTTATTAAATGGTTCAATGGTTTTAAGCAATGCTTTTGCTTGTTCGGGTGTTTTTCTATCTGCAATTTGATTGTCAAATATTTGTTTTAGCATTTGTTGAATGAGATTGGTATCGACATCGGAAAACGGCGTTTTTTGCGATTCCTCGCCTTGCGCTTCGTTTATATAAATTGGCTTTGTCGGGATTGTTTCCTCTACAAATTTAAGAAGTGTTTCGATAGCTTGTGCCGGTTTGGTTTTTGCCAATTCCTTCAAGTTCTGAATCATTAAATGTTCACGATTGACCACAAACGACCACTTGCTGTCTTTTTTCTTTTCGAGCCAAAGAGGTTGGAAAGTCTGTCCTGCACGCTGTTTTAGAATTCTTCCTCTATGTCGGTAAACCTCAACGCCTATGGCACGAACCGACCTTGCATAAGAATCCAACTGTTCTCGGCAAACAGCAGGTGGATATGCTTTTGATTTTTTAATATCAATCTGCCACTCGGTATCAAGTTTATTTGGCAAGTCAATTTGTATGCGTACCAATTTATAATGTTCTTCTTTACGGAAAAGACCAAGCCAATCTCCTGCCAGCAAAAGTCGGTTTCCTCGATATACGTAAAATCCCTGCTGTGCTGCCCAGCCATTCATACCCTCGGCATTTTTATAGGCTTTTTCTGTTGAAAAATTGTTTTTGTGTGGCAACACATAGCCTTTCATTTTCACATCCCCGTTAATATATTCTGTTGGCTGTTCCTGTGTTTTTGATTCGCTACTACAAAATGGATTCCATGCTTCTATCTCATGCCCGCACCAGAATATTTTTACAGATTTATCTTCAATAAATCGGTGGAAAATCATTGCAATATGATTTTTTACCCTATCCAATGAAGCGGAAAATTTTTGCTTTGCATTTTCATCTGTTTCTTCCGTTTCAGCTGGTAACACTCTATCCAATTCAGTCCATATAACAAGCGTTCCAGATTCTTGACTATCCAATTCATTAAAGAAATCATCCGGAATCCAACGTAATAGTTCCCATTTTTTACTTTGTGCCACATAATCCAAATCCCACGACCAATAAGAAGGGGCATAATCTTTCCGTCTGCTTAATACTGAAAGTTTGCGGCATTGTGAGAAAGAGGCGGTTTTCAACCCCAAGCCAAAACGTCCTAAATCTGTTTCCGAACGGTCGGAGAGTGGATTTTGTGCACCGGGGCGCATAGCCTGAATAATTTCATTGCTATTCATGCCAATTCCGTCATCCTTAATAGTAATTATGGAATTTCCACCGTGCCAAATACGGTTTATATAGATATTTTTTGACTGTGCCGAAATGGAATTGTCAATAATATCGGCAATGGCAGTTTCGAGGTTGTAGCCAATTGCTCGAAATGTTTCAATCATTGAAGCGGCTTCGGGAATCGCCTCTGCCTTTTGGAGTTTTTCGTAATCCATAGGTTAAAACTGTTCTTTTAGTTCGACTGCAATTTTGTGAGCAAGAACCACTGGAACAGCGTTTCCTATCTGTTTGAATGCTGCGCTGCGACTGCCCTCAAAATAGAAGTCATCGGGGAACGACTGCAAACGTGCTGCTTCGCGTATAGTTATGGAACGTACGTTTTCGACAGTAGGATTTAATGTCGGATAAATGTAGTAATGCCCATCCATCGCGATATGCGCAACAACGGTGTGGCAACATCCAAAGGGGTTTACAACAGAAAAACGGTTATCAAATGTTTCTTTATTCTTGTGTTTTTGGTGGTCAGCAGGGACATCCTTACTATAAGAAAGTTGCTTTTTTTCTTTCAAAAATTTTTTAACTGCCCAATAATATATTTCTCTATCATTGAGATTGTTGGGGCGGGCAATATGTTGTGTGGTAAAATTGAAAGTGCCGCGAATTTGCGATTCTTTCAAATATTTCATTTTAGAAAGCGGTTTTGTATATTGTATGGGTTCACACAATTTTCCCTCACCAGATTTACGTTCCGGCAGGTCAACAAACAAATCTTTCAGAACTTGATAGTTGTTTTTTTGGGGTAACAATGCTGGATAATGGAAATCTGTATCCTTTTGCCAACCGACAATTATCACACGCTGGCGGTTTTGCAACACACCATGCTGTGAGGCAATTTGAACGTGGACTTCCATTGTATAACCCGCTTCATCAACAACTTTTTGTAAATCTGCAAAAGGTTTTCCCTTTTTTGCTGTGAGAATGCCCAAAACATTTTCAAATACAAACATCTTTGGCGTGTAACGTTCCAAAAACTTAACGTAAAACTTGTAAAGTTCATTGCGAGGATCTTTCTCTACATCTTTGCCCATACGGGCACGTCCAGCAACCGAATACGCCTGACAAGGCGGGCCGCCAATTATTACATCAACCTGCTGTTTTCCAATCAGTTTATCAACATTTTCAAAAATACCACTAATTGTTTTTTCACCAATTGTAGCCTGAATAACTGTGTTTATAACATCTGTCGGAACTTGTTCCCAAAGTTTGCTGCCGTCTTCTTTTTCCTGCTTTTCATAAAGATATTTTTTGTAAACGTCAAGTTTATCTTCACTTTTGAGCCAATGGAACGCCGCACGAGTTTTTAGAGTATCACAAGCGTATTTATCCATTTCGATATGAGCCAATGGGGTATAGCCAGCCCGAATAAAGCCTTCAGACAGCCCGCCTGCACCTGCAAAAAGGTCAATGAAATTGAGTTTACGTACCATATCGAATATGCTAAAATTTTGCTTTTCAAAAATAAGGCTTATTTTCGAGATTTTCAACTTTTGATTTATCTATTTTTATATTTGTTAATGTATTGCTTTAACAATAAGAACTACGATTCCAATATTTTTGTATAACCGCCGTGCGCCTGCCTTGTGAGCAATTCAGTTCTTAAAAATTTAGCCAACTTACTCTTTTTTGCAGCTTGTATAAAAGAAAGCGAGACCTTACGGCCCCGATTAAATGTTTTCACAAAGGATTGTAGTCTGATAATTTTTTAATTAAAATTGTTTCAGATAGTCAAATATACAAAGTTTACATAAAATAGGCTGCTTCTCGGTAAATCGAGCAAGCTCATTTGCTCTCGGATTGCACTATTTTTGAAAGCAATTCACAACAAAATGATTGACGGCAAATTAACTATGCAAGACAAGTCCCTCTATGATGATTTTATTAAAAAAGCTAATTAAACCACATTTCATAGTAACCTTGTTTTAGAATCTTTCTACCCTCTTTTTGCCATCTAATTTCTTCCTCGTTTTGAGGTTGTCTTTTACCTTTTGCAAGATAATTATACACTATATCAGGGTCTAAATCGTCAGAATTGCAATATGCTTGATAACTTTCATATTCAATTCCGTCTGGAGAAATGTACTTTTCTTTGTTCATAATTTTTTCAATATTAGTATTAACTCTGTTTTATCAATGCCTATTGTGCGCAAATTATTTAATCCAATTGCAAGCTACAAACAAAAATTGTTTCAGATAGTCAAAGATACAAAGTTTGAAAGCAATTCACAACACTTTGATAAAAAAGAATACTGGTAAGAACATTGTTTCAGATAGTCAAAGATACAAAGTTTGAAAGCAATTCACAACAGAGCAAGAAAGCAAATGGCATACAACGAGATTGTTTCAGATAGTCAAAGATACAAAGTTTGAAAGCAATTCACAACCTTGCATCAATCCATTCTATCAACGAAATAGGTTCTTTGTTATAATCCATTTTCTTTTAAAATTTCAAAATTATGTTTATATACTGGTGGGTATTGCTTACCCTCTTTTATTTCCGCAAAATACTTTTCATACGAGGCAGGATTTCTATACTTTGAATGCAACATCATATGGCATCTCCAACACAATGGAACTAATACTTCCTTTACTTGATTAACTTCATCTTGTGTAGCTGTTCCATTTATCATTTTAGGAACTAATAATAATGTCAAATCATAATTCTTATTATGGGTATGCAATATACCCTCTGTTTGACCACAACAACGACATTTCGTAGGTGCTTCAAGCAATCCCATACTTCTTGCCTTATTTGTTAACTTTAGACTTTTTAAACGTTCTTCTGGCGACCATTTTTTGTAGCTTTTCATGATTTATTCTTATATGATTATTTTTCTACAAAAGTAATCATATTTCGTTCACTTACTTTAAAAAAACCATTTGATTCAAACATCTTCAATGACATTTTAGTACAAAAAGCTGTTATTTTACTGCGATGAATAGTAGAACATATTTCATCTCTTTTTTTAAACAAAGCAGAATATATACCACGATTTCTATATTTAGGAATAACACAAGCTGTTTTATATCGCAATACATTTCCTATTTTTTGCCAACCTACAACACCGACAATATTTCCTTCAATAAATGCCCCTAAATACGTTGTTTTAATTTAACTGCTAATTCCAGTGGTTTCCGATCGTTTATCGGCTGTTTCGGTCGTTTATCGGCAATTTATCGGCAATACCGGTCGTTTAACGGCAGTTTCGATTTTTTATAGGACATTTATAGGACATACTGGACATTTAACCAACATTTATCCGACATATCCGACAAAATTCACTCTCTTTATTTGTGCAATCAATGTGCATTTTGTGAAATTATTGTGCAATGGCGCTTTTAGTTTTAAAATATTACTTTTTCAATTTCTTGATATCCTCTTCAATTTCTTTCAGGCTTTGCTCCTTTTCTATCGCTTGTTGAGCTATCTTGTATTTCTCATATTCCTCATTCGATTTTTCCAACGCTCTGTCGTGGCTTATTTTTCCGGCATGGGTGAGTAGCTCTCTACCATTCAGTTGCAAAATCACATCCAACCGTTGAATCCAATCTTTCATATACATGGGTGTGTGCTGTTGCGCCATTGTTTCGGCAAAAGCCAGATACTGTTCAACCAACAAGCCCAACAACTTTATTTCATCTTCCTTTAAGTAGTTTTTGGCAATGCTGATATCCGTTTTCTTTACTGCCAACGTATTTTTTTTGTCTAATGACTGCATCCCCATTAAAGGCAAGGAAGCATCCACCCTTCGATATACCAATTCGGCAGCGGTTTGTTGGCTTATAGCCCAAAGTAATTTGTTTTGTACCACCTTGAAAAATTCAATGGTTCGTTCATCTTTTGCATCATAATCAATGCTGGTGGTGTATATATCTTTGATTTTTTGGTAGAAAAACCGTTCCGAAAGACGTATCTCGCGGATACGTTCCTGTAATTCGTTGAAATAGTTCATCGAACTGCCCGACTTGAAACGGTCATCATTCAACGTAAATCCCTTAATAATATATTCCTTTAACCGTTGCGTAGCCCAGATACGAAATTGCGTGCCTTGCGGGCTTTTTACACGATAGCCAACCGAAATGATAACGTCAAGATTGTAATATTTTGTTGTTGTTTCTTGGGTTTTTCCCTCAATAGCACCGTGTTGAGTGGTGTGTCGGAAATTCCGACATACCACATTTTCTTCCAATTCTCCTTCACTAAAAACATTCTGAATGTGTTCAGTAATGGTTGTTCTTCCTTTTCCGAAAAGTTCTGCCATTTGCGATTGATTTAGCCAAACGGTTTCTTCCTCCAAACGCACGTCTATTTTAATGTTGCCTTCGGAATTTTGATAGATCAGGATTTCGCTATTGTTCATTTTCTTATTTTATTTTTTGTCGATTTTTAGTTACTAATATGCCAAATTCATCTTTCCAAACGGATTTATATTCTATGTTTTGAGTTTCGGACATAGTGAGATTTTTTTACTCCATTGTGCGTATTTTACTATCTATAAAATTTCGTTCTTCTGGCGACAAATTATATTTATCATACAGTTTTTCGTCTGTCCATTCTTCTTTGAAATTTTGAATAGGAACAAACCGATAAACTCTCCTGGGCGCAGATTGAGTTATTTTCATTGCAGAAACAAGAATACGGAAAAATTTTGTTTTCAAATATTTAATAAAGTTCTTTGCTTCTAATTCGGTGTCAAAAGCAGCGTAGAGATAGGATTGAGAACATACAGAATTTTCAGGAGCAAATTCTGGTTGTGCCAAAACAATATCATCGTTGCCTGACCCACCTGTTCCTGTTATAAACACCTTATATCTGTTAATGTCTTGCCTGTTCTTTGTAATGTCTGTTTTTTTGCAGTATTCTATCTTTCGCTTTTGATTCTCAATATGATAAAATAATGTATTGTGTTCAGAACTACTTGTTTCATACACATTGAACGGATTTTTTTTGCTTGTTCTCGGATTTGAAGAAATTCCAAATGGAGTATCAGCAGAAATAATGCTTTCAACTGACTTGATTTTATCTTTCATTCTTGACTTATCTACTTTTTCAACAATTTTTGATAATTTTGTTTCCCTAATCAGAATATCAAAAGCATCTAATTTTCTTTTTTCTGTTTCTTTAATGCCTTTTTTTACCAATGTGTATTCGCAGTCGGTGTAAGTATGGCTATTCAATAAGAAATAACAAACTCCTCCTTTAATCTCAACATTATCAAATAGTTCTCTTGCATCAGGATAAACAACCATTTTTTTCAAATGTTTGTTTTCCAACATTTCTTTTCTGAAATTGCCCAACAAATTTTCTCTGCCGGCAGCAAACCATCGAGCAGGAATAATTAAGGACATATAATCAGGCTTTAATTGCTCCGCTTTTGTTACGAAATGCTGATAAATCGGAGCATCATTATTGCCACCGGAACCACCCATCTCTTGATAAGGCGGATTTCCAAGAATTACATCAAAATTCATATCTGTGCCTCCTATTTTTATTTTATTATTTTCAATTATTTTACTGTCTTCTTTTATTAAGTCGTATGTTGTGTATTCGTTTGCAATATGCGTAACATCCAAATCCAACAATTCATAAACTTTGCGGGTAAATTCGTAAGCAATTTTAGAAGTTGGAATAGAATAGAAATTGTCGGCAACCTGTTTGCCGAATTTTTTATAGACGGCATAAACAAACTCACCCTGTTTACTTGCAATATCAAGCAGTTTTGTTGAATTGGTTATAGAGCCATCAGGAAAGATATTTACTATTGCATCTGTTACTTTTTCGGGAGTAACAACTTCGGAAACTGACAACCGAATAAATTTTTTCATCGCATTGCTCGCTCGGTCTATCGGTTGCAAAGATTTATCATTTGCCAAAGTATTTATATTTTGGATTTTGTAATCCAATTTACTTAAAATGAATGGATTGATTTTAGTTTGAAGTAGGGTTAAAATATCTTTATTCAAATCCAAACTTGTCGCAATACGCTTGTTGTTCTCGCTTGTATTTATTTGATTGACAGTTTCTTGCAATGACTTTATTTCGCAATCGGTAAGAAATGCAAAGAACAGGATTTTAGCGTAATACATCGCAAACTTACCTTTAAAATCATTTTCTTCCGTTTCCGAAACAGGAGTTGTTTTATTAGTGGGTTCTTCTGCTGTTAGTTCTGTTTCTGTATTTTCGTTTGGTATATCTATATCTTCGCCTTCTCCCTCTGTTGGTGCAACTTCCAAACCTTGTTTTGAGCCGATTTTTCCCTGTTTTTCAATTTCTGCTCTGATTTGCTCATCTGTCCAAAGCGAAAAATCAACAGGGATTGCCGTTGCTTCGTCAAGAACACTTTTATCGCTCGAATATTTGCGAACAGCATCTAACACATTGGCAGGAACAACCTGCACAATTTTATTATTATTCAGTACGACAATCGGCGAAATTTCAAGTTCACGTTTTATGCGTTCTTCCAATTTTGTGTTGCCGTTTTTATCGGTATTTACATTGTAAATCTGCGATTTTTGTTCTTGCATACGAAACATACGGTTGGGGTCGAAATCTACCAACAGCGTTTGCGGTTTCATATTATAACGGATAACGTCGCCATTTTCAGAAATGTAGGTTTTGATATGCTGGTTTTGCAAACGGAAAACGGCTTGGTCATATTCCTGCGGCGAGGCGGTGTCTTTGCAATAAAGCATTGTATCCCATTCCTCAACCGTACTACCTGTGAGCATACGATTTACGGTCAAGGTTATTGTCTTTTTGTTTTCCGCCTCACAGGATTTTATTTTTGCCTTAACATCCTGTGTATTTTTGTATTGCCTTTCGTTATCAACGCCTGCAATATTGATAATTTCGTATTCGTTCAGATTTTTGAACTTAGCTTTATTGTTCGCAATTAGATTTTCCAACGCATCGCAAGAGGCTCTGTATGGTAAAACACAAACAATATGTCGGCACATTTTGCCGTCTTTGATTTTGTCATAATCCAAAAAGCCCAACAGGTTTTCATCGTTTTTTGTGCCGTCAATAACTTCCAACAATTCCAAAATTTCCTGCTCGTGTTCAAACTTTTTGTGATTTTGGTTTTTCGTATCTTTTGTAATTGATTTTGGTTTGAATAGGGCGGAAAAAGCGTAAGTAACGCCGTTTTTTCTCAATTCTTCCATTTTTTTGCGGGAAGATTCGTTGGGATTAAAGGCAAAGCGCACCATTTGCGGGAATCCATAATACGGATTATCCCACTCTTTTATATCGTCTTTATTTAGATTTTCTGCGTTCCATTTTTCTTGGTCTTCTGCAATATCCGAAAATTGATAGAAAGCAATAATATCATCATCGTTAAATTCACTGCCCATCAAAATACGGTATGGAGTGCCTGATAGGTGCAAACGAACTTTGGCATTTAACACTTTGATTGTCGTTTCCAACTCGTCTAATGTGTTATCGTTTTGCTTATTTTCGCTTTTTTGTTCCTTCGCACTTAATCCCTGCAAAACTTTGCCGTATTCGTTTGCTCTTGCGCCAAAATGCGTTTCATCAATAATCAGCAAATCAATCTGATTTTCAAAAACTTCTTTGTGTTTATTTTTTATTTCATCGCCCTGCAAGTCCTGCAAAGTAAGAAAAATCACATTTTTTTTATTATCGCATAAATTTTCCGAAATTGCTGTTTCTTTTTGTAACAGTGCATCGCTGTCGAGAAAAACATAATTAGCAAACAGCGTGTGACTTTCAACCGTCTTTTTCCATTCCTCTTTTACGTCAGCTTTGGCAGAAACAATAATAACTGTTTTTGCCTGCATTTCAGTAGCACAGCACATCGAAGTAAAAGATTTCCCAAAGCGCATAACAGCATACATCAACAGGTTTTTCCTGCCTTTTTCGATTGCTTTTTTGAAATTGCAAATCGTTTCCTGCTGATTCGGTCTCGGTGCATAATTTTCTGTACGCGAATAAATGTGAGTTACAGGAATACGGCTCTCATCAAATTTATAAAATTGATATTTCCCATTATTTTTTGAATGACTGTCTTTTATATCTTCTATTGCTTCTTTTACATCTTGTACTTGCGCATTTTCAAAAAACTCGTTTGAGAAATAAGGTAAGTCGGTAAATATATCTGATTTTAAGCGGTTTTTATGCAGTTCATTTTCCAAAAAATAATGCACGGCAAAATCTCTAAAAAAGGTTTCGCTGTCTGCTTTTGCCAAATCCGCAAACTGCTTTTCCAAATTCGGGAAATATTTACGCCACTCATTAAGCCTAATTTCAAGCGGACGGTAGGTGTCACCAACTTTCAGATAATTAGGCACAGTTTGCGTGGAAAACGCATAAATATGCGGCTCAACCCGACCTATTATAAGTCCGTTAAGGACGGAAACATTTATGTTGTTAATCTGTGGCATATCTGATTTCTTTCCAATTTACAGGTTGATATTCTTTTATTAAGCCGATTTCTGTATTATTATCGTCAGTTTCAAACAAAGTTCCTATGTTCGCTTTTTGCTGTTCGCTCGCTTTAATTATTCCCTCATAAGTATAATCTTTACGCTTGAATTGCTGATTTTCAAGAGGAGTCCATTCTGAAAAAACAATCAGTTTTCCATCTCCCTTTTTATAAGTTAAAGCATTTCCTTGAATAATGTTCCTGTTTAAAATAAACTGCATTGTTTTGATAACTTCTTCGTTTTGTGTATCAGCAAACAATCTATCGTAAAATTTAGTAAAAATACGCATCAAATTCATTGTGCATTGTTCGGCGTTGTCTTCCAATAATTCAATGCCGTAAATGGAACTTGTTGCAATAGCGGCTTGCCATTCCCAATATTCCTGAGTTCCAACATTTATTTTTTCTATTTTTCGTTTATAAACTTCTATCAAAAAAGCACCTTCCCCACAAGCGGGTTCAAGGAAAGTTTTACCCGCTTCCCAAACTTCGTCCGGCAACATATCAAGCATATCATTTACAACCCACGCAGGCGTAAACACCTCGCCGTGCTTTTGGACACGCTCTTTGGACTTTGTTAGGTTAATATTATTATTTGGATTGCTCATAAATTACTTTTTAAATCCGTATTTCTTTTCTCTATTCTCAAATGCTTCTTTACCACCTTCTAATATTTCGCAAACGTGTTCTCTAATTCCCTGCGATTCAAGAACTACGTTATTTGTGTTATCTTTTTGTTTGGTGTCCTCCAAACTGCCGTTAACATACTGAAATTTAATGCCGTCTTTGTTTGAACTGTTTTTACCGTTTTGATTGGCAACAATAATATTTTCAGCATCGGCACTGACAACTACATTAGGATTGTGAGTAACAAGAATAATTTGTCGCTGTTTTTTCTTTGTTCGCAAGTATTGGACTAATTCATTATAAATTGCCCTATTATCTAAACTGTCTTCGGGTTGGTCAATTAAAATGGGACATTCTTTTGTGCTAAATTCCAACAGCAATTTAAGAATTACAAAAGCTTGTTTTCCTTGCGACATTTCAGAAAACACATCATTTTGATACGTTAATTCAAAGGAAATATCAAACCAATTTGTTGTTAAAAATTCATTTACAACATTTTGATTAGTATTATTGCTTTTGTAATCAATCTCTTTATTTAATGCTTTGGAAAGAAAATCTTTAATAGTATCTGATAGGTTGCTTTCATATTGATTTACAAAATTATCAATATACGATTGCCGTTCATTTCCACGCTGATTTAATCTACTTTCGAGAAACTCTTTTATTTCTTGTTTTTTACAACTGATTTTAGTTGTAATCTTGACTTCGTCGTGTTCAATCTTTAAATCTTGGACAAGAGATTGTGCATTTGAATTATAAGAATTATGGTCTGTAACTATTTGGATAATAGTATCATTTTTTCGTGTATTTAGTTGGGATAACTTTTCTTCATATCCTTTTATTTCCTGCAACTTAGTGTTTTCCTCTTTCAATTTATTCTGAATATCATTCAGTTCTTTGTTGTCGCTGTAATACTGTGTACCCTTTTTGAAAATATCAGAGTTCTTTGTGATTTCTATTTGAGTTTGGTATTCTTGTTTTTGCTTTCTGACACCTTCATTGATTTCTTCAATATATTTTGTCCAATTTGCCTTTATGTCGTTACTGAATTGAGCAAAAGCATCTGTAATATTACCTTTTATAGAAGCAGATAAATTATCTAATTCGTTAATGTAATATGTATTTACGATTGACCTACTTTTTAATACAGACAACAAAGATAAATCACTATCGGATTGCTTTATAAGTTGTTCTTTCTCTGCAATATCTTTTAATGAGCTTTGATAGGTTTCCAATTCTTGTTGTGTAATCGTAGCATTTTTACTCAACTCTTGGATTTTCGTGTTTAGCCGTTGTATCTCTGTTTCTACCCCTTTTTTATCGCCCTTTTCTTTTAGTTGAAGTTGTAAATTTTCAATATCCGTTTGCAACTGAAATACATCTAAAATATTCTTTGACAATGATTTTTTCAAATCATTGTTTTTTGACTCATAGTAGGTTAAATGTTTGTTTTCGTCTTTATTGCTAATAACCTTTTTAATCAAAGTATCTGTTTTATCTTTGTCTTTCGCTATATCGTGCATATAACTTTGGGGAAAGAAATCAATATCTCTTTCAGTGCTTTCTTCTCCATCTTTCCATTTTACAGAAATACCACCTAAATGTTTTTTGACAAATTCTTCTTCTTTCTCATCGTCAAATTTTATCTTATCGCTTATTTTTTTTGCAATGGATTTCAATAACGTAGATTTTCCTGTTGAACGACCACCAATTATTGTATTCAGATTTTCGTTTAGATATATTATTTCATTCCAAAAGTTGTCTTCATTTAATGAAACCGAATCAAGTACTTGATAACCTCTCTTTTCATCGGGTTTATCTTGCTGAATTTTTACTCTTTCGTCTGCCTCGTAAAGAATTTGTTTTAACCCGTTAAAAGTCAAATCGGCTTTAATCCAACAATAGCGGTTATTATCAGGATTAAACAATTTGTCTTCCGTATGAGCATCGGAGCCGTGAATACAGGGTTTCAACGAGCCGCATTTTTGTTTGACTATTTCAGGGGAATGTTGCGGATTTTTTCCTGCAAAAAACTTTGTATCGTTTTCATTACTTGAAAATATACAGTCAGATATTTGATAAATAGTTTTTCGCACTCCGTCTAATGAGCCGTTTTCATTTTCAAATAAATCATAGTGTTTTTGAATTGCCGAAGCACCATCATTACTCGAATTACTAACAACAATAATAATATTTTCCCGCAAGTTCGGATTATTAGTAAGTAGTTTTTTCAAGTTCTCGTGTGAAACAACAAAATTATCTACACCTTTTTTGTATGCTGAATTATCATCTGTAATAGAATTGTCCAAAGATTTTCCTAATGAAATTATTCCCTGTCTATTCATTAAATAGTCCTGACTTCCGCCTACATATTTGAGAGTATTGAAAAAGTCATTATCTAAATTTAAAACAAAATCAGGATTAAAAATGCAATGTATATTTATTAATCTTCCTGTATCAGTTACAGGCAACATTCTTAATTCCACATTTGGTAATATGAAAATTTCAGATATTTTGCTTTTTTCTTCGTCTGTAAAAGAAGTATTTGTGTTAATATTGTTTTGAAAATCAATAATTTGCTTGTAATTCTTAATGCAGAAATAGTCAGTAATGCCAATTGCTTTAATATCTTTTTTTATTGCTTTCTTAAACATTGCAACACAAAAAGCATTGAAATCAGCACTTGTAAATTGGTCGTTTTTACTTGTACCTTTCGTATGAATGTGCAAATCCCATTTTCGCCATTCGGAGCCGCGTATACATTTTGTACTATTCATATTGTTATTTTTTCGTATTTTCTTTTGCAATATTCAACGCTTTATCTGCAACGCTTTGTTCGTCTTCCACTACTGCGGAAATTTGGTCGGCAAGCCAAAGGGCAAGAAGTTCGTTTTTGTCGGTTTTTAACAACTCAGCAATGATTACAACCTGTTCGGCTTTGACACGTCGTTCGCCTTTTTCTATTTTGGAATAGGTCGCCGTATCTATTTCCAAAGCCGCGGCAAATTGCCGTTGCGGCATTTGGCGTTCTTCGCGCAGTTGCTTAATTCGCTCTGTAAATCTCATTTTTCTATTCTTTTATGTCTTGACTATTTTGGCAAAGGTACAATTTTAAAAGGATTAACAACCAAAAACAAGAAAGAACTTATCAACAATAAAAAAGGACAGCATTTCAACTGTCCTTTTTTGAGTAATTTCCGTGCGCTTGCTTTATTACCAAGTTGCTGCTAACAAACTTCATAAGCCACTTGTTGGCGGTACTTTCAGGAATTTGTAGTTGCGCTGCAAGGGAACTGTAAGTTTGCTTGTCGAACTGCGGCGGCAGAGATTGAAACAATGCCATTCGGGGATTGTTGGTTGCTGGCGTTTCCTGCTCGGCAGGTAGCGCATCGAAAACAGTTGCAGCGTGTTGCACAAGAACTTTTACCATTTCCAAAGCGGTGTTGAAATCGGTGTCGGTGCATATTAACAGCGTTGTAAAGTGTTGGCTTTCCATTAGCCGCAACACCGTAAAAATCATTGCTATTCGGAATGTTATCAATCCCAAACGGCGCACGGTGGCAATGTAATCATCGCCGTACAGGGCAAGGAATTGTATTTGCGCTTGCGCAAAATAGGCGTTAAACTGTTCTTGCTGTAAAACAGTAAGGGAAAAACGCATTTCTTGCTGTTGTTTCAACTGATTGTGAAAACAGTGAAAATATTCGCCTAAATCTTTGAAATACAGGTCAAGTGTCTGGTCGCCCGAATTGGCAAAAACATCTTTCCACACAGGTTTTATATTCATAAAGTAGAATATGAAACGGCTGAACAGTCCGTTTTCGGCACTCGGAATGAGTGCTGAAACTTGTCTGGGTGTCCCCGATAAAAGAGCAGACAATCTGGGATTGTGAATTTCTACAAATTCCCTGTCTTTTCGGCGGTTATAAGAAATTGTTTCGTGGTGGAACGCCTTGCGGAAACCATTACTATATATCAATAAAAAGTGTAAATTATCATTTCAAAAAGCCAGAAACTTGCTGGCCCAGTAAGAAATAACAGCTTCTACTATATTGACCATGGAAAACAAATGCCAATAGTTAAAATTGTTACTAATGCACCAAGCAATTGCCAAGCTATTAGTTAAAGTAACCCACCATCAAAATACGAATTTATTTTTTCCATAGTTATTTGATATTAGAATGATTAGAATTCGAATATACAATTTATTTGTTATTCATTTTTTACTCCCAATATTCGATTGTTAGGTTTTCCAACGGGTAGGGCACAATTTAAAAAGGAATAAAACTTAGCTGGGTTGCTAATGAGTTTCAATGCTATATTATTTAAAACAAAAAAGTCAGCAAAACTATTTGATTTGCTGACTTTAGCTTTTGTGATCCGCTTGGGGCTCGAACCCAAGACCCCAACATTAAAAGTGTTGTGCTCTACCAGCTGAGCTAGCGAATCTTCTTTCCTTAAAAGCGCTGCAAAGGTATGCTGATAATTTGGATTGTGCAAATTTTTTTATGATAAAAACGCATTAAAGACGAAAAAAATATCCTTGCACATTATTGTACAAGGATAATCAATTAATAAATAAATGTTTGTAAAAAACTATTGTTAGTGTTGCTGTTTGTTGCTCTTAGCTTTTTGCTCTTTAATTTTTTTCCACATTTCGCGTTTATATTCGTCTCTTGCTTGCTGAATCTTTAGATATTTTGTAGCAGGAATGATTTTTAAAATCTTATCTTGATACTCTTTGTTTATTTGTGCTATTCTAATTTTGTTGTCAGCAAGAGCATTTAAAATTTTAGTTGCATTTTCTTCGCTGATTTCAGCTGTTTTAGCTTCTTTTTTCAAAAGTCTATTCTCTTTTCTAATAGCCTGTTTCTCTTGGCTAAATTCTTTATATACAACAGCAAACTTATCGAATTCGGTATTAGAAAGAATTTCTTTTGATTTATAAAACTCTAATTCTTCTTCAACCATTAAACGTTTAGGTCTATTATTTTGTTCATTAGTATCAGTTTTTGCAAATATGTTTAAACTCAATAAAAGTGTAAACAATAAAATTAAATCCCTTTTCATTTTAGTAATGTTTAATTGTTCATAGAAAGCATTTCATACATATCTTCGGTATCAAGATCATCGTATAAGTATTGCTGTAAATCGTCCATTTCTTCGGTTGATGCTTGCATCTCTTGCATTTGAGATTCTTTTACCTTAGGTTGTATAACAACGTAAGTTATACCGTATAAAAAAATAATCATTGCTGCTACATACAGAATAGGGCGTATGCGAATCCAAATATTGCTTTGCAATGTAACTTTTGGTTGATCCTTTGCTTGGGTATTTTGAACAGATATTTCGTCTAATCTTTTTTCCATTTTTGCAGAGAAATCTTCAAAATAATTTTCAGGAACGCGAAAATGATTTTCCTTTCCTAACTTTTCTAATATATTGCTATGTTCTTCCATTTTTTTGTAACTTTGACGATTGATTTTTTGAAAGGTTTAATTTGCAGCAGTAACAAAATCTTCGATTTTTTTTACTGCATGGTGATAAGATGCTTTTAATGCTCCTTCAGACGTGCCTAATATTTCAGACATCTCTGCGTAAGGCATTTCATCGTAATAGCGCATATTAAATACAAGTCTTTGCTTATTAGGAAGTGATAATATTGCTCTTTGTAATTTTTTTTGTGCTTCGTCTCCGTCAAAATAGACATCGTTTTCTATTTGTAATGCAGGTGCATCATCCAAATTAACGGTATTATTTGAATGTTTTGAATGAGCGGAATTGAAGAAATCCATGGTTTCATTCGTGGCGATGCGATATAACCATGTTAAAATATTGGCTTCGCCTCTGAATTTATCGATGTTTGTCCATGCTTTAATGAATGTATTTTGTAATATATCATCAGCATCTTCATGAACAATCACCATTTTTCTGATATGCCAATACAGACGTTGTTTGTATTTATTTACGAGGATAGAAAAAGCTTCCCTTCGGGTTGATTCATCTATCAGCATTTTTAGCAAATCGTTATCGTTAATGGAATTTTTCATTTGTGTATTAATAATTCTGCAAAAATACGATTTTTTATTGAGAATAGGTCAAAGTGATTTTAATAGTTAAGCAAGTATCAGGTTAATATATCATACATATTATGAATTTATATACTAAAAATATTGTTGAATTTGTAACAGTAGGTGTTGAGTATTGCGCTTTTATGGAACATTCGGACGAAAAGCAATCTCAAGTATTTATCGAAGTAATGCAAAAATTATTGCCGTTGTTGTATATGAAAACGGCTATGTTAGAGAAACCTATTCCGGTTGGTGATGATGATATTCAGGTGTTTGTAACAGAATCTGATTATGAAGCAATAAAACAATCTGTATCGCGTTTAGTTGCCGCTAATGATGCGTATTATGATGGAGAATCAGCTGCATCCATATCTGAAAATTTGACAGATATATATCAAGATATCAAGAATTTCACACTTAATTATAAAGAAGGAAATCAAGCCGTATCAAACGATGCCTTATATTCTTGCATTGAAAATTTTGAAACATACTGGGGCAAGCAACTCTTAAATGCATTAAAACACATACACGAAATAAGGTATAATCCTCAAAATGACGAAAACGATGACAACAACATATCAATCGACAATTACTAAGGAAGAACTTAATGCATTGCCGCAATTGGTATATGAATCAAGGAATATTATTATTGTAGATACCTTAGAGAAGTCAGATAAAGCTTGCGAGTATTTGGAAAAGTGTAAAATTCTAGGATTTGATACGGAAACAAAACCTACCTTTGCGAGGGGTGTTACTAATAAAGTAGCATTAATACAATTGTCGGCAGGTGATACTTGTTGGCTGTTTCGAGTTAATATTATTGGTATTCCATTGTCCTTGGCTCGTATAATATCGAATAAGAATATATTAAAAGTGGGCTTATCTTTGCGTGATGATTATCGCTCTATGGCAAAGCGAATGAAGATGGTTCCACAAGGCTTTATAGATTTACAATCTGTAATTAAGAATGTTGGAATCGAGGATTTGAGTTTGCAAAAAATGTATGGTATTTTATTTGAGAAGAAAATATCCAAATCACAACGTCTAACGAATTGGGAAGCTCCATATTTAACAGAAAAACAACAAATGTATGCTGCCATTGATGCATG
>Ga0116158_10000896_pt1 | contig 27781 bp, 21 predicted proteins | sample AD_UKC052_MetaG_FD_89883 | JGI IMG/M metagenome (GOLD analysis project Ga0116158, IMG submission 89883) | Active sludge microbial communities of municipal wastewater-treating anaerobic digesters from USA - AD_UKC052_MetaG | ecosystem: Engineered > Bioreactor > Anaerobic > Digestate | place: USA... | reverse complement strand
TTGCGGTATATAGTCGTTTTCTGCATATTTACGATGGTTTATACTCAAACTATAACAAATATCATTCCAAATACAATTTAAATGACTAATTGTCAGTAGATTAATCTATAGAACGCCCCATAACATAATGAATTAAAAGATCCTTCATGTTGAAAGACGATTGGATTGGATCGGCTACACTCACCTATGACTACCTTGAGCCTTATTTGTTTCCATTCGTTTCATTCGAAACGACAAAAGAAATTTGTTCGAATTTGATTAATTCGTAGCGAAATAGAATTGATTAATTCGTAGCGACATGAAAATTTTTTACTTTTGTATCAGAATCTGATTAAAAAGTTGACAATGAAGAAAAGAGCACTTTTCATAGATAGAGACGGAACCCTGATTATGGAACCGCCAGTTACTTTCCAAGTAGACAATCTTGAACAACTGGAGTTTATCCCAGGAGTTCTGAGAAACATGTACTTCATCCGCAAAAAACTGGATTTCGAATTGGTCATCGTCACTAACCAAGACGGTTTGGGAACGCCGGCCAACCCTCAAGAGAACTTCGACAAGGTTCAGGGCAAGATGCTTCAGGTATTTGCCAGTGAGGGCGTAACATTCGACAATATCCTTATCGACCCATCTTATCCGGAAGACAACCTCCCTACCCGCAAACCGGGCACAGGCATGCTCACTGAATACATGAAGGGCGACTACGACCTTGCCAACTCATTCGTTATCGGTGACCGATTAACCGACGTGCAGCTTGCCAAAAACCTAGGCTGCAAAGCCATCTTCCTCTGCACACCAGAGAAGGCAGAGCTTCAACTATCTGAGAAAGGTTTACAGGACACATGCGCTCTAGCTACCGACCAATGGGACCGCATCACTGAGTTTCTTTTCGCTGGCGACCGTATAGCAACTGTTCAGCGTACCACTAAAGAGACGGACATCTATATTCGGCTCAACCTCGACGGAAACGGCAAATGTGACATTTCGACAGGTCTGAGTTTCTTTGACCACATGTTGGAACAGATCGGCAAACACTCAGGCTGCGACCTTACTGTAAAGGTGAAGGGCGACCTCAACGTGGACGAGCACCACACCGTGGAAGATACTGCCATCGCTCTTGGCGAGGCTTTTTCGAAAGCTCTTGGCGACAAACGAGGCATAGAGCGTTACGGCTACTGCCTACCTATGGACGACTGCCTATGTTCTGTTGCTCTTGACTTCGGCGGCAGACCTTGGTTGGTTTGGGACGCACAGTTCCACCGCGAATATGTAGGTGATGTTCCAACGGAGATGTTCCTCCATTTCTTCAAGTCGTTGAGCGACTCTGCCAAGATGAACCTCAACATCAAGGCTGAAGGCGAGAACGAGCACCACAAGATTGAAGGCATCTTCAAGGCTTTGGCACGCTCTATCAAGATGGCAATCAAACGTGATATTTATAAGTATGATTTGCCTAGTACAAAAGGGGTGATATAGTTTTCGACCGAATCGGTCGAAAAACAACTCGACATATTAATCCAATCGGTTGCTAGCAACCATAAAAAAAGCCCTCTATTGAGGGCTTTTTTGTTATTTTTTCAATGCCCTGTCTCGCAGCGCATTTTCAATTTTCTGATTATGACAGACTAACACGTTCTGCTTATCGTCGTGCCAGTTGTGGAAGCCGTTGCCTTGGCATTTGCTGAATTCCCTGCAGGTTGCACACTGCCCTACTCGCATCCAACTACGGTCACGGAAAGGCTTGAACTTATTTTGCCAAACTTCGTAAAAATTATCCTTATATATATTGCCTTGGACAAATGAACGGTCAATGTTCGGACAAGCTGAGATGGATCCGTCGATCAAGACCGAACCGATGTTGATGCCAGCACGGCAGAAGTAATACCAATCACGCACCTTACCTTCGTAACAGCCTACATAGCCTTCACAGCTGAATTTGATATCAATCTCCTTTTTATTGCGGTTGTCAGCGATATAATCCATCAATTTAAGCAGTTGCTCATCAGACAATGACAGATCAGGATTCTGAGCAGCCCTACCTATCGGAATGATGGTAAACAGTCGCCAAGCCTTCACCTTTTTCGATATAAGAAGATCACGAATCTGAGCCAACTGTCCGAAGTTCTTTTGGTTCACGCAAGTCACAATGTCGAAGTTGATGCGGGGCGAAGCAACGACCAAGTCGATGGCCTTCATCACACATTCAAAGCTATTCGGATTGTTTCGCAGCCAGTTATGTTCGGCCTCCAATCCATCGAGACTGAAAGTCAATGCTCCAATTCCTGCATTCAAAAGGGATTTATGACGTTCTTCGTCATATAGGTAACCATTGGAAACGATGCCCCAGCCGAAGCCTCGTTTGCGGAGTTCGCGTCCGCATTGCTCCAAATCTTTTCGGAGAAGCGGTTCGCCACCCGTAATGGCAATGGTAAAATGGTGTGCTTTATCTTTGATGGTCTCAAGTGCGCGCAAGAAATCTTCAAACGGCATATCAGGATATCTGCTATCTTGAGAACAATCGCTACCACAATGTAAGCAATGAAAATTACAGCGGGTTGTACACTCCCAGAAGAGATAGTTCAACTCATGAAGTTCCGTCTCTGACTTTTTAAACCTTTGGAATATGAATTTCTTTAAAATCTGAAGCATTATTTTTTTGCCAATGCTATATTAAGGTTCAGTTTCACTAATTCCTGATTAGGATCTCCAGTCACAACCGTATCCTTTACCGCGTATTTAGTACCAGGCAAAGATTCTGGATATTCAAAACGAAGTTTAAGCGTTTGAAAAGATCCTGCATACATAGAGAAACGCCCCGCAGTATCCGTTCTTAACGTATCATTACAGCCGTTATTCCAAGATACAATGACACCAGGAAGCGGCAAACCCGTCTCAGCCGAAGTCACTTGACCTTCGATAAATGTATCATTTTCTTCATGATCAGGCATTCCGTAACATGCTTGAAAAACAAACATGGAAGCAGTCAAACTACAACTTCCTAGAATAGTTCTAAGGACATTTCTCTTTTTCATATTCGAAATCTGTCTATGTCAATCAAAATATTTTTACAAAAATAGGAAAAAAATATTGCCAAATATAATTTGCAATTTTTAAAAAATCAACAATCCATCACCTGAACATATGTCGAAACGCCTCCACCGGCGAGACAAAGAACATCATCGGGCCAGAGAAACGCATCACATCTTTAACCCGTTGACGCATCACGGGCTTATAACAATGAACGGGACATTTGCGACAAGAGGTTTTCTTTTCACCAAACGGACATTTAGACAATCGGGCAAAGGCATACTCCTGCAGTTCTGCACACTCGGAGCACAAATCAGTTTGGGTATGGTGTTTCCTTTTGCAGTAAAAAGAGATCATGAACGCCAAGACGCGCTTTTCCTTCTCTATTTTTGATTCGTCTTTCATTTACAAAAAAATTGTTTTGCGATTATCCGAAGCCATTCATTTATTGACCTTCGAAGGTAAAAACAAAAAAACAGATGGAAGACATTCTGAACTCTTTTTTCTAACTTTGCAGAATAATTAGAAGATATTTAGGAAGAATAAATATGAATGCAAAGATTAATCCGGCAGTTTCTCAAATGACCTCATTCATTGTAATGGACGTTTTGGAGAAAGCCGTTGAAATGCAGAAACAAGGCATCGATATCATCCACATGGAAGTGGGCGAACCCGATTTCGAACCATCAGAATGTGTTCTCGACACAGCCCGTCAATCCTACTTAGACAAAAAAACACACTATACACACTCTTTGGGCGACCTCACCCTACGCAATGAGATCTCCAAATTCTACAAACGCGAATATGGCGTCACAATCAGCCCTGATCAAGTTGTGGTAACTTCTGGTTCGTCGCCAGCCATCCTAATGGCTTTGATGACCCTTTGCGAGGCAGGAAGCGAAGTGATCCTCTCCAATCCCGGCTACCCTTGCTACCGCAACTTCGTATTGGCATGTAATGCCGTACCTGTATCGGTAGATATCTCTGCCGAAGACGGATTCCAATATCCGATAGAGGCCGTCAAAGCTGCCATCACGCCGAAGACGCGCGCCATCTTCGTCAACTCACCTATGAACCCTACGGGCACGTTGGTCTCTGACGAGGTTTATAAGGAGCTTGCCAAATTGAACATTCCGATCATCTCCGATGAGATATACCACGGACTCGTTTACAACGGCCGTGCACGTTCCGTGCTAGAGTTCACGAACAACGCCTTCGTACTGAACGGATTCTCTAAACGTTACGCCATGACAGGTCTCCGACTGGGATTCCTTGTCGCACCCGAAGAATACATGAGATCATTGCAGATTCTTCAGCAGAACCTCTTCGTCTGTGCGCCTAGCAACTCACAAGAGGCTGGCATCAGCGCCTTGAGAGACTCAGAAAAAGATGTGGACAAGCGTAGAGAGATTTACAACGAACGACGCATCTACTTGATCAAACGTCTTCGCGACATGGGTTTTATCATCGAAAAAGAACCTCAGGGAGCGTTCTACATCTTTGCCAACGCAAAGAAGTTCACCTCAGACTCTTACAAATTTGCTTTTGACGTATTAGAGAATGCTCATGTGGGCATTACACCAGGAATCGACTTTGGTTCGAACGGAGAAGGATACGTCCGTCTGTCTTACGCCAACTCTATTGAGAATCTAAAGATTGGAATGGATAGATTGGAGGCTTATTTGAAGACAAGGAAATAAAGGATCAAGAGAAAAAGAGCATGAGAAACTTTTAACTACTAATCAGCTCTAATTCTTTTCACATCAGATCAACAATAATTAGGAAAGGACAGATTGGAGAAAAACAGATTAGATCAAGTCTGGTGAATAAAAATCACAACTCTCCAAGCTGTTTTTTTACACGCTGCAGGTACCACAACATCATGATTTCATTTGTAGACAAATAGTCATTGTCATTCTTAATCACGCCATTCTCAACAAGGTAGTGCAACATCTCTTTTGTTAGAAAATTTTCGCCCAAAGGTTCACTATTATTTCTGATTTTTATTCTTAGCACACGCGGCATCATCTGCTTTGCAAAATTCTTAACCCATTGTTTATAATGAGTTACGCAAAGCTTTTTATCACCAAAATCAACACCAAGAGGTTTAAAAACAAAGTCGAACAAGGTATCGTCGTATAGTTTTTTCTGATAAAGGAATTCATACGGTAACGTCCTGAAAAAATCCATCATCTCTTTATCAAAGAAAGGCAAACGAGTTTCGAAACCAAAAAATCCGTAAGCTCTTACCGAATTTGTTGTAGAGAGGACAACTCTCGTATCAAAAGTATAACTCTGGATTACGGAATGAGGTACACTATTTTTTGCAAATCTACCTTTAAGCGAAGAATAGACATCGCATGCGAAACTCCAATTTAATAAAGGTCTGCCATATTCAATCAGATTCATCAGAATAGAAACAGTTGAAAACAAAGGCGTTGCATTCTTCCGAATTCCCAGTTTCATAATAAGGCTACCGCTAATACCATCGCCACTATGACCAGGAACGAAAACAGCATCATCATTTATTACACCATTCGATTTCAGCCACTTAGCGGCATTGTATTCAAATAAATAAGTAAAGCTACCCAATGCGCCCAGATAATCCACATAATCACCAAACTCTTCAGAGTCGTACTTTTGCATCACATATTTTGGGTCTTCGAAATCGATATGATAAAAGTCGAAACCTAATCTCTGAGCTACCTGTTTCGCTATGCTCTGTTCTCCATTCTTATTTCGTCCAACCGTATAACAGATAACATTTTTATAACCTAGCTTATAAAGTTGGCAAGCGATTAAACGAGAGTCATAACCAGCACTCAGCGGAAGTACAATCTGCCTGCTTCCTACAGAAGCAATCAACCTTCTGAAAACATTGTCCAACACTTTCAGAAACTGGTTCTGAGCCTCTTCGAAGGTAGTTCGAATTATTTCGGATTCTGGAATCAGGTACGACCAAATCAGTTGCTTTGAAACAACACCTTTATTATAGCTTACTATGCTAGCCGGTTCCACCTGAAAAACATTCTCAGCCAATGTGAACCCGGGCATTACATGCCCTTGCTGCAAATATTGATTTTGATAATTAAGATCAATTTTCGTATCGTCAGAAACCAACTTCAGAGGTTCATCTGAAACATGCAATTCTTTGTTTTTTATCGTATAAAAAACAGGATAAAGTCTAGTCTCATCAACCACCAAAGCATTAAAATCGTGATGATTAACCACAACAGAAAAAGAACCATTCAACTGTTTTGCTATCAAGACAACGCTCGAAAAATCCTTACAAGAAGAAAACAACTCGGCAATACCTTTAGAATCATAGAAAATTCCGTTGTAACATACATGTCCTCTTGCATGTACGTTCTCAACGGTCTGCCAACGATTTTCATTTAACCAAAATTCCATCTTCCTAATTTACGATACTATATTTTTTAATGCTCATGTAAATATCCATAAATTTTCTCACAACACAAGCAAGAATAAACACTTTCTTGTAATGATTAGCCGCACGCAGATAAGACACCGAAAGGCATATAAAACCAAAGCACGACAGATTGACTTTAGACATATTATTTTCCACTTATAATTCAAAAATAACATCAACAAAACATAACACAATAATTATCTTATATTTAGAATAAATTTAACTTACAATGCGCAGGTATAAAATAGGATAAAAACTTGCAATGCGCAGGTATAAAAACAACATAATCTCTTACAATGCGCACCCATGAAAATTCATAGACAGAAAGTCATATAGGCAGGGATACATACCACACCATCCTTTTTCTGCAAATTTTTAGGATGAATGACATAACACTGACCTATTTTCTGTCTGAACTTTTCCTTAAACTTAGTTAGTGAAACCGTTGAATATCTATCTGTAGACTTCACCTCCAAAGGATAAACTTTGTAATGAAGCTTACTCTTATTTGAAATCAAGAAATCGATTTCTATATCATTACGGTGTTGAATTTTATCATAATGTGTATAAAAAAACGGACGGTGACCGGCAGCCACCAACATCTGCATCACTAGATTTTCGAATAACATACCTTCATTGATAGAGAGTTTCTTAAAAAGAATCTCACGAAACAACTCACCGTCAGAAAGTTCATTCTCATTAAAGGCATGACTGACAAGCAGACCCGTATCTCCCATATAACACTTAATGTACGTACGTTCTTCATTGATTGACAAACCTACATTAGGGTCACTGCAATTAAAGCATTCGTTGGAAATCATGGAATCTTTCAGCCAAAAGAAAGTATCTTCATAAACGGAAAAAGAGGAACCAAACTCCAACTCACGTAACACAACTCGTTTATCCTGCCTTGCCAAAAGACTTGGAATCTGGTCGAAAATAGCCAAAACACGAGAACCGTATTTTGCATCAATCTTCATGATGTCATTCCGGTAAAGATTCAGAATGTTTCTTTTTTCTTTATCCACAGACTTAAAATCACGGTTTTTCTGAATGTAGGTTGCCACACACTTTGGCATGCCACCAACCAGCATATATTGACGCAACAACATCATTGCTTTCGAATGAAGAGTGTCATCAAGTGGAGTCTGGGATTCAAAGCAATGTCTGATGTATTCAACCAACTGACCTTCGTCCAACGCTTCACAAAATTCACAAAAATCCATTGGATACATTTTGATCGACTCCTCTTCTGACGGAATAGTGATATTGCGAACATTCTCTCTGATAGAAATCAAAGAGCCAGTCTCGACAAAGTCGTATCGACCATCACTGACTAAATATTTGACAGCCTCACGAGCCTTAGGGAAATTCTGGATTTCATCAAAAATGATAAGAGATTCTCGTTTGTATAGTTTTACATTATACAGAGAAGATAGAATCATGAAGAAGGAATCCAAATCGTTGAGATAATCAGAGAATGCATCCTTTACTGCTTGACTTGTTTTGTTGAAATCAACCAAGATATAGCTTTTATACTCGTTTTTTCCGAAAATTTCAGCAATAGTAGATTTGCCAATTCGGCGTGCTCCTTCAATAAGCAATGCCGTCTGGCCTCCCTCTGCTTTCCAATCAAGCAAACGTTGATAAATTCTTCTCTTAAATGATATCATAATCTTATCAATTTTAAATTCTCCACAAATATCATAATTACAAAACACATTTACAAGTATTTAATGAAAAATATCCTTACAATACGCAGGTATGAAATATAAAAATAACTTACAATGCGCACCTTTCAATACAAATTAAAACTTGCAATGCGCAGGTATAAAGATAACATAATCTCTTACAATGCGCAGGTATAAAATATCAAAATAACTTGCAATGCGCACCTATCAATACAGACTAAAACATACAATGCGCAGGTATAAAAAAATCTCCGAATAACAGCCACAGATATTTTCATTCAAACAAAACAATCACTAGCATTTTTCTATTTTAAAACCTAACACAAAGAGTTTTTTTAAAATACGGAATAGCCAATATCTTTATTCACAACGATTATTTCACTATTGACAATTCGTTTGCTTTACAATTATTTGTAATTTTGCCATCAAGAGAGAAAATTAAGATAATGAGTACAAAACATCCAAAAGGACTATATCTGTTGTTCGTCACCGAGATGTGGGAACGATTCAGTTACTACGGAATGAGAGCTATCTTCACGCTCTACCTAATCCAAGCACTACTTTTTAATAAAGATTTGGCCTCCAACATCTACGGAAGCTACACAGGTTTCGTCTACCTCACGCCCCTTATCGGTGGTTACATTGCCGACAGGTATTGGGGCAACCGTCGTTCCATCTTTGTGGGAGGTGTCATGATGAGTATCGGACAATTTCTTTTATTCCTCAGTGCTACGTTCTTCAGAGAGCAATCAATCGCCATTTCTTTTCTGATCGCAGGTCTTACGATGTTAATTCTCGGAAACGGATTCTTCAAACCCAACATTTCAAGTATGGTTGGACAACTATACAAAGAAGAGCAAACAGGCATGAAGGACTCTGCTTTCACCATTTTCTATATGGGTATCAATATCGGAGCCTTTTTCTCTCCTCTTATCTGCGGAACATTAGGCGACACGGGTAATCCAGAAGATTTCAGATGGGGATTTCTTGCAGCCTGCATCGGTATGATAATTGGAACTTCGATTTTAATATCATTCCAAGATAAATATCTCGTCACTCCTGAGGGTCAGCCTATCGGAATGAAACCAGAGATAAAGAAAGAAGAAACAGAAACTAAAAAAGAAAAGAAAGCCGACATCGAGAGGATTCTATTCTTCATCCTTGGAGAAATTGCACTTCTCGTTGTCTTCTTACGTTTAGGTTCAGATATTATCGGAGCAGGTATCTTCAGTGCTTGTATCTCCGTACCAATCTTTGTCATCACAGATAAGACATTAACATCTAGCGAAAGGAAACATATCTGGGTTATTTACATCATAGCCTTCTTCGTCATCTTCTTCTGGGCTGCCTTCGAACAGGCAGGAGCTTCGCTCACCTATTTTGCAGAAGAGCAGACCAACCGAAATCTCTTTGGTTGGATGATGCCTACTAGCTATTTTCAATCGTTCAACGCCATCTTCATCGTAATAATGGCACCTATGTTTTCAAAACTTTGGTTCTGGTTAAAAACGAAGAATTGGGAGCCAAGCTCACCTATGAAACAGGCTTTCGGACTATTGTTCCTTGCCATCGGTTACTTGGTTATCGCCATCGGAACAAACAACTTGGATCCAAGCGTACGCGTCAGCATCTTTTGGCTTACCAGCCTCTACTTCTTGCAGACGGTCGGTGAACTTTGTCTTTCGCCAATAGGTCTATCCATGGTCAACAAGCTCTCTCCTGTCCGCTTCGCATCACTGTTGATGGGCGTTTGGTTTCTATCAACCTCTGCAGCCAACAAATTTGCAGGAACGCTAAGTTCGCTATACCCTGAATTTAACGAACACATGGAACTAGTAGGTGCAAAATACCTTTTAGGATTTCAAATCGACAGTTTGAGCAGTTTCTTCATGATTTTCGCCATCATGTCTGGTTTAGCATCTCTCTTCATGTTCCTATTATGTAACAAACTGGAGAAGATGATTGAGGAATAATCTCCGTAGTTTTCTGCGTTGGCCTATTTTGATACTAGAGGACCTCAATTTTTTTTTTACAGAAACCTCATCAATGTCAAGGACACTTTTCCCGTGATTATTTCTTTCACAGAAAGAAACAAGGCCACATCCGTTCAGACATGGCCTTATATCGAATTACAAATCAGAGGATAATCACAAAGGATAATTTTCGTAATCGTAAAGTTCTGAAGACAAGTAACGCTCACCCGTATCAGGCAACAATGCTACAATTGTCTTACCCTTATTTTCCGGACGAAGAGCCAACTGATAAGCAGCAAAAACAGCCGCACCAGATGTTATCCCGACCAAAAGGCCCTCCATCGAAGAGAGTTCACGACCCGTACGAATGGCATCGTTATCCTTAATAGGAATTATCTCATCCACAACATTTTTATTATAGATAACAGGGATGAAGCCTGCACCAATACCCTGAAGTTTATGAGAACCTGGTTTTCCGCCAGAAAGAACGGCAGATCCAGCAGGTTCAACACCAACCACCTGAACATTCGGATTGTGAGCTTTCAAAGCCTCGCCCACTCCTGTAATTGTACCACCCGTACCAACACCGGCAACAAAGATATCTACATTACCATCCAAGTCGCGCCAAATCTCCTCACCTGTTGTCTTACGATGAATGCCAGGATTGGCAGGATTCTCGAACTGTTGAAGAATAACCGAACCCGGAATTTCCTTCTTCAAAGCCTCAGCCTTTTTGATGGCACCAGCCATACCCTCGGCACCTGGAGTCAACTCCAACTTAGCACCCAAGGCCTTTAATAACTTACGACGTTCAAGGCTCATCGTCTCAGGCATCGTCAAAATCAACTTGTAACCCTTTACGGAAGAGACAAATGCCAAGCCAACACCCGTATTTCCACTTGTCGGTTCGATAATGGTTCCGCCCGGTTTGAGCAAGCCCTTCTCCTCAGCATCCTCAATCATGGCCGCTGCCACACGGTCTTTGGCACTGCCAGCCGGATTGAAATACTCCAACTTAGCTACGACACGAGCCTGCAAACCTTTATTCTTTTCAAAATGAGACAATTCCATCAAGGGCGTATTTCCTATCAAGTCTGTCAGTTGTTTTGCTACCTTTTCCAACTCTATGTTTATTTTAAATTTGACTTTTTTCAAGAAAAGCAAAGATTCGCTTTTGGTATTACAAACTTACTTCCAAACAAGAAAAGAAACAACAACTTTGAGAATCAAATCATTTAAAACAAAAAAATAAAAGAATCCTAAGGAATAAAAAACAGTTCATCCAACCATTTACAATATTTTACACGTGTCAACTTCATATTTATAGTAGTTTTTCTTAAATTCGCATGTTATTTGGCTAAACAATGAAAATCTGTTTCTTTATGGAAAAAAGCAGATTGATTTTCGGGGTCAGACTAAAGAAAATACCATTGATTTTCAAGTTGATAAATACAGAAAATTTGATATATGATGAAAAAATATTTCATTAGCGTTGCATTATCTTTTTCATTGGTTTTTGCATTAAATGCAATGGCTCAAGATTCGAACTACAAGGTTAAAATCGTTGAAGGAAAGAAATACTACGAATACCCTGTCCAGACAAGCGAAGGTTTTTACTCTGTCTCAAAGAAATTCCACGTAACAGAGTCTCAAATCAAAGCTGCTAATCCTGGCACTGAGAAAGGTTTGACAAAAGGGTCTGTCATTCTTATACCTGTTCATGATGAATACACATTCCATAAAGTTGCAAAAGGCGAAACTGTCTATTCTCTAAAGAACAAATACAACACCACATCAGAAGAACTTTACAAATTGAACCCCACTTTAAAGTCGGAAGGTTTGAAGGTAGGCTCTGAAATAAAAATACCCAAATTAGCACAGACATCCAATACCAATAAAGAGGCTAACAAGATAACATCATCAGACAAAGCTCCGATCAAAAAGGAGACAAAACCAGGATACACATCTCATGTTGTAAAAAAAGAAGAAACATTATCAAGCATCAGTCGAGCTTACGGAGTTTCTACTGAGGAAATCATCCGTTTGAACCCAGATGCAAAAGATGGTGTTAAGACAGGAAAGACATTGATCATTCCACCGGTTCACAAAAATACAGCTGTAGTGGCTGAGACAAAACCAACCGCCGCTCCTGTTGTACCAGAGAAAAGGAAAACTCTTTACAGAACTCATAAAGTTCAAAAGAAAGAGACACTTTTCAGCATTTGTCAGCAATACAATGTAAGCCAAGAGGATGTTGTCAAGCTAAACCCTGGTGTTGGCCAAGAACTAGAAGAAGGCAAAATTCTTATTATTCCTGGTGATCCAAATCAAGCAGCTTTAGCTCCAAGCAGCAACAAGATGAACAGAGCTCACAAAGTTCAAAAGAAAGAGACACTTTTCAGCATCTGTCAACAATACGGAGTAAGCAAAGAGGAGGTCATCAAACTTAACCCAGGTGTTGACCTAGAGTTAGTTGTAGGACGAGTACTTACAATCCCAGCCGCATCAAACACTTCATCTGCAAGCGAATCGGACAAGGTAATTTACAGAATACACAAGGTCAAGAAGAAGGAGACATTGTTCAGCATCAGTCAAGACTACAACGTAACTCCAGAGGAGATTGTAAAACTCAATCCTGGTGCAGACAAGAAATTGAAGAAGAACATGGTTTTGACCATTCCTCCTGTACATGTGGAAACATCAGAAACAGCTTCTGTTGAGAAGCATTACGGAACTCACATTGTACAAAAAGGCGAAACAATATTCAGCATTGCTAAGAGATATGGAATCAGCAACGAAGACATTATCAAGAATAACTCTGATGTAGAAAAGGATTTGAATGAAGGTCGAGTTCTTTTAATCGTACAAGATGCAGATAACGAAGGAGAGAAAGCACAAGACAACGGCTGTACATTCCACAAAGTTGAGAAAGAAGAGACATTCTTCAGCATCAGCCAAAAATATGGAATCACAATGTACGACTTGGATAAAATAAATCAAGGTGCAAAATATGATTTACTTGCTGGTCGAGTTCTTATCATCCCAACAGCAAGTACAAAGTTGACAAAAGAGACCAATCCTAAGGCTGAAGTAAATGTTGCATTGGCGTTACCATTCAATTTCGAAGAGATAGCAGCAAAACCGACATTGGACGGCAAGACCGATAAATTCGTAGAGTTATACCAAGGCATGCTTGTTGCTGTAGACAGTTTGAAAAAGAGAGGCTTGTCTGTCAACCTTCACATCTACGATTCAGGCAATACTGAGGCAGACGCCAAACACATGTTGATTGCCCCTGAGTTGAAAAACATGGATTTCATCATCGGTCCTGCTTATGCAGCTCAGATCAAAGTGATTGCGGATTTCTCTAAGAACAACAACATTAAGTTGATTATTCCATTCTCCTCTAAATCTGAGGAGACAATCGAAAACCGCAACATATTCCAGATCAACACGCCACAAGATCAGCACAACTACTTGACGGCTAAATCAATTATCGAGACATTCAAAGGTTCAAATATCGTTATTGTAAGTTTCAAAAACGAAAGCTACAATACAAAAGCAGAATTGAAAGACACACTTATAAAGATGTTGGATGCCCGCAAGCTCAAATACAAAACGTTGGAATATGCAGGAATCGAATCAATGAAGAAGGAGCTTTCCGATAAAGAAGAGAATGTTGTAATACCCCTTACCACCAACCAAGTTGCTCTTAACCAGATTTTGCCGGTCATCAACATGATGGGCGACAAGGAAACAGTGAGCATCGTTGGATTCCCAGAATGGTTAGGATATCAAACCATTTACAAAGACTTATTCAGAGTAAACACCTATATTCCGAACACATTCTACATCAACTTCAACGACAAGGAGGTTCTTACTTTCATCAAATCCTTCAGAAAGATGTTTGGCAACGAGCCAGAGAACATTCAACCTCAATATGGTTTATTGGGTTACGACCTGATGATGTACTTCTCTGACGCCGTATCTAGCTTTGGAAAGGACTTTGAGGAAAGGATGGCAGATGTAAGATACAAATCTCTTCAGGTGGGGCTCAAATTCAAAAAGATAAGCGTCAATGGCGGTTATTATAACGGTTCCATCTATTTAACAAAACATGATCCCAAAACTGGACTTACCGCTGTAAGTTTCGAATAACAAAAGAAATGCGTAAAATATTATTTTTCATCTTCATATCCCTTTTCTGCACGGTTTCAGCGCAAAAGCGCAACCAATTCAAGCAGGAAATTCAAGTCGGAATTAACGGCGGTGTCAACTTTGGTAAAATAAGTTTTCTTCACAACGACAAAAACGCCAACAGTAGATACCTCGGAACAATGAGCATGCGTCAAGGAATTAAGGCTGGTGTCAGTTGTAGATACATTGCTCAGAAACACTTCGGTATTCAACTTGAAGCCAACTATGTTGAAGGCGGATGGAAAGAGAAATTCAGAGACGTGAATTATCTTAACAACGGCGTCAATGTAGAAGGTCTGACGATAGAAAGAAGCTTGGGCTATCTTGAGATACCTCTACTTGCACACATCTATTTTGGAAACAAGTTCAGATATTTCTTTAATATGGGTCCTAAATTCGGATACCTTCTTAATGTAGGAGATGTACAGACAAACAGACCTATCGATGAAAGCACATTTCAGGTGGGTGTTTTGAAAGATCCTCGAATAGAAAAAGATCCAAGTTACCATAAGGCTGACTACGGACTCTCAATCGGAGCCGGCATCGAGTTTCCTATATGGAAAACACGTACCATCCTAGAAGGCAGATATACATTCGGTTTTGGCGACATCTGTCCTAACTCAAAAACGGAGCTTTACCAACGTTCCAATAACCAGATGGTGGCCGTAACGTTGGCTGTCATGTTGCCGGTTTATGAATTTTACAAATAATTACTATTTGTTTCTCTTTTAGCGTTTCATGATTAAAACGTTACAATATAAACAATGAGCAATTCACAAAAAAAGCGTCATCCGTATTATTAGATGACGCTTTTTTTATGCGTTGGTTCTACCCTATTTCTTTCGCTCTATCTCGCGAAGATTCTCCATCTTCTTTTTCTTCAAGAAGCCATAGATTGAATCCAAATGTTCTGTAACACGTTTGTTTCCAAACTCATAAACCTTCGTAACCAAACCATCCAAGAAATCACGGTCATGAGATACAACGATCAACGTTCCGTCAAAATCCTTAAAAGCTGATTTCAGGATATCCTTCGTCTTTAAATCCAAATGGTTGGTAGGCTCATCGAGGATCAATAGATTAACAGGCTCCAATAAAAGTTTAATCATGGCCAAACGAGTACGTTCTCCACCTGAAAGCACCTTTACCTTCTTCTCTGAGTTCTCACCACCAAACATGAATGCACCGAGCAGATCCTTTATTTTGTTTCTTATATCACCCTTAGCCACATCATCAATTGTCTGAAAAACTGTCAGTTCTCCATCCAACATAGAAGCCTGATTTTGTGCAAAATAACCAATTTGGACATTATGTCCGAGGGTCAACACGCCTCCGTGCTCAATCTCTCCCATGATACACTTCACCATGGTTGATTTACCCTCACCGTTCTTTCCGACAAAAGCAACTTTATCACCTCTTTCAATCGTAAACGATGCATTTTCAAAAACTAAATGGTCGCCGTACGACTTCGATACATTATCAGAAATGACAGGATAACTACCTGAACGTGGAGATGGCGGGAACTTCAATCTTAAAGCAGAAGTATCCTCCTCGTCGACCTCTATTATGTCAAGCTTTTCAAGCATTTTGACACGTGATTGCACTTGCAAAGTCTTTGAATAGGTTCCCTTGAAGCGTTCGATAAAGTCTTTCGTATCAGCAATCATCTTTTGCTGCTCTTCGTAGGCCTTTTGTTGCTGCTCGCGACGCTCTTTTCTAAGCTCCAAATATTTTGAATAATTGACCTTATAATCATAAATACGACCCATTGTCACCTCAATAGTTCGGGTCGTGATGTTATCGACAAATGCACGGTCATGTGAAATGACTATCACAGACTTAGCACTTTCAATCAAAAAATCTTCAAGCCATTGAATAGACTCAATATCCAAGTGGTTGGTAGGCTCATCGAGCAACAGAACATCAGGTTTGCGCAGAAGCAATTTTGCCAACTCTATACGCATACGCCAACCTCCGCTGAACTGATTTGTTGGTTTATTGAAATCCTCACGTTGGAAACCGAGACCTAGAAGTATCTTTTCTACGTCAGCCTCGTAATTGGTCTCCTCTATGGAATAAAACTTTTCGCTTAAAGTAGAAACTTTTTCAATCAGTTCCATATAACTGTCGCTTTCGTAATCGGTACGTTCAGCGAGTTCTTTATTCATACGTTCAATCTCATTCTCCATCTCAAAGAGCTCTTTGAATGCGAGAGAAGCCTCTTCAAAAACTGTACGGTGATCTTCCGTCATCAGATGCTGTGGCAAATAAGCTATAACAGAGCCTTTAGGAGCAGACACTGAACCTCGATTAGGTTGCCTTTCACCAGCTAAAATTTTCAGGAGGGTTGATTTACCCGCCCCGTTTTTACCCATAAGGGCTATTCTGTCCTTTTCGTTTACCTGAAACGATATGTTCTCAAACAAGGTTGTTCCACCGAACTCAACCGTCAATCCATCTACTGAAATCATAAAAAATAAAATTTCTGCAAAATTACGAAGAAAAAACGGCTTATCTACGCTTTTCTTTTGCAAAGTCAACTTTTTAGCCAATTTCGAAAGGGGTCTGAACAACGAAAGAAATCATTATATAATAAAAAAACGGATCAAGAAGAAAAGTACATGGACAGATTTTTAACTACAAATTATTTTATGCTACGAATTGAACAGATTAAAAACGATTTTATTTTTTGCAATAAAAAAACAAAAATCTCACAAAACCATGTCTTAAAACACATAACAAATCAACTAGATTGGTACAGTAATTGTTATAAAATAAATGTAGTTAAGATTTTATGATTAAAGACAAAATATTTCAGTTCGTTTTATGTGATTAATATTGATGAGCATCCTTGTGGGAACAACGATGCTCATTTTTTATACCTCATAAATATGGGATCAAGAGAAAAAAAGGGCTAAGAGAAAAAGTTCGTAGACAGTTTTAAGCCACGAATTAATGCGAATTATTTTATTTAAAGTCTACTAAAATCAGGAAAAATGGGTTCGCAAATCTGACGTTTGGTGCGGACATGTATTCGTACTAAATTCTTAGCGGACTTTCCGTCTACGGGGTGACCTTTCGAGATGCATTTCGTTGATTCATAAATTTCACATTCAAAAAAGAAATGAAATACTAAAAACAAAAAAGGGTTCCCGATCAATTCGAGAACCCTTTTTATCATTTATGAAGCAATATTACTTTACTTGCAATTTTTCTACAGACTTAGAATTAGCTGTATAAATCTGTACGAAGTAAGTTCCTGCTGGCAATGAGACAGAAACCTCATCTCCACCATTCTGTGAATAGACAACCTGGCCAATCATGTTTGCAATTTCGACACGTTGAACAGGCTCTGAACTCTTAACTGTGAAATGATCTGTTGCAGGATTAGGAACCAAAGCAATAGCCTTGCCATCTGCAAGAGACTCTTCAACACCTACACCACCAGAAACATTGATTGAAACGTTATATAGTTGACAATCCTCAAATGCTGTGATAGTTGTGCTCTTGTCATAAGTCTCGCCTAGGTAAGTTACGCTACCCTCACCTTCCACTTTCTTGTCCTCGATTGCAGGAGCTGGCTTGTAAATCTTGAATGAACCACACAAGTGAAGCATTGAAAGATAGTGAACCAAACCATCGTAGTAACGATATTGACCTGTCATCAGTTGAGCGTTCCATGCTTTCTGCATGTTAGTCTTAACCTTGCTGTCATTAGCAGGATCATCCATCAAAGCAAAGCAACCCACTGCGTTAGCACCGGTCTCACCCAATGTATAAGACTCTGAAGCTCCTGAACCATCCCAGTTGAAACGAGCATGTGTATAACCATCTTTCTCGAAGAAGTTGATCAAACGAGACATCATGGCATTCTGGTTGGTCTTATCCGCTCCGAACAAATAGTAGTCCATACCTACGTTCATTGCACAACGCATAGCATCATACATATACTTAGTGGCGTCACCGTTGAAATCGACAGCCTTAGGTTGTCCGCTAAACTCAGCATAATCAGGGAACAATCCTGATGTAGGATTTGAGCACTTCTTTAAGTGATCACGAGTTGCAGTAGCGCATTGTGCCCATCTGCTGTTATTATCTGATGACCATCTGGAGAACAACTCCACATAAGCAGGAAGGTCGTATGACGGATCTCCGAAGGTAGAGCAGTTGTATGGTTGGAATGTGATGACATTCTGGCTCTCATTGAACAACGATCCATTTCCATTCTTCCAAAATCTAGACAAACTGTATTGAGCATCCTTCAAATAAGAAGGATCGTTCCAACGGTTAGCTGCGAGCATCAATGATGTTACGAAATACATCTCTCCATCAGGAGCATTGTTCTGGTCTTGAGCAGATCCGTCTGGGTTAACCTTCCACTTGAAGTATCCGTCCCATTGACCGCTTGTATGAAGCATGTATTTCTTTGCAAACGACCAAAGTTTATCGAACTCAGCCTTGTGGTTGGTCTGAACACAGATCATCATACCGTAAGACTGTCCCTCAGAACGTACGTCATTGTTGTTGATATCCTTTACGTATGCAGTACCATCTCCCTTATCGAAATAAACAGTAGAGTTGTTGTCTCCTTTGAAATAGTGATTCCAAAGCTGATCCAATTTTGCTTGGATTTCCTCGTCTGTCTTGCCTAGATAAGTCTTGAATGGGCTTGGATAGTTTCCTGTATAGAAAGCTCCGCTCTTTGGGCTGCCGTCCTTTTCACATTCAGGACCGAAATAAGCCTTATAAGAATCGTCCGTAAAATAGTTTCCGCCGGCTGCTGCTGTGCCAGGATCGGTACCTGGGTCTGTGCCAGGATCAGTTCCCGGATCTGTGCCAGGATCTGTGCCGCTTTTTGTGATCGAGATATAATCCAAGTTAGTATTTGCAGCGTCAATCTGAACCTTCAAGATCTGCTCGCCTGCTGTCAAAGATGCAGTGCCTGTACCTAAAGCGTAAGTATCCCAATCGTTGCTTGTTCCTGTACCTGTGATCGTACACAATTTTGTAGAACCAGAATACAATGTGATCTTAGGATCTCCTGATCCGTTTGACATATTGGCTGAGATTATATACTCGCCAGCCTCAGCCACATTGATAGTATATTCCAACCATTCCGATGCTGTAGTATAACCAACGGCCATACCGTTGCCAGCTACTACAATATCAACATAATCGCTAGTACGGAATTCTGCGTCACCTTCGTTCTTCTCATCGCTATCTGCGTATGCAGAACCTGCACCACCTTTATCATAATTCTCAGCCTCAATTTTTCCAGGGATTGAGAATGCTTCTGTATAAGGAGCCTGAGGTTCGTTTACACGAATATTAGTTGAAGCCTCAACCTTAGAACCGTCTTGTAAAGTAGCAGTAGCCGTAGCTGTATGATTACCTGCAGTAGCAGTCCACTTTGTTGTCCAAGGAGAAGATGTCAAAGATGCGATGTTATTGCCATCAATTGCAATATCAATTTTTGAAACTGGAGATGTTGTCTCACTCGTCAATGTAAGAGTAACCTCATCACCCTCTTCAAAAGCATCAGAACTCGTTGGAGAATCAAAGCTAATTGAGTTATTGTCAGCATCGCCAATCCATACGTTACCATACTTCATGTCGAAAGTACCTGAGCCTGAACCCACCTCGCAAAGGAACTTACAATCGTAAAGAACACCAAGTGTAACACCCATCTGTTCCCATTTTTTGAAGTGTTCTGTAATAGAAATGTGTCCACACTTACGAGGAGTCTTTCTTACTGCGAAACACTGAGTAAATGTAGATGTTCCTGAAATAGAAGGAGCATTTGTACGAGTTCCAACAAACACTTCGTAAGTATCACCATCAAGGGTATAAGTACCTTTAGAATTGGCATTGTAATACAAACCTTGTTGTTTTGCTGTACTTCCAAAGAAAGTATTCTCTACAATGTAATACTCAACCTCGTTAGGAACTTTTGTCCATCCGTAAATACCAATGTAGTTGTAACCACCACCAGTACCAGTAAAATCATAATTAAAATCACAATGAAGATCACCTCCTAAGCCTGTGTACTTAGGTCCAGTACCCCAGTAAAGACCGATACGGCAAAGAAGATCGTCTGGATTATTCCAATTAGCCTTAAACTGGAACATACCATCTTGAGCAACATACTGCATAGATGCATTACCACCTGAATTAGTCCACATCTCGTAATTGAAACCTCCTGCAATAGCATGTGTACCGCCATTTTGAGCGGTCTCTCCACTAGACATAGAAGATGTCTTAGAGCACGGATCTAAAGCAAAAATACTGCTTGACAATAAAAGGAAACATGTCAAGAATGCACCTCTCAGAACGAGATGCATCATAAACTTTTTGTTATTCATTCGTATTTAATTTAAAGTATAAGAAATCAATAAAACAAAACTATTTGTACAATCTCAGAATGTAATGGTTTGTGGTTTTTGTCACTAACAAATAACAAAAACACTTTTCAAGTATGCAAATTTAAAATAATCTTCATATAAAAAAAATAAAATCGGTCAATTTAACTCATGCGGTTCATTCAAACTCAAATAGACATGTTATGCAACATAAATTGAAAAAAAACAAGAACATCTATACTTTATTTGAGACATACAAAAAAAGCATCATCACTTAGTGTTTAAAACAATTGTTATTCACAAAGACATCAATTACGATATAAAAGTAGCCATTATTACTTTTTCTTATACCCTTTTTTACTGACCAAAGGCAACGTGAAGTGTTTATAAGGAACACCGCTAGACATAACGCCTATCGATTTATAATGAGAGTCAACAGTCATTCCGAAACGGTCCAAATCATCAGAGCCAACCAAGAAATACTCAATACTAGGCATCTCTTTAGGCTTAGTCAAGATATCATCCCAAGTAACATCGACGATGTACCAAGAGCCGTCTTCCATAAGAATGTTGTTCCAAATATGAGGACCATCAACCATAGTTTTCTCCACAAACTTCATGGTTTTAGCAACGCCTGTCACCTTTATGCATGGAATGTCAAACCTGTCACAAAAAAGTTTGAACAGTTTAGCATAACCATCACATACAGATTTGTGTCCATACTTATCCAACATGATACCCGTCAACGTATGGGCTGGAAGGTTTTCTTTCCATTGATAAGAGGCTAATGCCACAATCGCATCATGAATTATTTTGAGCGAATCATAACGCGTCTTCACGGCAGACATTTTTCCTGCCAATTCATCTTCCATCTTATCAAGAGCAGAAGATACAGCAACCACCTCTTTCTTTATATCTTCATAATATGGGAATGGTGCCGCTGTAATATCTGAAATAGAGACTCTGACTGGCGACTTTTTCGAATTCGTATTTGCCGCATTCACAAAATCAAAAGTGAAATTGATGGTTCCGTCATTTCCTGCAATCCAATAATTCTCCGAATCGTCGAGCGTAAAAGCATCCAATGCCCTTACCCTTTGAGCATCCAACCCTTTATAAATGGAAGCTGACTTTGGATGCCATGCTCCACTCTCATAATCACCATACGTGACTATTGCCGTTCCGTTTCCTGTCACTGGAATCAGGAGCGGTTTATCAATTGTTACTTGCAAAAGATCCTTACAATTTGCAAAATCATCATAAATAACCTTCTCCTGGTCTGTCAATTGATGATAGAAATAACGAAAGCCTCCTGCCCAAACCGACAAAGGAAGTAACATGAATAAAAGTGTTGATAGAATGATATTTATTCGTTTCATATTCTTTATACATAAAAACAATATACGCAAGGTAAAAAATATTGCTGCAAAAAGAGGTTAATCTATCTGAAAAGAATAGAACCATTGACCATAATGGTAAAATATTGAGTTTATTCAAAAGAGAAAGTCAAACTACTGTTTTTTCTTCAAAAGATCAAGGACCTCTGCAAAAATGGAAGAGCCCAAGAAATAGAGAGAAATACAATAGAACGACAAGCCAAATAAAATCTGCATTAGCGTAGTTAGATACAATCCTAATTCAGGTTTCAAAAAATGAATCATATATATGCCTACTCCCATCAAAATGGAAACAGAGGCATAAGGTAAAATATCCATCACTTGTTCCTTTATTTTATACGGAAGTAACTTACGCACTGAAAAAGTTCCTATTAAATAGGAAACAAAATATGTCAACGAGAAAGAGATCAACATCAAATGAATGCTGCTTAAGCAAAAAAACAAAGAAACAACGACCAAAACATTTCTTATGGTCTCTATATAAAAACTTCGGGAGGGATACCCTTTTGCTGTATTAATCGAAATATTCATTGAATGAAGAGGCATGAAAATAGCAGCCACACCTAAAATCCGGAAATAAGGAACAATAGGCAACCACTTTGCCGTCAAAGCCACCTCCACCAAATTATCGAAAGCCACACACAAACCCAACATAACAGGAAAAATCACAAAGGCCGTAACACGTATCAACTTGCGGAAATAAGCCAATTGACGAGTCTCATCCTGATTCAAACTAGACAAAACAGGATAAGCAACACCACTAACCGTTCCGGATACGACATTACTTGGTATCAGATGAAACTTAAAGGCCTGCGAATAATAGCCCAAATCCTGAGCCGTAAAGTTTCTTCCAATAACTATACTATATATATAACGAACTGTAGTCATTATAACACTTGAAAAAATCAAAGAGAAACTAAAGCTAAACAGCTCTTTTATCACCTTAAAATCAATGGCAAAAACAGGTTTCCAACTACTAAAAATCCACAACAGCAAAGATTTGAAACCTGTCTGCATAATGATTTGCCAAGCCAATGCCCAATAACCAAAGTCCTTGTAAATAAAGACAATGGTAAATATTCCAGACAACACTGCAGAGATCAAACTGGCCAATGACAAAACACGAAATTCCAGACGTTGAGTCAACACAATATTTTGTACCAGTCCAAATGAATTCAACACAATAGCCAAAAAGAGGAATCGGGACAAGCTCTCCAACTCCGGCATATTAAAGAACAATGCTATGTAAGGAGCAGAGATGAACAAAACCAAATAGATAGCTACACTTAAAAGAAAATTGAACAACAGGACAGCCATGTATTCGGCATCTGTATTATTTTTCCTACGTACCATTGCTGAGGTGAAACCACTTTCAACCAAAATATTAGACAAGGCGGTAAAGATTGCCAAAGCTCCAATATAACCAAAATCTTTTGGTGTCAACAACCTGGCCGTGATTACCCCTATCAATAAAGCAACCACCTGAAAGCCCACCTTGTCCAATGCATTCCAAAAGATGGATTTTTTTGTCTTTTTTCTTAAATCTTCTGTCATGTCGCAAAATTAACAAATCTAAGCCAGAGAATAAGCTTCAATCCTAGAAATTAAATCCAAGGTTTACATAAAATCCATATTCGTCAGTACATGAAGAATAATACATGGCCAATTCCAAAGGTCCGAAAAGAGAATCATAACCATAACGGAAACCACTACCCACCAAAGGATCCTTCTTCATCATATTAGACAACTCAGAATTCACAAAGGAGGCGTCGCAAGAAAAAATGATATAATGGTTTTTCATGATTCGCTGGCGAAGATCCAATTGTAAGATGCTCAAGGCATCGTCAACCATCTCTACATTTCCCAATCCAACGAATGGCATCTGGTATTGGAAATATCGGCCATACATATATCCACCAATTGTATTTTGATAAGGGAAAGGTGTCTGTTCTTGATGGATCAACACTCTACCGCCAACACCAGGAACGATAACTAAGCGTGGAGATAACGGAATCACCTTTTGCCAAAATGCTAACACATCAACAATAGGCGTTTCCGACTTATAAGTCAACATATTATCCGTATGCAAAGAAAACATAAGATTCAGTTTTGACCCTTTCGAAGGATAGATACGTTTATTGTAGGAATCGAAACAACCCTCCGCAAAATAGGTCACATATCCTTCTGTTTTAAATTGATCTTTCTTCTTATCATATTTCTCATTTACAAGGTATTTCTTTTGATCATCGCTATCTTCTGATTTCGTAAGAAAATCTTTGGTATCATAGTATTCATATCTTCCGCCTAACCTGATTTTCATCTGCTGAAAAAACACATCATGTAAAGACAATTCACCCATGTGATAATTATATGTCACATTAAATTGACGTTGACCATTTTGGTAAACATTCACATCATTATATTGAAACATGTAAGCGAGATTCATACCCACTACATCCCTAGTTTTCAAAGAATAATCTCCTCTCAAAGAGGATCGTTGGCCTAATCTACCCGTCAAAGAAACACTAGAAGGAACAGAGACTGGTAACTGATATGTCAAGTTCATCAGCATTGCTACATTTTCTTCGGTATCGTATCGCAGACCAAGATTAAAGGAGTTGGTTCTCTTCTCCTCCAAATCAAAATGAAGGACATATCCTTCTGGTGTATAGGCGAAATTATAATTGACAGACACGTAATCCATTGTACCATTCAGATAAGCAATGACATCCTTCAGTTGCTGCAAAGTAATTTCAACAGAGTCGCCCTCTAGTTTGGTTTTATGACGAAGACGAGCCTCGTCAAGTTTATCAATACCCGTAAAGACAACCTCTTTAACCCTAACCGTATCATTCTGTCCCCAGATATCATAAGGTTTTGGTTGTGCTAACGGTACTGTTGTATCAACTCCGATTTTATTCCTCAAGGCAATAAGTTCATCCCATTTTTGCATGGCGGCAGTTTCTCCTCTTACGCAAAGTGAATCTATATCTTCCTTGTTAAAACTGGCTGAGGTATATCCATTGATGTTGACTTTTATATAAACATCTGTTTTTTTCACATTCTCTTCATGTTTAGCCTTACAAGCGATGGAAACAATCTGATTCAGCACACTGACGAAATTGGTCAACTCTTCCTCTTTCAACAAATCATCGCCCAAGTCAATACCAATCACATAATCTGCCCCCATCTCACGGGCCACATCCACAGGGAAATTATTACGCATACCTCCATCAACCAGCACCATTCCGTTCATGCGGACAGGGTTGAACAATCCAGGAACAGCCATACTGGCACGCAATGTCTTAAACAAAACTCCGCTATGGAAAACAACCTCATTTCCATCTACTACATTGATTGCCACACAAGCAAATTTGCGTGGAAACTCATTGAAATCCAAAGAATCATGATAGCCGAAAGTCAACTCGGAGATTTGATTGGTCACATTCTGTGCACGGAAGAGACCACCGTCCAGCATTTTATCCGGTTTTTTGAAAGGGATAGACAACACATAGCGTTCCGAACGTTGTTTTTTATCAAACGACTGTTTATTACGCGATACCTCATCGCTAATCAGATCTTTCCACTCCATATTGCGAACCAAACTATCCAGTTGGTCTGTTGTATATCCTATAGAATAAAAGCCTCCAACAAGAGCACCCATACTCGTACCCACAACAATGTCAATAGGAATACCTGCTTTCTCAATCACCTTCAGGGCTGTCACATGGGCAACACCCTTCGCTCCTCCTCCGCTAAACACGACGGCAACTTTTTTTCTGCTAGCCGGTTTCTCTTCAGTCTGAGCAGACAATGAAAAAGAAAAAACAAATACTGCAATTAAGGCATAAATAAAACGCATAATTATTTTTATTACAATAACGGACTGAACAAACGTGCACAAGACTCTTTCAGACGTTGTTTTATCGGTCTATTTTCCCAATCATCTTTATAAACGCGTCTAGAATCAAGCATATCCATATTGAAGATTTTCTTCATCTTAATAGCCACTTCAGGATCATAAACCAGCGCATTCAACTCGAAGTTTTGCTCAAAGCTTCGGAAGTCCATATTGGCACTTCCTATGGTACAAATCATATCATCAATAACGATGACCTTGCTATGGATAAATCCTTTTTTATAGAATGATATCTTTACGCCTGCCTTAAACATCTCATTCAGATACGAATAAGAACCGATCAGAGTTATCTTGGCATCCGAACGTTCAGGTAAAATCATCTCTACATTTGTTCCGCTCAAAGCGGCCGTCTGCAAGGCTGTAATGATACTCTCGTTCGGCAAGAAATAAGGCGTCTCAATATAGACATATTTGCGTGCCTGAACGATAGCCATGAAATATACCTGCATGATGCTATCCCATGTCGTATCGGGTCCACTCGAGATAATCTGAATCAAACTTGAACCTTTTTTCTCTGGTTTGGGATAGAAAACAGGGTCTGACAAAAGTTTTCGGTTAACGAAATACCAGTCAGAAAGAAAAGCTTTCTGCAATCCAGAAACAGCACCTCCCTCAATTCTCGAATGAGTATCACGCCATGGTCCCCAACTCAAACCTTTCACATAACGGTCTGCAATATTCATACCGCCAGTAAATCCAACCAAACCGTCCACGATCAAAATCTTACGATGATTACGGTAGTTCACTCTACTGCTCAAGAACGGAAGACCCACCTTCAAGAAACTCATCACTTTAATTCCGGCATCCTCCATCTCAGCAACAGCACTTTTCTTCATCATCCAGCTGCCTACATCATCTATGATGACACGAACAGATACTCCCTCCTTTGCCTTGCGGATCAATATGTCGATGACACGGCTTCCAATCTCGTCAGAAAGGAAGATATAATATTCCATGTGGATATGATGCTTGGAAGACTCCAACGCAACTAAAATATCGTCGAACATGGATTTTCCTTCCGTATATATCTTGACATCATTGTGTGCATAGAGATCAGAATCACAACTATTCAAAGCCAAGGAGGCAACATTCCGATATTCTGCCGGAAGACTCTCTTCTGGAATGCTATTAATGTCACAAACAGCATTCGTATTGCGTTTTACCTTCTGAAGACTACGCCTTGAAATGACGAACTGACGTCTGAAATTTTTCCCAAAAAAGATATAAAAAATGAAACCTGCTATAGGCAGTAATATCAAAACAACAATCCATGCTATGGACTTCACCGGATTTCGGTTCTCCATCAATAGCATAATGATAGTTGTCAGTATAGTGTAAGCATAAACTATAATAACGATTAATGACGTTATTTCCCAAAGCATTCTAGACCAATTTAAAGTTTATATTGTCAAAATCTCCATCTCTTTTACCCTCAAAAAAAAGTAACAGAAAACAAGATTGTTTCTTCTAAACAATAACATTTCTACAAGATGTAGCACTAACAATATTATCAATGAAAGTGTAAATATACAAAATTACTATGTTTTATTATGCAATGAAAAGGAAGAAATGCACGATTTTCGTAAGATTTTTAGAAACAAATAAGATTTTTAGAAGCTGTTTCGATTTTGGATTCAAATTATTTGAGATGTGTTTTCCGAGACCTTTTTAGAATCTGTTTTGAATTTATTTAAAAAGTTTTCTAAGCATTATTTGACAGCAGGTTATTTGCAACATAGCCTCTGCTGTTTCTGTCTTGTATTCATAATCCGTTGTCATCCTTCTATA
>Ga0116158_10000892_pt1 | contig 27829 bp, 21 predicted proteins | sample AD_UKC052_MetaG_FD_89883 | JGI IMG/M metagenome (GOLD analysis project Ga0116158, IMG submission 89883) | Active sludge microbial communities of municipal wastewater-treating anaerobic digesters from USA - AD_UKC052_MetaG | ecosystem: Engineered > Bioreactor > Anaerobic > Digestate | place: USA... | reverse complement strand
TGATGGTGTTGATTTTTGGTTTAGTGTATCTGTTGAAATTCAAGACAATAATATAGACAATAATAAACCAATAACTGAACCCATAGGAATAGACTTAGGAATAAAAACACTAGCTACTTGTTCCAATAATATTATTTGTAAAAAACCAAATATTAAAAAAACAAAAAAGAAATTAAAAAGACTTCAAAAAAAAGCTAGTAGGCATTATCAAAAAATGTTAGATGAAAGCAAGAGAACGAAAACCAAGTTCAATAAATTGTATAAGTCTAAAAACTTAATTAAACTTGAAAAACAAATTAAAAAACAACATATAAAAATAAAAAATATGTTAACTACTAATATTCATATGTTTACAAAATCTTTAATAAATCTAAATCCACAAGCAATAGTTATTGAAGATTTAAATGTAAGCGGAATGATGAAAAATAGACATCTTTCTAAGGCAGTGCAAGAAGCAAAATTTTATGAAATTCGTAGACAATTAGAATATAAATGTAATTGGTATGGAATTAATTTAATAGTTGCTGATAGATGGTATGCTAGTAGTAAAATTTGTAGTTGCTGTGGCAACAAGAAACAAAAATTAAGTTTAAGTGAAAGAACTTATGTTTGTGAAAATTGTGGTTGTGTTATCGACCGTGATTTAAATGCAAGCATAAATTTAAAAAACTTAGCTGTGTAACTTAACTACACACTTAGTAGTACTCAAACCGTATTGAGGATAAAGGCTTTGGAGTGGCACATCAAATTGGAGTAGTATTTATATACAAAACAAGCCACGGTGAATTAGCAAGTATAAAGTTAATAGTAGATTTTTATAAGTTCTTATTGAATTTATAAGTTTTTATAACTTTTATATTACGGAATTGTACAGGTTTACATTCCATCTGGAGTTACAGCAAGTGTTAAAATCCAAGGCAAATTACTAAACGATAGTGTTTTAACAGATATTGCAACACTTAGAGATAAAGACTATCAAATGATGTCTACTATAACAGACGGTAATGTTTATAGAGTAAGTGTTTCTGGATATCATACAATCACTTGTAATGCAACATTTACAGGTGACACAGATAATAAAGCAACAGTTAGAGTTAGATTAATTTCTTAAGATATCAAAAATCGAAAGCTTTTGTAAGGGTGGCGTTATGATGTTGCCCTTATTCTCCATTTAGACAGAACCTCACGCACCTCTCAATGATGTGTCCCAGTGAGGGCATTATTAATAATATTAATTCCATATTGTAATATCATATATATTATAATATGGAAAAGATATTATATTCTAAGAGAAAGGATTTTTAAATTTGAAAAATATAAAAAAAATAAAAAATAAAAATTTAAAGAATAAAAAAAATATAAAAATAAAAAAAGAAATTAGACTATCTATTTCAAAAAAAATACCAGAGTTAAATGAAATTACAAAGTTTGCAATATTGGTAGATAAACCATGTAGAGATTTAGATTTTAAAAGAATACAAAACAACAACATAAAACTAGTATTTTTAGATTATGATATTTTTAGTAAATTAGATAATTGTATCAGATATAGCAGACTTAAAAAAGCAATCTACGAATATAAAGTTTCTTTTGGTTTAAAAGCATCAATATATTGGCATAAAGAAATATATGCCACTTCTTTCTTGGAAAGAAAAAGACTAATTGAATTACAAGTTCAAGAATTAGTCAATGAATATTTTGGATGTAAAGGGCTCAATACAGCTAGAAAGAAATTGATTATTTTAGATTTAAAATTAGACCCAAAAGAAAAATTAATTTTCGACCATAAAGAATTTTATACTTTGGTTAATCATCAAATTGAATTATTTGTAAATCATGGAATTACACCAATTTTAAAAATAACTAATAAAGAAAAACAAAAATTTATGAATGTTAATGTTAATTTTAATAAAATTCCAAGATGCAATTTTCTATTGGACTATGATATAATTGATACTGCAAATTTAAATAAGAGTGAATATGACTTAAGCAATATATCTACATATTCAAAAAAAATTATGCCTATAGAAGATTATGAAGATGAAAATATAGAAAATGTAGAAAATTCAATTAATATATTAAATAAAAAAACTTTAGAAATACAAGAAGTAATTTCTAAAGAATTATTTGATGAAAAATATAAAATAAAAGATTGTGAAAGTATTTATAATTTAAATTTTGAAAAGAACAATTATATTTTTATAGATAAAACAATTCCTTTAGATATTGGTAAAATAAATAAAGTAATTCGACAAAATGAAATCACAGAAAGATTAGAAAAAATAAAAGAACAATATAAATATACTCCATTTGCTAAAACTATAAAGTTTTTTAATAGAAGAACTAAATTAATTCAATATGGTTCAATAGCAAATATTGGTGGAGAAAATAGCGTTAAAGCTACAAAACATTTCCCGTTATTTTTTCTATGTACAGGATATAATTTATGAGATATGGAGATTTAGATTTAGATAAAATCTATAAAAAACAAACAAGAGTAATTAAAAAAAGTAATAGTACAAAATATAAAGCTAGTAAAGCTACTGTAGATATAATTCTTAAGGCTAGAAAACCTTTCTTTAGTAATTGTGGCTTTTATATGATAAGAAATAGTAGAACAGGCTCTGTATTTATTGAACATAGTTTTATTCCAGATGATTATTCACATAATTTAAATAAATATAGAAGAAAGAAACATTTAAATCCTGCTAGATTTAAGAAAAGCGTATTAAAAGGAACGTTACAATATTCCGTGATAGAATATTTTCCAGATGGACATAAGCCTACTAAACAGGAAATAAAAAAAAGAAGATTAGAATTAATTGAATTATATAAAAGTAGAATGCCAGGCGGTAATGGATATACTCTCAATACTTTATTAAATAGAAAGCTAAGAATATTTGGAAATTTAAAAAGTAAAAGTAAAGAGATAGAAGTTTTTAATACGTTAACTAGTGAGCTAGAATATGGTAATTTATCTGTAGAAGAATTAGATAAAAAATTCAAAGAAAAATTAGATGAAATTAATATGAAAGATAAAAGTAAAAAAAATATTAAAAATACTAAAGATGTTATATCTAATTATCTTACCAAAGAACAGAGAATCAAAAGAGCATACTTAAATAATTTTAAAACTTTAGATTGTGCATTTGATTTTTTAAAACAAACAGATATGTTAAATTATGTTTATGCATATAGAACTAATGCTTTATATGTAGATGAATTAACAAAAGAATTAAAATCTTTAGAAGATAAAAAAAATAGCCCTAGATTTAAAAATCTTCCTATGGATGAAAAAAAAGAAACTAGAAGATTAATACACGAAAAAAGAATAGCCTTAAATAAACAAAATAGAGAACAAGAAAAGAAAACCGAAAGAGAAGTTTCTATAATTAAAAATGCTTTAGTCTTTGGATATATTGAAGAAATTAGAACGCTATACCCATCTAATTATATTATATTTTGGCATACATCTGTTAGTTCAAATTTTACTGCAATGATTAAATGCGATAGACTACAATACGATAATATAAGATATAATTTAGAAAATCAAGAAGAATTAAAGAAATTTATAGTTGCTTTAAATGGTTTTAAGTCTATATTGAAAGAAATAAAAAAGCAAACTAAAGAAATATGTAAAGAAATTGAAGAACAAATTTTAGAAGATTTTTTAAGCTTTTAGAAAACAAAAACAAGTAGATTTAAATTTCTACTTGTTTTTTTACGTTTTACATTTTATTTTTTGAAATCGTGAAAATCTGGAACAAATAAATCATTAATTAGAGCATTTAACCTTAATAAATCCTCTTGATTTAATTTTTTTAATTTAGATTGTACTATATCATAAATATAAGCATGAGAATTGTAGGCAGACAAAGTTATTGCATCATAAGCAGTTTCAATTGGTTTGTGTGTAATTTCGCTAATTTTAAAATTTTTATCTTGATTATTCATCCCACAAAACCACTTCTTTCTTTTGTAAACTTTTTTTTACATCAATAATTCTTTGATTTGTACTACCACGAAATTTAAGATTAATATTTCTATTTTCAATTTCAAATTTTCCATCAATAAGAACATCAATGTGTTGTAAAAATTCTTTCTGTTTGTCGTTTAGCTCTTCGTATTTTTCGCCACAGTAACACCAAATATCTTTGTCTAATTTTCTTATTTCTTTTGCAAAAAATATTAAATCATCAAGATTTTTTTGACACATAGGACATCCACCACTAAATGTAACTCCATCACTCAATATATCGCTCTCTACATAGGCTATAAGAGACTTTATGCTCATTAGGGTGTTTATATTAAAAGAGTGTGTTTCTTTGTTCTGACAGCCTTTACAGGCATGAGAACAGCCTTGAAAGAATATAACTGTTCTCATTGAGTTTCCATCTAATAAACTCTCCTGTTTTAACCCAGAAATATTTAGAAATTTATTTACGCCCATTGTGAGCTAATCTTTCTTTTATTTCAGCTCCTTTAGATGGATTAACTCTGTCTGTTGTACCTAAGTAGCCACTAATTCTACGAACTTCTTCAATATTATTTCCACCACAATTAGGACAAGTACCATTGAACACTCCTCTTTGTCTACAATCTTTACAAGTATCTAGAGGGAAATTAATTCCAGCATAAGCAACTCCAGCTTTAAGCATATATTTTAAACATTTATCCATTCCCACTAGATTATTTTCTGTAGGACTGTCAAATTCTATATAAGTTATTCTACCTGCGTTATTAAATTCATGAAACATACCTTCTATTGTTATTTTTTTCTCAATTTTACAAGGATAATAAACAGGAACATGGAATGAATTAGAGTAAAAATCTCTATTAGTTACTCCTTCAATACTGCCAAAATCTTTTCTGTCTTTAAATACTTTGTTAATTGTGCTTTCAGCAGGTGTAGCATAACAAGACCAATTGTAACCTGTTTCTATAATTAGATTATCACAATACTCTCTAATAAACTCATTAATTTTTCTAGCTAGCGTTAATGCTTCACTAGTTTCACCATGGTGTGTGCCAATTAAAGCTTTTACACATTCGGCTAAACCTACAAAACCTATAGATATTGAGCCTTGTTTCATAGCTTCTTTTATACTATCTTCTTTTTGAAGATTAATTTTATCTGAATTATAATAGATTTGATTTCCAAATAAATAAGGAATATCATAAGCTTTTAATTTATTTAATGCTGTAAGTCTTATATCTGACACTTCTTTTACAATGTCTAATTTTTGTTTTAATATTTTAAAGAAACTATTTAAATCCTTATTAAAAATTTCTCCCTTAGAAACTAAGGCAATTCTAGGAAGATTTAATGTTGTTGGGAATAAATTTCCCCTACCCTCTGATACTTCTTCTCCATTTACATTTCCTAAAACAAACGTTCTACAATTGTGACTATATATTCCACTAACTTCAAAATGTTCTGAAGCAGTAGTTACATCATAGCTAAAATCTTCTTTTTCTACTTTAATTTTTTCTACTACTTGAGCTTCGACTGTGTTTATATCTTCAATTATTTTTTCTTTATAATTGTTTTTCTTCTTTTCGCAAACTAGTTTTTCTATTAGTTCTTGTGTAGGAGGAAAGTATACTTGATATCTTATTTTACTTTTGTCTTTTGGATTATAATGATTTTGATAAACTTTAGATGGCATATTTAATGTCTGTGCTAATGCCATTTGTTGTAGGGCTAATTCTTTGTTAGTAGAACCAATTTGAATATTAGAGCTTTTAGGATTTATATATCCATCAGCATCTATCATCCCGATTAAAAAGCTTAATCTACTTTCATAATCCCAAGAGAAAACCTCATTAGGAATATGTCTATCTAATTTTTTTACTCCTTCAAATTCTTCTCTTAAGTATTTTAGTATTTTTCCTGTTTTAATTGAGATTAACTCTTTATAAGTTCCTTTTACTCCTCTTTCTCTTAAAACTGTTTTTGTCTCAAGATTAAAGTGATTTTTGCAAGCCTGTATATAAAAAGCTTCTATATCATCTTCTGATTTTGCAGCAATGGAAGATACTAATCCATTAGCATAACAACCATCACAAAGTATGAAACCTAACAACCATGCTTTTTCTGGATTAAAAATTTGTTTTTCTTCATGGTATTGTTTTGTGTTTGTTAATATAGTGTGAGTTTCGTCTAAGTCTTTTGCTAAAACCATTCCTTTGTTTGTTTCAAAAGGATGGTCTGTTGTGCAAAATAAAGACCTTCCATTTGAAAATTTTATATTTAACCAATCTTTGCTAACATTTCTTATAATTCTTTTTGTATCTACAAAACCTTCTTTTGTATCATAAATTTCAACGTTTGTTAAATCCATGTATAAATGAGGCTGTTCAGGAATTTGTTCTTTAGGATTAAAATGTTTAGATAATCTATCCCACATTCTTTTAAAAGACTCCACATATAAATTGCCTTCAAATTTATATGTTATTATCTCATTTCCATCTGTACATCCCATAATATTAACTTCTCTAGGCTTATATTTAGCATAAACAGGGCTATCTAATAGAGTGAATGTAGGGTTCATTCTACTTCCTGCTGCTTTTAATGCTAATTGATATAGGTCATAGTTTACATCTTCTTTTTCAAAGTTAATTCCTTTTAGTAATTTAAAAGTTAAATTAGGGAAAATAAATGTACTACCTATTGCATCTCCCTTAATAAATTCTTCAAGAATATATTTTGTGACCATTCTGCCATATTTACCAGAACTTAAACCCAAAGTAATTGAACTAAATGGGATTTGATTTCCTGCTCTTGAGCGTAAAGTTTGTAAATTACAAATTAAACTTTGCATAGCTTGTTGAACTTCTTTTTCTGTAGGTTTTTCTAAATATCCTTCATCAATCATCTCTTGAAAACAAATATCTAAATTAGGCAACATAGTGCCGCCAAAGACATCATTTGAAATTCTTTGAAGAATTATACCTGCTAAGCTTGATGCAGTTGCTATACGCTTAGGATTAGCTAATGTGGTGTATTCTAAAGGATATTTTAACATATTGGTTAAAATCTTTTTAAGAGGAATTGATAAACAGTTTATTGTTTTATCAAAGTAATCCTCATCATGTAGGTGGATAAATCCATCTACCACTTCTTTAACTATTTTTTTAGGAATACCATATTTTCTATAGTACGCTTTGCTAGCTTCTGCACCTATTTGATACATTTTACTAGCGGGACTATGTCCTATATTAGCATTATCTTTATTAGTCTCTACTGATATTCTTTTGATTTTTTCCATCAACAAATCGAGAAATTCTCTATTATCTTGATGCTCTTTTCTATAAATAATATAAGCTTTAGCTGTTTCTAGAAAACCTTCAATCATTAATGTTTTTTCTACTATATTTTGTATATCTTCTACTGAGATATTTTCTACATACGATAGAGTATCATCAATTATTTTTGTGATATTTTGTGCTTGTTCTGTATCTCCCTCTTTGGAAGATTTTAAAGCCGCTAATACAGCTAAAAATATTTTATGAATGTTAAATTTAGATTTGTTGCCATCTCTTTTAGTAATTAATTTGCCCTCATTTTTTGTTTCTAACTTGATTGAATTTTTAAATTGATTATAGTTTAAATTTGAATTCATCTTCTGTCTCCTTCTTTATTCTTCTTTTTGTGGTACGATATTTTTTGTATCTTAACTTTTCTTTTTCTAACTTAAGCATTTTTAAGTCACTTAAATAAAAAGTTTTACCCATTTTAATTAATTCTTTAATTATAAATGTTTCCATTTCAACATTAGATAAAGAATAGCCATTGTTTTCAATAGCAATTGTATTGTTTTTTAATCTTTCATTTTTGCCTAAAACTTCTTTTTCAAAATGAGTGAATTGAGATTTATCACCATTCTCTCTTTTCATTATCTCATTAATTCTTTCTCCATTTTCAAGCATTTTCATAAGCCTTGTATTTTCGTCTACTTTTAAATAAATGATTGTAATATCTAAGTCTGTTTGCTCTGTCTCAAGAATGTATTTGTAAATAATCATAAATTGATTTGGCGTACAGACTATAGTATCACGATAATTAAATTCTTTCTTCTCAAGAGCATAATAATGTTTTTTACCTCTTTTAAAAATAAATAAATATTTTTCTCTCTCCATTGAGTTTTTTAATATTTTTTTCATTTTTTCTTTTGATAAATAATTATATCCTCTTGTACTTCCTGCTTCTACTAAAGACTTATTTGTGTCCATTCTTAAAGGTCTTAATTTTAATACTTTTTTGACACCTAAAGAACGTTGAATTAAGTGATTGTATAAATCTCTTTTTCCACTTGATTGTTTGCCTATTATAAAAACCAAAATATCACCCTTTCTTATAAGATGTGTACTTACTATTATATCACAAAATCTAACAAATGTCAAGAAAATTTATTAGATTTTGCGAATATTTTCTGTAGAATTTTCTTATAGTTTTTTGTATTCTTTCTCTAAATGCTGTAATAATTCACTTCTTCTAACTTTAGTATCAACTTGCTTTAAAGCTAGATTAAAAGCTTTTTCATTTACACTACAAAACAAGAATTTCTTAGCACGTGATGCAGAAGTATATAATATTTCTCTCGTTAGTAAGCTATAGCTGCTAAAATCTAATGCAAAAAATAAATATTTCCACTCCCCTCCTTGAGATTTATGTGTAGAAATTGAATATCCTAATGTTATTTTATCTTTAATATCTTCAAAATCAAACACATATAATCCTGAACCTTCATTAAATTTAAAAATACCTTCTTTATTAACTTCATCTAAATAAACTAACTCTCCAAGCCAACCATTAAATATAGCTGTTTCCATTAATAACTTACCTTTGTTTTCGTCTGCTATTGTGTTTTTTTGTTTTTCTAATTCTTTAGGATTGTCAGCAATATATTTTTCTATGAAATTTATTTTTTCTTCTTTCCAATTTATATTCATATCTTTTTCTTTTGCTAATTTAAATGTGGATAAATTTATGTTTTTTGCTGTATAATTATTAACTAAATTAATAACTATATCTCCAACTCTTAGAGTATAATTTCTAGCTTCATTTTTATACGTTATAGGAATTTCTTTTTTTATAAATTCATCTATCATACTCTGTGGATTAATAATCTCTTGAATTGCTTTATTCAAAGACAGACAAGATAGCTCTCCTTTTTCTTTTACAGGAGATAAAAATAGAAAATCTTGTTTATTTTCTATTATATTATTGTGCCACATCTCTTTAAAAGTATTTAATATATTTTCTTTTAAACTTTCTGAATTATTACTTGTAAAGAAATCACAATCATCACCAGGTTGAAAAGTAGGTAAAAAAGGCTTACCTAGTAGAATTTTATCGCAAAATTCAATTATTTTACTTTCACCATCTTGTCTCATATTTTCAGTTAAAACAATGTGCTTAATTCCCTCAAAGTTTAATAAATCATATCCTAAATTACCTGCACCAATACTCTGTAATTGGTGTATATCGCCTAGTAAGATTAGCTTACTACTAGGCTTAATATAAGATAAAAACTCACAGAATAGCTCTACAGGTGTCATTGTGAACTCATCTATAATAATAATATCTTGTTCTATTTTTTCTTTTGATTTGCCTTTTAGTTCAACTATTAATCTATTAATAGTTTTGGCTTCAATTCCACTTGCAGCTGCCATTCTAGCTACTGCTTTACCTGTGAATGAAACTAATATTGCCTTAGAATAATTTTCATCTTCTTGATTTTCTCTTTTTTGAATATTACTAGGTAAATTTTGACTTATTTTTTCTTCATTTAAAGCAGCTAATAGGTTTTTCAAAGTATGAGATTTACCTGTTCCTGCTTTACCTGTTATAATTAATATTTTTTCTTCTAAAGCATATTTTATAGCTAATTTTTGTTTTTCGTTGCAAGATAATCCTGTAATTTCCTCCATTTCTTTTAGTCTTATTTCTGCATCTTCTATTGTTTTTTCATACTCATAGTAAGAAATGTTAGCTAATCTTTCAGCAATCTTTTTTTCAATATCAACATAATAAGACAATACAATTCTTCTCATATCAGAATTTTCATTATTTCTTACTACAATTTCTCCGCCATTTTCTAATCTATACATTGTTTCTGCTATGTTATTATCTTTAGTGTAACCATTTGTTAATTTTTCATCCATGCTAAATTCTTTGAAATTAATGTCTAAGTCTAAATCTTTTTCCATAGCTTGATTTAATTCATAAGCATAAACCCAAGCATTTCCATTTTCAAGATTATCATGTAGAAAATATTGAATATAAGAACCTATTCTTAGAACAGATGTCAAATCAAAACCTAATTTTTTAGCATACATATCAGCTTTTAGAAATCCTAATCTAGGGATTTTCTTTATTAATGAATAAGGATTTCTTCTCATTGTCATGATTAACTCGCTAAAGTTTTCAACTCCTGTTAACATTGTATCAATTTGTTCATCTGAAAGTTCTAATTCAGCTAATTCAACTAACAAAATACTTTTTTCTAAATGGCTGTTATATTTACCAATTAGTGTTTCGATTGTTTTTTCTCCCAGTCCTTTAACTTTCATTAAAGATACGATATCTTTTTCAAAAATACTGTCAAAGGGGTTTTCTAAAGTTTCATACATATTTTCTACTTGATTTTCAGTTAATATTTCTCTTAGATATTTCTTTTGATTTTCAGTATTATTTAAGTCTAAAAACATTTCGCATAATTTAGTAGAGTATTGTTCTCTACTAAATTTTTCATTATATTCTAATTTACACTTGAGAAAAAATTGTTTCTTTTCTTCGTTTTCTAAAGGAAACGGATTAAAAGCTATTTCTCCTACGGTAACAATTTGATTAACTCTATCAGCTTTTATAGGTTCTGGAGAATATAAATTTCTTATAATTTTCCATGAAATTATACACCAACCTTTTTCAAATTTAGCATCTTTCTTAGGATAAATTCTAAACAAAGGTTCAACAATTAATGCGTTTTCTCCATTTTCTTTTGCTATATTAATTTTCTTTTCAAATTGATTATAGTCTTTTGTTTCGACTATTTTAAATTCATCTTTAATTTCTTCCATCTTCTACCTCACTCTATATAAATTTTTCTAAAGTTTTTTCTATTGATTTTATATTGCTTTCCAATAATAATAACATAGTTTTTATATTGAAAGCTTTATAAGAGTCAATTTTATTTATACTATCTATAATATTAGCTCTTACACCAACTCTAAAATCTTGTGCTATATTATTTTTACATTTTGTCGCTCTAAAAAATAAAAATAATAAGCTAGAATATAATTCATTTGAAATTTTCAAACTATGTTTTAAATTTGATAATAAATTATATATTAACACTTTTTCTCTCCACGCATAAATATTGTCTTTATTTTTATTTATAATTTTTAATTCCTCTATTGTTGATTTAATCCCATATATATGGTTTTGAAGATGTTTTAGTTTTTTATTTGTCATAAATGCCTCACTTTTCTGTTTCTGTTTGTATTTCGCCATTATTATTAATCTTAGAAACTTTTATAATAAAATGACTTAAGTGATTTGATTTAAAAGGCTTACAAGCTGAAAATAAGTCATTGTTTCTTCTGCCTGTAATCATCAATATTGTTCCTCTTTTAAACCAACTATCTACTTTATTATCGTTAGCATCTAAGCTTGAATTATAATGTAAAAATGTATTTTTATTATAAAATTTTACATTAACTACTGAATAATCTGTTGTTAACAAATAAATTAAATGCTTATTTTTATTTATTCCTAATACAGTTCCTGCAATTCTATATATTTCACTATCGTTGATTGTATTGAAATTTTCTATATTATAAGCTTTTAAATTTACTTTTTCTAATTCGTGAGAATTTAAATAAGTTACTAGGCTGTCAAACTCCCATCTTGAATAATCAATGTTATGTCCACATAGTTTATTAAATATTTCTTTATAAGATTTTTCTTTCATCTTTTCTTTCATTTCATCTAAGTTTGAATTTTTAATCTTATTTATTAAATCTTCAATTGTTTTGTCACAGTAGGTTTTTAAGCTACCATATTTAACTGAATATCCATCTTCTATTGAAATATAATGTTTTTCTTCCTCAAAATTATCTTTAAAGTTATTTTCAAAAAATTCTATCTCATCATCTTCAATAATTTCTAACCATTTTGTAGTGTCTCCTTTGCCTGTTTGTAATAAGACTTTATTATTTTTTAGAACATATGTAGAATATCTTTTACAAACACTATATTTATCATAAGTTTCTTTGTCTACGGTATCAAATATTTCAGAAAAGTTTTCCATAAGTTCTGGAATCTTATTTACATCAAAACTATAATTTGGAGTAAAATTAAGAATAAACTTTTTAATTAAATCTTCTCTTTTTTCACCAAATTCATCAAAGCAACCTGCTTTAATTAAATTTATTATAGCTTTCTTTTTTAATTTAATTTCTTTATTGTTAACTAGAGTCATAAACTTTTCATAAAAATCATCAAAACTTACAAAAGGTCTATTAGAGAATATAAAATCCAATAAATTTTCATCTACATTAGATATAGCATTTAAAGAATAAAGAATTTTATTTTCCTTAGTGTCTGGATAAAAACTATATTTAGCTTTATTTATCAATGGTGGTAAAATATTGCTTTTACCTAATAATCCTAAAGCTTTAGAAATTTTATCGTAGTCTACTGTTTTTGCTTGTTTTTTAATAGTTGTTTGCGTTTCTTCTTCGTCATCTTCAACTATTGCTGAAATATCAATCATATTTTCATTTAATTCTTCTTCTAATTCATCTTCATTAGCAACAGATGATGAATTAATATTTAAACAGGCTGTATTCCAAAATAACATATATTTATATGCGATATTCATTTCTTGAATACATATAACACTATATGGGACAGTATGATTTACACTAAAAGCATAACCTAATTGTGGAACAACTTGAGTCTCCCAAAAATAATTAGCCACTTCTTTTCTATTATTTAATTCTTGGGCTTTAAGAAAAACTTTTTCTTTGATTGGCTTAACTAAGTCGTCTTTTTTCTTAGCTATAGCTTTTCTTAAGGCATTTGCTTCTCCTATGGAAAATCCGCAAATTTCTTTGTCCATAGACAGCAACATAACTTGTTCTTGTTCAGCAGAAATCCCAAAACTATCTTTTAGATGTTTTTCAAATAGATTAATTTCATTAGGAGTTAATCCATATTCTTTCATCTCATCATACCATAGTTGTGGATTTTTCTTATGTTTACAATACTTTTCCATTGGTGATACTTCGCCTTGTAAACGCATTAGAGAGTTAGCTAATGCAAGCTCTCTTAGATTAGCTGGCTGTACATTTTCAATAGTATTTATTCCTGCTAAGCTATCCATTTGGAAAGCATCCATGATTTTCTTTTGATTTAATAGTTCCCAAATTTTAGGATTGTTATAGTCTAATAGTTTAGGATGAATATTACTATCATATAATTCTTTTACTGATTTTTCTTTGGGAATTAAACCTTCTTCCACTAACATATCTAAAGCATTATGTAACTTATCTAATGCTTCTATTGTTAAAAAATCCATCTTTAATCCACCCATTTCATCACTATCTGACATAGTATATGCAGTAATAGGTATTCCACTAGAACTTTTCATTAAAGAATTTTGCTTTAAAAATCCATCTTGAAATATATAAATTGCAGATGCATGAACAGAACGCTTATCTGTGAGATTGTTTATAAGAAACATTGTTTCTTTTAATCCTTCATATTGTTTAATTTTTTCAATAAATTCATCCACTTTTTTGAAACCTTTTTCCTCGTTTCCAAAAAATACATCTTCTAGCGAATAATCTCCACCTTTTATATGGGGAATTAAGCTTGTTAAGTCTTTGGAGATATTATTGTCAATTCCTAAGCCTCTACAGGCTGTAAGAATACAATTCTTTGTTTTAATTTTACCTTTAGTCATGCAATTTAAAACATTCTCATAACCAAAGTAATCTTGCAATAAAGCTAATATATCTGCTCTATAACGTTGTTCTGTGTCTATATCTATATCCAATTATACCCTTGTTTTCACAATACTTTAACACTAATTTAATAGTGGGCTTAGACTATATCTCTTTGTCTTATTTCACAACAATACAAATAAATGCACTTCGTGATAGTGCTTATCTCTATCACTACTTCCTTACGGAATAGTCGTTAAACGTTTCTATTAATATTTTAATAGACTTCGCATGGTATTACCAGCTATCTATTTCTAGACCTTAGGCTCTCTTAGTCAGCTACTTCGTCTTTTTAATTTCTACAATCTCCTTGTAAGGCTTGTGTAGAAGTCTTATTCAACTGATACCATTAGCATTAATAACTTAAGTCACTAACACACCCTTTAGCAAGGTTCACACTTAACGCCCAATAATGTTTAGGCAACTCTGGTCTTTCAAAATGTAGATGTCTCCACTCATGTAGCCCATGTTCAATGGGATTAATTTGAATTATATCTGCTAAATAACAGATATAAAATCCTGTAACACTTCCACGAGCTACACCTACAAAAGATTTTTTCCAAATAATTTCTATTAATTTGTTTGTAAGTGTATAATATTTTGATAATTTTTCATTAATCTTTTCAGAAGTTTTGTATATGTGCATCAATTCTGTGTTAATTCTAGAAAGATTAATTTCATTAAATTCTTGATTTTTTTCAATAAAACCTTTTTCAATTAAATGTAATAATCTTCTATCTTTTTCATCATTATTAAATTTTTCTATATAAGGATATTTTTCATAATACTCTTTAAAAATATGTTGGATAACAAACTTTCCACCTTTTTTATCTTCTGGAACAATGGTATCTTTGTGTAAATCTATTTGTTTACACTTGTTGTAAATTTCCATAGTATTATTAAATATTTCAAATACTTTTTCTTCTTCAATATGATTTGAAATATATCCAAATAATTCTTCTTTTTCCATCATATATGTTGAATTATAAAAATCTCCTGTTTCCCTACTTTCATTTTCTTTAGAGTTAAGAAAATTATAATGCAACAATTTATGTTCTTTTTTTAGATAGTGGCTATCTGTAGTCACTATACACTTTACACCATACACTTCACCTAATTTTACTAACATCTTATTTATTGATTTTTGTAAATAAGATTGTTGAGTATTGTCGTCCAATACAGGTTGCAATTCAAAATATAAATCATCTCCAAATAATTCTTGTATTTCTAAGATGAAATTTTCTATTTTTTGTTTCTTGTTTTCGTCTCTTAAATCAGTTAAATACTCATTTATTAGAAATGGTAATTCACCACCTAAACAAGCTGTAGATGCAATTAAATGTTCTTTATTTGCACTTACAATTCTTTTTAAGGTAGACTTAAGAGTGGGAACTCTCTCAATGTTTTGAGCCTTATACATTCCGTTCCAAGCTATTGAGGAAAGTTCTCTTAATTGTTCATGTCCTATTTCATCTTTAGCTATTAAAATAAAATGAAAATATTTATCAGTTTTATTTTTTACTCCTTCTATCGAGTTAACTAAATATATTTCATTTCCTAATAATAATTTAAAATCTTTTGCTTTATTATTTTTTTGAAGCTTTTTTAAATGTAATATTCCTTGAACATGATTTGACAGACATTCATGGTCTGTAATAGCTACAGCATTATAATTTAATGAGATAGCTGTGTTGATTAATTGTTCTACTTTAATTGTGGAGTCTAAGCCACGTAGGTTGCTATCGTCTGTATGATTGTGTATCGATGTGAATGGTAGATTTTTAAATTTTTCATTCAATATTAATCACTCCTTTCTTCTTTAACCTTATTATATCACACATAAATTCATTTGTCAATAGCTAAGGGTATTTATTTTGAAAAAAACTTTTTACTTTTTATTTTTAATTCAAAGTTGAAAAAATCTGTGGCTCTATTTTCAAACTATGTGCGTAAATGCGGAATGACAAACTCATTGTGCCTTCATATGATGTGAACACAAATAGACAAAAAAATACACCTACTATAAATAGCAAGTGTATTTAAAAATAATATAAAATAAAATTAATAGAAGGAATTATTATGAAAGGTGAGATTTCTCTCACTAATATATTATATCACAAAATATAACAAATGTCAAGTGATTTTGGTATATTTTGAAAATTTATTTTTATAAATAATTACCACTTACTTCTATCGAATTTTTTAGTTGGAGTTTCTATAGGTTTGTTTTCAGTTTTGATAACTTCTTCAATCACTTTAACATCTTCTACAGTTTCTTTCTTAGCTCTTGGTTTATCAACTCTACCCACAAACTCAACAGCCTCACAATAAAAGTCTCTAATCTTTACATTATAATAAACTTCATCCTCATATTTATCTGCGTAAAACTCACATAACAAATCCATTTTAATTATTTGTTCTGGTGTATCGCCAAACCATTCTTCTGGTCTACACATCATGTTTTCATAATCATCTTTGTTACAATATTTTTTTGTAAATTTTATCCCATTATAAATAAAAGATATATAACCTTTATAATCGCTACCTTCTTTTCCTACTCCATTTATTTCCATATTGTTTATTAGTAAGTTTTTAATAAGTATTTTAGGATTAGAAATACATCCTCCCCAAATATTGTAAGCACTTGCAATCTCAACAACATTCTTTTCTTTTAATAGAGCGGCATCAATTACAAAATCTACTTCTGATACATCTACCACTTCATCGTCTGTAATTTCTTTATTACATATATCTACAAAAGTATTTATATCTTCTAAGGAGTAAAATGTAACTCCAAAGGCATTGGGCTGTCCTTGGCATAAGCATAAGTTTAGGCTAGAGAAATATTCTATTGTGCTTTCTAATTTTCCTTTCCCTCTACTTCTACAAGAGCCTTGATAAAGGTAAGGTGAATTACTTTCTTTATTATGTTTGTTTTCATTTTGTCTTAATATAATTACAGGCTTACCAAAGTATGATACTAATTTATTTCCCAATAAACCTGTAAGAGATTTATCTTCATAAGAAATAATATCTTGATTGTCAATAAAAACAATTACTTTATTTTTTTGTAGTTTTAATTTTTCAATTTCAACTTTAATTGTTTCTTCAATCTTTTTAGCTGCATTATCTTGTCTTGTCTTTGCATTAAAGCAAATTCTTGCAGCAGTTTTTTGTAGTGAATGAATTTCTTTTGGTGGTTGTGGGTCTGATTTAGATTTTCTCCTAGGTTGATATTCTATATCTTCTTTGAAATTGCAGAAAGCTTTTAACATAGTTTCTTTTTCATCCATCTTACCATATCTGCACATAGCATTTATCATAGGTGCTATTGTAAATGCAGAGTTATGAATTGTCACACCTAGATTAAATTCATCTGATTTCTTTTCTACTAATTCTTTAAGAGCTTCATTATTGATTTGTTTACAACCCTCAATCATATAATATCTTGTCTCGAGCTCTCTAACGTCCATCATGTCTGCTATAGCACCTAAACCACCTAAGTCATAGAACTGTTTAGAGTAAAATCTTTGAGACTTCATTTTGTTTTTTAAATAAGTTTGTTCATAAGCTTCAATAAATTTTATACACATAAGACTACCACTTAAATTTTCATGTGGATATTGTTTATCCCTACAGTTAATTATAGTAGCATATGGATTATCATTATCAATTGGATGGTGGTCTATAATCAATATGCTACAACCTAATTCTGAAATTTCTTTTGAAAGCTCAACATCATTAGTTCCACCATCTGGAACAATTAGTAATTCTATTTGTTCTTTCTTAATTCTCTTTACGACTTCTTTTGTTATGCCATGTTTCTTACCATCATGTATATAGTAATCTATATTAGTATTAGGATTAATTAATTTAATGAAGTTGTACATAATACTAAAAGATGTTATACCGTCACAGTCACTATCTTGCTCCATTAATATTTTTTTATCTAAGCTATTAAATAATAATTCAATAGCCTGTTGCATATTTTTTAACTTAAAAGGGTCGTGAGTATTTGAAAACTTTGGAGATATAAAATCTTTTATATTTTCAATCTCATAATATTTTAATATAGTTTCCAAAAGGTTTAAATGTTTTTTATTTAAGTCTAACTCTTTATTAACTACATTATATTTCAATGGTTGATTGTTCATTTTTAATTCCTATTTCTTTCTAATTTATTTTTAAATATTTTCATATGCTATTCTATTTTTAAACAGTTGCTTATAAACATTTGGCGTGTTTAAATCAAAAGGATTGGATTTATATTCTATATTATTTTCTACAGTATCGTAATCTATTATTGTTAGTCTAATATCAAATTCTTTTCTTTCGATAAACTTAATTGCTTTATTATAAATTTTTAAAACTTTAGTTCTCCAATTTTCTTTTTCGTTAGCATCTCTATAATCTTTATCCCAACAAAAACATATTTCTTTAACTCCTAACTTAGCAAGAGTATTTATTTGCCAATAAGAAATATTAGAACCACAAACTCCTATAACAATAGAAAAATTTTTAAACCATTGCTTAGCTTTGATTACAGCCTTTTCACTTTCTACTATCACACATCTTTTAGAATTATTGATTGTGTGGTTGTTCAAGTTTAGTCCATAAAGATTATAACTTAAACTATGTTTATACATTGTCATATCTAAATATAGTGGAGTGTATTTACCAAAGAACTTTTCTTTATCGCCGAAGTTTCTTGTTCTTATTCCTACTAAATTATTATTAATATTAAAATGTGGAATTATAATTCCTCCATCAATAATATGAGATTTAATTTCAAATTGTTTTAATGCAAATTCTTCATATCCCTCATAGAGCCACTTACAATAGCTTAAATCGCTTGAGAAATATTGTAGTATTCTTTTATTAATAGGAGTTAACTCTATCCTTAATGTGCGTTCCTGTTCGTCTATGAAGAATTGTTTTTGCTTTTCTAATTCTAATTCTTCATCTTTCTTTTTTTGTATTTGTGTTAAGAATGTATCGTCTTCATCTGGGATTTGAAATCCCTCTGAAAATTTTATATCTAATATTTCACACAATATTTTTAAAGCATTTCTAAAATTTGTGTTTTCTATTTCCATTATTAAATCAAATATAGACATACTACCACAATTAGAATAACAGAAAAAAGATTTAGAACTTTTATAATAATATAATTTATGTGAAGATATTTTATTGTGGCAAACACTAGGAAATATTATATATTCGTTAATGTTTACCACAGGATTACAATTGTAATGTTTTAATATTTTTATTATGTTTTCTTCATTTATATTTTCTTTTATTTCTTTTTTCACATCCATAATAAAAAAACTCTTTTCTATTTTTCTTTTTTGTTTTTAATAATAGTCTTAGGCATTTTAATATATTCATATTCACTATTGGTTGCAAAACAATCATGACTACGCATTGTACCATAGTCTATGTTAAGCCACAATAGAGAACTATCATATCTACTACCTCTACCCTTTTGCATAGCTAATAAGTGTGTAGGCTCTTGAATATAATTGCTCTTGCTTAGTAATGGTTGTATTTTTTCTTTATCAGCAGGAGTAATAGGCAATAATAACCACCAATAATCAGCCTTATTGATAATTGCTTTAGCACCTTGTATTAACTGTTCTGTTCTCATTTCTCTCCAGTTGCCTGTGATTTGAGTAGATGTTATTACTGCTACATCATAGCCTATACATATTTCTTCTTTTAAAGCTGTAGATAAATTGGTTAATACCATGTCTACTCTTATTCCTATTCTTGCGGAAACCTTATCTGCATATTCTGCAATCAAGTGTGGATTTTCAGAAACGTAATCAAAATATACTTCATCGATATTATATTTTCTTTTATATTCAGATACAACAGCTTTAATCTTTTCAATTGTAAATTCTTTTACAGATGCTAACCACATCTTAGAATTTTTAATTACTTGCCCTGCGTATCTAATTCTCTGTAGTTCTTCTATTGACAACCTACCTTCTTTAATCTTAGATGTACTTACATTGGCTATGTAAGCTAATAGAATAGGTTGTACTTCCATATAGTTATCCATCTCATATTGTATATATATTCCACCATTGTAGCTATTATATAGTTCATTAGTTTCCCATTTCTTTGTAGATGGATTATACAATTCTTTTGCAGCAGAGAATGCAAAATCTTTTAAAGCGTTTCTACTCTTTCCCTTACCACTAGGAGTAGAATAAATATATAACATCTTTTTATTCTTACCATAAGTTGCTGTAGTTAAATATTCAGAGGCAAAAGGTATTCCCCATATTTCTCCTGCCAAACATTTGTCGATAGTCTCGTCAATATTATCTCCTGCTTGTATAGTTTCTATGTCTTGATGTTCTATTGTTCCAAAACATTCTTCTACCTGTGCTCTAAAAAATTCTTGTATTTGTTTTAGCGTGGCGTTCTCAAAGTTATTTTCTATCCGCTCTTTTTCTTTTACATCGATTTCGGCAGATTTGCAAAATAGCTCCAATACGTTTAATCCTAATTTATCCAATTTTCTAAGCATGGATATTTTTTTAATTTTATTATAGTAATATTTATAATTGTTTTCTTTTAATTCTACTATTTCTTTTAGTAATTCTTCTCCATTAGCTTTATTAAATAGTGCTAACTGTAATGGATATTTCTGTAGATAATTTAAAATAGTTATTTCAGTTATATTTTCTACACCATTTTGATATAGATTATTACAAACCGAAAATAAAATTTGATATTCTTTATTTAAAAAATCTTCTAAACATATTTTAGTATTTTCTAAATTAGATGGATTAGTTATCAAAGAAGATAATAAATGTTTAGTTGCTTTTATATCTACAATTTCTATTTCTTTACTCATCTAACTCACCAATACTTTCTGTAATATTTTCTATATTAATTATTTTTTTATTTATAGGTTTGTCTTTGTTTATTTTTTTATTTATAATTTGAATATCATTTTCTAAATCTATATCTAAAGTAGATAATCTCTCTCTTTCTTTTTCTATTTGCTGATAAAATTTAGATGCTTCATCATAAACATATTCTATTATGCCTACACCAAATACATCATCTTTCTTTTCATTTTGTAACATATCATAAAAATAAATAAGACTATGTAGCATACCAAAATAAGTTTTGCCTTGTTCTTTAAATTCTTTAATCTGTTTATAAACTAAAGGATGTGGAGTATCATATAATCTTTTGAAGATATAATCTATAAGGTCTTTATAGTCTTGACTGTCTTGTAGTTCTTCATTTGTTTTTTCTTTTTTAGTTTTGGCTTTTGCCATCTTATCACCTACTTGTTTTATTAATTTCACCACTAAAACACAATAGACAATCAGCAATGATTGTCTATTCTTGTGAACTACCAATTGGCTTCCTGCTCAATAGAACCATTGTCCTAAGTATCAACAGGCTAACCCCGTTATTCCTACGGTTTTGTATTCATCCACTAAGTCTTTAGCTTAGTGGATTTCTACTTCGTTTCTTTTAAAATACTATTCTTCTATAGAAATATTATTTTCTTCTGCTAAGTTAGTAAGTTTAAACAATATAATGTCTAACGCTTCTAATTGTGTTTCAGTGCATTCAGATATTTTCTTTCCTACTCCTATTATACTTTCATACATTGTAACTGCTTTAGATATTAAATCATTAGTTTCTGTAGATTTTTCTTCAAATAGTTCTAAGTGAGAATATATTTTATCTAAAGTGTTTTCAAAGTTAGCTTTTATTTTTTTTGTCTCTCTTATCTTTTCACTATCTTCATAAGATAGTGCCTTAAATCCACCATTAGCTTCTTCTTTTTCTATAGCTAAAGCAATCTCTGCATCAAGATTTTCTATCGTAAACTCAAATCCATTGTTTGCTTCTGCATATCTACATCTTGCAAAATAATCTTTTGTTTGAAATAGATAAGCTGTAGAGTTTAAAGGTCTATAGTTTTCATCTACACCACTAGATTTTAGATAAACAACTATGTCACAGTTATTTACTATAGGAGCTATTAATCTTTTTTCGCCCTTAAGAGATATAAAATCTTTCTTTTCTTCTTCATGTCCTATAAACACCACTGTAAAACCAGATAGGACTAAATCAGTAATCTTTTGTCCTATTAATTTTTCATATATCTTATATCCATTTATACCTTGTAAATCTTTGTCTTTATTATCTTTAGCTCCTAGGTCTGGAGCACCCTTAAGATAGGTATCACAAACATATATATTCAACATATTAGCCAAAGACTCTATGCCATCAACTATAATTGTCTCATAGTTTTCTCTTATTATTTTTTTAGTTCTTTCTGATGATAAAAAATCTACAGCTTGAGAGAAGTCTTTCCATTCACTTATATCTTTCTTTGGTACATTGTATACTCCACCATTCTCACAAGCTAACACATAAGGCTTAGGAAGTTTAGTAGTTTGTTTTGTTTTACCTAAGTTGTTGCCACCATATATAGTAATGCACTTGCCCTTTAATCCTTTTGCTATTTGTTCTATTTGAGGTTTTAAAAAGTCATCTAATTTTATCATATATTCTCCATTTCTATATTTAAAATTTAATTTTATTTTATTTACAATAAGAACATACCATTTTGGAAAGTATGTTCTTATTGTATTTATTACTAAGCTATTATATTACCACTTAGAAGTTTTCTTTTCTGTAGGAGTAGTAGAGGTAGGAACTTTAGTATCAAATCTACTTACCTTTGAAGTAGACTTCTTAGAGCCTTCTTCTTTTTTCTTTAGGTATTTTTCTTTTATTGTAGATAGAGCAATCTCTCTTTCGGCTTTTACTTTTGTAAGTAGTTCGTCTGAAATGTAGTTTGTATTGCTTTCTTCGTAAGGAGCACTAGCATTGTTGATGTGTCTCTCATAGTTTATGAATTGTGATTGGTCTTTAAATTCATACACATCCTCATCATCTTCTTCTGCTGTTCCCCACATACTATCGCTCACAACAGTTTTCCTATCTATTTTTACAACTCGTGTTTTGAAAATACCATTTGTAACCATAATAGTATCTCCTACTTGATATAGGAGTTGAAATCCTTCTACAAATTTTTGTTCTATTTTTAAATTCTTAACTACAATAGCTTCATTTTTTCCAAAAGATAATGTAACTATTGTAACATCTAATCTTCCACTTTCCTCATATTTGCCTTCTTTGTTTTTAATTCTCTCTGGTTGAATATCAACTATCCTGCCTTCAAGATTAAAGTGGTGTGCATATCTTTCTTCTAGACCTGCTTGAACTATAGATGTAGCGTTTACTATGGTATTTTCTACTACTTCATCATCTCTTTCGGAGTAATAATCGTTTGCTTTAAAGTTGGTATTTACTTTTATCTTTATTGCATTCTCCCACCCTACTTGAACAATAGTATTTTTTTCCATTACTTCTAATAGTTTTAGGAATGGTTCAAAGTTTTTATTCTCTTTAGAAAAAGTTTGAGTCTCTTCATCCCAAGCTTTATCTTGGATACGATATTTAAATTTCATATTATCTTCTGGCTTTTGTGAATACTGTAATACAAATTCCAAATTCACATAATGAGTTCCATCGTCGGCAACGTTTGCCTCGTTTTTTTTGAACTCTGCAATCTTACCAATTGCAACTCCTTTGTTAGTTAGGCTTAATTTTTCTTTTTTGATTTCTTCACTCATGTTTAGTCCTCGTCTTTCATAATAATAAATTTTAAATGATATTTACAAGAAATCCACGAAGTCTTTAGCTTCGTTGGATGAATTGCCAGTTATTGTTGTGGCTTATAAATTTTAAATTTTTAAAGCTCACTTGTTTATAGTTCTTATTAGGCATTGTTATATAATTATTCTCTATATCTTTTACATAGCAACCACCACTACAAAAACCACTTATCCAGCCTATTTTATCAAATACATTAACTTTGTCATTTAAATAAAATCCGTTTGAATAAGGTGTGTTTTTGTTATTTCTTTTAGCTTCTCTATTAGGTTCTTTTCTTCCTTTTCTGGCTGTAGCTTCATGCAAACTTCTTTTCTTTTTTCTGAATTGTTTTATAATAAACAATCCTACATTATCTGTGAAATTTACATCAATACCACTAATTACTAATGCATCGTTATAATGTTCTTTAGTTAACTTTAATTCTTTTCTTTTAGGAGTAGTCCAACTACCGTATACTATTTTGGAATTAGGATATTTACTAAATACTTTTTTTCTTAATGTATTCATAAATGGAGGTTCTTTATATTGAGGTGCTTTTTTCTTATCTTTCATCCACTTCCATAAAATCTCGCCATCTTGATGGTTTTTATGTGTGTGACAATCTGTACAAACTGTTATAAGATTGCTAGCCTTATTACTGCCACCTTTTGATTTAAAAACTATATGATGAGTGTTGAATATTTTATCTTTACTCTTTTTACATACTTGACAAGTATAATTGTCTCTACTTAATATAAAATATCTCATATCATAATATCCAAACATTTCACCTTGTTGATATTCTTTTCCTTGTATGTTTGGATTTATCATTTTTTGAACATCAAATTTACCTACTTCAATATTTAACTTGGGATTAGGCAATAACATAAAAAACTTATCAATCCAAAAAAATGTATTATTTATCCTACTTCTTATTGAGGGAGGCAACCAACCTTGTTTTTTAGTTGATACACGATTAAGAAATCTAGCTTTTCTATATCTAGTTTTTCTATTTCGCCTACTTCTTCTATAGATTTTTCTAGTTTCTAAATTGCTTTTAGTGTCTTGTCTTAATTCTATTGTTCCTTTTGCTATTACTTTGTTTTGTGATTGAATAGCTATTCCAATATATTTTGCTCCTAAGTCAACGCCTATGTTTGTTTCTTGTGTGTGACCACTTGAACCATACAGCAATTGAATTGTAAAAGGGGTATATCCTACTATTGTTGCTTTGTTTTCTTTTAGTAGTTTCCTAGCTTTACTTTGTTTACATGGCATTAATGGTTTTCCATGCTTATTAATAATGAATGCTAATATAAAGCATTCCTCCTTTCAGAGTTGTTTTCCTTCGCCACTGTTATCTAACCTTCACAATGTGGTTGACTGTTCCTAACCTCAGAACTGTTTACAGAGCCACAGTAGAGCCAAGAACTAGGAAATTATTCTTGGGTACTTACATGAAAGATAACGTAGTCAACTAAGACTAAGGCTAGTCAACAAGGCTTTTGCAAGCCACTAGGTCTTTAGCCTAGTGGTTTATTGACTAATAACTTGGCTATGTAGATTAATAATTTTGTAGAATATATAATACTTCTTCTTTTGGTTGATTGCCAAATGTAACTCCCATTGTTGCCAACTCATCCATTGTTATATCTTTAAAATATTGAGTCTTAACTGAATATAACATATCCAAATATACCATTGGTTCTAGGTTTTCGTTTTGTGGCTTCAAGCAAGCAATATCGTACCTTAAAGATATCGCAGAAAGTAAATTAGGATTAACTGTACCATCTTCTCTTAGATTGAAGTTCTCATTAAAGAACGGTACTAACTGATATATTTGTTCAAGAGTATATAGATTATATACTGACTTTATCATTGGATTATATTCTGGAGATACATAATCCTTTAATTCAACATCTATATTTTTTTCAGAAAGTATTTCTTCTATTGGTTTTGCTGTAGCTACTGTTGTTGTAGTTGTTTCTACTGTGGAAAAAACAAACTCTGTTTCTTCTGTTGTTGTTTTGTTTTCGGAAATTGAAATTGATTTTGAATTTTCTGTTGATGTAGTTGTAGTTGTATTGTCGTTACAACTTGATAGAGATAATGTAGCTAACAATAATAAAAATATTATTGTTGATGTTGCTATTGTTTTTTTAATTTTTTCTTTCATGATAAATCCTTCTTTCTTTTTGCTCTCAACATTTGTGACGAATTTTATTGTACCACATTCAATCACAAATGTCAAGAGAAATTTAAAATTTATTTTTTTGTTTTATACTTCGCCCATACTGATAGATATTATTTCTTCAAGACTTTCCACGCTATCAGCTACAGCAAAGAATTTGTTATTGTGTATGAAGTCCACATTTATTCCTAGTTCTTTTGCCATATCTAAAGATATAAGGTCTACATGGTTTTCAAAATTGCCTAATGATTTTTTAATTGTGTGTAAGTTATATTTATTTTTATTCTTATTAATTACAAATTTTATTTTATCTTCCTCTGAAACTGTTTCGTTATATTTGATTATTGTTTCTTGGAATGGAATGAAACTTTGTAGAATAAGATAATTTCTTTTCTTGTTTTTTGTTTTAAATTCATTTTGTTTTTTTAGATTTTGGATTTCATCTTTGATGGTTTCTTCTGCTAATAAAGACGAATTAGTTTTTTCAAGCATGTTTTTTAAAATTCCTTTTGCAAACTTAACAGCTTTTTTAAACGCATCCTCCATAGCTGTATCACTCTTGTCGTTCCAGTTAGGAGTAAATGTTCTAATGAGTGTAGATACTGTTGATGGAGCTACTCCATTGTCAGCCTTGTCTATTTCTGTAACTAAGTTTTGTAAATCCTTATCAAACATTATTAAGCCTAATTCTAAAAACTTCTTGTGCACTAAACCAAACGATGACATAGGAACTTCTTCGCCATTGATTATATTATATTTAAGCTCTTGATGATGGTCGAACTCTGAATTACCAACATCAATTACTATTGAGGTTTCTAAACCTAAATGCTCTTGAAGTATCTTAGGATTTCTAGTCCTAACCACTTCTATTTTATTTTCGTTGTTTGATTTTGCTATAAGTTTAATTAGTGCAGTAGCAAAGACTTCGTCTGCGTGGAATACGCCGTCGTGTGTTACTATTGTTTTTAGATTTTCAATTTTTAAATTTGTGTTTGTCATTTTAATTCCTACTTTCATTTAATTAATTTTAGTTTTAATAATTTTTTTAGTTTGTATTTTCTCTACTCTCTTATTGTATCGCAAACAAAATTGTTTGTCAATACTTTTTTTAAAATTATTTTTTTTATTTTTTATTTTTAAAAAACTCTTTTAACTTTTCAACTTCATCTTTCTTAAACAGATTAAAAACTTTTCTAAAATTATTATTTTCTTTAATCAACTCTCCTAATCCATCTAATAAAAAGAAATCAATTATAAAATGTTTACCGCTTGCTCTACAAACAATCTTATGATAAAAATCATTTGTAGATTTATAAAAGAAATTTAAAAAATCTTTTTCATTTTTTTCTTTGGTAATTAAATACCATTTGTTTTTTACAATTTCTCCATGTTTGTTTATAATTTCTTTTTCATATTCTTGAAAGAGAATTAAATTAGACTCATTCTCTTTTAGAATATTTTGATATGCTGGATATGTTCTGCCTTCATTATGCATTATATTCTGCCTCCTCTTTGTTCAGTAACTCTAAGATAAGATTAATCTTAGAAGTCAAATCATTATCTGTATTAGAATTATTATTTGTATTTTGATTTTCAAACTTGAAGTTTGCATCGAAAAGATTTTCAATATCTCTATACATCTTCTGGTATCTCTCTTTAGTGATACCGCTATAATGTAAAGTAGTCTTAGCAGAACTATGGTTAAGCATTTCTTGTAGACAAGACATTGTATCTTTATCATTGTCTCCTAACTTAATTGTCCAGTATGCAAATGTTTTTCTTAAGGTATGCGTACCCCAACTATCAGAAATATTAAAATGCTTTTGCATCTTTTTAATTTCCTTATAGAATACAGTTGATTCTAAAGGAGTATTAAATTCTTTTTGATTAGCAGAGAACACATAATTCTCCATGTTA
>Ga0116158_10000879_pt1 | contig 28044 bp, 25 predicted proteins | sample AD_UKC052_MetaG_FD_89883 | JGI IMG/M metagenome (GOLD analysis project Ga0116158, IMG submission 89883) | Active sludge microbial communities of municipal wastewater-treating anaerobic digesters from USA - AD_UKC052_MetaG | ecosystem: Engineered > Bioreactor > Anaerobic > Digestate | place: USA... | reverse complement strand
CGCTGGGCCTGGGAGTGCAAGAGGTGTGGGTCGCTTCGCGCAGTGACGCCAGTGCTCAGGCCCTGGTGCGTCAAGCTCAAGACATGGGCCTGCAAGGGCGCGTGGTGACTGACGCCAACGCCGCGCTGGCCCATTGCCCGCTGGTGGTCACCGCCACGCCGGCCATCGACATCGTGCTGCGCGGTCTGTCACGCGACGACAGCTTCATCGCAGCCGTGGGGGCCTTCACACCAAAAATGGCTGAACTTGCACCCCGCCTGTGCCGCCATGTGGCCGAGGTGGGGCACATCGTACTAGACACCCGCGACGCCGACTACGAAGCGGGCGACCTGCTGCAAGCCGGCCTGGCAATGGCAGAGTTTCAGACGCTCGAGGATGTGGTGCGCCAGCCACTGACCGAGCCCAGAGGGCCCGTGCTGTTCAAGAGCTGCGGCTGGGCGGGATGGGATTTGGCGGCGGCGCGGGTAGCGCTCGGCGCGTCATCAAACCAAGCCGCTCAACGCTAGGATCACGCTTTGGGCAGCGTCACGCCTCGCTGGCCCTGGTACTTGCCGCCGCGGCCCTTGTAACTGGTCTCGCAGACTTCGTCGCTCTCGAAGAACAGCACTTGCGCACAGCCCTCACCCGCGTATATCTTGGCTGGCAGCGGCGTAGTGTTGCTGAACTCCAGCGTCACATAGCCCTCCCACTCGGGCTCGAAGGGCGTGACGTTGACGATGATGCCGCAGCGCGCATAGGTGCTCTTGCCCAGGCAGATAGTCAGCACGTTGCGCGGAATGCGAAAGTACTCGACCGTGCGGGCCAGTGCAAAGCTGTTGGGCGGGATGATGCAGCTGTCGCCATGGAAGTCGACGAAGCTTTTCTCGTCAAAGTTCTTCGGGTCCACCACGGTGCTGTGGATGTTGGTGAAGACTTTGAATTCAGGCGCGCAGCGGATGTCATAGCCGTAGCTGCTGGTGCCGTAGCTGATGATCTTGTTGCCCTCTCGCTCGCGGATCTGGCCAGGTTCGAAGGGCTCGATCATGCCGGTCTGCTCGGCCATGCGCCGAATCCATTTATCGCTCTTTATGCTCATTGGGTATGCTCCTACTACGCCATTGTAGGCAGGCGCCCGCGCCCCAGCCCGGTGCATAAGGCGCGCCGGATGGCGACCATACGCGTTCGATCATGAAACTGACACGGGAATGATTCATGCTTGACACCCGGCATCTAACAGGAGTGCCCTATGCGATCAACCCTCTCATTTGTATCCGTCCTCATCGGCTTGCCGCTGGCAATGGCGTTGGGCAGCAGTTGGGCACAAACCTCGGTGGACCCGAGCCAGCAGGCCCAAGACCCGTGCCGGGCCGAGGTCTCGAAGTTCGAGCAGGCCATCGGCTACATCCGCCAGGTCCAGGGGAGCCAGGCGGCGGCAGAATTGAAGGAAAAGCTGCTGCCCGCCAAGGTGGAGAACGAGATCCTGTTCAAAGAGGGTTATTGCGGCCTGGCGCGCTACATCCGAGAGAAGAAGCTCAACCGCTGACAATTCGGCAATATTGCTACATTTTATATAGCAGTCAACATTGTATTGGTAAGGGGTTAGGGCCGATCTTACTCAGAAAATGCAGGTTTGCTCAATCACCCGATCGTCTCCCAGCACGATCATGGCAAACAGCAACTCGTCCAGGTTGGCGGCCTGGCGGGTTCTGCGCGCGAGCAGCGGCGTGGCCTCGGGGTTGAGCACCACAAAATCGGCCTCGCAGCCGGGCTGCAGGTTGCCCACCACACCATCGAGGCCCAGCGCCTGCGCCGCACCTGCAGTGTGCTGCCACCACAGCGCCTGCGGGCTGAGAGAGAGGCCAGGCTTGGTCTGCCCTTCCCGCCCCACGTAATACGCCGCCAGCATCGTGTGGAAGGGGTTGAAGCTGGTCCCGCCCCCCACGTCGCTGGCCAGGCCATAGCGGTAGCCGATGCGCTCTGCCCCTTCATAGTCAAAAAAGCCACTGCCCAGAAACAAGTTGCTGGTAGGGCTGACGGCCGCCGCTGCGCCGGTGCTGCGCATCAGGGCCCGGTCGTCATCGTCGAAATGGATGCAGTGCGCATAGATGGCGCGCTCGCGCATCAGGCCAAAGTCGTCGTAGATGGCCAGGTAGCTGCGCGACTGCGGAAACAGCTCGCGCGCCCAGCGCACTTCATCCTTGTTCTCTGCCACGTGGGTCTGTATCCACACATCAGGGTGTTTAGCAGCCAGCTCTCCCGAACCACGCAGTTGTGCCTCGGAACAACTGGGCGCAAATCGCGGGGTGATGGCATAGCCCAGCCGCCCCAGGCCGTGCCATTTGCCAATCAGTGCTTCGGTGTCGATCAGCGACTGCTCCGTTTCGTCGCGCACGCCGTCGGGTGAATGCCGATCCTGCAGCACCTTTCCCGCGATCATGCGCAGGCCACGGGCTTGCGACTCCGCCATAAGGGCATCGACCGATGCCGGGTGCGAGGTGCAAAAGGTCAGCGCCGTGGTGACGCCGTTGCGCTGCAGCTCATCCAGAAACACCGTGGCCATGTCGTTGGCGTAGGCCGGGTCAGAAAAACGCGACTCGTGCGGGAAGGTGTAGTTCTCCAGCCAGGGCAACAGGCCCTCAGCGGGCGAGCCAATCACGTCGGTCTGCGGAAAGTGAATATGCATATCCACAAAGCCCGGTGCAATGATGCGCCCAGGCCGGTGCTCAATGGTCACCCCAGGGTAGTTGTCCGCCAAGGCACTGTAGGCGCCGACGGCTCGCACGACTTGCCGCCCAGTGGCATCGGGCCCCACCACCAATAAGCCATCGTCCTCATAGATGGCAGATCGGTCTTCGGCAAAACGGAGGATGGCGGCGCGGTAGGCTTTCATGGGAAGGCAAGCGTGAAAACGCTCAAATGACAAACCACTCTATTTTGCGACCTTACCCTGTACGCCCGATACGAGAAAGTTCATAGACAGTATTTGCCCATCGGTCATCACGGCGCCATTGCCCTGAACGGGCTTGCCCTCGTTGTCGACGATGGGGCCGGTAAAGGGCTGTAGCTTGCCGGAGGCCATGTCCCTCTGGCGCGCCAGCACTTCTGCCTGTACGGCAGCGGGCACCTTGCTGCCAAAGTCGCCCACGCGAATCATGCCGTCCTTCACGCCGCCCCAGACGCTGCCACTCTTCCAGCTGCCGTCCAGCACCGCTTTGGCCCGCGCCGTGTAGTAGTCGCCCCACTGGTGGGTCACCGCCACGATTTGTGCGTCGGGCGCGACTTGGCGCATATCGGAGTGATAAGCCACGGCCAGCTTGCCGCGCTCTTGCGCGGCCACCATCACAGCGTTTGAGCCGGTGTGGAAGGCCAGCACATCAGCGCCCTGGTTCATCAGGCTCATGGCGGCCTCACGTTCGCGCGGCGGATCAAACCACGCGTTAAGCCATACCACTTTGACCTCTGCTTTGGTGTTCACTGACCGCATACCCAGCGCAAAGGCATTGATGCCCTGCAGCACCTCGGGGATGGGGAAGCCCGCCACATAGCCCGCCACATTGCTTCGCGTCATGCGCCCGGCAGCGACGCCAGCGAGGTAACGACCCTCGTAGTAGCGCGCATTGGCAGCAGCCACATTGGGCGCCGTCTTGTAGCCCGTAATGGACTCGAACTTGACGTTAGGAAAATCTTTGGCCACCTTGAGCGTGGGCTCCATGTAGCCAAAGCTGGGGGTGAAGATAAGTTGATTGCCCTGTTGAGCCAAGTCCCGTATCACGCGCTCGGCATCGGCGCCTTCGGCCACGTTCTCGACATAACTGGTTTTGACCTTATCGCCCAGCGCAGCCTGCACGGCCTGGCGGCCTTCTTCGTGTTGGCGCACCCAACCCGTGTCAGCCAGTGGCGCCACATAGACGAAGCCAACTTTAAGCGGCAATGCGGCCGATGAAGCGGGCGGTGGGGTTTGTGAAAAAGCGGGAAAGAAACAACAGGCGGCCACGAGCGTGGCAGCGAGGTTTTTATACATGGTAGTCCTCTACATGGCCCCATTGAAATAGACAATCCGGCGCCTCAGGGGCGTTGGCGCCGAAACCTCCATTCTAGGTGCAGGTGTAAAATTTTTAGAAATCGTATGACAGCAGATACTCTCTCCATAGCGCAAAAGTTGCAGGCCGCAGCACAAGACGGCGACGCAGAAGCACAAGCTGTGCTGGGCCAATGGCTGCTGGACGGCCGTGACGGCTCAGCCGACCCGGCCCAGGCATTCCAGTGGTTCCTGAAGTCCGCCGCGCAGCAACACGCCATGGGCATGAACATGGCCGGGCGCTGCCACGAAAACGGCTGGGGCACACCTGTAGATTTTTTTGCTGCCGCCAACTGGTATCGGCAAGCTGTGCGCACCGGCTTGGATGCCGCCATGTACAACTATGCCAACCTGTTGCAAACGGGCTCTGGCGTGGCGCAAGACCATGCTGGCGCGTTGGCGTTGTACCGCGACGCGGCCGATCGCGGCCACATCAAGTCCATGACCAAACTCGGGCGTTACTACGAAGATGGCCTGATCCTGGAAAAGGACGACGACGCCGCGTTCTTTTGCTACCGTGAAGCCGCACTGGGTGGCGACTTCAGGGGGCAGTTCAGCTATGCCGGCATGCTGGCTGCGCGCGGTCAGCCAGAAGAAGCGCTGCAATGGCTGGCCAAGGTGCCGCTCACAGCTACGCCCCGCTACATGGCAGAGGCCGGTGCATTGCTGCTTCAGTCACCTCAGGATGAATTTCGGCGCGTAGGGCAGGACATGCTGAGCAAGGCGGCAGGAGCGAATACAGGGCAAATCACCAGTCCTATTGGTTCATCTGGACCAGCACCGTGGTGACGGCAATCTGATCTTCATCCCGGTTGGTCGCCACCACCGAGCCAAAACGCATGCGCTCGTCCACACTCCACAGTTGCCCCACCAACGTGGCCACGGCGTTGGCTTGCGCCAGCTCACGCACCCGCCCAAAGCGTGCATCGGGCCGGTTGTCTATTTGGCTGTCCAGCATGGTGGCCAGGGCCGGGGTCACGCTTTTCAGCACCAACACATTGCGCGTCCGGCTCACATAGGTGCCTACTGCTGCGCCGGGCTCCGCCCAATCCACGCTTTGCAGACACACCTCCACCTCCTGTGGGTTGCCATTGCTGTCCAGATAGGCAGCGCGATTTTGCTGACCTTCAGCGCGCCCTTCAGGTAAGCGGATACCCGCTGCCAGGAAGACATTGAGCAAGGCGTTGTCGCACAGCTCATTCCCGCTGGCGTTGACCCGCCCGGTTGGCGTTGCCGGGGTGTCACCAGGCACTACGCCGTTTCCCCCTACATAAGCGTCGTAGGAAATCATCCAGCCCTGCACGAATTCAGTGGTAATCCGTTGATAGACGGCGCTGCGCTGCAAGTCCTTGCCTACAGCCACAGCGCCCAGAATCAGGCCAATCATTGCAATCACTACGGCAAGCTCCACCAAGGTGAAGCCGTGTTGCGCCAAGAAGGGTTTCTGAGTTTTCACGGGGTGTCTTTCTCTGGCAATCAGTAGCCCAATGCATCGGCTGTGCGGGCGTTGACGTCTACCTGGGTTGCGAGGTTGATGCTGGCGTTGCGAATGTTTTCAGCGCCTGTGACGTTCTGCGCGGCGTCAACTGTGACCGCGATGGACAAAGCCAACTTGGCTACCGCCAGCACCGAAACAGCAGTATTGGCTGCGACCGCGAATGAGGCTGAGGCAATCAGTGCGCTTGCTGTGGCGTAGGAAATGATGGAGATGGCGATGGCGGTAGTGAGCGTGGACACGGCCAGTGCCACACCTGCGGTGGCCATGGCCACGGCTGCTGTGGCACTGGAAACCGCTGCACCTGCCAGCACGGCATTGACTTGCATTTGGTAGTGAAGGTCACTGGCAGCACGTCGCATCACGGCTGCACTGGTGGCGGCATTCACGTGGCTGTGGTGAATGGCAGAGAGCGCTTCGCCACAACCGAAGTGGGCGAACACCGACTGAAAACTGGTGACCAACACGCGGTCGTCATACGTATCACTGCGCACGCGGGTGCCAGCCTCGAACACGGGCGCAGTGTTGCTTGCATTGCGATTCAAGGCATCAAATTGGTCGCCCGTACCATCGCTGTCCATTTGACCAGGGGCCACAATAGCAAATGCCACCGGGCTGTGCAGCGCCCCAGCTTGGCTGGAGTCCCTAACACCCAAAGCCGCCGTACTCACCGTGCTTTCGGCTGCCGTGCTCAGGGCCACGCAAAAATCGGGCAAAGTGACATTGCCCAGCAAGGTCTCTGCCGCGGCCGGCACGTCCCCAACGGTGATCAATGGTCTGAATCGATCCATCGCCACTGCCAGATCGGCGTCTTGCCATGCATTGGCATGGGCGGCACGGTAGACACCGAACTTGAGCCGGGCGGCAGAACCCTCGGGCAACTGCAAGCTACGCCATGGCAGCTTGCCCACCTGGTGGGGTGCCGTGGGCGTGCCGCACGCCTCCACGCCAGCGTCATCGATCGCAGGGCACGGCAGTCTGTGCTGGGCATACACAAAACCCAGCACAGACTGCTGGGCACGAGTCATCAAATCGGTCTGCGCCAACGCCGCGCGTTGCTGCCCCGCCGTGCGCATGAAAGCCACGGCCCCCATGGCCAGCAGGCCCAGCACCACTAAAGCGACGCCCAGTTCAACCAATGAAAAGCCAGCTTGGCGACGGCGCCACGAGGCTGCGTACATGGACATCATGGGTTGAGCCCCCTGCTGTCCACTGCAACCGCATTGGCACCCGCCTGCACCAGCGACACTGTGGTCTGCGCTGCCAATGCACTCGCCCCGTTCATCTGCGCCAATCCTTTGGCTTCGCCCACCACCGCCAGCGCCAACTGCACCGAGGCGGCCACCTCTACCCCCACCGCACCGCCCACGCCAATGATGGCACCGACGACGGTGCCGACCCCCACGCCCACACTGTTGGCCGCCACGGCAATTGCCGTGGCCACTTTGGCGGTGCTACTGGCCAGACCCAGCGTGGCGATCCCCAGGTTGGCGCCCGCAAACTTGGTGTTGGCAACTTTCACTGCGTAGGCGAATGTTCGAAACGCTTGGAACTGTTGCGCCCCACGCTGCACGTCGTAAGCTGCGTACGCCGATCGCGCCGCCACATTGGCCTGCGCCAACAACACGGGGCAACCCAATCGGCCCGACAACTCGCCCAAACCCGCTGCGGCAACGCGGTCGTCATAGTTCATATTGGTCGACCGGCCAGGCAAATCAAACCCCGTCACGTTCAAGCCCTGGAACTGGCCGTTCCCACCGGCGTGGGCCAGGGCGTAGGCTGCTGGAACGCCGCCGGCCGTGAAGCCAGCCCCTGTTGCACTGCGCGCCAACACATTCAGGTTGACGCAAAAGTCCAACCCATTGAGCGCATTGGCGCTATAGCCCGGCGGCAGCAACGGTGATTGCCTCTCTTGGGCCTGAGCCAAGTCATTGCTGCCCGAGCGGTGAACGCCATAACGAATCTCTCCAAAGGCACGTGGTAGACCGAGCGCCCGCCACGGCACGCGCCCTGCCGCCCCCCCCGCGCAATCCTCCTGCCCTAGCGCGTCGTTGGCTGGGCAAGGCAAGCGGTGGTTCAGCAGGACAAAGCCCTCAATCGCAGCCTGCCCTTGCCGAAGCAACTCTGAGGGTGCTTGCTGCTGCGCGGCATCGCGCGTCAATGGCAACAAGCGCCACAGCAGCAGCCCCACCACCCCAACGATGGCCAGCGTGACAGACAATTCCACCAGTGAAAAACCGCTTTGGTGCCGCCTCATCGTATGCCACCTTTTCGGTCCGCCTGTTGCAAGATGGCCATCGCCCCATTCCAGACCGGGGCGGGCAAACTACCCGTGCCGGGGGTGGCCGTACTCAGGGACACCAGCGCGTTGTAGCTGCTGATGGCACGGTCCTCTGCCGCCACGGCAGCGTCATGCGTTTTCCTGGCGGCCTCTGTCTTCTGGCGAGACACGACCCACTGGAAATACACGCCGCGATTCGCTGCAAAGGGGGACGCTACGTGCAAGGCCTGGGTCAATGCCGCGGTCATGAGCCCCCCGCCGTTGAATGTGTAATTGGCAGTCGAGCAGGTGGTGACCGCAGGGCTGCCTGAAATGTTGCAGCTTTGCACGCTGTAAGGCAGGAGGGACGCATTCAATGCCGCAGTGACTGCCGCCTCGTAATTGACATAGGCATTGACCCGCGCCTGTTCGGCTGCATTTTTGTTGGCCAACGCGGATGCCACGTCCAGCGTGATGTTGGCCAATTGGTCGCTCAGTTGGTCCCTCAGAAGGGTCAGATCAGCCACATTGGGGGGATTGGCCAAAATCTGCGCATCAAGCGCAGCAATCTGATCGGTGATTTGTTGAACTTGCTGCGCGTTGGTGGTTGAACCCGCCGCGCCGTTTTGCATGTTCTGCAAGGCCGTGATCATGGCTTGCTTCTTGATTGGATCGGTTTCTGCATCAATCTGCGCTTGTATGGCTGCCGTGGCCGACGCCATGTGCGGATTAGTCCCCACCGGGCCGCCGCTGGTGGACTCGACCGCCTTCGTGTATGCCTTCTCCGCATTGGCATAGTTGGTTTCGGCCACCATCCATGCATCGGCCCTGTCAGTGACTGCTGTAATTCGGGCGTCCAAGGCGTAAATGGAAAGCGTCCCTGTCGGGCTGCCTGCCGCGTTGGCCTGCGTCACGATGGAGCGGGCTGCATCGTACATGGCAGTAACTGCGGCGTTTTTTTGGCTGAGCACTGTTGCTTCAGCGTTGATGGCGGTCTGCCATTCGGCATAGGCCGTGTTCTTCTGAACGGTCGCATCCGCCTTAATTTGTTGAGCGCCGGACAATGCAGCCGAAATGTCGTAGGTCACGCTGGTGGAGACACCGGCCATGATGGCCGCCGACACGTTCAGGGCGGCGGCCACCACGTTGAGCGTCACCGACACGACCGACAAGGCAGCGGACGCAGCGGCCGCCACTACAGCGGCAGAACTCGCCACCACCGATGCAATGGCGTGCGGCAGTTCGGCGCACCCCACTATCACGACACAACCCGCAATGGAGCCAGACAGAAGTCCAAGCGAAGTACCCAGCCATCCGACAGCCGTAGCCATGGCTGTAACGGCCGTCACGGCATCATTGGCGGCATCTGCCGTTTTAAAGATGCTGATCGCCGTCAACACTGAAGCCAGTCCCGTGTTCACAATTTTTTGCTGGTGAACTTCATCCACGGTTTCTGCCGCCAGTGACACCAGATTGATGGAGGCGGCCAGATGCGCACAATCCAATGTACGCGCCATGCTGGCCAACCCACGCTCGATCACCCTGTCGTCGTAGTCGCCGGTTCTCGGGGAGCGCTCAGGCGCCTCCAGACGGTTGTCATTGGGCGCATTCCCGCCATCAAAAGGACTACCGTCGGCATCTTCGTCCTTAAGACCTGGGTGTGCCAGCGCGTACGCCACGGCGCGCTGCGGCACGGATGCCACCGCAGCCACGCCCGCGGCAGGTACGCCACTCACCGCAGCACCCGAGATCAGTTTGGCGCACAGATCGGGGGTGCCGACGTTGGTCGGTGCAAAGCTGTGCGACGCTGAATAGAGAGTCGTGTTGTCCAGAAATTTGATGGGTCCCCAGGTATCAGCGGCGCTGGTCAACTCCACGACTTGGCGTTGCACCAGGTAGCGCAACTGGTTGACACCCACCGATACGCCCGCACCATCCAGACCCACAGTTTTGAAAGGGAAGCGCCCTTTTTGTGTCGCCCCCGCACAGTCCTCCACACCGTCGCCATCTGCATCAGGGCAAGGCAGTCGGTTGTGGGTGGCTGCAAATCCGACCAGCGCCCGGTCGGCCTGGACTAAGGCACTGTCCTGCACTTGCACTGCGGCTGTCGCATTGCGGGTTTTCAGGCTCAGCAAGCCCCCCACCAGCAACCCACCCAGCACAAAGACCAGCAGCATGACCTCGATCAGACTCAAACCAAGCTGCCTGTGGGGTCGGTGTTGACACATGAATGATGAGCCGTTCTTCATGCGGCTACGCTCCCAGGGATTGGTTGACCGATTGGCGCACCAGGTCGTACACCGGCAAGAGAAGCGCCACCACGAGGAAGAGGAACAGAGCACCTGCCACGAGGATGACAAGGGGTTTGATCAGTTCGAACAAGGACTTGATCAGCACATCCAGTCGCTTGCGGTACTCGACCGCCAGGTGCGTCAATTGGGCGTCTAAGCTGCCGGAGCTTTCCCCCACGGCAATCATGCGTACCGCCATGGCGGGGAAGCCCCCCACGCTGCGCATGGAATCTGCGATGCCCCCACCACGCTCAACCGACTCGCGAACCCGCACCAGCCTGCGCTGGTAGTACAGGTTTTGCGTCGAACGCTCGAGCACCTTGAGGCAAGTGACGAAGTCCAGCCCGGCCCGCACCAAGATGGCCAAGTGCTCTGTGATGTGCGCCATCGAAGACGACGTCATGATGACCTGAAGAATGGGTATGCGGTGCAAGGTCTCGTGCATACCGCGCCGCGCGCCAGGCACATGCCGCACAACCACAATGGCTGACGTCACGGCGATCAGCACCAGGCCAAGTGACAGTGCCGCATGCTGGGCGACTGTGTCAGAGAAGGCCACCAGAGCCCGGGTCAGGGGAGGCATCTGTGCATTGAGTTGCTTGAACAACTGGGCCATGCTGGGCACCACGTAGTACACCCAGAACGCCGCGACCGCAAAGATGGTGGCGAACACAAACAGCGGGTAAATCATGGCAGTTCGCACGTCCCGGCGAATGCCCACAAGGCGCTCCACATGTTCTGCGGCTTCGCGCAGCATTGGTGCCAGCGTGTTGGACTGCTCGCCGATCGTGGCCAAGTTACACACCGTCTCGGGGAACACGTCGGGATACCGGGCCAGAGATTGGGCCACGGTAATACCCGAAGACAAATCATCTGCCATGCGCGTGGCAATCTGTGCCACCGCCTTGTGCCCCACCGAAGCCCCTTCGTCCGCCAACGTCTTGAGGGCGTCTAGCGTAGGTACCCCCGCCTGCAGCATTAAACCCATGTCGCGCAGAAATCCCGCAAGATCTTCAGGGCGAACACGACGGTGCTGCAAGCGCGCAAGCACCTCTGCACCGGCCGACACCCATTGCGGCAAGCGCCACAACGTCACCACAGTGCCGTCGGTCTCACGCTCCAGCCGCAGGCGAGCCGACTGGTCTTTTTCGACAGCCAGCCGCAACACACCGGTACTCAATTTCCCGTGGGGCAGCAGCACACGGTAGTAGTAGGTTTTGACATTGCTCATAGGTGGTCTTCTGGCTCAAATATCACCGACGGCACGTTGAATTTCTTCAACCGTGGTTTCACCCGCCATCACCCTTTGGCGAGCCAAAGTCAGGATGGGTCGCAGTCCGTGCTTGTGCGCCAGCTCGCGCAGGTCTTTTCGGCTCATGTCCATGGCGATGGCGTCCGAGACTTCGCGGTTGACCTGCAACACCTCGTACACCGGGACCCGGCCGTAGTAGCCCGTATCACGGCAATGCGGGCACCCCGTGCCATACCGCATTCGCCGACCCTGTGACTCGCCCAACCAGACCAATTCCTGGGCAGTGGCATCACGGTCGGTGGCGCAATGAGGGCATATGCGACGGACCAAGCGCTGGTTAATCACGGTCACCAGATTCTCGGCAATGGTCTCGCTGTCCGCACCCAGCAATTTCAACCGCGGAATCACACCAAATATGCCTCCCGCGTGCAAGGTCGAGAGCACAAGATGACCGGTAGATGCGGCGTCCAACGCGGCCCGGGCGGTTTCAGCGTCACGAATCTCGCCCACCAGAATGACGTCTGGGTCGTGCCGCAGGAAAAACCGCATGGCACTGGCGAACTCGTAGCCCGCGCGTCGATTCACCTCGGTTTGGCAAGCCACAGGCACGCGGTACTCCACCGGATCTTCCACGGTGAGAACGTTGCGCTCGATCAGGGGTTGCATGCGAAGCGCAGCGTGCAAGGTGGTGCTCTTGCCCGATCCAGTAGGCCCAGTGATCAAAATCAAACCATGGGGGCGCGAGAAGACGCGCTCCAGCACGGCGACATCCTGTGCCAAAAATCCCAGATCTTCCAGCTTGTCGAGATCACTGCGCTCCGGCAGCAAACGCAATACCATGCGCTCGCCATACTCGGAGATCAAAGTGGACACCCGGACCGTGTAGTCCGTCTCCAGAACTTTCGCAACAAAGCTGCCGTCTTGCGGAAGACGTTGTTCGCTGGCGTCCATTTCGGCTTGGAGCTTCACGTAGCTGATCACGCGGTCGAGCGTGGGCGGTAAGGCCAGCATGGGGCGCAGAACGCCGTCAACACGCATCAACACCGACCGGCTATTCTGGGTGGGTGCCAAGTGCACGTCGGTGGCGCGCTCCCTGACGGCCAGGTGCAGCAGAAGGTCCAGCAAGCGTGTGGGGCTATAGGCCCGGTCGACATCGACGTCCAGGCGCCGAATTTCGCTTTCGATCAAGCGCTCTGGTGGGTGCTCATCAAAATAATAGTGTTGATGAATCGCCTGGGCAACACGTTGAAACTCGCCTTGCAGGCATTGGATGCCCGCACCCAGCTTTCGGCGCACCACGGCGGCCACCTCGTCGGGTTGGGCGTTGCCCAGCACCACCAAAATGGCATCGCCCTCCTTGCGCACAGGCAAGAAGCCATGGGTGAGGCACAGATTGCGGTTGAAGGCGGCGGCAATCTCAGGGTCAAGGTCTGGCAGCTCAGCCACATCGACCAGTGGAATGCCCCGCATTTCGGCCAGATAGCGGGCGATATCCTTAGCACTCACAAAGCCGAGCTCCACCAGCAAAGCACCCGCGGAGGTGCCTTCCACGCGCTGCTTGTGTAGAACGTACTCGTTGACTGCTGGAGATATCACCCCCGCCGAGGCCAAGTATTCGCCCAGAAGCGCGAGCTTTCCAGAGGGCGCCACAAGTGGGGTGGGGATTAACTTAGCGCCCATGGGGTTGCTCCAGCAAGAGACGGGTCAGTCCGTCCAGGTCCCCTGTAGGACTTAGCTTGTAGTGCGCCTGAAATACGCGGATCGCCGCGCGGGTTCTCGGGCCTGCCAAGCCGTCGACTTGCGATGAGGCCAGCAGCCCCAGGTGAGCCAGTTGGCTCTGGACCGCCAGCGTTGTCTCATCGTTGTTCGCTGCGTCGACCTTCGGGCGGGGCTGCTCGGCAACCCAGGTCACCCAAGTGGCATCGTGATGAGTGCTAAAGCAGACTTCAGAACTGGATTTCAGTGCAGTTGCCAATGGCGCGCTGACAGCTTGACTCATGACGGTGCCGCCAGCAAACTTCTGTTGAAGTGCGTCCATGCACACATCGCTTTGCGCACCACTGGACGGGCCTCCCATGCCAGGCCCGCTCACGTGTACCGGCGCTTCGGTGGAAGACACAGGCGACAAAGCAGCCGCCGCGACGACGGCGGCCACACCAAAGAAGCCCGCAGCCAGCGCCCCGACAGATCGCCAGAGCGGTTTGCGCACGGCCGACTGCAGAGACAGCTCCCTGAGCGCGGCGTTCAGCAACGGGCGTTTGATCCGGACTTGTTGCGTTGCCGACAAGCCATACAAACAACGGTCCAGCACCAGGTGCACTTGCCGCACATTGCCGCCGGTTGCGCTGTGCAATTGCCGCGCCGCCGCGGGGTCAAGTGCCAACGATCCGACGCCGCCAGACGCTGTGACCCGAAAGTCAAAATAGCGCGACACTTCATCTCGTCGCAACCCTTGAAGTCGGGCGTGCTTGACGATGCGACTGCGAAGCTGCCGCAGCACTGGCTGAGCCAGTGTCGCTTCGAGTTCGGGCTGCCCCACAAGCAGTATCTGCAGTAACTTCTCTTGAGCCGTCTCCAGATTACACAAAAGGCGCACCAGCTCCAGTGAGGCCACGCTCAAATTCTGGGCGTCGTCGATGATCAGCAAGCATGTCCGGCCTTGCGCGTGCTGCGCCAACAAAAAAGTGTTGAGTTGCGACAAATCCGCATCGAGACTGCCCTGTGGTTGAAGACCAAAATCCCGCAAAATGGCAGCCAGAAGGTCGGCCTCTTGCAAGAAGGTGTTGAGAATGAGCGCAGAGACCGTTTGATCGACTGGCAATGCGCGCAGCAAGCGACGCACCAGCGTACTTTTCCCCAGTCCCACTTCGCCAGTCACCAGCACAAACCCCTTACGGGCTTCGATACAGTGCTGCACTTCCGAAAATTGCGTTTGCAAATGGGCAGTGAAGAAGTACGAGCTGGCGTCGGGGGTAGGCGGAAACGGATTCCGGCTCAAGCCAAGGCTGCTCAGAACGAGTGACATTCCTTGCATCTCAACTCCCGGCTATGGCATTGAAGCGTTGCAAGGCATTGCGCAAAGCATCAGATGAGGGGTTTTTTCGAAAGGCTTCCGCCAAAATGGTGCGCGCAGCATCCCGGTCATTTCCGGCGGCTTCGAGAGACGCCAAATTGATGCTGGCTTCTTCATCACCCGGATGCCGAACCAGCAAACTGCGGTAGGCTGCCTTGGCTGCAGCGATGTTGCCGCTGCTCAGGTCGAACCAGGCTTCAGCACGCACTCTCACCGTATCGGAAGACCGTGTTTTCGTTTGAATGGATCTGAGTTCCACCTGCGCTTTCGCCAAATCCCCAGCCGTCATCTGCTGCACAAAGGACGCCAAATGCGCCCCCACTTCCGTCTCTTTAGGAGGAGCGACTGTCACTGCTTCCGCAACCCTCTGGGCGGTCGGCGTGAGAGGCGCCACAGTCCGCACGGCCTGCGCCAAGGGAAGGTTTGAACTCGTGGTCTTTTTTTGCGCAGGGCTTGGGCTGGCAAGTGCGTTCTTGTCCGCAAAGACAATCGGCTGCGACGCGGGTGCCGGAAATGGCGAAGCATGACCCGTGACTGGCGAGGTCACTGCATTTGGAATTACTGCAGGTAGCTTCGCAGCCAATGCAATGGCAGGGCGCGCCGGCATTGTGTTCGCATTGACTCCCCAGTGCCACCAAGCCAAAGTGGCCATGCCCACAACGCCAACTAAGCCAAAAACCAGGGGCAGAGCCCACAGCACTGGCTCTGAGTCGGCGGCCATCACGCGCGATCCCCCAAGAGTAGCCAGGGCACCCGTGGCAGTCTCGCGCTCCGCGCGCCGGATGGCGTCATGGATCAGGCTCATAGCACGCGCACCCGCAGCACTACCACCAGTTCCCTGCTGCTGTGGCTGTCGATCTGGTTGCCGAACAACTTGCCAAATAAGGGCACATCCGACAAGCCCGGTGCACCCCTGTCACTGCCACTTGCACGTTGATCAATCAGTCCGCCGATCACCACGACGTCGCCGTCTGCCACATTCAGCATGGTGGTGAGCCCTTTGTAGTTCACCACCGGCAATGACACCCGGTTGGTGTCGTTGACATTCACCAACTGCAGACTGTTCGCATCCACGTCACTCTGCATCGGATTGACCAGCAACTCCACTCTGCCGTCTTCGCGCATGAAGGGAAGCACCCCGACCATGACACCGGAGAACACCGAGTCAGTCTGGACATCGGAGGTGACCGTGCTGGCGCCGCCGCCTGGACTTGTCTGGCTAGAGGAAGAGCGTGCGACATACCTCGAGCTGGTTCCCACGGACAGCAGGGCTGGCGTGCCATTGCGAACTTGCACATTAGGGTTAGACAACACCCTCAGCGTGCCAAACGATCGCAGGGCATTGAGCACCACGCCCACGGTACTGCCCTGGTAACCTATTCCCGCAGACGCGCCATTGGCGCTGCCTATGCTTTGCGCTGGCAGTGTGATGGTGCGCCCCCGAAGCATTGCACCGGCATTGCCCAAAAGGTCAGAGGCCGGAGACAGGCCAAGGGGAGTAGCACCGAAATTTCCGGCCAACCGGTTGCGCAACAGCGCCCAATCCACGCCAAATTCGAAATTGTCTGCCAGCTGTACGTCAATCAATTGCGCCTCAATGTGCACCTGCTTGCTCAGCATGCTTTTGGCGCGCGCAATCAGTTTTTCAACGGCCCGAACCTTGGAGGGTCTCGCCTTGACATACAAGGTTCCGGTCAATTTGTTGATGGTGAACAGCGCGTCGCCGCGCACAGCTTCAAACATCGGGGCAGTGGACGCCACAGTGGCCTGCGGGTTGCTGCTTGCCGCACTCGGCGTGGGGATTGCAGGTGCAAAGTCGGCTCCTGAGCGCCGGCTGCGCTCACCCAATATGACCTTGATACCTTGCTCAATCTCAGCGTAGGGGTCGCTCTTCGTTCCCCCGGAACCAGACATGGACAAATTTCCACGCAATGCGTTGGCGCCTGCCGAATTGTTGCCAAACACATTCCCACCGGAAGTCATGTCGAGCTGGGTGGTGGCGTTCAGAAAATCGAGCGACATGAAACGCTCTTCATACAGCGTCACACGCATCGTGTTGGATTCGATTTCGCCGCTGACGTCGTAGGCGCGAAGGACCTCTCTGAAGGCATCTTTGAGCGACACATCGCGCAGGTACATATCGGATACCAAGCCACCCGCCAGCACGGCGGGATCCACCACCAGGTTGACCTGGGCGCTGTCAGCGAACGTCACCAGAATCTGGCTGATAGGGGCCTTGGACATGGCTACGGTAATGAACTTTCCGTCCAGCGCATCAAATTTCGGCGCGATGGGTTGGATCTGCGGAACAACGACCCGCCTCTTCATCTGCTGCTGCACGGCGTCCTGGTTCTCCAGCAGTTTTTTTGATTCGGCAGCAACCACATCCCGCATTCGGCGCAAGGCCTCCAACTCGGGCTCCGCCACGCTCTGCACGCTTCGTGGTGGCGACGCCGCCGCGCAGCCAGCCAGCGTCACAGCCATCAACAAAGGCGCCCAGGTTCGGCCCGTTACGCGAACAGGAGTTTCGGTTAGTTCGTTTGAGGTACGCATGAGTTCGGTCCAATCAATTTTCTGAATCACTACAGCTCAAGAAGCTCTGGCGGTCAGCCACCCAGACAGGGCCGTTAACGGTTCGGCGATGACTACATCGTCGCGCGCCTGCGTGGAGGCTGTACCCGGCGCCCAGGCACAAGCGGCGCCTATGGCATGTGGGGTTTCGAATCGGGAACCGTTGGCGCTTCGCGCTTCCAGCGGCAAGACAAGCACAAAGCTGGGGTGAGAGCGCACGTTCAGTGTGCAATCCACAGGGCCATCCGTCCCGTCGTTGCCGGTCAAGCGTGCCCGCAATGTGGATGGCGAGTCATTGGCAGCATTGGCCAATGCGACGATCAGATCACGCATATCCTGATAGGCCGGATCTCCAGGCGCATTGCCTGTTCGCTCTTGTCGCACCGCCAGATCGGCATCCTGCGACGGCACCACGCTGGAACGGCGGTAAACCAAATAGGCCGCCCGGTACCGGTCATCGGGCACATCCAGCCCCAGACTGCGGTAGGGGAATCCGCCTGCCTGAACTGTCACTGTGCAAGCGCCCCCAACACCACCCGCCCATCCGTCGCCATCGGTATCGGGGCAAGGCAGATGACGGTGCACAAGCGCAAACGCACGCACCGCCTCACGCAGGGCCTCGCCCAGGTGCACGGCCCGGTCCCGGTCGCGCAAAGCGGTGCTGTTGGCGTAAGCCGATGTGACGGCCCAAGTCATCAACCCGACGATAGTCAGCACCACCGCCACCTCGACAAAGGTGAAACCGCGTTGCGCATGAGCTGACGAGTTAGGCTCCATTGAACTCATCGCTGCCCCTGGGCCACCATGGGCGAGGCCATCGCGCCTTGGCGGCGTTGCATTTCGGCTACCAGGGCGGCAATGCGAAGCTCGTCGCCCTTGGCGGGATTCGCGGCGATGCCCTGAATTTCCTTGGCGATCTCAGCGATGCGGTTGGTATGTGCCAGGTTGTCACGCATGACTTGCAAATCGACACCCGCCACCACGTTACTGCCTTGATTTTTCTGCAAGTCAGCGAGCACCAAATCCACCTCGCTCGGGGTCGGCTGGCGCCCATCGGCCACCAGTGCTTGAAGTCGTTGTTGGATGAGGTTGAGTGACGGTGCGCCATTTTTTCCAATGGCAATCGCGCTGAGTGCCATGTCGGTCGAACTCGGTGGTCTTGCTCCGCCCCCCTCCGAAGCACCCCCTCTGCCAAACAACGGCGCGGGCACTTGAGGCAATGCGGGCATGCCCTGCGGGTAAGTAGCAGTTGAGCTCAACGGCGATGCGCCGGAGGGGGCAGCAGATGCACCAGGCGCGGCGCCACTCGCGAAGCCCGTCTGGGACGAACCCCTGACCTCTCCCTGAATTCTCGCTTCCTGTGTCGACACATTGCGCTGCGATGTCGCACCAAGTGAAATGACGGGGGAGCTCCACCAGAGATAAGCCACCAAACACACCACCACCAAGCTGCCAATACCAACGCCAAGGCCTACTTTTTGAAAACCATTCATGGCGCAACTCCTCCCTGTCGTCCACCCTCAGAGACACGGGTTTGCAATGTACCTACCCGCAAGCTATCGACCGCGACCGTCAACGTCTGTTTGCCATTCATTTCGGCAATGGTGACTCGGCCGTCCGAAATGTCTATCACGCGGCCACCGTGGCTGAGCCTCGCGCCGACTCGCACCAGGGCGCCGTCAACCACGGCGGTGTAGCCTTCACTATGACGGGCAAGCAGGGTCACGGTACGAGTGGGCATGGCAGCCGCGATAGTGCCAGGCATGCCGGGTGCAGGCTGTGCGATCAAAGCGGCACGCGCCAGCTCCACGCCCTTGTGCCTGCGTTCGCCCAGTGACGCGATGGCCGTCAAGGCCTTGGCTATGTCAGCCTGCGCCGAGATGTCTTTGTCGGAAAGTGGTCGAAGTTCTACGACCGGCGGGCGCATCACAGAGGTACGGGCTCCCATCAATGACGCGGCCCCCGCCACGCCCCAAACCAACATGCCCGCGGCGATCAAATTGAGCAATAGTGCGGTGTATTTCACGTCATGCTCCCGCGGGCAAGGGCGACTTGGGCGCCGCATTCAAACGGTACGAAAATGCCCCCGGCGTCTGCTCCAAAGGGTCCAGCGGCTCTGCGGTCCATCCACTGGCCCGAAGCTCAGCCAGAAACACAGTGATGTCCGCCAACCCTGTGTTGGGACTCACGCCATCAACACGGAAACTCTTTAGGTTTTCGCCCAGCGTTTCAAGCTTGATGCGCTGGACGCGCAGTTGTGACCCCGCAGCGCGCTGCACAAGTTGCAGCATCAACAGGGGGTCATAAGCGGCTCCGTCGCCCAACTGCCGTGCAAATGCAGCGACAGGGGCGAAACCTGCTGGAAGCGCCATTTGATTGGCTGCTGCCACCCGATCTTCTACTGCGGACGCCTGGTTCTGCAGTTGCATAGCCACATCCCGCTCTTTGACTGCCTTGTGAGAAGCCACCCATGTGGTCCCGAATAGGCCCGCAGCGACCACCAAGGTCACTGCAGCGAGGGGAGCAACGATTTGCTCACTCACCCATGCCAGACGCCGCAGTGTGGAGGCCTCCACAGCATTCCAGCCCAAGCCTTCACATAACGCAGGAAGTGCGCTGAGCACAGCGCCACCGCTCGCACCAGCGAGCTCCGCGTGCGTGTACAACTGGCAATCCACTTGCGCCTGTTCTGAGAATACCTTCGCGCATAGGGCTTCGGCCGCGAGGTCTTCAGTCGCCACACAAGCCCACAAAACGGGCTGTGACGCACTCTTGGCGAGATTGGCGAAAGATTGGACGGCCAAAGCCCGCACTGCGGCTTCGAGCTCGGCGCCACTTTTTCCTATGGCATCTGCTGTGCAGTGAAAAATTCCTGCGGGATTTCTTCCGGCCAGATGCAATGACCGTCCGCTTCGCACGATGCGCGCTTGTCCGGACTTCAAACCATCGCACAACAAGCCAGCCAAATTCACCACCATGCAATGGTCTGCTTGCTGGTCAGCCCAGCTTTGCAATCTTTGCCACAGGGCCAGCGGTACAGCCGAATAGAACGCAAGGCAGCCACCGGGAACACTGTCCACCCAATGCAAATTGATGTGCACATCGCCGTCCGTCAGACCCTGGGTGCGTACATGCTTTTCAATCATTGGTACGGCATAGGCCAATTTGCCTTCGAATCGGTGAACACCCAGGATGGTGTCGTTGAAATCGGTGACCACCAAAGTTTGTGCGGACAACTTTGGCCATGCAGGGATTTCGGAAAAAACCCCGCCCGCCAGCTGAAACCAGCCATCGTGATTGACCAACACAAGCGATCTCATGCTCATTGCCCCCCCGCCATCGGAAAGTACAACATGCCTTCAATGGCCAATGACAATCCTTTGTCATCGTTTTTCGGCGTGGTGAACAAGCCCGCGTCACGAGACAACACGGAGATCTCGAAACTCTCGGCCGCCATCAGGCGACCTGGACCTGTGGCGCCCAGTTGACGCAGCAACTCTTGGGCATCTGCGCGCCCAATGCTGGCCGACGTGCGATGGACACGGCGTTGCCCCCACAACGTGGGGTCGAACTCCAGACGCTGGGCTTGAGCCTGCAGGGCCCGGGTTTGCTGCACGAACTGGTCACGCCTCTCCAGTTGGGGAAGCAGCTGCAATGCTGCCGTGTGTCTGGCGTGAGATATCGCGACCTGACGCCGCTCGTCTGCCAGGCGTTGCAGGCTGTCGCGGGCCATCCATGCAGCAACGGCCAGACAGACCGTGGCCAGTGCCAGCATGCCAAGTTTGAGTAACCGTGCTGCATTCATGATCACTGGTCCATGATCCAGTGGGCAGTGAGCATGACCACCCGGTCCTCATCGTACTGACGGCCTTGCGCTGTCGCACCACCCGGATTAGCAGGACCGACATTGGTACCGTCCGCAGCATTCATCGAATTGCCCGCATTGATACCACCAATAGTTTCATTGGCCTCCCATTGCGTGCCGGGGCCGTTGGCTTGTGCCGTCGCATTGTGTGCAGCACGGCCCTGAATCCGGAACCGCCCTTCACGCGAATCAGGTTTTCCGTCGATAACCTGGTCCAGGAATCTCGCCAAACTGGGCGTGAGCCCCCTCACCACCATCACATTGCCGGATCCGCTGGCGGTACCCGCAGGATTCCACTGAAAGCAAATTTGGACTTCCGACGCGTTACCGTTAGCATCTTGGTAAACATATCGGTCCTCATGGCCTTCACCTCGCCCCGGGGGCAGACGCACGCCGTTGCGCGCCATCAAGGTCCGCAGCGCCTGAGTGGCCAGCCCGATATCGCCCGTCCCCACCGTGTTGGCAGCGTAACCCTGGCCCTCACAGACTTTAAGGCCTGTGTTGGTGAAGTTCTCTGGAATCCCGGCCACAGCTTGCTGACCTGGTCGCGCACAGGCATTCGCGCCGCCAATGGTGGTTTCTGCACCGTTGATCATGTAGGTGGGCGCCTGCTGGCAGTCCCCGAGTACGACCCCAGTGCGCTGGTAGTGCTGGTCGTAGGCCATCTTCCATTGGTATAGAAATTTGTTGCCGACTTTTTGGTACTCGGCGTTTCGTTGTACATCTTTGGCAATCGCGATGGCGCCAATGATCAGCCCCACAACAGCCAGCACAATCGCCATCTCCACCAAGGTGAATCCGTGTTGAATATGCCGCTTTAGATGAAATTTTTTCATTTGAAAGTCCTTCGTGATCCGCACTTACTGGTTCATCTTGTAGACGCCGACCACAGTCATCACTTGGTCTTCATCCTGATTCCGACCGGTGGTGGCGTCTGGCGCAGCCGCGCCGACCTGGTGCTGGTTGTTCGCGGCCCACTGCACGCCCGGTGCATTGGCTGCACCGTTCGCAACCCCCAGGAGGCGGAAGCGCCCTTCCTGTGCGTCGGGTTTACCGTCGATCATCTGGTCCAGCATGCGAGCGAGGTCGGGCGTCAAGCCCGTCACCACCATCACATTGCCAGCCCCAGATGCCGTGCCGGGAGCATTCCACTGAAAGCACACTTGCACCTCTTGCGGGTTGCCATTGGAGTCAAGGTAAACGTAGCGGTCCTCGAAGCCTTCAGCGCGCCCGGGAGGCATGCGAACACCGACCTGGCTGAAAAGCGCACGCATGCCCAACGCCGTCGCTGCAGGCGCAACGCCTGGTGCGCTGGCACCATTGCAAACTGCAGTGGGCCCTGCAACGCCGGTCATGTTGCCACCGGAAACAACGCCGCCCACCCCCGCATAGTTGGCACCGTTCACCATGATTCTTGGCTGGACTTGTGAGTCGCCCAGCACCACACCTGCTCGCTGGTAGTACTGGTTGTAGGCTTGTTCCCATTGGTCCAGGAATTTGTTTTTAATCTTGGTGTATTCGGCATTTCGTTGAACGTCTTTTCCAATGGCAATGGCGCCAATGATCAAACCAACCACAGCCAGCACAATGGCCATTTCAACGAGCGTAAAACCCGATTGGCGCGTGTGCGCCTGTGGCAAACGGGGCGATAGGCGGCGGTTACCGCTGAGCGAGAATGTAGGCATAGCACTCCTTTGAAGATCTGATCGAATTGGCGTCGAACAGCTCACCGTTCAACCTCAATGACCGCGATCCTATGGCCGCATGGAGCTCGTGTGACAGCACTGAGACCTAGGTCCCGAACCATCTTGGTTGACAATAGCGACAGCATTCCCGGCCCACGGAGCTGTGTCCGCTGTGCCGGTCCCTGCTCTTGGCGGCCCAAGCCCACCTGTACTGGCACACCATGACCCTTCTGGCCTCCGCTCCTCGACCCACAACTGATTTGCGCATCTTGCGCGAGCAGTTGCATACCCAGAACCAAACCCTTCCAATGAGCATGGGGGGCTCCATCTTCATCGTGGTGCTGTGGGCTACCGTCATTTCATTTTGGGTACCCTTGTTCACCGTCATCTGGTGGTCAATGGCCATGATGTTGCAGTTCGCGTTTTGGTACTACGGCGCCGCGCGGTATCGCAACCGCGTCAAGAACGGGTCAATCAGCGATCGAGCGGTTCTTCGTATGGCGCGACTGAGCGTTTGGGGCTCTTTGTTGTCAGGCTGCCTTTGGGGCGTGTCCGGTATCGTTTTTTTCCCTGGCCCGGGCTCGGTGCACGTCGAATACCAGTATCTGCTGATGCTGACATTGGCGGGCTTGATATCCGGCGCAGCGTTTGCTCAGGGCTCCTACCTGCCCGCGTTCTACGCTTTTGCGATTCCCTCGGCAGCTCCCGTCATCATTTTGTTGATGTCGCAAGGCATCCTGATTCAAGCCATGTTCGGTTTCTCGGCCATCTTCTATCTGTTGATGATTGCCCGCATGGCCAAGGTGCTGAATCAAACGCTCGTGAATTCCTTCCAGATCCGGTTCGCCAACGAGGATCTGGTTGACCGTATCGCTCAGCAGCATCAGTCCGTTCTGGATGCCAGTTCGGCCAAGAGCAAGTTTCTGGCCTCCGCCAGCCACGATCTGCGCCAGCCTTTGCACGCAATGGAAATGTTCGTAGAGGCCATTCGCCAATGTGATCTGGACGACACCCCGCGCCGAATTACCGACAAGCTGCGTGGTTCGACGGCGGCAATGCGCGAATTGCTGGATGCGCTGCTCGATATTTCCAAACTGGATGCGGGCGTGGTTGTGCCGAAACCCGACACGGTCGACCTCCATCGACTCATCAAGTCCGTGTGCGACGAGTTTCGCCCTTCTGCGCGAGCGAAAGGCCTTTCCCTGAGAGTCAAGGCGCCGCAACAGATCGCGACCCTAAGTGATCCAGCGCTGCTCAAGTCCATCCTAAGCAACTTGGTGGGCAATGCCATCCGCTACACCGACCATGGTGGCGTTCTGGTGACGTGCCGCTCAGCCGGGGGCAACTGGCTTGTGGATGTCCACGACACCGGCCACGGCATTGCACCCGAGAAGCGCCTAGACATATTCAAGGAGTTTGTTCAACTCCACAATCCGCAGCGTGACCGTGCGCAGGGTCTAGGCCTTGGACTGGCAATTGTGCGTCGCCTGGCAGATTTACTCGGCCATCAAGTCGAGCTCAAGTCGACTGTAGATCGAGGCAGCCGGTTCCGCATTCACGTGGTCAAACAGCTTTGGCGTCCGGCGGTCACCACCGAGCCCATGATGTCGCCGTCGTGTTTGGAGCAGGGCGCACTGGTGGTCGTTGTGGACGACGAGCTCAGTGTGCGTGAAGCCATGGAAATGATGCTGGAAACCTGGGGCCTGCGCACCAGCAGCCACCCCGACGCGGCCAGTGCACTTTTGGCATTAGCGGACGAACCCAACATCCCGTTGTTGCTCGTCTGCGATTACCGTCTGGCGGGCGCCACCAACGGCATTCAGGTGATCGAAAAAATCCGCTCGGAGTACAACGTGGACTCGGAATTGCCCGCGCTTTTGATGACGGGCGACACTGGAACAGCTGACCTGCAGGTGGCAAAAAACAGTGGTATCAAGGTGATGCACAAGCCGGTAGAGACTGATCACCTTCGCGCCTATCTGGAGCAACTGTCACAAGAACGCCGAATGTCTGCAGCCCCGACCGAGACAGACGAGTGACCAAGGTCCTAGTGCTGAATTGGCGCCAAAATTGTGGCTTACCCTAGGTCAAATTTCAGAAGATTCACTTCGTGCCCTACAAAATACTAATCGTGGATGACCACCCGCTGGTGCGAGATGGTTTATCTCTTCTCGTGTCGGCGTTGCCAGGCGGAGCGACCATCTATGTGGCGGCCACTGCAGCCCAGGCGCTTGAACAGGCCGAATTCCATGCGCCACTCGACATCGTGCTACTGGACTGCGGTTTGCCTGACGCGGACGGTGGCAGCCTGATACGTGCATTGCAGTTTCGCGGTGGCGGTGCGCCCGTGGTGGTGGTCTCCGCCAACGAAACGGATGAAACCTCGGAGCGCGTATTGCGCATGGGTGCCACGGCTTTTGTAGCCAAAAGCAAGGCTTCGTCTTCCATTCTGAGCGTGCTGAAAGACGCTTTAGCCCGTGGCCCCTCCAGAACCAGCACGCATGTGCTGCAACAGGCGCCGACAGTGGGCCAAACACAGCCCACGTCTGTCACGCCTGTATTTACGGCCAGGCAGTTGGACATCCTGCTCATGCTGGACAACGGCATGACCAACAAGGCGATTTCGCTGCAACTGGGCCTGGCCGAAAAAACTGTCAAGAACCACATTACAGCGTTGTTCTCTGCGCTGGGCGCAGTCAACCGCTTGCAGGCTGTACGGCAGGCGCGGAATCTGGGCGTGTTGAACTAGGGCCTGTTCACACAATCGGGCCAGGCGGCGCTGCTAAAAAGCAGCACCTTTTCGGTTAGGCCCCTGCGGCATCATTGAACACGGCGTCCAACTGGTCAATGAATCCGCGACGCGCATTCCCATCGATGAAACTGGCCTCAAAACTATTGCGAGCCAATCGGTACGCATGCTGTGCACCCAGACCCGTTGCAGCGAACGTCTGAATGAAGTTTTCGCTCATGTAGCCCCCAAAGTAGGCCGGATCATCAGAGTTGACGGTGGCAACCAGACCTGCATCCAGCAGCGCGCCCAGATTGTGCGCCGCCAAGGTGGGGAAGACACAGAGTTTGAGGTTGGACAGCGGGCACACGGTGAGCGGGATGCGGTCCTGGGCCAGACGCTGCATCAGCGCAGCATCTTTGGTGGACTGCACCCCATGGTCGATGCGCTCGACCTTGAGCACATCCAGTGCCGTCCAAACATATTCGGGCGGACCTTCCTCCCCTGCATGGGCCACCAGGTGAAAGCCCAGTTCGCGACAGCGGTTGAATACCCTGGCAAATTTTTCTGGCGGATGCCCTAGTTCGCTGGAATCCAGGCCCACGCCTATGAACTTGTCACGGTGGGGCAGCGCCTGCTCCAGCGTCTCAAATGCGGCTTCCTCGCTCAGATGGCGCAAAAAACACAGGATCAAGCTGGCGCTCACACCCAGCTTGGTCTTGGCGTCCACGCAGGCACGGTGCAGTCCATTGACCACGATGTCAATGGCCACGCCGCGTGCGGTGTGGGTCTGGGGGTCGAAGAACATCTCGGTGTGCACCACGTTGTCGGCCTGCGCACGCAGCAAGTAGGCCCAGGCCATGTCGTAAAAATCCTGCTCCTTCAAGAGCACACTGGCCCCAGCGTAATAAATATCCAAAAAGCTCTGTAGGTTGGTGAAGGCATAGGCGCGACGCAGGGCCTCTACATCAGCGTAAGGAATGGCCACGCCGTTGCGCTGGGCCAGTGCGAATATCAGCTCAGGCTCTAGCGATCCTTCGATGTGCATGTGCAACTCGGCCTTGGGCATGCGTTGCAGCAGGCCAGGCAAGCGGTCAGCAGAAAGGGAGGGGATGGTATGCATCAGCAAACTCCAAAAGTAATGTCCAATTGTTTCAAGTGGCGACGGTAGGCCGACGACGCCTTGTCTGCCGCGGTGTGCATTTCTGAGCGCAAATCCAGGGGCAGACGCTTGGGGCTTTGCGACTCCAGTACAGGCTGGTCTTGCGTGAAGATGGTGTGCTGGAAGTCGCGCAGTTTTTCGTCCGGCGAAGCAAAGTCCGCCAGGGCCAGCCTGAACCATACACGGCTGAGTTCAGGTGCCACTGGGCAAATGAACAACGCGATGGATTCACGGTACCCCGCCAGCGCCACCGCCGCGGCATCAGGCACCTTGGTCAGCACTGCCGCATAAGGCGCAGTGACCTCGTAGGTGTATTCCACCTGTGCCGGGCCAGTCGTGTTGGGGCTGGACTGCGGTTGCCAGGCCTTGCACTGGGTCGCGCGCAATCCCGTTGCCGTAATTTCTACCCGGTAGTCGTCGATGGCAGTGGCATTGCGCGTGCCCAACCAGCCCTCATGCACAAAACCGAAATGGGCCATGTCCAGAAAATTCTCCACAATGCGCGGCGCGCTGGTGGCCACGTCATAGGGCCCGCAGTTGAGCTTGCGCAACGCAGCGTCTCCTTCGGCCTCGAACGCGGGCACTTTGCCAGCAGCGTCAGCCATGCGCACCCACACCAGGCCATAGGCATCTTGCGCGGCGTAGCGCTGCGCACAATGCGTACCCGGGGGCGTGAATGCAGGCAATGCAGGCACCACCACACATTGTCCAGAAGGCGCGAACTGCCAGCCGTGATAAGGGCACTCCAGCCGGTCATTGAGCACCTGCCCCATGGACAGTCGTGCACCCCGGTGCGGGCACCTGTCCAACCAGGCCTGCACAGCGCCAGAAGCGTCGCGCCACAACACCACGTCAAGCTCAAGCAGCCGCACGGCCACAGGCGGCCCCGTCACCTCAGCGGCCAAAGCAACAGGGTGCCAATGCGTTTCTTCAATCATGCGCTGCTCCAGTAAAAAAGCTGCCCGGAGGCAGCCTTTCGAACGCTAAAAACGGAGGCGTAGCGAGCGGGTTTCAGGCTAGGCGGACGGAGCGCAGCAACCGGAATGGATTGGGGTCCATGAGGATTGCGAGCACCGCCCAACGGCGCATGAAGCCCGCGCAGTAGCCGACCCCGATCACTTTTTGTCGCCGGGAACCTTGCCTTCTACACCCTTGACATAGAAGTTCACGCCACCCAGGAACTTGTCGTCCGCGACGGCGTCTTTGGCCAGCACTTCCTTGCCGGTGTTGTCCATGAGCGGGCCTTTCCAGATGGCGAAGGTGCCATCTTTCAGACCTGTTTTGATTTCAGCAATTTTGGCCTTGGTTTCGTCTGGCACGTCAGCAGCGATCGACACCATGTCGATGGCGCCTTCTTTCACGCCCCACCAGCTCTGGCCGGTAGCCCACTTGCCGTCGAGTGCATCACGTACTGCCTTGATGTAGTACGGGCCCCAGTTGATCACGGCCGAGCCCAGGTGGGCCTTGGGACCGTAAGCGGTCATGTCGCTGTCCCAGCCAAAGGCGCGCTTGTTCATCTTTTCAGCGGTTTGCAGCACGGCCGACGAGTCGGTATTCTGGAACAGCACGTCGGCGCCGCCGTTGATCAGCGATGTAGCCGCTTCG
>Ga0116158_10000870_pt1 | contig 28173 bp, 22 predicted proteins | sample AD_UKC052_MetaG_FD_89883 | JGI IMG/M metagenome (GOLD analysis project Ga0116158, IMG submission 89883) | Active sludge microbial communities of municipal wastewater-treating anaerobic digesters from USA - AD_UKC052_MetaG | ecosystem: Engineered > Bioreactor > Anaerobic > Digestate | place: USA... | reverse complement strand
CTCCTTTTCCCTCTTTGTTTGATTAGAGGGGCTTGGTTTTTTTAAATCCAACCTGCAGTGCCTGTTTTCAGGCTTTGCAGACTGTTTTTTTTATGCTTTTTCATTTTTAGCGGACAGCAATAATATTCTATCAGTTTACGGAATTAATCATTCTGTTCAGGATCCACAAACGTTTCTCCATAAAAATGGGATAAGACTCGCTTATACAATTCTGTCCAACCCCTCCATTCCTCAAATGCATCAGTCAGATGGTCATTATGAAATATCGTCACAAAATCACCGTTTACCGCCTCCACCTTTTTCGCCATAGTAATGATATAATCATAACTTTCATCAATACTCAGGCCTAGATTAGACTTCAAGGTTTTATCCATCACTGTAGTTGGGTGGACTATCAACTTATACGTTTTTTCATTTTGGAGGTTATAAAAACGGAACGGAAATGAGGTTCCTGCCCTAAATCCAGGAAAATTAGAATAGGTCATAGACCAATCTTCTCGAATATTATTCCGGATCAACATATCGTAAGAATCTGGCAATCTGAAACGAAGATAATGGAATCGATTGGCAATGACCGGTTCTCCTGTGGATTTACTCATCATCCATTTTTCCAAACGAAATCGTATAGAAGAAAAACCTGCATGATAGGATGGATGTAATCCCATTGTAATATTACGAGACAATGCTCTTTTTTTCAAGAAATATTTAATGCTAGGAACATACGTCCGTTTGTCGTATTTACCATGACAACCGCAATGACAAAAAGCCATGCAGGTACTGTAACAAGGCTCATGCAAATATGCCAGATGATTGAAATTGAAAAAAGGGTCTCTCTTCAATCGAAGCAAGACTTTCATGATATATAAAGCTCTCTTAAAACGGCCTTTCCTCAACTCCTTTATTATCTTATATCCGTTCACAATTGGACCTTTATGCAGGAATGCATAGATATGGTCAATGTCAATTGTAGGAATATATATAAACTTCTGCGGAATTCTATTCTCTTCAGGATATGCTTTTTGGATGAATTCATTCAAAACCATTGCCCACTCATCAACAATAGGTCTATCTAAGAATCCATGACGGTAAGCCAAACTGTTTTCTGCCTTATAACGGCCATGTTTGTCGGTCTCCTTATCCGTATACTCTTCGTATCGACTAACCAAATAAAAAGCTGCAGAAAACATATCAAAAGGAATATCACCAGCATCTGTACGAAAAAAAACGGGCAATCCATTCCATTCCGAAACCTCTGGATCTAACGGATGGAGATGATCATCTTCCAACAAACCTTGCGGAACAATATGCACTCCCTTTCCTAGATACGTTTTAGAATAACACAAACATGCGCCTTCGAAAGATAAATATTTATCTTTTTTGTCTGTCACATGAAATACATATCCCAAAACATGTTTAAACAGTTGGTTGCAGATGTACTGTAATCTTGGTGTTTTCTTATCGGTATAAATTAATATCATACTCAAACTTCATTTTCCAAAAAATAAATATAAGAAAATAAAGAAGCTTTTTTCAATTTTGTCGCTAGATCATTTGAGATAAGTTTTTCGTTATAAATTAAACAATTAAAAACGAATCTTTTAAAACTACAGATAATGGACGTTCCGTCCACTTGGAGACCTTCAGAAATGCATTTAGTTGCTGTCTCAAATGTGCTTATACATTATCACTTCCACCTGATTTTAAGAATTGATCCCAATTTAGGACTTTTTAAAAAAAGATAGCGAAACATCTGACAAATAAAACTGTCAAAAAAGCATCCAAAGAACAAACGAAAACTAGATTATAAAAAATTCAAACAGCTTCTTAATCACAAAAACAATCCATCATCCGCAAAACTATAATAATCGTCTAGAGTAACAATCAGATGGTCCAAAAAACTGACATCCATTATCTCGCATGCTTTCTTCAGATTCTGAGTCATCTCCTTATCGTACGAACTGGGATTTTTGTTTCCAGAAGGATGATTATGGACCATCACCAACCCTACTGCAGAAGCATCGAGTGCCTCTTTCATAACCATCTTTATATCAAAAGAGGTAGAATCAACACCTCCTACAAAGAGACGCTTTTTCTCTATCATCCGGCAACCTCTATTGGTAATAAGGATCCACATTTCTTCATGATCCAAGTCAGACAACAAAGGCTGCATGATTTCGAAAATATCACGACTGTTAGTAAGAATGGGACGAACAACAGCCTCTTCGTGCTTGCGTCTGCGTCCAAGTTCCAAAGCTGCTATGATTGTGATAGCCTTCGCCTCTCCTATTCCACGAAAAGAGGAGGTTAATTGTCTGACGGAGCAACGTCCCAACTCATTCAGGTTATTTTGATAAGAAGAGAGAATGCGTTTAGATAAATCTACCGCACTCTCGTCTCTATTTCCAGAACCAATAAGAATAGCGAGCAATTCGGCGTTAGACAAAGATTCAATGCCTTTCGCCAGCATTTTCTCACGCGGACGGTCATCTTCCGCCCAATTCTTTATGCTATTCTTACCATTCATCTAATGGCTTCCAAATGATTTTTCAAAAGATTGGAATACATAGTCAACATACGTTCACGAAGGAAAGCCTCGTCTTTGTTGGGCAAATCAATCTTTGCCAACTGACCTGCCAAATATTCATCGAAAGCAGCCTTTTCCTTCTCCGTATATTTGCATCCTACATATTCTGATTTCCCGTTTAATTCGTCCAAAGCAATATAATTACCGGGATAAATTCTGTAATTAGCATGAATCTCTCGGTCGATAATTGCAGCCATCTTCTGTAAGATAGTAGCACGGTCGTCCGTATCCAGAATCTCACGCTCCAAGATATCATTGATAGGTTTGTTCACTTCGAAGTGGATAAGACCCTTGTAGCCCATGATGCCCGTCTTCATGGAGATGACATCATCATTGGCAGACTTCACGAAATCGGCATCATCACGTTTCTGTTGAAACTCCTTCGCCTTCAAGAAATCGCAGGAATCATACTCATAACTGATACTTACAGGAGTGATGTTCAGTTCGAGGAAACTCTGCTTCAAGTCTTTGCCTCCACTCATGCTAAACATCTTCAAGACGCTCTCCTGAGTACGGTCATTAGAATCCTTAGCCCTACCCTCTCGTTGAGCAATCCAAACGGAATTACGACCCTCAACAATATTTCGTCTGATGTAGGCAGAAAGACGTTTGGAAGCCTCGAAAATCTCACGTTTCGTACCGCTACGTTGAACGATAAAATTCTTATTCAGCTTCATCAATTCCATAATCCAAGGTTTTGATATGAGGTTATCGCCAGCGGCATTCTCTGCCGTATCAAAACCGTTTTTAATCATCAGCGTATCCAATAAAGCTGCATCTAGGATAATATCCCTATGATTAGAGATAAAGAGGTACTTACAATCAGCATCCAACCCTTCCAATCCAGAGATGGAAATTTCAGATCCGTTTTTCTTCAACAAGTCCAAAAAGAAAGTACCCACTACCTTTTCCTGTAGATCATGGATAGTCTTTAAAGACGTCAAATATTTATAGAAATCATCCACATTCTGTCCAGGGAAAAGCAAGGCAATCGCAGACCTCAACTCCTCTGAAGAGAAAGCTCTCTTTAATGCGTCCTGCATCTCCGCATCGGTATAAGGACGAATTGCATCAAAATCATATTCTAATTCCATATTTTCTATTTTTTAAAGACAAACGAATGTCTATTTGATTTTAATAAACTTTACGTTGCTCATTTAGCGTTATGTGTCTCTCTTTCCTTTTATTATATGTTTTTTTCATCTTAAACGAGCAACGAAACACAAAAACCAAGAAACGCCACATATCATATATCGGCAAAAATCCTATTTTTTTAAAACCAGTATAGACTCTGGTCCCATATTAAACAGAAGGTCAATGATGCTCAAATCAGGCAAGAATCCAAACTTCTGACTGAACACCTGATAGTATGGAGTCATTTTCTCCTCAACAATTTTTTTAGGAGAAAAGCTTTCACGGAAATCAACCATCTCTGCCTTGATTTCTGACATATAGGCATCCGTCATGGAGACCTTCGGTTCTAAGCCTATCAAGGAACAGACAAGCTGCCTCAACTCCTCATTGAAATCCAAAAGGAATTCGGAATGACGTTTATAGAAGGGTTCAAAATCGTCGCGGTAATACTCAAAAAAAGGTGATGAGCTATAAGCCGATTCAATGGCACGCCAATGCATCTGTTGCCAATTCTCAGTATAGGCAATCCGGATATCCTTCGTCGGGCATTTATCAGCATCCTTCTTAATCGGTATACTCAGATCCAACACTCCGTTAGCAGAAGATATACGGCAACGGTTGCGATAAGTCTGCTTCACATAGTTTTCATTCCGCTCAATAATCACAGAATCAAAACCTGCTAGTTTCTCGTAATAACGAACAGGGCCTAAATATGCAGACGTAAGAAGAGCTACCATTACTATTTTTTCACCTTAGATTGATCCAACATTAATTTCTGATAGATCAACGGCAATGCCTTTACATCCCAATCTTCCTCCACATCCCAGTTAGCACGGAGCTTCAAGAATTTCTGATAATAGTAAACCTCTTCAGGCTGTAATCGTTCAGAGTACTTTCCTGTGGTCCACTTTCCATCACCGTTAGCATCAACGAAAAGGCGAACGCTATATTCTGCAGGAGACATGTTCTCAAAGACTGCCTTCCCTTCTTTATCCACATCAACACATTTTACCACAACATCTTTACCCTTCAACAATTCTACCTTAGAATTAGAAGGTGCATTCTTGACATTAAGAATCAACTTTGAATAATCTTCGGCTGGTTTTTTACGGAATTTCAATGAAGTCTTGTCGTTATGCAAGCCTCTAATATCAGTCACTGAAGCCGAATCCATATCCACCTTATACTCATCTTCAGGCTTCATGTCAAACTTAAGGACATAACTTCTAGGTTCTTTCTTCTGTAATTCAAATGATTCTTCAACCCAAACTGTATCAACCTTATGAAACAATTTCATATTCTCTTTACCAAAAGAAATGACCGGATAATCCCACTCCAATACAGCATCTTTATCTATGTCGACTGTAGATGTGAATTTAGAAACCTTTAGGAAATCAATTTGTTGTTTCTCTTTTTTACGTTGTGCTCTACTCTTCTTTGGCTCAATATAAACCAAATCTAAGGTATCATTTTTGATCTCCAGATTCTGAATGGAATCATATTTCGCATATTCCAAAGCAATACGAAGTGTATCCATATTTGCCAACACCGTATCCTTTATCCAATATGTAAATGTATCTTTTGTAACAGATGGATCTTCTATCATCCAATCTTTTGAGTCAGCATTCAAAAGAGTCAACTTAGGCTCCCTCTTTTCATAATTCTTAAAATAGAGAGTGATTTTGTCTTTATCTTTTCTTTCTGCCTTATCAAAGAACTGCTGTTTTAATTCTTCCTTGAATAAACGGAGAACGACAGAGTCTGGATAATAAAGATTGACGGTACGATGAACGATCGTATCTATGGCCATTGAATCTGAAAAAACAGTATCTGCAGCTCCTGCATTAGAATGGGCTAGTGTTGCCTTTCGTACATTTTTAAAGAGAGTGTCAACCACTTCTTTAGAGGTCATGGTTGGTTCTATCTTATCGAACAGCATAGCCAATGACTCTGTAGGTTGATCGAAATATTTATTGTTATTGACATCCTTCAGCGCATAGATACGATAAGGTTTTCTTGCCAAATTGTGGATTACAAAACGTCCCGTTGCATCTGTCAATGCAATACGTTCCAATTTACCGGTAGTAAAAGCACTGTCTTCCAGATTCGAATAGACTCCAACAAGGACATCCGGCATAGGAGTCAATACATTGGCATCCAACACATTTCCAGAGATAGACATAGTATCAACTATGTCGCCAGTAGAGAAACAAAATGAGAAGTTTTGAATAGGATTACCTTCCTTATAATCGACAATTGAATTTCCAAAATCGAATGTGTATGTAGTATTCGGAAGTAATGTGTCATTCAACTCTACAGAAACTATCTTTCCGATTCCTTTTGCAATGAATGGACGTTTCTGTGTAGGAGAAATCATTAAATATTTTGTCGCATTATTAAGTGTAATGTACTCGTCAAAATAGATTTCGACCTTCTTCTGGTTAAAATTGACGGCTTTTAATTTCGGGTCACTATTTACCACCATAGGAGGCAATGAATCTCTGAAGCCACCAGTTGGTCCTTGTGCCATATTAGCACATGACTGCATTGACAAAACGATGGCAAAAACAGCCAATGTATAAATGATAATATTCTTCACTTCTTCTTTATATAAATTTATTCGCAAAATTATCTATTCTTGTCGTCTTTTCCAACTACCTAAACAACCTATCATTCAATAAAATTAGCTTTAACTACAAATTATTTAAATAATAGGAGAAAAGCATGCCTCTATCTATTCAGAAGCTGTTTCAATTGTCTGTAAAAACAGTTTGTGGCAATTTGAAAAAGCTTTTCAAAACCATGTGTTCCATACAACCAAATGTAAACATAGATAGAGGATTACAGAAATTAAAATTCAGTTTTTTTATTTAATTCATTCCAGAAAAAGATTAACTTTGACGCCAGATTCATGGAGAAGCTATTTTTGTTTTCTGCAAACTGTTTTTGTTGTTTTTTCGAGTCTGTTTTTGCCCATTTTAAACGATTTTATATGTCAGATAGCTGGCTATCTTTCTCACAAGATCCCCACATACATCTCGAAAAATCATCTCAAAAGCTAACGATAAAATCGGAAAAGCTTCTGAATCTACTTATTGTTACTATTCATCTACAAACAGTTTTGTTTCAAATCATGATTAAAAAATTCTTTTTCTTTACGAAAGGCGAAAAAACAGGCATTATGATTTTACTTTTTCTCATAGGTATCATCTTTGCCGTCAATGCAAGTTTCAACTATATTTCGCCAAGCAAACAGTTAAACACCTCGAAGTATGAGCAAGAGGTGAAAATCTTCAAGCAAAGCCTTAAACCTAAGATTTCTGACAAACAGAATAAAAACAAAGATGTTATCTTCTTAGCAGAAAAAGAGGAAGTTTTTGAAAAAAAGGAATATTCTGGAATAAAGAATCCTAGAAAATCGGATGAAAAATTCTCCATAGAGATCAATCAAGCAGACACCACAGATTTAAAACGTCTGAAAGGAATTGGAAGTGTTTACTCAAAGAGAATTATAAAATTCAGAAATTATCTAGGCGGTTTCTACTCTTTAGAACAACTTAAAGAAGTTTATGGAATCGATGAAGAACTCTTTCTATCCATAAAAAAGCATCTGACCATCGATGCTCGAAAAATAAGGCAATTCAATGTCAACAGTGACACTTTCTGTTACAAATTCAGGCATCCTTATTTAGAAAAAGAAGAGATAAAAGCTCTACTCAAACAGAAAAAAGAAGGAACCATTATTCAAAAAGAGGAAATTAAAAAATTACTATCCTTGAGCGAAGAAAAATGGAAAAAATTAAGCCCTTACATTGCGGAATAAAACATTCATGCAGGATTAACAATTTTTCGTTTATTCGAAATATGTCAACTTAGATTTTTTCAGTAAATTGCAAAATAAAACAAACCATATGAATTTTATCATAAAATTATTGCTTTCAGCATTAGCAGTCTATTTAACGGCACTCATTTTACCCGGTGTAAGCATTAAAAATTATGTCACAGCGATAGCCGTTGCTATCATCATCGGATTACTGAACGTATTCGTAAAACCAATTTTGATACTACTGACTATTCCGGTAACAGTGATCACGCTCGGGCTTTTCCTTTTCGTGATAAATGCCGGTATCATTCTGTTATCTAGTTATTTAATGAATGGATTTAACGTGGACGGATTTTGGTGGGCTCTGCTTTTCAGTTTTGTACTCTCCATCATTTCCGAAATTCTTGGAGGATTCACTTCCAACTGATAACAAAATCAATTTCAATTCAAATAAAATAAAAAACCAAAAACAAAGTATAATGAATAAACTATTATTATCAGGCATTTCTTTATGCTTAGCCACTAACATCTTTGCCCAAACAGATGTTGTGAACATTAAAGACAAAGTGGCATCAAAAGACGAGCCTATTACCTCGTATTATTTGCCTAAGACAGTACTTGACATCGAAGTTGAAGTTGTCCACAATGTATTTAAGGCTGGTCCGTACGCTTCCGATTCTAAAAAATTCTTTGGTATTTATGCCAACATGAAAGATGAAGAGAGTTGGGAAATAAAAGGAATCAAAGTAAAACAGCATAGCGAGCCGGACGGCAACCACCATTACAACGTGTATGCACCTAACGGATCATACGCATCTTGCGTTGCGCTTACCGACAATGGCATATTACGAGGCATTAACCTTCCTCTTTCTTTCTCTCAAAATAAGGTAGAAATGGGAAAATGCGAAGGTCGCAAAAAATGCGAGAAGAAGCATAAATGCTGTGAGATGAATGATGGTCTCGGAAAATGCAAGAACATGCAAAAAAACCATAAGATGAAGACGAAAAAGTCTTACTCAAGCGACTTCATCAACAATTATCTTTATACCGAAAGCGATTCAGTTCCTAAAGTTGGTGGCGCACAATTCGCATACAATAGAATCAACAGTTTAAGAATGACATACAACGACATCCTTAACCAGAATTCAGATGCGATCACCTCTGACCTCTCTACCTTCCTTAATGAAATCAAGAGACAAGAGTTTGAATTGAATGCCCTTTTCTTCGGTAAAAGCAACCAAGAAAAGATAGAGAAGACCATCTCCTTTTATCCAGACAAAGAGGCTACCAACCTGGATTTGTTCCAATTCTCAACAAAAGGAGGATTCGAAGAGAGCGGAGATGACATCACCATCTCCATTAAACGGAAGCCAACAACAATGAACATGCCATCCCGTGGTGAAAAATCAGGATTTGTCTACAGAGTTCCAGTTTTAGCCGATATCGAGATAATGCAAGGCAAAAACGTACTATGGACAGGAGTTGTCGAAATTGCACAACTTGGAAACACAGAGAAATTGCCAGCAGGTTTCTTTGAAAAAAACGACTATAAAGCCGTATTTGATATAAACACAGGAGCCTTGCTACAACTTTCGAAACAATAGATTTTATTTGGATAAAATTCAAGGGGAATAAAGAATCGATCTTTGTTCCCCTTTTTTTATTATTCCCAGTTTTAGATTTTTCTTGAGTCTTCTAGATTCTTCTTGAATCTAGAAGAAATTACAAAAATATTTTTATCTTTGTATTCAACAAATCATTGTATGATATGAAATTAGAGCAACCACCGAAGTGTTCCTCACAAAAGGAATCGTTAGAGGTCAGCAAACTAATATCCTCTCCCGACACTTATTCTGAAATATCAGAAATAAATGCCAAGTACCCTTATTGGGACAAAGTGAAATATATAAAAAGCACAAAGGTCCAGAATCCACAAATACTATGGCATGCTCTTAAGTTTCTACGGAAGATCAATCGGACAGAAGTTTCTTTTGGCAACTACCACTTCAGTTTCACTCCAACAGACGAGATACTTCAATTATTGCACTACTTCGACATGAACATTGGAGGAAGTCTAACAAGTGAACATCTGATACCTAACGATAAAAAGCAGACATATCTGATTTCTTCTATTATGGAAGAGGCTATTGCCTCTAGTCAAATGGAAGGAGCCTCAACCACCAGGAAAGTAGCAAAAGAGATGCTCCGGAAAAGCGAAAAGCCTCAAGACAAAAGTCAGCAGATGATATTGAACAACTATAAAACAATCAATCACATCAAAGAGATTCACAAATCAGGATTTTCCGTTTCTGAGCTGCTCAACATTCATCACAGTATGACAGAAAATACATTGGACGATCCTAATGAGGCTGGCAAAATTCGTCAAAATGATGATATTCTTGTGGTCGACTGCTCAACGAGCGATGTGGCATTCATTCCTCCTCATTTCGAAGAATTGTCTGCATTGCTTTCTGATTTGGAAAATTTCTTCAACAATGACAGCAAAAATTTCATCCACCCCATCATAAAAGGCATCATTGTACATTTCATGTTAGCCTATATTCATCCTTTTGTAGACGGAAACGGACGAACAGCTCGGTCTCTATTCTATTGGTATATGCTAAAACAAGGTTATTGGATGGTTGAATATATGTCTATTTCTCGTATCATCTACAAAACAAAAACAGCTTACGAGAAATCGTTTCTGCATACGGAATACGATGAAAATGATTTGACCTACTTCATTCTTTATAATCTAAAGACAATGAAACAGGCGTTTGATGATTTGAAGGAGTACTTAAAGCGGAAAACAGAAGAAAACAAAAGCTCTGTTATGCTTTCTTTTATCAAGGGCGTAAACCAACGGCAAGCTGAAATTATAATGATTGTCCAAAAGAATCCGAACACAGTCTTCTCGGTGAAAGAAATCGAGAACCGATTTTCTATTTCCAATTTCACAGCAAGAGCCGACCTTGAAAATTTGGTTGAATTAGGCTACTTATCTGAAATTCAGATAAACAAAGTAAAAAGAAGCTATATTAAATCAAAGAAGTTTGACAATTTAATCAAATATTAAAATTCTTGATTCTTCTAGATTCTTCTTGAATCTAGAAGTTTCTTAAATTTATAATTAAAAACAAAAGAGTTTACTTTTTGCTCAAAAATAAATTTTTTCTCATCTGGAAATCAGATACATCACATTTTTAAGATGTTTTCTGCAATCAATGGTAACCGATTAACTTTTCTCAAGAAAAGGTTAGACTATTATTTCACCACCGCCAATCTTCCATCTTCACCCATTTCTATGTCACCATTGTCCTGCATAAGACGGATGACGGAAATCGTATGCTCATCATCGCCCTTGAGCCAAGCCAAAAGATCAGGCATCGACATGGGTGAAGAATAGAGAGCATCGAAGACACGCTCCTTTATCTCGTGCAATTCAGAGTAGCTAACAGAGCGTTGGTTATTCGACAAGCAATAGTCGCAGCAACCGCAGTTGTGCGAATCGTCCTCACCAAAATAATGCAGCAACATACGGCTTCGGCAACGGTTCTGCTCAGAAGCGTAGGCCGTAACTTTGGCTATTTTATCCTCAAAGCGTTTCTTACGGCTATCGTATGAGTCTTTCGTTATCACGATTCGCGACACATCCATACGCGGCTGCGTGAAGATGATGAGTGGCGTCTTCTTTCCTGGCACATAACTGATGATGCGGTTTTTTGCCAAAGCCACAAGGCCGTTGTAAACCTCATCGCGCGTAAGGTTCAGACGTTTGCCTAGCAACACCTCGTCAATGTAAGCATATTCACTGAAAAGGCCCGTATACGAACGGAGCAGCACCTTCATCAGTTCGTCCTGATCATTGTTGTGCGAGGTTAGTCCGTAAAGATCGTCACGTTTGACAATAAACATGACACGCGATTTGTTATCCTCATCATCCGTCAACTCAAGGTAACCGCACTGCTGAAGGATCTTCAGCGCACTGTAGGCAGGAAGCATCGGGAATTTAAAAGTGGAACAGAACTGACCCAAGCTGAAATCGTAACTGCAATCCAATCCACTACCCTCTGCCACCTGCAAGTAGTTGCAGAGAGCTTCGTAAATTCGCTTCACAAAATCCTTTTCAGGGAAATTATCGGGAATACGTTTCTTGAGTTTGGCATTGTCGGACTTATTATAGAGAAGTATTGCGTAAGCCTTCTCTCCATCCCTACCCGCGCGGCCCGCCTCCTGAAAGTAGGCCTCCAACGTATCGGGCAAATCAAGATGGATAACCGTCCGCACATCAGGTTTGTCAATACCCATTCCGAAGGCGTTGGTCGCCACAATGACACGAGTTTCTCCGCTCTTCCAAGCCTGCTGGCGTACGTCTTTTGTATCGTTGGAAAGGCCGGCATGATAATAATTGGCCGAGATGCCCTGCACATTCAAGATGTCTGAGACCTCCTTCGTCTTCTGACGGCTACGGACGTAGACAATCGACGTTCCGGGAACGGAGTCCAATATTTTGAGCATCTGACCCATCTTATCTTCCGTATCTCGCACCACATAGGCAATGTTCTTTCGCTCGAAACTCTTCTTAAAGACGCATTTCTCTTTGAACTTAAGCTGGTTCTGGATATCGTCCACCACATCTTTTGTTGCCGTAGCGGTCAGCGCCAAGACTGGCACTCCGGGCAGGAACTCACGGATATCGGCAATTTTCAGATAAGACGGACGGAAGTCATACCCCCACTGCGAGATGCAGTGCGACTCATCTACCGCCAACAAACAGACATTCATCTGTTTGAGTTTAGTAAGGAAAATCTCGGTAGCCAGACGCTCCGGTGAAACATACAGAAACTTGTAATCGCCCAAGACACAATTGTCGAGCGCCACCAGAATCTCGTTTCGGGTCATGCCCGAATAGACAGCGGCAGCCTTAATGCCCCTAGCACGCAGGTTGTCCACCTGATCCTTCATCAACGCAATCAGAGGAGTAACAACGATGCAGATGCCATCCATTGCCATTGCAGGCACTTGGAAGGTGATACTCTTTCCGCCACCCGTAGGCATCAGTCCCAACGTATCGTGACCTTCGCCCACAGAACGGATAATGTCGCCCTGCAACGGACGGAAATCATCGTACCCCCAATATTGCTGAAGAATAGACGTGTATTTATCCACCAGAAAATTATTTTTTGGTTACCCGTTTCTCGTTGATAATTATACCGTTCTATAGTCATAAACGAATAACGAGAGACGAATAACGAGAAACTACCCATTTTATTTACACAAATATAGCCTATTATTTAGATTCAAAAAGCAGTGCCCTTCAATTAGTTCTCTACAAAAAAGGGATTGTTTGTTAAGATTAACGAAAAGAGTCTAAACAAATGAGATAGATTTCTTTGCTTACAATTATATTATTTAAAAAATATATATTTTTGCAGTCTGAAAATAGAGTCGTTAGCATAAAGAAAATGAAACATACAATTTATCTCTTCATTGTACTTTTACTCTCATTTAATGTAAAAGCAGGAGAAAAGGCCACATCTACCGATGAACAACTTCTTGAATTAACACTAAAAGATTCATTACCAAATGTGAGTACAGACAGCATTTCACAAGGTCTCAACGAGAACCGTCCGGAAGAATCCTATGATGAGATAGTATATACACCGAAGACATCCACCCTACACGTTCCTATCGACATTAATGTGCTTTTTTTGGAAAAGATGTTGAATCAAGAGTTCGACAGTCTGCTCTACGAAGACAATAACATTGAGGATGACAGTCTGATGGTGAAGACATGGAAAGCCAAGGACTTCAAGATTCAATATGAAGGCAGCCAACTAACCTACAGCATTCCGATCAAATTTTGGATAAAAAAGAGATTTGATTTAGGAATCACCACTACCGACCGTGAGATTGAAGGTGCCATCGACATTCATCTGAAAACAATCGTTAACCTCTCTAAAAACTGGGAACTGATTACAAAGACAGATGTTGAAAATTACACATGGATTCAAAAACCTACATTGAAAATGGGTTTTATGGATATTCCCATCACCTACTTTGTTGATAAAATCATAAAAGGCAACAAGTCTGATATAAACAAAAAGATTGACGAGTCGTTGAAAGAGTATGTGCCAATGAAGACTTATGCCCAAAACATATGGACTTCGGTTCAGAATCCTATAGATATCTCCACCAACGGCTATCAGGCATGGATCAAGACGGTGCCTCAACAGATTTATACGACTCCAATCATCGGCTATCAAGGTAAAATAAGCACTACCATTGGCGTCAAATGCCAGATGGAAATTTTCATGGGAAAAGCTCCGTCCGTTTGTAAGACAGAAAAAAAACTGCCTCAATTGACCATGTATGCCAGAACCGATGATAATTACGCCATCAACATTTTGGCCGACATTCCTTACTACGTGATTGATTCTGTAGCAAAAGGTGTAATGGTTGGTCAACGATTCGGAGAAGGAAAAAAGAGCGTTGTTGTGGACAGCATAGATATTTTCGGACAAAACGATAAATTGATTGTCGGATTGGATGTCTCCGGTTTTATAAACGGAACAATTTTTCTCGAAAGTGTGCCTTATTACGACCCTGCCACCTACTCCATCCGAGTCAGAGACGTTGACTATAAGCTAAAGACAAAGAACATCTTAGCGAAGATCGTCAACCTCTTCTACAAAAAGGGAATGAAAAAGAAATTGGAAGAAGAGCTCGTCTTCTCTTTGAAGGATGAATATTATCTCGTAAAAGATATGACACGTTCGGAACTGTTCAACATGGAGGTTGTTAAGAACGTAAAGTTGGATGGTTTCATAAACGATATGAACGTAGAGAATATCTTCATAGCACCTCACGGATTAAAAATCGGATTGGTGCTTCATGGTAAGTTGAAGGTTTTAGTGGAATAAAACTCCTATAAATACTTAACCACGAATTATCACAGACAAAAAATAGAATAATTAGGATAATTCGTGGTCAAGACTTTTACGCTTTTTTGACGTACAGCTGGGCTGAAGAGCTGTTGGTGACACGAATGTTTGTGCCGCTCTCTATGTAACCTGATTCGGCAACCGCGTCGAAAACATCACCTTCCAATTGGACCTTTCCTGAAGGACGAAGATCTGTCATGGCTACCCCTGTTTTCCCAACATAATCTTTAAGCGTTGATTCTACACCTACAAAGCCCTTATCTACCTCTTGAGTGGCATCCAAGGCAAAGCTCTTGAACATTCCTTTTGTACCGATCTTGATCGAGATGAAGGCTATCAACCCAATGGAGAAAACCAAACTTAAAAAGACGGTTAAGGCAGCAATACCAAGCTGACTGGTTGGTACTCGGTCAAAATCAAACCAGTCATTGTTTACCAAACTAAGTATCAATCCAGCAGTTACAAAAATGATACCCAATACACCCGTGACGCCGAAGCCAGGTATGACAAATATCTCCACCAAAATAAGTATAATACCCAACACAAAAACGATAGCCTCCCAAATCTGACTCAATCCGTCGATATACAAAGGCGCGAAATAGAGAATCGCCGCCAAAACAGAGGCTGCCAAAGGGAATCCGATACCAGGCGTCTGCATCTCGAAATAAATACCGCCAAGGATAATCATAATCAGAATTCCATGCAGAATCGGATTCATAAGCCAACCCATTATGCTGTCATAAAAACTTGGCTGATAAGTTATGATATTGTAATTGGAATCTTTCAACGAAGATTGGATGATTTCATCGACCGATTCGTACACGCCCTCACAATAACCGTTGGCAACGGCCTCTGTGGCAGTGAAGGTCAAGATGTGAGCTGAATCAACGATACCAGGCACAACAACATGCTCGTCGACCATTGCCTCAGCAATACGTGGGTCACGACGCCATTTCTCAACCGTATCTCCATTCTCCACAACTGTTTTTTTGCCTTGAGCCTCTGCGGTAGAACGAATGGTTGAACGCATGTACGACTGATATTTATCCGGCATTTTCTCACCACTTTCGTCCACAACGGTAGCCGCACCGATATTCGCACCCTTGCGCATATAGATGCTGTCGCACGCTATCGAAACCAAAGCACCTGCTGATGCTGCATTATTGTCAATAAACACATATACCGGGATTCTGCTATTCAGAATGCGTGTACGCATAGAATCAGCATAAACAACCAAACCTCCGTAAGTATTGAGATGTAGAATAATAGCCTTTACATTCTGTTTATGGGCCTCATCCATTCCATTTTTAAGATGAAGCCATGAGGTACTGCCAATCTCTTCCTGAATATTTATCTCATAATAAGAATTGCTTGCATTTACGCTTGATTGCCACAAGCATGTAAACAAGAACATGATATAAAAAAATAATCTGCGCACCATAAATAATATATTATAAAGGATTATATATTGATATACGTTCATTCACCCTCATTTTTTTATGCAATCTTGCACATTGAAAATGAACTACTAATCATCTATCTACATCTGAATGTATTACAAAGATATGACTATTGACTGAACAAAAATGAATAAAAATGTTTTTTATTCGAACTTTCAATAAACTTATAAACTGAAAATGAAACCTGATTTTTGGGATGAAGCAAAAAACGGATCAAGCAAAAAAAGATGTTGATAATGTCCATATAAACGAATTATTTTCGGCTAAGAATGAAAACAATTTTTAATTTTCTTTGCCCGTCAACATCTTCAGAAAACGTTAGAGCTTTACAACAAATAAAGAGGAATGACGTATCTTTGTTGAAAAATCAGAAAGATGCAAACTACTGACACTCTACACACATACAAGTTATGCGCCGGTTCGAACACAGAAGAGGCACAAGCCATTCTTATGCGGGCCATCAACGCATTACGGGAAGAGTACGGGAATGTAAAGCAGACCGCCATCCAAAAGACCAAAGCCATCGGTACCGAAACCTGCCTATATTACGAAAATGTAGGTATTGGCTTGGAGTCCACACTATCTCCTTCCGATCTAAAAATCAGACTGAAGAAGATGGAGTACATGCACGGCCGCCGAAAAAGAGACTACCCCATCGTTGCCCTCGACATCGACATCATCGCCGTAGACGGTGTGATTGTCCACCCCGACTACAACCAACGAGACTATGTGAAGGAGTTGATGGCAGAGCTGATGGAAATAACGCAAGAATAAAAAAGGCGAACATTGAATTTGCCTTTTCTAATTACATTTACAAAAAATCAACGTGGAACAAACCTTCTATCAGCCCAAAGTATAGCCATGGGCTAATGATTACAGGACGTTCAACTCATGCATATACTTTTATTCAAACCAAAGAAATCACTTCAACATGATCCCCGTTAGTAACCTGCCGGAATAGAAACCTTGGCGGCGGGCGGAGAAGTAGCGGTCTGGTTGGGAATAGGTACAACCAGGGTGAATCTCATAATTTTCGGGCGCAATGCCTGCATTCTGGAACTGGAATTCGACTGCCTTACGCAAATCCAAATAGACTGACGAGCCTGATTTGTGTACAATCGCCTTCATCTCGTTTTCGGGAAAGACAGTGGCAAACTTATCGACCAAATCCTGACTCACTTCATAAAATGGACCAGAAATACAAGGACCCGTCACCGCACAGATGGAGCTGAGCGAAGACCCGTATTTCAAAACCATCTCCTTGATAAACTTCGGAACAATGCCATTGAACACGCCTTTCCAACCGGCATGGACAGCCATCACCACACGTTGGTCTGCATCGCAGAGAAGGACAGGCACACAGTCGGCCGTAGTGACCGCCACACAGACACCCGGCAGCGTGGTGACCAACGCGTCGCACGCATCGAGATAGGCAAGCCTACCCTCTTCTGTTTTCTCGAAAAAGGATTCGTCAATGCAACAGCTATCATTACTGTGCACCTCGTGAGGCACAATCAGATGGTCGGGTGCAATGCCCAATCCGTCGCAAAGTATTTTACGGTTGGCTGCCACTGTCTGCGGATCATCACCGCAATAAGCACCTAAACTAAAGGTGGCGTAGGTTCCTGTACCGACGCCACCCTCTATGGTAGAGAAGAAATGTGTCACACCACACTTCTTCGATAATAAACTAGAATATTCCAATTCAAAAACTCGTGTTATTCAAATTCAAATTCGTCGTCTGTAAGCTCTGATTCCTCCTCATCGTCATCATCAATCATGGTCAGATCCATCGGTTTATGAGAGATGGTCATGTGACGATTTTCATCCTTCATCAACTCTTCCCACAACATATCCTTCAATTCTGTTATGCCCATTCCGGAAACGGAAGAGATAAACAGGTGAGGAATATCCGTAGGCAACAACTTCTCTATTTCAGCAACCAACTCCTCGTCCAACATATCGGATTTAGAGATAGCCAACACCCTCTGTTTATCCAACAGATCGTCATTATATTGTTTCAACTCGTTCAAAAGAATCTCGTACTCCTTCAGGATGTCGTCCGAATCGGCAGGCACCAAGAATAGCAGAATGGCGTTACGCTCGATGTGTCTCAAAAAACGAAGACCCAATCCCTTACCATCTGATGCACCTTCGATGATACCAGGGATATCTGCCATAGCGAAAGACTTATGGTCGCGGTACGGAACGATACCCAAGTTTGGCACCAACGTAGTAAACGGATAGTTGGCAATCTTTGGTTTAGCTGCCGAAACAACAGAAAGCAAAGTTGATTTACCAGCATTAGGGAACCCTACCAATCCAACGTCAGCCAAGACCTTCAGCTCCATGATGATGTTCTTCTCAATGGCTGGTTCGCCAGGCTGCGCATAACGTGGAGTTTGGTTGGTAGCCGAACGGAAATGCCAGTTACCCAATCCTCCACGACCACCCTTCAAGAGGACAACCTCTTGACCGTCTTCGGTTACGTCGCAAAGGAACTCGCCTGTTTCAGCATCATAAACCACGGTACCACAAGGAACCTCAATGGTCTTATCTGAACCATCCAGACCGAAGCTACGGCTAGAACCACCACTTTTACCGTCACCGGCGAAGACATGGCGTTCGAACTTCAAGTGAATCAACGTCCAATAGTTCTTATTGCCTTTTAGAATGACATGACCACCACGTCCGCCATCACCTCCATCAGGACCACCCATAGGGGCGTACTTCTCCCTGTGCAGATGGGCAGATCCCGCACCACCTTTGCCCGAACGGCAAAAAATCTTAACGTAATCAACAAAATTTGTCTCAGCCATAGCTTTGAGAATTATAAGTGTTATTATTTTCTTTACTCAATGATCCTGTTCAAATCGTTTGTTTTTTAATAAACCAGAAACGATGAACCATGAACGTCTTAATCAATGTATCGCTTGACGATATTCTGGTACTGATCTATTCGTCTGTCGCGAAGGAATGGCCACCAACGGCGAACGAACTCAGAGCGTTCCTTCGAAATCTCAACCACCAGGTTCTCCTCCTTGTCGTTAGTTGCCTCGGCCAAAATTTCGCCCTGCGGACCAGCCACGAAGCTGTTTCCCCAAAAGAGGATGCCATTAGTCCTATTCGAAGGGTCTTTCTCGTAACCTGTACGGTTGACGGAGATAACGTGCAATCCGTTGGCAACAGCATGCCCGCGTTGAGAAATCATCCAAGCATTCTTTTGGCGCATCTTCTCGTCGTCAGAGTCTGTAGACTCCCAACCAATTGCTGTAGGGTAAATCAAGATCTCAGCACCGGCCAAAGCCATCAAACGGGCTGCCTCCGGATACCACTGGTCCCAACAAACCAAGACGCCCAACTTTCCAACAGAAGTCTGGATGGGTGTGAAGCCCAAATCGCCAGGTGTGAAATAGAATTTCTCGTAATAGGCAGGGTCATCCGGAATGTGCATCTTACGGTATTTCCCTGCGATAGAACCATCCTTCTCGATCACCACAGCTGTATTATGATAAAGTCCTACAGTACGTTTTTCGAAGAGAGAAAGCACCAAAACGATACCCAACTCCTTAGCCAAAGCACCAAACTCTTCCGTTGACGGACCAGGAATGGTCTCGGCCAAATCGAAATTGTCCGTACTCTCTGTCTGACAGAAATACAAACCGTTGTGTAATTCCTGCAAAACAACCAACTCCGCACCATGAGAGGCGCAGTCGCGGATATTTGCCTTGAGTTTCTCTATGTTGGCACGGAAATCTGAACCGTTTGCCTGCTGAACTAATCCTATTTTCACTTTCTTATAAAATTATATTCGGGTACAAAAATAATAAATATTTGCGTAACAGACCGATAGGGAGTGACCGAAAACGATTAAAACCAAATGCTTTGAACACAAATTTAGAATAATTTAATTTTTTTATTTTCAATTTGTTGTATTTCAAAAAGGGTGGCGATTGATTTTGCACGCCAGAGGCCTGCTTTTACTGGTACAAGACAAGATGCTGTGCCGAACGGCAGATTCGCTAAGCACTACAAGAAACGATTTGCCGAAAGATTTGCACGCTAGTGCGAACAAAGGGTTTCGTTCTTTGGGTCTTCAGCCCAATGAAAACAATGAGCACCCATCAATAAAAACAAAAAAATCACGTAAAAAGAGATTTTTGAAGGGTTGGCCCTTCTCTCTTTTTACGTGAACTAATTATCCTTTTAGCAAAAGCTTATTGTTGATTTGCTAGTTTTATATCCCTGATCATCAATTGGATGGATGTATTACCGTTGAAGGTATTCTCTTCTATTGTGTAACAGATATCCGCTGGATTGAGTGCCTTGATGTAATCATTGAACTCAGATTGTCCAAAAGCAATACCATTCATGATACATTCAGACTTTGAATCGATCAACTCCAACTTCAAGTGCTCCTGCTCTTTGCCTACTATGCGGCTCGTTCCATAATCGAAAACACGTTTCGTCACGAAGACGGGTTTCATGTTCTCCGGTCCAAATGGATTGAACTGTTTCAGTAAGCGGAAAAACTTAGGCGTAATCTCCTTAAAATCGATAATTGCGTCGACATCTATCTGAGGCTGAGTCTGGTCAGGAAGTATGTTCTCGACAACATACTCCTCAAATCTACGTTTGAACTCAGGCACGTTATCCTCCTTCAAAGAAAGACCAACCGCATACATGTGTCCACCGAAGTTTTCCAACAAATCGCGGCAAGACTCGATAGCTTTGTAAATATCAAACCCCTGCACCGAACGACCTGAACCCGTAGCCAAACCATTTGAGTTAGTCAACACAATGGTAGGTTTGTAGTAGATCTCGGTCAAACGGGAAGCCACGATTCCAATCACACCTTTGTGCCAGCTAGAGTTATAAATGGCGATGGATTTTGTATCGGCAAGATCAGGCATCTTCTCCAGCTCGGCGTATGCCTCGTCCGTTATGTTCTTGTCCAAATCCTTACGTGTCTGGTTGTACTGGTTGATGCAGTCGCTCTTCTCTTTTGCAAAAGTAAGATCTTTCGAAATAAGCAACTCCACTGCCTCTTTGGCCGTCTGTATGCGACCAGAAGCGTTCAACCTAGGACCAATTTTGAAGACGATATCGCTGATGGTGATTTCCCTGTCCGTAAGTCCACACACCTCAATGATACTCTTCAAACCAAGACTTGGATTTGAATTCAACTGTTTTAATCCGTAGTAAGCAAGGATTCTGTTCTCTCCGTTTATCGGAACAATATCCGAAGCAATACTGACAGCCAAAAGATCCAACAGCGGAGTAAGTGATTCGAACTTAATTCCGTTATTGATGGCGAAAGCCTGCATGAACTTGAATCCGACACCGCAACCCGAAAGGTTAGGATCCGGATAGTGAGAATCCACACGTTTGGAATCCAAAACAGCCACAGCCTCGGGCAACTTATCGTCTGGCGTGTGGTGGTCACAGATGATGAACTCAACGCCCTTCTCTTTGGCGTAAGCCACCTTCTCAATCGCCTTTATGCCGCAATCAAGGGCAATGACCAACTTAAAGTTGTTTTCGGCAGCATAATCCATACCCTTGTAAGAGATTCCATACCCCTCCGTATAACGGTCAGGAATGTAAAAATCCACATTGGAATAGAACTGTTTTAAAAATTTGTACACTAGGGCAACCGCAGTTATCCCATCTACATCGTAATCCCCATAAATGAGGATTTTCTCTTTCCGTCCCATCGCCGTATTAAGACGTTCGACAGCCTTATCCATGTCGTTCATCAAGAACGGATCATGAAGGTCATCCAATTGGGGGCGGAAAAAACGTTTCGCTTCATCGAACGTTGTAATCCCTCTCTGAACCAATAATTGGCATAATATCGGACTTATACCTAATTCCTGAGCTAATGTTTCCTTTTGCTCTTCCTGTTCTTTTGTCAGAGGGGTATAAACCCATCTGTTTATCATTTATATAGTTTTTATTTATTTTCTTCAAGAGAAAATCACGGATGGGAATAAAAAAAAGCCGATTTCAACGAAAAATTTCGGCAAACTAACATCATCCGGAGATAAAAATAAAGGTGGTTCGAAAGCATCACACAAGATGTCTCCAATACCATAAGACGCTTACCCATAATAAATTACAAAAATGAGGGGCGTCTATCAACCTCACAAAAATCAGAGGATTTATATCTTCTGAGATAAAAAAATATGCAACCTTGTAAAGGTAATTAAAAGTATCAGTTTTTCCTTGTTTTTTAACGTCAAAAACGAAAACAATAAATAACAGCCTATTAATCAAACAATAAGAGGTTCAAAACATGGGATTTCAAAAACAACATGTGTTAAATTAAAAAACAAGAAATTTGCCATATGTTTTTTTTGATTAAAAACAGAAAGAAGGAGTTCAACAAAGGAAGAAATATAGTATTTTCGCAGTTCTATATTAGGTCTCAATTATTAAGATGCTAGAATTATTAGTAAAACTGCTCTCCTGGAGGGAACGCAAAATCAGCGAGAAACATTTCATTCTGATACTAAGCTTTTTAACCGGATTCTTTTGTGCTTTGGCCGCATTCATACTGAAAGCCATCATCGAATTTGTCCATGGTATTGTAAGCAATAGTTTTTCAGATGGAAATTTGAACTACCTTTATTTGGCCACTCCTATCATAGGTATCTTCTGCGCAAGTTTCTACGTGAAATATTTCGTGAAAGATGACATTAGCCATGGAGTGACAAAGATTCTTTATGCCATTTCACAAAGAAAAGCAAGAATAAAGCCTCATAACATGTGGTCGTCCGTGATAGCCAGTTCGTTGACTATCGGATTTGGAGGATCAGTCGGAGCCGAAGCACCTATCGTATTGACGGGTTCTGCCATCGGTTCGAACTTAGGAAAGTTCTTCCGTATGAACCAGAAGACACTGATGCTGCTTGTAGGTTGCGGTGCTTCCGGAGCCATTGCAGGTATCTTCAAAGCACCAATCACCGGTGTAGTCTTCACCTTGGAGGTGTTGATGCTCGATTTGACGATGGCCTCCATCGTACCATTGCTGATCTCTGCAGCAACCGCATCTGTCTTCACATTCATCTTCTCGGGCGAGGCTGTCATGTTCGAGTTCACTGCCGATAAGTTCCAGCTTGATCGCGTACCCTATTACATTCTTTTAGGAATCATCTGCGGATTTGTAGCCCTCTACTTTACGCGAGGAATGAACAAGTTGGAGTCCTTCTTCGGTAGCCTCAACACACCGTTCAAAAAATTGATGGTGGGTGGTATCATGCTGAGTGTCTTGATTTTCTTCCTTCCTCCGCTCTACGGTGAAGGTTATGACACCATCAGCTACTTGCTAGATGGTCGAGCCGATTCGGTTACGCAAAACAGTGTGTTCTTCGGTTTCAAGGACAACTTCTTCATGTTGTCATTGTTCCTGTTCCTGGTTCTATTCTTCAAGATTTTCGCATCGGCCGCAACCAACGGTAGTGGAGGAACGGGTGGTATCTTCGCACCAAGTTTGTTTATGGGATGTATAAGCGGTTACATCATGGCCTACGGCATCAACTTCTTCACTAATTTCACCAAACTTCCGGAGAAGAACTTTGCATTGGCAGGAATGGCGGGCGTTATGGCGGGCGTTATGCATGCTCCACTAACTGGTACCTTCCTTATTGCCGAGATGACGGGCGGTTACAGCATGTTCCTAAGTCTGATAATCACTTCTACGGTTGCCTACATCACGATTTTGGCGTTCGAGCCCCACAGCCTTTACGCTATGCGACTAGCTAAAAAGGGCGAGCTCCTCACCCACCATAAAGACAAGAACGTACTTACACTGCTTAAGACAGAAAACGTGATTGAGAAGGATTTCCAGATTATTCACCCTAATATGTATTTGGGCGACATTATCGAGATCATTGCAAAATCCAAGAGAAACATATTCCCCGTATTGGACAAGCACCATAGACTTGTCGGAATTGTAAGTCTGGACGAGATCAGAAACATCATGTTCCGTCCGGAGTTGTACCATCGATTTAAAGTTTCGCAGCTGATGGTCACTCCTTCCGGCTTCGTTACACTCAACGATGCGATGGAGAAAGTTATGCTCGTATTTGAGAAGACACAGGCTTGGAACCTCCCTGTTGTAGACGAGTCTGGTAAATATGTAGGATTTGTATCCAAATCTCAGATATTCAATTCGTACCGTGACATTTTGGTGACGATGTCTGATGAATAACTAGCTGATCTGGTAAATACATTGCAATAGTTTTGTCATCATTTCTGTATCAAGAGAAAAAGTCCGTGGATAGTTTTTAACCACGGATTTCTTAGCGGACGTTTCATCCACTGGGTGAAAACCATATCATAGCCGTCAGGCTAATAAGCTTATCATATTGAAATTTAATGATATACAAAAAACAAGGAAAAGTCTGTTGTTTATCATAATGTCCTCGCCGGACGGGCCCTACTTTTTCCCTTCAGCTGGAAAAAGTAGGCAAAAAGAGCCGCCGCTGTGAGGGCTCTTTTTCCAAAACTGCCGCACTGTCTGGCTAAACAGTTTTAAACGCGCTCGTGCCTCGCTTGAACGGTAAAACTGTTCTTTACGCCATCCAGCACGCCACTTTTGGCGAGCCCTCAAGGCGTATTGGCACATTTACTCAGCATTAGTGATATGCGAGGAAAAAGAAATAAGAACGTCAACCTGACGGCTATGGTGACAACCATATACGCACTTAATTTGTGTCCAAGATTTATAGACATCTGATCACGTCCACTGGTTTTTGAATTGATCCTGAATTCAGCTTATCCACGGGAGTTTGCACTTAATCCCTTCTACCTAAAGATTCGGGGAAAGGGTATTATACCTATTGAAATCAATTCTCAATCATCAGATATTTCTTTCCTCCTTTGACAAATATCTCTTTTCCTGGAGTCGTTATCTGACGACCATTCAGATCATAGAGAGACCCATCTTCCGTTTCTTTTATTAACTCATCAGACAAAGGCTCCTCCACTTCAGAATTGTCACTTGCAAGAGAACTTGCTGCCCGAAGTTCGGTATCAGAAACCTTCAGACTCAAATAGAATATATCTGAACCAACGAAAGGCATCCAATCTGATTTGTCGACAATCTTACACATTCCCTTTATCTTATATTGACCATTCGGAAGACCTTCAGGCAAAACAATAGTTTGATATATTGTTCCACCATATCTTGTTTTCAAAGTCCAATCTTCACAGTAATCATATATTTTTATCAAACTGTCTGCATCATCATATAGTGCACAACTAAATAGAAACCGCATTTGTCTATTGGTAATATTATATGCAGTATAATTCACTGTCAATTCAGGAAAATTATCGGACAGACTCTCTCGGCGATAAATATTGGTATCACTTTCCAACTCTCTATCAACAGACAACGCATTCATTAATTGTGAATCAGAATGGAAATTGGGAGCAACACCAATAATTGCACTCTGGTATGAAGAGAATTTGTAATTACCAAACGGATCACAAACTGACAAACGATAATATCCATTGCAAAAGCCGCCCCATCCCCAATTGAAATGAAAATAATCATCAGACTGATACCCATCACATATAAAAGCATGGCCAAAATCACCTGAAACTCCTCCATAATAAATAGGTCTTCCTGTTTTCAACTCATCATATATTATATTTTCCCAATCGGTTGGGCTAAAGTTAATAGCGTCCAAACAAACTGCATCACAATCATAACCAAAATAAGGTAATGCATAAAAAAGATTCACATCATACGAAGATGAACCATCTGCACTATATTTCATTTTTTCTGCTTTACCACAGATCATCATCAGATTTGCTACTGCCTTAGCAGACGGATCCTCCTTGTCTTCAATTCCTGAATACGTTAACGACATCTGATCCCAAAAAAGATCTTGTGGCGGTACAGAATCAACAAATATTTCGTTTCCTGTATTACGAATAGATGTATAGGAATATGAAGGAATTCCACCCGTTATGGCATTCACCAAATGAGAACCCTGTTCCTCTTTGTATTTCATCGCATGATAATATAGAATCTGTGAGGTTGCAGTTGCCACACAACCTGTCAAAGAAGTACGTTCAAGAGAGTCTTCCTCATCAATCGGACAATACATATTATAGGGATAATATTGATCCCATTGGGTAGAGATCAACGGTTCAATGGCATCTTTTTCCGTGCCTAATATAATAGAATCTTCAGGCAAAAAGGTTCGCTTTTCCAAAGAATTAATCTGCTTTTCATAATCATCCAACATGAAATACAATCCGTCAGGAATGGAATCCATATTGAATCGTCCATTATCAGAATAGCCCAATACAGGAATAGTCTGCTCACTTCCGGAAATGATGACAAAACCTTTTTTCTCATCACTATTGAAAATATAATAGGGAATCAAATCACCTTCATCGCCTAAAGATGCTTTCATATAGGGTGCCTCATCAGACAAAGAGACACCCTTTTTTTGGAGAAATGCTTCTGCTTTGCTTTTTGCATTCTCTTCCGACACCTGTTGTGCCCAGACAGACAGGACAGACATCATTCCCAGTAACAGTGGTAAAAATATTTTCATTATGTGTTCGTTTTCTGTAAATATTCCAGTTCCTAATCTTGGCTTAAGGAGGAAGGAGATAAATTAGCGAATTTCTCTAAAAAAGAACAACGCTATACGAGAATCCAAACCCTCACCATAGAGATGTTAAATTAATGATTAATTTCCTTAAAAACAATAAAAATCACACCAATTTTTGTTTCAAAGTGAATTTTATGTTTTAGAAAGGAATCAGAAGAAACAGCAGATTTCAAACATCCTTCTATTTGCTATTTATGCGGAAATAGGCATTTTAACAAAACAGCATCATCAAATCAGCTACAAATCACCCCATATAGCCCACTTATTCATAAAAAAGTGCTTTGTTTCTCTTTAAAATCGCAAACTTTACCCTTCAAAATCACCTCTTCCAACTTTTCCCTATAATATGATACGCCTATCTAATAAAAAATTCCTAATTTTGCATGTTAAAAACAACGAAAGATTTTCTAAAATAATTAGATAAAAATGGAATTGGCAAGCAAATACAACCCGTCCGACGTAGAGTCAAAATGGTATCAATACTGGTTGGAGAACGGCTTCTTCAAATCGAAACCCGATGGCCGCGAACCCTATACAATCGTAATCCCACCACCAAATGTAACCGGTGTGTTGCACATGGGACACATGTTGAACAATACCATTCAAGATATCCTCGTGCGTCGTGCGCGTATGCTTGGCAAGAATGCCTGCTGGGTACCTGGTACTGACCACGCCTCCATCGCAACCGAGGCCAAAGTAGTGAACAAACTGGCTCAAGAGGGAATCAAAAAGACAGACCTCACCCGCGACCAGTTTTTGGAGCACGCTTGGGAGTGGACTCACAAACACGGCGGCATCATTCTGGAGCAATTGAAGAAACTGGGCGCATCCTGCGATTGGGACCGCACAGGCTTCACCATGGACGAGACCCGCAGCAAGAGCGTATTGAAGGTGTTCTGCGACCTTTACCAGAAAGGACTCATCTATCGCGGCGTGCGTATGGTGAATTGGGACCCGAAAGCCCTCACCGCACTATCTGACGAGGAAGTCATATATAAAGAGGAACATAGCAAACTCTACTATCTGAAATATTACGTGGCCGAAGACGACGGCAAAGGCGAAACAGGTGCTGAAGGCGAAGTTGTTCACCGCGACGCAAAAGGCCGCTACGCCGTGGTTGCCACTACACGTCCTGAAACCATCATGGGTGATACCGCCATGTGTATCAACCCGAAAGACCCTAAGAACAGATGGTTGAGCGGAAAGAAGGTAATCGTTCCATTGGTCAACCGTGTCATCCCTGTCATTGAGGACGAATATGTTGACATCGAATTCGGTACGGGATGTTTGAAAGTGACGCCTGCGCATGACGTGAACGACTACATGCTCGGTGAGAAATACAACTTGCAGACCATCGACATCTTCAACGACAACGGAACCATCAGCGAGGCTGCCGGACTTTATGTCGGCAAAGACCGCTTCGAGGTCCGCAAACAGATTGAGACCGACCTGCAAAACGCAGGACTTCTCGAGAAGGTGGAAGCCTACATCAATAAAGTGGGTTACTCGGAAAGGACCAACGTCGTTATCGAGCCTAAGCTCTCCATGCAGTGGTTCCTGAAGATGGAACATCTCGCAAAGATAGCTTTGG
>Ga0116158_10000862_pt1 | contig 28358 bp, 23 predicted proteins | sample AD_UKC052_MetaG_FD_89883 | JGI IMG/M metagenome (GOLD analysis project Ga0116158, IMG submission 89883) | Active sludge microbial communities of municipal wastewater-treating anaerobic digesters from USA - AD_UKC052_MetaG | ecosystem: Engineered > Bioreactor > Anaerobic > Digestate | place: USA... | reverse complement strand
CCCCGTAGCTCGCCCTGAATTTCAACTTGTCAATCCAGCTAACATTCCTCATAAATGCTTCATCAGACACTATCCATCCTGCCGAAACGGAAGGAAAGTAACCCCACTTGTTGCCGGGAGCGAAGTATGAACTTCCATCGGCACGAAAATTGGCAGTAAGAAGGTATTTTCCCTTGTAGGAATAGTTTACGCGGCCTAAGTACGATATCAGTCCTATTTGGTTTTTGGTACCAAAAGTACCTGCTTTATCCACCGAAGTGGCATTGTTCAGGGTACGGATATTATCACTTGGATAATCGAGCCCGGTGGTTTGCTGCCTGCTTATATCGGTACGTTGATAGGTAAAGCCGGCAAGGGCTGTAAATGAATGATCACCCACCACCTTTTTGTAGTTAAATGTGTTTTCCGACAGTAGATCAATATAGGTATTGTCAATATAAACTCCCTTGCTTACCACACCATCTGCTGTAGCATCGCGGTTAGCCCAGTTGAGCTGATTGGTATAATTGATATAGGCACTTGCAAGAGTTTTAAATTCAAGGCCGGGAAGAATCTTTATGGTTAAATCGGCGGCACTTTGCAGGCGGTATTCCTTTGAATCTACATCCTGGCTTAAAACAGAAGACCTTGGCGTGTTTTGTGCCGAACTAAAAGGATCAGAAGTGCCGGTGGGAATCCATAAACTGCCATCCGGCATGGTGCCCGAATAATAGATTGAGCTAAAGTGCCGCGGTTGGGCAAAATCTCCGGGCCTGATATTTGCCCACTGTGCGCGGGTATTCACCCTTGCGGCAGTAGAGTCGTTGTGGTAAACCGGCAAAAAACTGGGATAACGGTAAAAGTTAGTAAAGTTTTCAGAAGGAGACTGCCTTTTAGCAAAGGATGGGTTCAGGTTAAGTCCAAGCTTAACCTTTTTCCCCAGGTCAATATCCAGCTTGGTCCTCAGGTTAAACCGCTCATACATGCTTTTATTCATCATGCCTTCATCACTCTGGTAACCTCCTGAAACAAAATACTTCATATCCTTTTTTCCACCTGAAGCGCTCAGTTGAATATTCTGGAAGGCACCGGTCCGTAATGATTCGTCCTGCCAGTCGGTACCCTTTCCACCCATCAGTGTTTGCTCAATTATATAAGCTGCTCTTTCGGCATTTGTAGCAATAGCCGTTCCGGTAGGTGGCGTAATACTGGGATCCAGTGCTTTTAGTGCTGCTTCGGAAAACAATAATTCAGTGTATTCCGAAGTGGTCATGATGTCATATCGCTTGTAATCCGTTTTGGCACCACGGGAATATTTAAAATTATACCTTGGCTTATCGGGCTTACCCTGCTTGGTGGTAACAAGAATTACACCACTTGCACCCCGTGATCCGTAAATGGCAGCAGAGGCAGCATCTTTCAATACTTCCACACTTTCTACATCGGCCATATTTACATAAGCAAGACCATCGGGAATAGGCTGACCATCCACCACAATAAGCGGACTTCCACCCGCATTAATAGAACTTATTCCCCTTACCTGTATTTTTGGCGCCGCACCTGCTTCAGAGGATGTATTTTGTACCGAAACTCCGGCAATACGCCCCTGTAATGCCTGGTCAAGCCTGGCCACAGGCGTTTCATCAAGCCTTTCGTTTTTATACTTTGATACAGCTCCTGTAACATCGGAACGTTTCTGGGTACCATAACCAATTACCACTACCTCCGCAGACTCTTTTAAATCTACTGCAAGTTCAACATTGATGGTTTGGCTTTCACCTATTTGAATAGATTGGGCAATAAACCCTACAAATGAAAACAGCAGGGATGCCGTGCCGGGTTTTACATTAATGGAAAAGGTTCCATCTGCACTGGTAGCTGTCCCGGTTTTTGATTTACTGGCCAATACACTTACGCCTTGCATTGGCTCGCCGGTATCCTTATTGGTAACCTTTCCTGTTATTACTTTCTGTGAAATGGCAGATGTACCGGCCAAAAACAGAAACATTAATAATAAATGCTGGATTTTTTTCATAATGGCAGTTTTATAATTCAACAATCGGTTTACATGAATAAATGGATCCTCAGTTTTTCAAAATCCTTTCCGGCAATTTTACTCATTGCTTCCTGGCATTGCATACAATCGTAATGCGCTTTGCCATGTGCCAGCACCGGAATACAATCCTTGAAGTTGAAGGGCTTTATTTGCTGACCCTCCCATTTTTTTTCCTGAAGCAAATAAGGGCTTAATGCGTTGAATCCCTTCTCAAGTGATTTACCAGTCGGACTTTTATATTTCCACAAATCAATGTTAAGATGGGTTGCCATTTGCGCTATGGTAAAAAAGGGATCAACCACAAAAACAGAATAATGCAGTGAGATGGTACGGGCAAGTTCAGCAGGAAAAAATCCATCATTATCCATTTGATAATCAAGGCGTCCTTTCACATTATCTACAATTTTATTGGCTAATTCCTTTTGACCGGTAAACAAGGCAAAGGATAATCTTTGTGCATCGTACCATACACCATGATTATTCTTTGCATCCATTTCATCCAACCCATTTTTACTGGTTTGCATCCAGTCAAGGAAGGCGGAAAACCAATTTTCCATTCCCGTTTGATCCTGGGATGACCATGCAGAAGCACCCTTCAGCAACCCAATGGCATCCACTACTTTTACCAGGTGCCGTGTATCAATCAATCCTGCGCCACGCCCCGTAACAACACCCTTAATTGCCTGCCCGAAATTTAAGTTGGGATTCATTTTAGTTTCCGGGTCAAGAAACCAAACCCTGATGAGTTTTGAAGCCTTCTCGGCATACTTTTTTTCACCGGAGAAATAATAAGCCATTGAAAGCGTATAGACAGACTCACACAATACCGGCAGATATTCCTTATCCTTATATTCTTTTACTTCCGGATTGGTTTGGCCATCCTTGCGGATATACGGCAACCCGTCTGCCTTGGCAGGATCGGGCCAGTGGTAAGGCGCAAGGCTCATGTAATCATGCTTATCGCCGCTTGGAGGGATATTTACCTTTTCCATTACACTTACCGGACCAAAAAGCATAGCGCTGTCTGCATCACGCAGTAACTTAAGAAATGCGGGCTTAAGAGTTGCATCTCCTGCGCTGACTTTTGCCTTGTTTGCAGCAAGCACAGTTCCATTAAGCGCATACACCAATGGCTTTACCTGTGCCTTCTGTGTTATGGCATGCTGACAACCAAATATCACAACTATGAATGACAGTAGAATACCAATTTTTTTCATAATGATTATATTACTTGCTTACCCTATAAAATCTTCCCGCATGGGACTGAATACATCTATCAATACACCGTCTTCCATACACACAGCGCCATGCATAACATTAGGGGAAATATAAAAAACATCACCCGCCTTCAATATTCTTCTTTCATCTCCAATCTCCACCTCAAAAACACCGCTTTCAACATGCGTAATCTGCGAATGATAATGCTGATGAAGCGTTCCGATGCCACCCACTTTAAACTCAACCTTTACCAGCATCAGGTTCTTATCGTAAGCCATAATTTTTCGGCGAACACCATTATCCACAGGTTCCCATTCAACTTCATTATTTTCAATAAACTGTTTTTTCCTGACAAGTGTATTCATAACATTCATTTTAAATTACTGAATCCCAATTACTTAGCATTTAAAGTTTCTCCATTAAACAGTATTATATAGGGCCCCGTCCATGCCAACCTCATATTATTACTCTCCAGTACATGCTTTTTATCTTTACGAAAATCATTATTGCTTTGGGCAATAGTTACCTTTTGCCCGTGCTCCAAAAATTCAGTAACTGTATAGCTGCTATCATTATACAATAATTTTAGTTCCTTTACCGATGGGTAGGCATCCGATGAAAATTCATTTACCGGATCATACCTGCCATGTACTTCAATTACATTCACAAATGACTGATTCTTACCTTTCTTTCTAAGGATATAAGCAGGCTCCCTCCTTACATTAAAATTTGGATCACTGGCACCGCTGCGCGCAAAAAAAACTTTTACTGAATCCTGAACCAGCGATGTAATGGAGTAATAGGTATTGTCATTTAAAAAAGTAAAAGAGATATTTGGCGTACCAATCAAAGCTTCGGCTTCCTTCCACAAAAACTGATAGCCATTCTTATTGCCAAGGATTTCCATTTTATCAAGAGAAGCCGAATACTTAAAAGATGTATGGATTACCTGTCCGTTATAATGAAAAGGAAGATCATAAATATGTTCATCAGGCGATAATGCATTAAAAATATCAACAATAACCTTCTTTTGACCGGGTAATGTAAGCATATACAAACTACGCTTAAGCTGTACACCTTTATAAGCATTTTCTTCCTTTGCTGCAACTACCAATGCCAAAGAATTATTAATATCAGAAAAGATTTTTTCGGAATGAAACTGTTGTCCAATCTCCCAATCCCCGTTAAAATGACTTTTTTCATCCACTACTATCGTATTATGGGCAATGGTTTGGGCTGCATATTTTGCATTCTCAGGCAAATACCTTCCGCCATATTTTTGCTCAATGCCAACAAACCTTGCAGATCCGTAGTCCTGCAAAATTTCTTTTCCCTTATCAAAAAGATTGATATTCAACTTATCAAAATGCCCATGACCAAAACCCTGTGCAGTGTACTTAAAAATAAGGCTGGTTAAAGATTCACCGGATCCATTCCTTAAAATACTGATTCCACCCTCGTCTCCTTTTACACCATCTGTACTTTCAATGGACTGATAGGGATAGTACCATGATACCTGGGAGCTTTTCTTGATGGCAGCAGCTATAGACAATCCTCCCTTATCTATCATTACCCTGTTTTGCCGGCTTGCTACAGTCAGCAATCCTGCATCCGCTCCATATACTTTCCACGCAATATTGATAGCTGTTACCAGTTCGTTGGACGTAAAATCCTTATCCTTCAACGCGTCATTAATAGGAAAAAACACACCGTCGGTATTGGTTTGCTGCAAACAAGTGAACAACGCCTTTTGTAAAATTCGCTTCCTGTGCTCAAAAATTTTCAAGGAAGGGTTTGAATTATTCAGGGCATTGGCAAGCAGCATATAAGGTAAAATGGCATAGCGCACATAATAGGGTCCTTCTGTATAATATCCATCAGGTGAAAAAAGAAAATCCATTTGCGCCATAAAGCCACTTTTTCCATCCTTTTTACTACCATACAACGCCATATCAACATAGTCCTTATTATGCGTGGCAATACCTATAATACCAATGCCTGCACTTGCCCAAACACTGTGATTATGCAACCTGTCATACCATTCCTGCAGGTCTTTTGTCAGGAAATCAACTTCAGGTCTAAAGGCGCCTTCTTCAATAATCTTTCTTTCAGATGAACTTAAGAAATTATACACCAGGTCATAAGAAATTCCGGCATAAACCATCCAGTTTGCGTCATTCAATGCCTGCCAGAAAATACGGCCGGGAGAATTATTGGTTGATTCCGGGTGATTTTTAAGTGTAGGGTTAAGGGCAGCATACTTCAGCAGCATAGATTTCACCAGGCCCGCATATTTTACATCACCGGTAATATTATACAGAATGCCACCATAAAACATCAGCATGTAATTGCTCTTATGCTTATCGTGTGTGTAACCGCCAGCGGGGTCTTTTGGAAAGGGAACATCCACGTCAGTTCCTGCAAATCCATCTACCATAACTTTTATTTCATGGTAAGATTTGGTAAGCAATGGAAAGGCACCAATATTTTTACTTACTTCTGCGGCTTCTGCTTTGGTAAAATAAGTAACAGGATGTTGTTGGGCAAAAGCCCCACCCGACAGTAAAAGCAGCATTGAAAACAGGAGCAATCGTAACATTAGCGGGTTTTTATCGGCATCAGGCAAAATAGGTTCCACCATTAATTTCAATACTCTCTCCATTTATAAAGGAAGAGGAATCACTTGCCAGGTATAATACAAGGTCACCTACTTCTTCCGCACGGCCCTCTCTTCTGAGCGGGGTAGCGGCAGCGACATTGGTTCTTACTTCCGGCTTGGTAAATGTGTCATGAAACGTGGTATTAATCATTCCCGGCGATACGCAGTTTGTCCGGATACCCTTTGGCCCCAACTCCTTGGCAAGCCCCCTTGTAAACGTAAGTACCCCACCCTTTGCAGTAGCATAGGCCATTGCGCCAAATCCACCACCATCCCTTGCAGCCTGCGATGCAAAATTTACGATGGCACCTCCTTCTGTCATTTGCGGAACAACTTCCTTTGTAACGAGATAAACAGACTTCAGATTCAGGTCTATCACATAATCCCAAAAATCTTCGTCGAGGTCAGCAAGCAACTTTCTGCCAACAAGGCCACCTGCAACGTTTACCAGCACATGAACTACCTCCCCATAAGCTTCGGTACAAGCCGCTACTACCCGCTTTACATCTTCCAATTTGGTCATATCACCCTGTACGGCTATCGCTTCATTGCCTGCTTTCTTTATTAAGGCCAGCGTTTCTTCGGCCTGCGCAGCGTTATTAAAATAATTGATACAAACTTTAGCTCCGGCTGCAGCTAATTTCAAAGAAACCTGACGGCCAATATCCCTTGCACCTCCGGTAACAATGGCAACCTTTCCGTTCAGTAATGTGGTAGACATAGCAATAAATTATGGTTGTAATGAAGTGAAATTCAAAAAATACAGGCAATTATTCCATCCCTCATTTGGCATACTCCAGCAATGCAATCCATCTGTGGTTCCAAAATAATCGTTAAGCAATAATAAAGCGATTTCCAGAAAACAGCAGCTTTAATTGAATAAATTTCATCTACAAAAATGGCGATTTACTTAGATTTTTATCAATTTTTATAACATTTAAGTGCATTTAAATAAATTTTTTCGACCGAGAATGTTACCGGTAACGCTGCCGGTAATTTCGTATGATTATTCAATTTACCTTTGATCCGAAATAATTTTACTAATGGAAAAGCCTGCCACCATAAAAGATATTGCAAGAGAACTCAATATTTCCATTTCCACCGTTTCGAGGGCTATGCGGAATGCCCCGGATGTAAATCCGGAAACAAAAAAAGCAGTACAGGCTCTATCAGAAGTGCTGAACTATCAACCCAACAGGCTTGCGCTGAGCCTCAGGCAAAAACAAACGCATACCATTGGGGTAATTGTGCCAAACCTCGATTATGTATTATCCCAAATGGTGAAAGGGATTGACGAAGTGGCCCTTGAAGCAGGCTATACAGTAATGGTGTGCCAAAGTAATGAATCATTTGGCAGAGAAATTGTGAATACCCGCAGATTGCTTGAAAGCCTTGTTGACGGTTTTATTATTTCGGTTTCCAGTGAAACCAAATCGTTCGAACACTTTAAAAAAATACAGGATAGGAACTTACCCCTTGTAGTGTTTGATCGGGTAACCCCCCACCTTGTGGCGCCAAGTGTAAGGTTAGACAATGAGGAAGGTGGATTTTTGGTTACCGAACATTTAATTGAACAGGGTTATAAACACATTGCCATTTTAGCCGGACCGGAAACATTAGGCATCAGCAACAAAAGAATGGATGGCTATCTGAGTGCTTTAAAAAAACACAAGATGAAACCAGATCCTGCCATGATTGTACACTGCGACTTTAACCAGGACTATGCTTACTTTGCTACCAAAGAATTACTGGCCATGAAAAAAAGGCCGGATGCCATTTTTGCCATCAGCGATCGTATGGGCATAGGCGCCATGCTTGCCATCAAAGAAAAAGGGCTGAACATGCCGCAGGATATTGGCCTTGTAGGTTTTAATAACGAACCGGTGGTTAGCCTGGTAACCCCAAAAATTTCAAGTGTTGAAATGGGATCATTTGAACTTGGGCAGGCAGCGGCCAAACTATTTATAGAAACCATGCACCATACCGAAGATTTAAGTATGGTGCAAAAAGTGCTAAGACCCAAACTTTTTATCAGGGAATCTTCACAACGTATCGTAACCAAATCTACCTTTTCAAAATAATGATCATGCTACGTACACTTTTATTTACCTGCACTTTCATGTGCAATTTTTATGCATTTGCCAAAACAACCATTGTAAAAAATCCGGATGAACTGAAGGCTGCAAACACAACTGCACAAGCCGGCGACATCATTGTTTTGCAAAATGGTGAATGGAAAAACGTATCTATTTCGCTAAATTGTAAAGGAACCAAAGAAAGTCCCATTACTTTTCGGGCAGAAACCACCGGAAAGGTGATCATTACCGGTTTATCAAAACTGTCTATAGGCGGAAATTACATCATAGTAGATGGATTGTATTTTACCAATGGCTATGCAGGTAATAGTGCTGTTATAAAATTCTCCATTGACAAAGAACAGCTTGCCAATCATTGCAGGGTCACCAACACGGTAATCAATGATTTTAATAACCCAAAAAGGCTTGATGAAAACTACTGGGTTGCTTTCAGCGGTAAAAATAACAGGCTTGACCATTGCACCTTTATCAATAAAAAAAATATAGGCGTACTGCTTGCTGTTTTGCTGGATGACGAAAGAAGCAGGGAGAATAACCATTCAATTGATCATAACTACTTTGGATACAGGTTACCACTTGCGTCTAATGGCGGGGAAATAATACGGGTTGGCGTTTCGCAACATTGTGAGTTTAATTCCAATACGATTATTGAAAATAACTATTTTGAAAATTGTGACGGTGAAACAGAAATTGTATCCATCAAATCCGGCAATAATTTTATCCGAAAAAATTTGTTTAAAGAGTGTCAGGGCAGCGTAGTACTTCGTCACGGAGATCAAAATACTGTAGAAAACAATGTTTTTCTTGGAAATAATAAAAGCGGCACAGGCGGGGTACGTATTATTAACAAGGGCCAATGGGTGGTTAATAATCTTTTTTACCAATGCAAAGGAGAAGGATTCCGATCTCCTCTATCTATTATGAATGGTGTACCCAATTCGCCCGCGCACCGGTATGTTCCGGTTACAGATGCCGTAATTGCCAACAATACCTATATAGATTGCACACCAATGAGTTTGTGTGAAGGCAGTGATACGGAAAGATCCGTTCCTCCTGCAAAGGTTCAGTTTTTGAATAATCTGTTTTATACCACCAAAGCCAAACCATTATCCTATATTCATGATGATATCAGCGGCATAAGCTTTAAGGGAAATGTGGTAAATAAAATGATGACCGTGAATATTCCGACGGGCTTTTCAACGGCATCCATCGCTCCCGGCAAGTCAACCATCCTTCCCATTACAACTGGCTGGGATGCTGTAAGTAATAACCTTTCTGATTCATTAAAACGTGCAGGGATGGAAAGACTTTCTTCCCCACTAAAAGCCAATCCAGGATTTTCAGATGCAAACCTGTTAGCCTCCATTGAAAAAAATGCATACTCAGATTGCGGGGCAAAATGGTTCGATTCAAAAAACCTGCAGGCAAACGTAAAACCAATAAGAAAAGATTGTAAAAATGCAGATGAAATAGTTGCGGTGTTCTCTTCCAAACATAATGCACCGATCGTTATTAACCTAACGGGCACCGAATACAAATTTAGTACTTCCCTGAATATCGGAAACCCTGCTACTTTTACAAGCACTCAAAAAGTTGCCATACGTTTCTCCACTTCTCAACCAAACACAACCTTTCTGTTTCAGCTAATTGCTGGCAATTCGTTACATGTTAAAAATCTGAATATTAACCTTCAGGATTTAAAGGGAATAAACTTTATTGCAACCGATACTACGGGCAGCAGCAGACATTCGAACATAAATGTTGAAAATTGTACAATTTCCGACCTCAACGGAACCTTAATTGCTGCCAGCAAAACCAGTGTTTCAGATAGTATTATTATTCGCAACTGCAGCTTCTCCAATGGAAAAGGATTGCTTTTTAATTTTACGGCAGAAACCGATAAGAAAGGATATTACAATGTTGAAAAACTAACGATTGTAAATTCATCCTTTAATAATCATACCGGGCAAATGCTTACCATGTTGCGGGGCGGAAATGATGAAAGCACCATGGGGCCCAATCTTTATTTTGCCAATAACCATATTAAAAATTGTAACGCCATTAACGGCGAAGCATTGATTAATATATATGGCACACAGCAATCGCTGATCGAAAACAATCAATTTACTAACTGCAATACCGGCAATCCATTGATTCTTTTTGAAGATGCGGTGAAAGCAAAACACCTGTTTCGGAATAATGTACTGTCAGGATCGGGGAAGGTAATAATGAATAAATATGTAACAGAAACAAACAATGTAATCAGGTAGGAGCAAAATAAATATCAACGGCTTCGAGGATCGTCTCCCGAACGGATGGAGTAAATAGGTACCCCGCGGCGCCTGCCGTTCGGGGACGGTGCGAACCAGAGCACCGGGGCGAAGGTAGTCACTCCGACGAAAGGAGGAGTCCCGGTTCCTTTAGCCGGGATGCCTCCTTCGTCGGCATGACCGTCAATAGCTTTCTGACCAAAAGAGAGTGACATTACCAAGGCCGTGGCGCGTGCCTTCACACACCACGGTTACGCCGCCCAACTTCCATACCGATCCCGGAAAAAATTGAAAAGAACATCTGTTTTCACCGCTATATCGGCATCGCCATAAGTTGGATAGGGTAAGGTATTAAACAGGTATTCATTGATAGCTTTACGAACTGCAGAAGATGTTTGAACTTTTTCTGCCCAACGGTCAATTTTAAACTCATTGGCCTGCAACCTTTCAAGTAATTGTCGGGCAGTATCTTTTACTGCGCCCTTTTCCTTATCCGTAATTTTTTTATCTCGGCCAAGCATATCAAACACAGCAAGTTCATCCTCATTCAGGTTTTCCGCTTCGGCCCGGCGTTCTTCCTCACTCATGTTGCTGTGCAAATCCTTTAGCCTTTCAAAAATCTCTCGAATGGTAGCATATTCCTTTCCAAGGTTGTACAATTCAATAATTTCCTCATACTTTTCGTAAAAATCAATCCTCAGCGGATTTTGATTGAGCATAGCCTTTAACCGTTGTTCAATTTTCTGCTTCAGGGTTTGGATGACTGTATTCTTCTTATCTGTCTTTAAAAATTCTTTTTCAATCTGCTCAAAATCAAGGCTGCTGATATCAATTCTCTTGCCATAAAATTCACCATGTTCAGCAGCAATAGCAAGGCTTTCAACGGATCCATCCACAACCTTTTGCACTTCGCGTATAATGCCAGAGATATCAGCTTCGTCTACATTGTCCGTTATGGTTTCATAAATGGCATTTATCGCATCGCGTTGCTCTTTGTACAGGTAAATGGCTTTATCGGGCATCAGCGCCTTGTATTTTTTAAACACTTCCCTTGCCAGCACCCCAAATTTATTTTTGGTTTCATCGGTGGTGTACACCGCTTCCACACCAAGTTCAATGGCCCTTATTTTTTGCAGGCCTTCGGCTTCAATAATAGCATGCAGGGCAAATCCTGTTTCCGCCTGTAAAAATTCGATGGTGGCCTGAATGGAATCCTGCAAATCTTGCACCAATTCTGCCAAAGGTTTCACCGGCACTTCCGGGTCACCTTCGCCTCCATTGCCCTTATTGCCACCAATGGCATAAATGGCAAGCGCTTCAAGCAATGCCTTGTAGGTTTCTATGTAATCTACTATCAACCCATTGTTTTTGCCAGCATGCACGCGGTTGGCCCTTGCAATGGTTTGCATAAGCGTGTGCGATTTCAACGGCTTATCTATGTACATCGTAGAAAGCGTAGGTACATCAAACCCTGTAATCCACATGGCGCATACAATGGCAAAACGGAAGGGATGCTCCTCGTCCTTGAAATCCTTCTCAAGATCGCGGGTGTTCATTTTTTCGCGGTGCGGCTCAATATCAAGGCCCCAAGAAACAAATTTTTCCACTTCGTTCTGTTCCTGACTGATTACCACGCCAATCTCCGTATCCTTTGCCCACTGCCATGCCTTTTCCTCCATCAGCATTTCCTGCACATCCGTTAGCTTATCAATCTCTTTTCGCTTATGTTTCAGGTATGCCTGCCATTCTTCCGTTATAAAATCATACATCCGCACAGCGGTAATTTTATCAATAGCTACAAACATGGCCTTGCCTTTGTAGCCGCGGCCAATAAAATGATGCACCACATCCTTGGCAATGGACTTTAACCGTTTTTCAGCCGTTAAAACAGGGTAATCCCGGGCAAACAGCCTTTTCAGCTTGTCTTCCTGATCGCTGTCAAGATCAGCAGCTTCAATGGCCTCCCTTATTTCATCATTTATTTTCGGATTGTCCAGTTTCAGCTTTTCCCCACGGTTTTCGTAGTACAGTGGTACCGTAGCACCATCTTCCACCGAACGCTTGAAATCGTACACCGAAACATAGTCGCCAAAAATGCGTCTTGTAAGTTCATCGTCCTTAAATAACGGTGTACCTGTAAACCCAATAAAAGATGCATTGGGCAATGCCTTACGCAGGTTTACCGCAAGTGTACCTCCCTGCGTGCGATGCGCCTCGTCGGAAATAACGATGATGTTTTCCCTTTCGGTAATTACCTCATCAAAATTGAATTTGTGTATCAGGGTGAAAATGTATTTTTCATCCGATTTCAGCAGTTCTTTCAGCTTTTCGCCACTTGAAGCTCGCGCCTTTTTATTGGTAGTGGCACCTACACCTGCAAAGGTTCCGTAAATCTGCTTATCCAATTCCATTCGGTCGGTTACCAGCAAAAAAGTGTAGGAACCACCAAGCTTCCGGTTAATTTTCTGACACAAAAAAACCATAGAATACGATTTACCCGATCCCTGTGTATGCCAGAACACCCCCAACTTTTGCGCATCTTCCTTTTCAATAAGTCCGTTTTGGTAGCGGTTACGTTGAATCTGTAAATGATCAATAGCCTTGTTTACCCCTATAAACTGATGGTTGCGTGCCACAAGCTTAACGGTGCCGTTTACCGAATCATCGTACAAAATGAAATTCTCCACAATATCAAGCAGGAGATTTTTGTGGCAGGTGCCTTTTATAATGGTTTCAAGGCTTACAATACCTTCTTCATTTTCGGCAATCCGCTTCCAATCGTGAAAATGCTCAAATTTGGAAGTAACCGCCCCAATTTTACTATCCATGCCATTGCTTAGAATAATGATGGCATTGCAATGGAAAAGATGGGGGATGGTATCCTTGTAATCTTTCAGGTTTCGTTCGTAGGCCACCTTAATTTTTTTGTGATGTGCCTTTAGTTCAATAAAAACCAGGGGAATACCATTGACAAATCCAATAATATCGGGCCGCTTGCGGCGTTTGCTTTTTCCTTCCACCCAAAACTGTTGCACGGCAAGATACCGGTTGCCGGTACCCGCAGGATGATCAAAATCGAAAATGCGCAGCCTTTTATTGCAAACCACTTCGCCCTTATCATTTTTAAAAGTAACCGGAATGCCGTCCTTTAAATATTGATGCTTCTCTTTATTGATATCGGCAAGCGGTTTGGTGGAAAAAGTTTCGGCAAGGATATCATACGCGGCTTCATAAGCCTGCACGGGCAGTTGCGGGTTAAGGCGGGTGAGTGCATGCAGCACATCGCGTTTGAGTAGCACATCCGCTTCCGACAAACGGCCAAGGGTTCCATCCGTGCCAAACCGTTCGCCCTGAAACACATTCAGGGTATCCCAACCCAATTGACTGTTGAAAATATCAATGCTTGTTTGTTCAATGAGTTTGTCTTCGGAGTAGGTGCCGGCCATGTAGGTTAAGGTGGTTTGGTATTATTGTTTGGGAACGACCATAAGGGCATCCTTAACTGAAAATATTTTGATATCTGCAGGCATATTATCCCTCATTCCATTTGCTACTTCGCTAATCATAATGGATAAAATTAACTGAGAATTGAATATTTACAAAATTTCGTCGAAAATCTAATTCCGGGGAGGTTTTCTACCAAGCCAAGGCGAAGAAAAATTGGGATAGAAAAAACAACGACCTCTTCCTATGCCTTCAGAGATTATGTTGAAAAAGAGATCTAAAATATTATTTTGTCCTTTATGCATAGTATTCTAAAACCGTGTATATTTATTTTCCAAATCTAATAAACCATTATGAAAAAAGCATGGGATAAGGTTACACCCGACGATGTGCTAAAAGCAATAGAAATTTTTGAAAACCGAAAAGAATCCTATCCGGAGCCCAAAAATACCTTTCTTCTTTTTAACAACAAAAAGTACCCGGCAAAGCATATAAGGGGAATTGCCTACCAAATTGCTACCAAATCGGAAATTACAAAAGAAGAATATAACGGAGGAAAGGAAACTGCCAAATTTTTTAAAAAACTGGGGTTTAATGTCGAGTATAACCCGTTTCCCGTGAGTAAATAATAGAGTAAGACGGCAATGTGAAGCTAAACAAAAAGAAGCTATTGATAAAAGCCTTAAAAAGAACCTTAATTCATCCAAAAACAAAAAAAATGGAAAAGCACAAAATTGCAAGACTTGTCACCAATGAAAAGCAATATGATAAGTATGGCGCTAAAGTTTATGAAAAAATCGATAAACTTTTTAATCAATTCGTAAATAAAGTACACAAAAAACAAAAATTTGAATTCATTGTGACTCCTGGTGGCTTTTTGAGTTTCCCATTTTCAGATGAATTATCAAAAGACTTGCCTTTATTAGATTTTGAGGTGAAATTTTTGGAAGCAATAATCACTGAAGCAGAAGACTTTATTGAAGACTTCCTAAGTGGCTTGCCAGACAACGTAGTGGATAAAATTGTAGAGATAGGTGATTTTTTAACACTTGGAGTTGATGGGTATAATTCAGTCAACAATCAAACAATTGAATTAGTAGGGGTTTTAGATTTGAAGCAGAAGATCATGACCCTTTGGACGGGTAAATTTTACCCAACCGAGGGGCAAAAAGAGACTCTGATAAAAGTTAATGACCTTGACTCGCATTTTATAGAACTAAATGACCAAAAAGTAGCTATACTTGGATGCCATGACTTAAATGTTTTTAGCCCAAGAGGACAAGCTAATGTAAACGCAGATAGTTTTAAAGGAATAGTTTCGGCTGAGTTTCGTAATAAAATAATAGAATACCAACCAGATATTATTATTCAACACCCCCATACCACCGATACTTCGAAAATCTGGAGCCCCGCCTGGAAGGAAATAGAAAGGGAATTACCAAGCGTAAAACATTATGCTAGTGGAATAAAATATTATAATCCTGATGGAGAACCAAGGGGTACGCTTGAATCGGTTCTGGAAAAAACCAAGAAAGGGGATGTTGTAGATTTTTATTTTGGATAAGCCGAATTTGGTCATTTTTCACAAAAATCGCCCCCTGAAAAAGGCGCCATTACAATGAAACTACCAAAATACCACCTGAAAACTGAAAGTGGATTTACAAGATTTGAATTTATAAGCGAAGGGTTTAATGGGGCTATCAGAAAACTAATTGAATTTCAGGCAACAACAGAACCAGATGTTTATAATCTTGCATTTGGCGATAAAGACCCTATAAGCGGCGACATGAATGATTTAGCTATAAGCAATAATGGCGATACTGAAAAAATACTGGCAACGGTTGTGGCTGCTTTGTATGTTTTTTTTGAAAAGTATCCAAATGCATACGTTTATGCAACAGGAAGTACCAAAGCAAGGACCCGGTTATACAGGATAGGGATTATTAAGTTTTTTGAAGAGATGAAAAAGGACTTTTATTTATATGGACAGGTTGGTGACCACTTTCCAGAATTTGAAAAAGGGAAAGATTATGATGGATTTTTGGCACAACGAAAATTTAACTAAATTGCAGTCATGAAAACAGTAGATCAACTTAATAAACGCGTTTTGCCCATTGTGGCTATTGACCCCGCGCTGGATAAATATCGAAACAAGATTATGTTCCCCGAAAAACTGGAAAAAGCCAATAAAATGCTTAAAACGGCTAAACTGCCACCGAATAAGCATAGCAGCAAATAAGGAAATCGCTTAACAAATACAGCAATACTGTCCATTTCCCTGAAAAGGGTAAAAAAAGCGAAACAGGCTTTTGAAAAGTTTGGACTTCCTGACCTAAAAAATAAATATAAAAGGCTGCATGAAGACGGAAAATGACATTGCAGGTCAGGTAACCTTCCCCACCTTCTTCAACGCTTTCCAAATCACTTCCCTATCACTCCCTGTATTCCTCAGCAAGTTTTTGCTTCTCCCATGTTCAAAATCATCATACCCCAATTCTACCAGCAGTATTCCATGCCGGGGCAGCACCAGCCTTCTGCGCTCATCATATAACCTGCGCTGCTCGCCCCTGCTTACCCCGCTTACCGTGTGCCGCCTGTCGAAAATAGGCACGGCTTCAGTGTGTTGCTTTTCCCTGTATTCAATTACAAGGTTTAGCGAAGGGTAATAAGCATCCACGGGCAGCTTTTTTCCACTATCCCCGGTTAAAAAATCGAAGCGATGCTGACGAAGCGCCTTCATTTTCAACACTTCATCACAAAGGTCAATAATATAGTTTTCATCGCTATTGGCCCTACCCTTTGACGGGATAACGTTTGTGGGGGATTGAACCATTATGGCTTGTGTTGGCGGTGGCGGTCCAATTGGTGAGGGAATTTGCTGCGAAGGACTTTTCCCACCTGCAATTTTGGCAACACTTAAAAACTGTTGAACAGTATAACCGTCTCTGAAACCATAATCACTAGCATAGAAACCTAGCTTTCTTATTTTATCGCGTATACTTTTTTGGGTGCTGGTATCTGACTTTAATTTCGTTTTGATTAGTTCAATGATGGCATCTGCTTCGGACTGGGTAAAGCTGAGCTTGCTTTTCATAACTATTTGGATTTAATTATTCAAACAATAAATTAAGGAAAGATTCTCTTAAACCTGATTCTCCCTAAGCAGGCTTTCCAAATCCACCCCATTTTCAATTTCAACCGCCAAATCAACCAATAACTTACTGAACTCATTAACCAAACCTTGCCTGTTTACAGGTAAAATAATTTCAATGGTCTTCAAGTCACTAAACAAATAGTCCATTGATTTAATACCTACCCACCAATCATTTTTGGATGGAAACTTTTGAACAAAAGGTAATACCGAAAGTTTCCTTTTAATCTCACCAATTTTCCAATTTTGATTATTTGCTTCAATCCAGATGCCAAAGTATAATCTTCCTGAAAGTTCCTGGAAACAAGCCCAAAATGGAACCTCTCCTGGCTGATTAGGATAAATAGAGGGGTTGAAAACCCCTATTTGTGAAAACTGGTAAAAAATATCATCAGCAGGGTCAATTTTTACCATGTAGTTTGGAATTCTTTCGGTAATTAAACCTGAAACTGCCGTTTTAACTTCATCCCAAAACTCAACAAGTACCTGCTTACGAATGGCAGGTAAATAATTACTCACTTCCAGCGCAGTCTTAAAATTCTCCGGCTCCGTATAGAAATCATACATCTGCTTCTCGTAGGTGTTCATTTTACAGGTATCTAATGGTTTGCAAATATTGTTGAAGTGAAAAATAGAGTTTTCCCTGATGTGGAAGAAATTGGCTGCATTCCTCGAGCCAGGCAGCAATTTCCTTCTTGTAACCCGCAAGTGTCAATACAGATTTGCCAGATAGGCTAGCAAAATCCACAGCTATTTGTTTGTAACTTTGATTAGTTGGTATTTTACCATCTATAGTCAGGTATAGAATTTTTATTTGTTCATCAGCATAACCCATTACATTTTTGCAATAATCAAAATATCGCTTCAATTGTTCAGGCTGATCCCCTGCATACAATTTGTTCTCAATAACCAATGCATACTGTTTTTTATCCGATTCGAACCGAAGGAAAATATCCATAAAACCCAGTGATTGCGCATGCTTATTCTCTTTTAGTTCCTGAAGTCTGAATTGGCCTGAATTACCAAAACCAACCACCTTTTGGAGAAAGAATCGGAGAAATAAATCACCTTGGGCATGGCTGCCCTCTGGATTGAGCAGATTTACCAAAAAAGGTGTGTGAGTTACCGTTTCAAGGTGTCGAATACGAAGAATATGAAATAAATTATAATCAGGCGAATCCCGCTTTTTTTCAGCCAATATTTGCTGATGAATAACTGAAAATGCCCTGAAAAAATCAGGCAATTTCCGCTGCGCATCTTCTGCCAATGCCTTTCCAGCTTGGTTTCGGATTGATTTATAATTTTCAAAGAATTGCGATATGGTAATTGCATCCTTCATATTTTCATAAAATGATTTCATAATTACCATGATGAAAATTTGCAACGCCAGAAACTTGAAAAATCATTCCTACCACATGGACAAAGCACCCTTTCACTCTAAGAATCTGGGGATATAATTGATCAAAAACGTGATGGTTGTAAATTTGATTATTTATAACTGACTGTTCATAAATATTTCTTAGCATTTCTAACGGAACCTCAATAAAATCTTTATCACCTATAATTACTTTAAACCCAACACTTCCGCCAAACCCAAATCGAATACAAGGATAAGGCGGAACTTCTTGAACAGTACGGTCAGTGGATCTTGCGGTATTCAAATCTGTACCAATCAATATATACTCAATAATTAAATTGTGTGCTTCATTCCATGCCATAATTATACTTTAATTGTTTGGTTCATTAATCGGGGTAAAAGAATGTCACGGGCTTCCTTTAATTTTAAATTTTGGGCACCGAGTTTTTTCCGCTGTTCAAAAAGTGGCTTTACCCACAGCGTGAATTTATCAATTAATTCCTTATTAGGTAGTAGAACCTCATGATCCTTTACCTTTTGTACATTTATGTTTTGCTGCGCTGCACCTATAGCTTTATTATTTAAATTGGTGCGTTCTTCTAAAAGTTTGTAATAGAGGAATTCATTAGAAATGAAATTTTCATCAACGACAAATCCAACAGATGCCTGGTTAAAACAAGCATCTCTGGTCAGAATTCCCATTCTCCCCAAAGTTGGCGATGCATAAATTGCCATAACAATTGTTCCCTCTGGGAATAATTTTGCAGAAGAGTTTTCCAATCCTTCCCTGCTAATGTATTCTTCAGCAAGATGGATAAAATCGTCCTGTAATTCCTTTGTTCTTATCCACTCAAAATCGGGAGAATTCCAGTATGTTGGTTTATTTCTACTAGGAGTTCCACCAGAGGAAATTGTTTTGCAAAGATGGATTAAACTCCTCCTCTCCCACCCCTTCGGCAACCCATCCACAAACTCCGCATCTTCATAACCCGGCGCGGCTTCCGTGGCAGGAAACCGGAACTGCACAAACCACTCCCGGTAAAGGTTTTGCGCCGCTTCTTCAAGCAGCCGGATGCGTTTCAGGTTGTTTTCTATCAGGTCGTCGTAGGCGGAAAGAATAGAGGCGATTTTTTGTTGAGTGGGGAGCGGAGGAATAATAACTTCAAAATCCTTTAGGGTCTGCCCATTCAAATTTAATTGTGCTCCTCCTGATTTTAGATTTACAAAGTCCCTATAATGATTTGAAATTAAATAAAACATGAATTCAGGATATGCCAGAGTTTCATCGAAGGTGAAATTACAACAGGCCTGATTTGTGGCCAATGGAATCATATTGATTGCACATCTACCTGCTGTATCTCCATTTCCATACATGGCAATTAATACTGAACGTGGTGGTATAAGCTTTGCTGATGAATTATCTAAACCGATTTGAGTTATTTTAACTTCAGTATCAAATATCCTATTGAAGTTTACTTCCTTTGTTTTTGCCCATGGAATATCTCCATTATAATAATCTGGCCGACTTGTAAGGGGAGTACCTCCTGAAAGCACTTTTTTGCTAATACTATTTAGTGTAACTTTTCGCCACTTCATAACCCCAACTCATTTAAATGTTCCTGAATCGTATTCGCAAGCGTCACCGCTTCTGCATTCAATCCCTGCAATTCTATTTTTATTTCGCCCATGCGTTCTTCGTAATCAAACCCATCATCAAGTTGCGAGGCAACGCCTACATAGCGCCCCGCAGTAAGGCTATAATCGTTGTCGGCAATTTCTGCCTGTGTTACCAACCGGCACAATCCCGGCACATCCCTATATTCCCCATCAGGAAAACGGCTGCTGAGCCAGTGTATTTCGCGTTGGTAATACAAAGTGGTTTCGGCGGCTTCGCCAAGTGTATTTGTGAGTGTATCGGCCAATGCGGCATTTTTTTGCAGGGCTTCGCGTTGGGTTTTATCCTTGCGTACTTCGTCCTGCTTCAGCAAATCTTTTATGGCCTGTTGGTAATGCTTGCTGGCAAGCAGCAATTCGCGTTTTTGCTTTTTCAGGTGTTCGGGCTGCCAGGAAAGGCCCACATGGGTAAGATCGAGCAGCGGGTCCATAACGGCCAATGCCTGTAGTTGCGCATAATTCACCTGCAAAGCTTCCATGGCTGCATGTGCCTGTGCGGCATAATCGTTTAATGCACTGTGGTATCGGCTGCTATCTCCCCGGTACAGGCTTACCACCGCCTGTATGTTGCGCAGTTGCTCGGGGGTAAAATCGTGCAGGTTGCTGCTTACCTTTCGATACACATCGCGCAGGTCGAGCATCAGTACGGTTTCCTTGCTACGTTGTAATCTAACTCCCCCTCCTGCGGAGGGGGCTGGGGGGAGGCCCTCCTTTGCCCTATCGTAAAACCACAGCGTACAGGGCAGCGAGCGGGTGTAAAAAAACTTGGTACCAATGCTTACCATTACATCTACCGCACCGGTTTTTACCAACTGTTCGCGGATGGCTTTTTCCGTATGGCCGGCATCGCTTGCACTGCTAGCCATTACAAACCCCGCACGGCCCGTGGGGTTGAGGTAGGCATAAAAATATTGTATCCACAGGTAGTTGGCGTTATCGTTTTTGGGGAGACCAAAAGGCAGCCGCGCGTCATTTTTTACGCTGTCGCGGCTTTTATCCACCCCATCCACGTTAAAAGGCGGATTGGCCATAACATAATCGCATTTGCCGGTAAGGTTGTGGTGGTCGTCGTAAAAGCTGTTTCCCTGCAAAATGGAACAATCAAGCCCGTGCACGGTCATGTTCATTTTGGCAAGCTTGGTATTGGTATCGGTTTTTTCCTGCCCGTAAAAAGTTACTTTTTCGGATGGGTTCAATCCCATTTCTTCCAAAAAATGCCCGGTTTGCACGGCCATGCCAAAGCTGCCGCATGCGGGATCGAACACGGTGCCGTGGGTAGGTTCAATAATATTTACAATACAGTTCACAAGCGATGGCGGGGTGAAAAATTCGCCGCCTTCCTGCGCACCGCTCATGGCAAACTTGTTGAGAAAGTATTCGTAAATGCGGCCAAATACATCCCCCGAAACATTGTTGAGTTCTTCGGTATTAAAAATGCGGATCAGGCGTTGCAGCAGGGCTTTTTCAAACATACTGTAGCTTTTGGGCAGTACGCCGCTCAGTACTTCATATTCCTGCTCAATGGCGCGCATGGCTTCATCGAGTTTTTCACCAATATCCTCGGATTCGGGCAGGGTGGCTATGTAGTTCCAGCGCGAAATAGCAGGCAGAAAAATGGCTTTTGCTTCCTGGAAATCGTCTTTGTTTACTGGCCGCCTGCCCCGCTGCGGGTGAACGGTAAGGTTGGCCTCTATTTTGGCGCTTGCTTCGCCAAAGCGGTTCCATGCATGGCGCAAAAATATAAGCCCAAGTACGGGAAAGCTGTATTCGGTAGCGGTAAGTTTGGAGTTTGCCCTTAATTGGTCGGCGGCTTCCCACAGTTTGTCTTCTAATTTTTTAAGGTCTTGTCCGGTCATGCGATTATGGTAACAATTTATTGGTTAAAACCCGGGTGCGTGGGGACACGCACCCGGGCGGTGGCAATACTTGTTGCGTGAAGGCACGCACCAAGGCGATGCCAAATGTAAGGTAATCAAGGTATTATAACCTCCACCGGATCCTTATACCTTTCCTTTTCTTCCTTCAGCTTTTCCTTCATCATAGCCTGCACTTTGGCATAAGCCGAATTCCCGTACAGGTTATTCATTTCACTTTTATCCTTTTCCAGGTCATACAGTTCCCACTCCTTGTTTTCATAAAAATAAATGAGTTTATACCGGTCGGTTCTTACACCTATATGTTTGGCCACTTTATGCTCCTGGTTTTCGTAGAAATGGTAATACAGGGCATCGTGCAGATTTCCTTTTTGCTTTCCTTTTAACAAGGGTACAAAGCTTTTGCCCTGCATATCGGCAGGAATGGGTAAACCGGCCATATCGAGGATGGTTTCTGCATAATCGAGGTTTTGCACCATCATGTTGGTTTGAGCTTTCCTTTTGATAACACCCGGCCATTTTACAATCAATGGTGTGCGGAACGATTCCTCATACATCCACCTTTTATCAAACCATCCATGTTCGCCCAAAAAAAAGCCCTGATCGGAGGTATAGATGATGATGGTATTTTTATCAAGCCCCTTCTCTTTCAGGTAGTCCATCAGACGCCCCACATTATCATCCACGCTTTGCACACAGCGCAGGTATTCCTTCATGTAACGCTGATATTTCCAGATGGCAAGATCGCGGCCAGAAAGTTTGGCCTTGTTGAATGCTTCAATGAATGGACCATAAGCGGCATCGTACTTCTGCCTTTGTTCAGGCGTCATCCGGTTATATACGCCAGCCCAGCTTGCCGCCAATCCTTTTTTTTGTTCTTCAGGAAGTGCCAAAGCCAGTTTCAGGTCAAATGCATCATTCATATCCTCAGCAATTTCCATTTCCTGCTCCTTTGCCGCCCTTGTGCGGGTGCTGTAATCATCAAAATAATTGGCCGGAACCGGAAAGTTTGTACTGTCGAACAGGTGATAATATTTTTCCTCGGGCATCCAGTTGCGGTGGGGCGCCTTTTGCTGGTACATCAAAAAGAAAGGTTTGGTGGTATCCCTTTTGTCGAGCCAGTTGATGGCAAAATCAGTCGTGAGGTTGGTTACATAACCCGGCACTCTTCTCCTTACACCGTTTTCTATAAAATCGGGGTTGTAATATTGCCCCTGTCCAGGTACAATATTCCAGTAATCAAAACCCTGCGGATCGGAAACAAGGTGCCATTTGCCAATTACCGCAGTTTGGTAACCGGCATGATGCAGCAATTTGGCTATGGTTTGCTGACTGCTGTCGAACCTGCTGTGGTTATCCTTAAAGCCGTTGATATGGCTGTGCTTGCCGGTAAGCATTACCGCCCGGCTTGGCCCGCAAATGGAGTTGGTTACATAGGCCCGCTGAAACAGCATGCCTTCACTGGCAAGTTTGTCAATGTTTGGTGTATTGTTCAATCCATAGCCGTAAGCACTGATGGCCTGATAGGCATGGTCGTCGCTCATCATGTAGATAATGTTGGGTCGGCTACCCACTTGCTGTGCAACACCCGGAATAGAAAACAGCGTGCATGCCATTACTATTACCACCGGTAAAAAATTATTCCTGATCATGGGACTAATTTACTTTAATCCTTCAAAATACTTTCCATTGCAATGGTAACTATTTAAATGCATTAAGTAAACTCTTTACCCAACAAGGTAACTTAAGCCGGTATTAACCGTTTCGCACAGATCACCCACACTTTTTAGTTCGCACATGCTTTTGAGCCGGTCGCGTATCTCCTTGTAATCATTGTGCATAGGGCAGGGATGCGTTGCAGAACATTTACTTAACCCAAGCCCACATTCATCAAATACTTCAATACCATCAATGGCCATAATCACTTTAACTATCGGCTGATCTTTTTGATCTGATGTAATGTAAAAACCGCCTGTAGGGCCCTTGGCACTGTTTATTACCTTTTCCTTCACCAGGGTTTGCAGCATTTTTCCTACAGTGTGTTCACTTGCATCAATAAAGGCTGCAATCTCTTTAATGCCAGCCTTGTCACCCGATTCAAATTTTGATGCAAGATAAATAACGGCTTTAATGGCTGTTTTACAGGTAAGACTTAGCATTTATTCAGGTAATGATAAAGAAAAATAAAGGTAAAGTGAAAAACGGCGGGTTGATCATCCAATACAGCATTTTTTCACAGCTTTTCTGCCAGGCCTTCTTATTCAACCTATTTTATTATCCAAAAATGATCCTCCCATTTTGCGTCAATATCTGCATGACTGCCGGGAAAACGAAGGGCAATTTCTTCAAGGTCCTCTCCGGAAATATTTTCCTGTAAATGATTAAAAAGTTCACGCTCTTCAAACCGGATATGTTTTTCCAACAGAACGGCAAAGTTTTTTAGCAAATCCAAATTGGCTTTATCTTTTCCGATAGAAGCAACCAGGTCATTGATTGCCAGGTGATCAGCCTCGGCCTGTTTTCTTAAAACATCATCCACAGGCAGGCGGCAAAACAACAACGCTTCCTCGTCCTTAAAATGTTGTTCAAGGTCTTCTTTAAAAAAGTACCCTGTATAGTTGCTGATCCGCTCCGGATCAAACTGCCTGCTGAGCCCCTGCCTTATTTTCCATACTAGTAACAAACCAAAATGATGGTCTTTCGAAAAAGAAACGATGGCCGGGTGGCGTTTGATTGGTGTGGTATTTTCCATTAGTTAAGTTGTTTTTCAAGGTCAATCGCTTTCGGAAAAAGGATGTTGTTTTCAAGATGAATATGCAAATGGATGTCTTCCTCAAATTCCTGAAGCAGACGGTACAATAAACGATAGGTTGTACAGGCATCATCGGGCAGCAGATAATTTTGTGAAAGCTCCCTTATTTCAGCAAGACTTTCACCCACCACTTCATGTTCCATTTCCATCATGTTAATGGGGTTATTAACCGTGCCAAAATAGGCTGCATGCAAGGGTTGCGTATTATTTTGTGCAGCTATCAATTCTTTAATATAGGGAAACAAAACCCGCTCCTCCTTAACCATATGGGCCAATAGTTCTGCGTTGATTTCTTCCACCAATTGATGAATACGGTTTAATTCGGGATGCCCGCTGCCATGTACTTCCTTCACTTTTGAAGCGTAGGTCCTTAAATCGGGCAGGCTTTTCAGCACATAGCTGTGGTGGGTGTTTACGATATAATCAGCCAGAAAATCAAGGCTCCAGTCACCATAAGGAATAGGGCGCGTTGAAGGCATTTTATCGGCCTGTTGTAATTCCTGTTCTACTTTGGTAACCTCCAGGCCTTTTTCGGCACAGGCCTGTTTCAGTGTCTTTTTGCCGCCGCAGCAAAAGTCAATGCCATATTTTTTAAATACCTCTGCCTTGCGCAGGTCTTTAGCAGCAAGTTGCCCAAGCGTTTCTTCATTTTCACCGCTAATCTTTTTGGTAATACGCACTTTCCACCATACCGGCCCTTCTTCTTCGTATTCCCAGTTAAACACATTACCCCTTTCACTGAGCATTTGGTAATAAAGTGGTTTAGGGTCATGATCATTCAAAACAACCAGGGTCTCCCCTTCTTCCAGTTCATCGAAACGAACAAAAATAGTCGGGTGTTTTTGTCGTGGATCCAAAATAGTTACATCGAGGATATTTTCGGTAATTACAGCAGGCATATAATACTTGTTTGAGTTTGATTGAAAAACCAAAGGTAAGTACTTTTCTAAAATAAAAGTAATTAAATACTTTTATTTAACTTTTGCATCACCTTGATTCAACAGTTAACTCAGCCCCTTGCAACCCGGCAGAAGTAGCCTTTAACTGAATAGTCCCCACTTTGCCCTTCGATTGCAAAATGGCCAAACAAAGCCCGTTAAAAGCCCTTTTTTCATTTCCCTTCAAGGAAGTAAGGTCTGTTTGCCAGCCATTATCCACCCCGGCAAGGCTGCCCGCTCCGGTTACTTCGAACTTAACATTGTTGGCAGCATCAGGAACCACAATGCCATCCTTATCTACCACGGTAATGGTTACAAAGGATAAATCCCTTCCATCAGGGGTTATTGTGCTTCTGTCGGCCTTTAAAACAAGCCTGGCAGGCGCACCTGCCGTCTTTCTCTCCTGTGTGAGTATTACCTTGCCATCTTTCCGGGAAACGGCTTTTATTACACCGGGTTCAAAGGTTGTTCGCCACATTACATGCAGTTCATCACCGGTTTTTCTTTTTACCCCCTGCGATTTTCCGTTAACAAACAATTCCACTTCATCAGCCCCGCTGTAATAAGCCCAGATATCAATGCTTTGATCCTTCGACCAGTTCCAATGCGGAAACAGGTGCAGCATAGGTTTACCGGTCCAAACACTTTGGTACAGGTAGTATGCATCCTTTGGAAATCCGGCCATATCCACAATGCCAAAGTACGAGCTACGGGCCGGCCAGCCATAAGGCGTAGGTTCACCCATGTAATCAAAACCGGTCCAGATAAACATGCCGGCGTTATGTTTTTGCTTCTCAATAATTTTCAAGGTTTCTTCATGGGTAGTGCCCCAGGGTGTGCTGCAGTTTTCGTAGGCCGAACAGGTGGTATCTGAGTTTCCGGAGGTAAATGCACTATCCCAGCGGATGGGCCACCTGCGAATGCTGTCAGACGGCATATCGTAATGGCCACGGGTTTGCAGGGCCGAAACAGATTCGGTAACGATGAAAGGCATTTCGCCCCAGTTTTTCTGCACACTATCCTTATCCCAATCGGCATGGTGATAGTTGTATCCAATTACATCATTTGCGCCCGAAAGCAGGAGGTTATTAAAAATCCGCGGTTCGTTGTTGCCGGTTACAGCAGGCCTTGTGGTATCAAGTTTTTTTAAGATCGAATACAGGTTTCTTAAAATGCTCCTGCCGGTGGTATCTGTGGCCTCATAATCGCCGTATTTGTCCCATTGCTCGGGTATTTCGTTGCCAAGGCTCCACATAAAGACCGAAGGATGGTTACGGTCGCGCAGTACCATATCCGTTAAATCCTTCACATGCCACTCATCCCAGTAATTGGAATAATCGTATTTCGATTTGGGGCGTTTCCACATATCGAATGCCTCATCCATTACCAGGAAACCCATTTTATCGCACAAATCAAGCAGTTCAGGTGAAGGCGGGTTATGCGAGGTGCGGATGGCATTTACCCCCATGCCCTTTAGTATTTCAAGCTGACGTTCAATCGCGCGGGTATTAACCGCTGTACCCAACGCACCAAGATCGTGGTGCATACACACACCGCGAATTTTCAGGTGTTTTCCATTCAAATAAAAGCCATTATCCACTTCAAACCGGAAGGTTCTGAAGCCAACAGGTGTACTATATTCATCAACCGTTTTATTATTTACCTGCACCTGCGATAACAGGCTGTACAGGTTTGGATTCTCCACTGACCAAAGGGCAGGCTTACGAATCATCATGCTTGTTTCAATGTCCACTTTCGTTGAAGCTGCAACGACAACGGATGCGTTCGAGCGGGATATTTCTTTACCAACCTTATCCCTTAATATATTGATAACGGATATGGTTTGTGGGGCAGGCTTATCAATTTCTACGGACACTTTTGCAATCAATTCGGCCGAGGATTCGCTTACCTTTCGCGTTGTAATTTGGGTGCCCCATTGTTTTATATGCACGGGGCTGTTTACAGTTAGCCAAACGTTGCGGTAAATGCCAGAGCCGCTATACCATCGGGAGTTTGGCTGCCGGCTATTATCCACTTTTACAGCAATTACATTTTTCTCCCCAACCGGTTTCAAAAATGAAGTAAGGTCGTATCGAAACGAAATATACCCATTAGGCCGAACCCCAAGTGATTTACCATTGATGAATACCTCACTGTTCATATACACCCCGTCAAAATCAATGAACACTTTTTTGCCAACTGAATTTGCCGGTGTGGTAAAGGTTTTACGATACCAGCCAAGTCCTCCTCTTAGCGCTCCCCCACCCGTTCCGGTTGGACTGTGTTCCTCAAAAGGCAGTTCAATACTCCAGTCATGAGGCAGGTTCAATACCCTCCAATGCTTATCATCAAATCCTTCTGAAGATGCATCCTTTTCTTCACCCAAAATAAATTTCCAATCCTTGTTAAAATCCATCCTGTGCAAAGCATGCTGTGCATTCAGGCAAAAACTTAGCATAAAAATGGTAAGAATCAAGGCAATAAGTTTCATCAGGTAGATTTAAAATTTATAATTGAGCGCTATTAAAACTTCACCGTTATTTCTTTACCCGAATACCTGACAGTTTTTGCCGGCTTTGCATTAAAATCCATACCGGCAGGTTTATCCTTGCTTATTACAACAATATTAAACGTTCTTTTTGAAAGCATGCCCGGAAAAAAACCCAATCGCTCACCAATTTTCAATGTTTTGGCTGACTCATTCCAAGAAAAAATAATTTCAGCAAAAATGGCCTTTTCGTAATTATTATTCAGTTCCTCATCTTCATACAAACTGAAAACCGCATCCTTGCCTGTATACACAAACAGGGTAACTACATCAGCAGGTTTT
>Ga0116158_10000861_pt1 | contig 28383 bp, 21 predicted proteins | sample AD_UKC052_MetaG_FD_89883 | JGI IMG/M metagenome (GOLD analysis project Ga0116158, IMG submission 89883) | Active sludge microbial communities of municipal wastewater-treating anaerobic digesters from USA - AD_UKC052_MetaG | ecosystem: Engineered > Bioreactor > Anaerobic > Digestate | place: USA... | reverse complement strand
GCCAGAAGCAGGTAACGGCGTCCGCGGCCTTCGCGAAGTCCATCTCGACGCATCGAAAGCAGGCTATGGCCCAGACGTCACTCTAGCGGGAGTGACCTGGCGGTGCTGTCAGACCTACGCTACTTAGTCTCTCGAACGGCTGAGGTTCTCGGCCATTCGGGAGACCCCAATGGCGCGAATTTCGTACAAACGGCACCGCTTCCCGCCAGCCGTCATTCAGCACGCAGTCTGGCTGTATTTCCGCTTCACACTCAGTCTGCGCGATGTTGAGGAGATGATGGCGCATCGCGGCGTCGATGTGAGCTATGAAACGATCCGCGCATGGACGGTGAAGTTCGGTCGGAAGATCGCAGCGAATCTTCGTCGTCGCAAACGACCTCCCTCACCACGCTGGCATCTTGATGAGATGGTCTCGACGATTGCTGGCGAGCGTGTCTGGATCTGGCGCGCGGTCGATGATGAAGGCGAGGTGATGGACATGATCGTGCAGAAGCGGCGTGATGCCGGAGCAGCGCTTCGATTCCTGCGACGGCTATTGAACAATCAGCACGTCGAGCCAGAGGTCATCGTCACGGATGGATTGCGGTCTTATAGTGCAGCGCTCGCCCGACTTGGCCTCAGCGATCGACATCGACCTGGCCGATTGCGCGACAACAACCGCGCTGAGAATTCGCATCTCATCATTCGAAGGCGCGAGCGGAAGATGCAGGGATTCAAGAGTCGATCATCTGCGCAATGCTTTCTCGAGACGCATGCGGCGATCTACAACACCTTCAACATCCAGCGCCATTTGTTGAGCCGCGGAGCGTTGCGTGTCCTGCGCGCCCGATCGGAATCTGTCTGGAGCAGGACGGTGGCCTGATTGCGGTGGGCTTGTCAAAAGCCCAGCAAAGCCGTGATCAGTTTATTTGACAGTCCTAATCTGACAGCTCTCTGGCTGGATATGGAGGCCTCACTCGACTAGTCTATGCTTGGCCGCTTCAGCTCAGCGACCTGCAATCGACGTTTGGCTTTTCTGGCTTGCGATCAACGGGGATGATCGATGACTTCATACAGACCGATGGCGCGGCGCAAGTTTGGCAAGCGCTTTGTCGGCTTTGCGTGGATCCTCGGCGCTTGGGCGATTGTGGGTCTGGCGACGGCTCAGCCGGCTAGTGACCCAACCGCCGCCGCGTTTCGCCTCGCGCAGCATCAGGTCAATGCGGCGGTGGTTGACCAGATCAGTCTGGCCACGCTCCGCGATCGCCTAGGTGGTCAGGCGAGCGGGCAGCTGATCGATCAGCATCTGAGCTTGACCGAGGAAATTGAAGCGCTGCGTAAGGAGCGTTTGAGCGACACCGAAGCGCCTGCATCGGCTGATGCCGCAAAGCGGCGAGCTAATCTCTTTGATCGCGAAAGCCGGTTGCGGGCAGAACTCGATTTGCTGAGCGACAAGCTGTCTGCCACCGTGCCGGAATTTGCTCAGCTCTATCGTCCGCAGACCCTCACGATCGCGGATACGCAAGCCCTGCTGAGGCCGGCAGAAGCGCTCGTTTTGATCGCAGTCGGGGAGAAGGGCGTTCACCTCTTTGCTGTCACGCGCGAGGCTTTTGTCTGGAACCGAAGCGAAAGCAATGCGGCTGCTATCCTGCGTAAAGTGCAAACGCTACGCGTAAGTCTGGGTGCGGATCGCGATGTTCGTGGCCGCAGCTTGCCAGTATCGGGATCTAGCGCTGGCGCAGGAGGCTTCGATCGGTCAACAGCCTTTGCTCTCTATCAGGATGTCTTTGCGCCAATCGCTGAGGCCGTTGCGGGCAAGGAGATTGTCTACATTGCACGCTCCGGCGCATTGCGTCAGCTTCCTATGTCGTTGCTGGTCACGAAGTCGCCTCATGGAGCTGATGCTGACCCCGTCGCCGTAAGAGACACGACTTATTTAATCGACCAATACGCAATCGCAGAGCTACCGAGCGTTACTAGTCTGAACTTGCTAAGGCAGCGCGCGGCCAGTCGTCCTGTTTGGAAGTTTGACTTTGTTGGCGTCGGCGCACCCAGGTTGCAGCCAAACCTTTCGCCCAGCTCGGTACGCGGACTTGCGGACGTGTCTGCGCTTGCACGGCTGCCCGAGCTTAGCGGAGCGGCGCAGGAGCTCACCGAGGCGGCGGCAAGAAACCCAGGGCGCGCGACAATGCTATTGATGGGCGCTGATGCGACCGAGACGAACGTGCGTGGCGCCAGAAAGGCTGACATCGAACAGGCGCGAATTATAGCGTTCTCGACCCACGCTCTTCAAGCAAACGAACCGGGTGCAAGATCGAGCGGCGAGCCGGGGCTGGTGTTGGCCACACCGCGTGGCGCAGTCACCGTCGGCGACGATGGCTTCCTGTCAGCTTCCGAAATCGCATCTTTGAGGTTGAATGCCGAACTTGTCGTCCTGTCGGCATGCAATACCGCCGGATCGTTGCAGGAGACGGAGAGTGATGGTCCAGGCGCGCTTGCGCAGGCATTCTTCGCGGCTGGCGCGCGCGGAGCCATGATTTCTCATTGGCCTGTCGATGACGCTGCAACGTCCCTGCTGATGCAGGAGGTTCTCGCGGGTGGGAATGCTGCAACGGTGAGAGGGTTCAAGAATGCCATCGCGAGCGTTCGAAGGCGTCCAAACACAATAAATCCAAGGCTCTGGGGCGCCTTCACCTTTGTCGGCGTCGACAGATAGCAGGGTGCTGCGCCCCTTCGCTCGCGGAGATGCTTTGAGAGCGAATTCAAACTGAGACACGACCAAATTGTCAGCTATCGTCAGTTTTGTTCGGTCGTCAGGTGCGCGATGTTTCTCGCGGCTCTGGGTTGGGCGGGCTAGGGTTATCTCAGTTGGGTCATTGAAGGTGGGGTTGGGGATGTGGGGACGGATCGGGCGTTGGCTGCTCGTGCTGGGCTTGTTTGCGCAACCGTGCGCACCAGCGGGCTTAGCGCAGCAGCCACACGCTACGGCGGAAACAGGACTTTCGGTAATTGACCGGCTTCTTCTTGCTGAGCGTGTCTCGCACTATGCGCGCGCGGTGCAGGATCCTTCCGCCATGCTCCTCGCTGCGCGCATACTCAACGGTATCGAGGTGCGCAAAACAGATTTTGGCGGCGTCGTAACAGGCGGCGAGCCTACAAATCCGGCGAGTTTGGGACCAGACCCGCTGCCCTCGATCGATGTTTATCTTTCAGAGGCCAAGCGCATGGCTGGCGGCAACGCGGCATTGCGTGCTGAGATCGCAGCGTTCGAAGCCGGTCGCAAGAAGGGTGTTCTTGAATCAGATCTCGCTAAGGGGCCGCTCAGCCACGCGCGGCTTTTGGGTGCGGACCAGTCATGGGCGATTGATGTTGTCGTCGAAGGCGGAAAGTCAGCAATCATAGCGGCAATTGGAGACGGAGATGCCGACGTGAACATTGTCGTCTTTGACACAAGCCGTCGCCTAATCGCTCAGGACAGCGCGCCGGATTATCAAGCCGTCGTCCGCTGGACGCCAGCAGTCTCAGGTCGTTATCGTGTCGAGATCCGCAATGCCGGTCTGGTCGGCACATATCTCGTTGTCTTGTCGAGTTAGGCATGACCTGGCGCGCAGTCATCCTTGTGAGTGTGCTCCTTGCAGCTCCTGCAAGCGCGCAGCGGGCCGATCCCGCGCTCGACGCGATGATGCGCGGTCGTCAAGCCCTGGCCGCCGGTCAAGCTGCCTCAGCAGAACGCTATTTCGCCGAAGCGGTCCGCCTCCTCTCGGCGGGGCCGCCTGCGCAGCAAGGCCTACTCGTCTATCCGCTTGTCGGCATGGCTTCGATTGATTTGGATGCAGGTCGATATGAAGAGGCAAGGCGCACGTCTGAGGAGGCCCTAAGAAGGGGCGCTTCGATGTTTGGCAATCGCTCTGAGCCTGCTCTCATGGCCCTTAACACGCTAGGGGTCGCTCTCGATGGACTTGCCGATCCGAGGGCCGTTGAGGTCTGGGAAGAAGCGGTCAACGTCGCCTCAAGCCTTGCTGCGCCAGACGATCCCGAAGCAAAGCTCTCCCCGCTCAGCAATTATGCAGCTTCGCTCCTCGAAGCGGGAGATCCAAAAAAGTCCGAGGACATCAATCGCGAAGTCCTGGCGCGTCGCAGCGCGATCTATGGTGATCGCGCCGAAGGCCGGTTCGTAATTGCGGTCAGTCGTCTTGGACTGGCGTCAGCGCTCGGCAGACAAGGAAAGATCGAGGAAGCCGAGCGGCATGTGCGTGCGGCGTTGGCTGATGTAAGGCTTGCGGCAGAGCGTGGTGAGGAGCTTCGCGCCGGCGATCTCACACTTGCCTCACTTGTGTCGCTGTCAGACTTGCTGGCTCGCCTTGGCAGACTGGACGATGCAGAGGCCCTTCTCGAAGAAGCATTGTCTCAGCTTCCTGTCGGTTATCCGCTACCCGTGTCAGCCGCTAGGAACTTGGCCGCGCTCAGGCTTTTGGGAGGCGACGCCGACGGCGCACTGAGCCTTGTTAGGCTCGCCTATCGTCAGCGTCTCGAAAGCGCTTGGGCGAATGCGCCCGGTGAACCGCGGATCGGGGTCGACGCTCCAGGCTTTCCTGCTGCGGCTCTGAAGAATGCAGACCTGCTCGCGTCTGCAGCGAACTTAGCCAGCCTACTTTTCAAGATGGGCAAGCGCGAGGAAGCAATAGCGTTGCAACGGGGCCTGGTCGCGACGCACGCGGCAGCGGGATCAGCCACAGGTCTTACTGCTCTTGAGGCGCGCGGCGATTTAGGCGCCATGCTCGTTCAAAGTGGAGACGGTCGCGGCGGGGTAATTCTTGAGGAATCCTACCGAGCGCTCGCGGCAAGTCCCGACCATGTCTCGGTGCGACTGCGGATCGGCTATGAGCTGGGCCGGTTTTGGGTCTCGCAGGGCCGAGGTAAGGAGGCGGCGCCCTTGCTGAGCGCCTATGCAGATTCTCTTGCAGGGCAGTCTCGTGGCCGGCAACTCGCCTGGCAGGACACGCGACAGTTCATGGCCTCGCACAGCTCGGTATTTGAGGATGCGCTTGACGCGGCCTGGAGCGCGCGGGATCGATGAATTCGGCAGTCTGGGTGGGGCGCGCACGCCGCCATGTCAGACAATGTCAGGCGGTGATTGGGGCGGCCTGTGGCATCAGTCTCACGTGTTTCAGCGAATGCCGCCAGCGGAGGCGGCGACACCAGCGGTCACTCTCGCCGTAAGTGGCTTTGGACTAGTCGTAGGATGACAGCGTGATGGCCGACGGGCAGCCCAAAGACGATCCATACGCCATCTGGTACGCCAATTTCCGTTCGGTATCTGTCCTGATTGCCGAAGACACGGCGATTCATGCTGATCGCGCCCGCTCGATCCTCGAGCGCGCGGGCTGCACGCGCGTCGACGTCGCCAGCGACGGCGTAACCGCGCTTCTGATGGCGTCGAAAGCGGCCTATGATGTTATCGTGCTTGATCGGGAGATGCCTGGTCTGGAGGGTGTCGATCTTCTGAGGCGCATCCGTACGGGCGGCGGGCCTTGCGCCAATGCGATCGCTATCTTTCTAACCGGTCATGGCAAGCCGATTCAGCGTCGCGAAGGCGTGGCGGCGGACGTGCGAGCGGACGCCTACATTGTGAAGCCTGTCGAGGACGACGAGCTGATCGCCAGAATTGGATCTGAGATCGAGAAGCGTGGTTGGACCCGCAAGCCGGAAGTGTATGTCAACGGCCCGCTGATGATCGATGCGCGCGCGCCCAATGTCAGGATCGCCGACCGAGATATTGAGGTGCCTTCTCGTCACTACGACATTTTGCTCATGCTGATTGAGCATGTTGGCAAGCCGGTCACCCGAACAATGCTGGCGCGAGCGGGCTGGCGCGAGTCGTGGGCCGCCAACAACTACTTCCTCGATTCGTTTCGTGAGAACTGCATTTCTCAAACACTCTCGCGCATTCGTTCCGAGTTGAAGAGCCAGGCGCCGCCCGAGCTGACGAAGGTCTTTGCCGATCTCATCGTCAGCGTACGCAATGAGGGCGTGAGAATGGTCGACCTGTCGCAAGCCAAATGAAAACCGGGCAGGGGAACAAGCTTCATCTCGCGGGGTTGTTTGCAACCCTCCTTGCGCTCCTGGTCGCAACGGCCGTGCTCATCGGTCTTGGCGCCTATTGGCTGATCCGGGAGGACGCCCGCACGTTTGCAAGCCAGCAGGCCGAAACGCGCGTTGCGCGCGTGTTTGACAAGATGAATGCGGTTCTCGCTCCAGAAGCTTCCGCTGCGCACATCTACTTTGCGCTGCTCGATGGTCGCACGGCGGCGCCAGCAAATGGCACGGGAGAAATCGTACCCTATAAGCCTGCGCTCGATCTCGATCCGGAACGTATCTACGTCCTTTACCCTGAGGACGGATCTGCGCCGATCTGGTGGCCATTCGAGCCGTCGAGCAAGATCGAGACGCTGGGTGAGGGACTGTTTGCGCTGAACAGCGTGTCGGTGCGCATTGGCGAGGCTGATGCGTCTCGCAGCGCCAGCTCGGACTATCTCGGCAGGCAACGGGTATGGCCTGGCGGGAAGGCGCGGCTTTTGGTGTTCGAGAAAGTCGACGCGATCGGGCCGCTGCATCAACGTGTCGCCTGGCTGACCGGCGCCACGTTGCTCGCCCTAATTCTGGCGTCGAGCATCGCGGTAGCTGTCGCCCAAAGGCGTTTTTGGACGCGTGTGAATGAGATCAACGAGGGCTGCGAGATGATCGCGGAAGGTGGCCAACTTGGATTGCGGGTTCCCGAAAAGGCAGACGATGCGCTGGGCCTGATCGGTCAGAACATCAACCGCATGCTGGCGGAGATAGAAGAGCGGGGTCGTCTAATCGCCATGCAGGAGCGGTTCTTGGACCATGATTATCGCGTGCCCATCACCGAGATTGTAAGTTCTTGCAACATGCTGCTGGGAGGCACCGCATCGAGCGATGAGGAACTCAATCAAGGACTGCGACGCGTGCTGGAACTTGCCAAGCGCATGGATGCTGGCCTTGCCGAGCGGCTCGAACTCTACAGATTTGATCGCGATGTGCACCAGGGCGATTATTCGGGGATGGAGCAGCTTAGCCTGCGCGAGATCGTCGATGAGGCGGTCGACGGAAATCTAGCGGATGCCGAAGCACGCAATGTTTCGGTCATCGTCAATGGAGAACGGGATCTTGCGATCAATGGCTCACGGTCGCTCGTCGTGCGCGCCCTCGGCAATCTCATTCGCAACGCTATTCAGCATTCCGAAGTCGGCGGTCGGGTCGAAGTAACAATCAATTCGGCTGATGGGCCTGGTGTTGACGTGCGAGACTTTGGCAAGGGCATGCCGCCAGAGCGAATTGCTGAGGCGACGGGGTCAAGCCTGCGTTTGCGTTCGACCACGAATGGCACCGGCCTGGGGCTCGCACTTGTGCGGGGCGTCATGAAAGCTCACGATGGATCATTTACCATAACGAATGGATCGCGGGGCCTCACGGCTCGGGTGAATTTCGTTTCCGTTCCGTCAAGGGCAGACTAGGCTTACGGCCGAGACTGAGGCTGGGGGATGCGATGCTTGGGTTGGATTCGGGTGAGGATCTCATTCGCTAGGATCTGCGGCGCGTTGGCGCTGGCATTCGCCATGGCGGCGCCGGCCGGCGCGCAGGGCCGTGTCTTTGGCGTGCTTGCTGCGGCGTCAAAAGCCGAAGATAGATCGCTCCCCACGCTGGAGGGCGTAGCCAACGACATCGTCGCGATGAACCAGGCTGTTCTCCAGCGAGGCGCTCGCGAGGGAGATGTTATTCGACTGCTCGATGACGGCCAGACCCCGGGATATGGGGCGGCGACGCGCGCCGCGATCCTGGCGGCGATCGATGTTGCGATGCGCAGGGCGGGGCCAGGCGACCAGCTAGTCGTCTATCTCACGGGACATGGCGGTCAGGTCGTAGATCACAGCGAGCCGCCCGAAGCTGATGGCCTGGACGAGGTGTTTCTCCCGGCTTCGGGCGAGGCTCTCAATGACGATGACATCGGGGCGGCCCTCGATGCGGTCAGGGCGCGTGGCGTCGACGTTCTGTTCGTTGCAGATTTCTGCAATGCCGGCGATGCGGTTCGCGGTGGAACCATCTCCCGAGGCCCGAGCGTCACATACTCGTCAGATCCGCCCTATGATGCCGGCCACATTACGCGTGGCCGTTTGGTGGCCATCTATTCGGGCCCTGCTAACCGCGCCTCGCTTCAGTCGTTCGGGCCAGTTGGAGCGCCGGAGGAAAGCCAGCGCGTACAATCCATCCTCACCATGTATACGGCCTCGGCTTTGATGGATCGAGAAGTCACGACGTATCGCGAACTCAAGAATGCAATCGTTGCTGGGATTGAAGCCCACGGTCGCGCCTATGCATGGCTCAAACCTGAAATTCCAAATCCACAATTCGAAGGTAGCCTCGACAGACTGATCTTGACCACGGGGCGTGAAACTGGTCTTGCCGGTCCATTCGCGTTTCGCAAGCCATTCGTTGGAGTGTCGGCTGCTGCGATGGTCCTGCCCTTCGGTGCGCTGAACGGGCTCGCAGACGGCGAGTTGTTGTCATTTTCTCAGGCCGGGTCACAAGACGGTGCACCGCGCAAGCTCTTCTTTGGTCGGGTCGTCTCCACAGGTCCCGCCCATGCGCTGATTGCACCTGTATTGGAGACAGGAGCTCCGCTTTCCTCCTGGACAGGCCTCACCGATCGTTTTGGGGCTCCTTTTGACTACACGGACATTCTGCTTGCCCGTCGGGAACGCATAGACCGCGCAAGCTTTGACGTGGGCGACACGCTCCAGCGGCTCCACGCGCGTGCCCAGGACGCGGCATCAGCGCGCCTTGGCGAGGCGTTGAAGGTCGAATTTTCCGTTCTTCACCAGACAGGCTCGCGGGCAAGCGGTACGTGCGCACCCGTTGAGCCCATCGCGGCGGATGGGACACTGCCGCCGGGTGCATCTGGCTGGAGCAAAGACGCCGGCAGTCTTACAATCGTGGGCTGTGACGTTGTTTTCGTGCGCGTCTCTAACAAGTCGGAAAGCGCAGTTGACCTGACGCTGCTTGTTCTTGAGCCCAACGGACAGATCGAACCGCTCTCAACAGCGCCAGCCGTGCTCGGCGCTCGGGCGCCCGCGGGCGCCAGTCTTGTCGGCGCGCATGCCTTCGATGCTGCTGAAAAAGTGCTCGAAGCGCGACTGGCCGTGATCGGGGCTGCGGTTACGGGTGAGAGCGATGAAATCGTCAGCTACAGTCATTTGTGTACGCCTGCCCCGGGTGCGACAACGTCCTGCGAGGGACTGCCAAGCGACACTTTGCGCGGCGAACCTGCAGGCAGGCCGGCCGAAGTCAGCGCATCGGTGGTTCTGCTCCGGAGTTTGCGCGTCGGCGCCGATGGGATAGACAGGGAATAGGGGGTACTCACGGTGAACACGGAATCTGAGCACGCTGACGGGCGAGCCAGTGAGCGCGCCTCGCCGCCGCGGGAGCGGGCTCTGGTTATCGGCGCCTGGTCGGCCTTTGCTCTTGGCGTCTTTCTCCTTGCCTTGCTGTCACTCAACGCGTGCAATCTATCGTTCCTGCGAGGCCTGTTCGGCGGCATCTGCGAGGTCGACACCACATTTGCGGCAGGGGCGCCGGCTTCACCGCTAATCGATGAGATACGTCTCCTTGAACGCCAGCTGGCTCAAGCGCCTGCCTGCGAGAGGCCTCAAGAGCAGGCTGAAGCTGCGCCCCCGCTGGCCTGTCCAGAGCCTCCTCCGGAGGAGGTGGTGCTCTCAATCGATCTGTCAGGAAGCATGGAATTCTGCACGGGCACGTCTGTCGCCAAGGAGCGGGAGCTTGAAGCGCTTGGGCGTGAAATGGGTCAGCCAATGTTCCCTTGGCAGTATGCTGTGCTCGAACGGCGCTACAATGCCCTGGCAAGTTCCCTCGAATGCGCGCCGCCCACGCGGCGTATCGACTTCGCAAAGCGCGCGCTCACGGATCTTGCGAGATCCTCGCGTTCCAGCACCGCCTTCGTCATGCAGTCGTTCAACGCCTGCAATACCTCGCCCGTTACGCACGGACGCTATGCCGGCAACGAGCGCGAACGCATGATCGGCCAGATTAGCGCCATGCAGACCGCGCCAAACACCAATCTTGCCGCTGCAATCAGGGCGGCCGCCGGGCAGCTGCGTGGCGGGCGCACAGCTGAAGAGCCCGCAAACATCGTCATCGTCTCGGATGGAAATGACAATTGCGGCGGCGATCCCTGCGAGGCTGCTCGAAGCGTCAAGGCAAACTACCCCTTCACCAAAATCCACGTCATCTCCGTTGGCGGAGATGTCGCCGTGGGCAAATGCATCGCGGCTGCCACCGGCGGGCAGGTCTTCGATGCGCGTGATGCTGCAAAGCTTGCCGATGCGATTGCCGCCGCCTCGGGTGAAAACCTGCCCGAAGCCTGCAGGAAGCCATAACCGATGCCCCGTTTGACAGGAAATTCCGGAGCTGCGCCATGAACACGACAGCAAACGAGAGCGGGGACCAATCCGCACCAAAGGTTCAAGGGGTAACTCATCAGGTTCACAGGCCCTGGCGCGGACCTGCGATTGCAAGCGCCATCGTGGCGGCGATCATCCTGCTGTTGTTGATACCCAGCGTCCTGATCTATCCGCAGCCAGGCGCGGTTCAGGCAGTGCCGCCTGGGTTGATCGACGGTTCGAACCAAGCGCTGGAGGAACGCGCGGACAAGCTGCGCAAACTTCTGAAATCGGGCGTGTGCGAAATAGACGGAAAGTATCGGATCCCGAGCCCGCAGCCGGGCGGCCCCTCGCAGCAGGATCTCGACAACGTCCTGCCGCCAGAGCTCAATCAAGATGCGCGCAATCAGCCAGCTGATCCTGCCGCCGATCCCGCCGCTGATCCTGCTGGACCGGCTGCAGCGCCAGCCAGTCAGTCTGCCTTTCTTGATGCCGTCGATAAGGGCGTCTCGCTGATCATGCTTCGCGAGGGCCGCGGCGTCGCCATGGGGACCGGCTTCTTCATTTCGTCTGACCTTGTGGTGACCAATGCGCATGTGGTCGATGCACCCGTGGGCACCCGTGCGCAGGTTTTCAACAAAGCGATCGGGAAGCCGGTAGACGCCATTATCGAGGCCACGTCCGGTCATGGCGAGTTCGGCGGCAGGGACTTCGCAGTGTTGCGTCTTCAGGGTGCGACGGCGCCCAAAGTTCTCGCGCTCGCCGCTAGCCCTGGCCGGACGCAAACCGTCGTCGCTGCCGGCTATCCCGGGATCATCATGGACACGGATCCTAACTTCCAGGCGCTGTTGCGCGGAGACTTTACGCATCTGCCGGACGCCTCGACGACAAGCGGCATGGTCACGCATGTGCAGAACCAAGCTGCGCAAGTCGTCGTCCACACCGCGCAGATCGCAAAAGGCAATAGTGGCGGTCCGCTCCTAGATCGTTGCGGTCGCGTCACTGGCGTCAATACTTACGTGACTTCCTTCAGCGACCAGAGCCGCCTCAATTATTCGATCGGCGGCAATTCGCTCAGCGAGTGGTTGAAGGAAAACAACATCAACGTGCCTGTCGACGCGGCGCCATGCCAGCCCGTTTCCGACGCACCTGACGCGCAGCAGTGACCGTCATGGAACGTTGGTTAGTCGCTAAGACGCAGTATGAAGGTTTGCGCCGACTGAGCGTGGCGGACATGCTCGCGCAGGATTCATGGCCGCAGATCGAGGCTTATCTGACATCGGTGAGGGGAGCGGGGGGCGCGGACCTTTTCGCTGAACCTGTCACAAGCACGGATGGTTCGATCGTCTGGTATGCCAGTGGTGAAGCAGCGCCGGTTCCTGCGGCGAGCTTGTCGCCCTCCGAACGCGACGATCTGCTCGCCCAACTGGAGCGTGAGCATGCGGCGATCAAGGAAATAGCAGACAAGCTATTAGAAGACACCAAGCCTGCGCGGCGCAGGCTGGGTGCGCTGATCGAAGCGGCTCTCTCGTTTGCAACGTCTTCAGACGGAGAAGATCCGCTCTATCGGATCGACGGCAGGCCGGTGCTGGTGAACTGGGGGACGCGCCTCGATGTACCGGAGCCTCCAACTGATCCGCTGCGCGATTACGTCGCCGGGTCGCGTCGGCGTACGCCGCCTGCGCCGGAGCCTGCCCCGGTTGTGACCCCGATTATCGAGCGGGTCGTCACGACAACGACAGTTCTGGTGGAGCGTCGAACAGATTGGCAAACGCTGCTTGCGTGGCTGCTGTTGGCTCTGCTGGTGGCGACATTGTTCTTCCTGCTGCTCGCCCCATGCGGGATCAGCGGGCTGACCGGCGCGCGCAACTGCCCGGGTTTTCTGCAACAAGCACAAAACCGCGCCAATGACCTGCAAGGTGAGATCGCCATACTTGAGGATCAGCTGGCAAAATCGCCCAAGTGTACGGACGAGTTTGCCCGCCGCCGCGAAGACGCTGGCGGCCAGACCGGCGCGGTGACGATTACGCTGATCTGGGAGAATGTGGCTGATCTGGACCTGTCCGTGATCTGCCCTGGCGGTGCTTCGATTATGTTTGAGAAGCGCGAACTCTGCGGCGGCGTGCTCGACGTGGACGCCAACAATAAGCAGCTGACCGCCACCAACTCGCCTGTTGAGAACATCTATTTTAGTCAGGCACCGTCAGGCGGCAAATTCCAAATTCAGGTGCATAAATTCGTCTCGCACCCGGGAGGGCGTTGGTATGCATCAGGACCAGTGCCTTTCAAGGTGCAGATCACGCGCGATGGTCAAACAGAGCTCATCGAAGATTCTGTGTCCGACAACGAGCGTGTCGTCGTTAAAGAGTTCTAGCGAACTGAGGATCGGGGAATGTTGAAAGAACTCGTCGCGCTTCGGGAAGTCGAGAAGCTCATTCCGAACACCAGCATTCAAATGCTGGATCTCGGTTTGAAGCTTAGCGTGCTCGAGCAAAAGAAAGTCCAGCGCGAATTCTGGGCCGAGATCGCGCCAGCAACGCAAGCTGATCCCGATCGCGAGGTCTTCACGCTGCATGTCGTCGACGATGTCGAGGACGCAAACGGCGCGTTCCGACGTACGACGCTCGTCGACGTCAATGAGACGCCAAAGCTCATACGCGACGATTATCCAACCTACACCGTGAAGGCCGCCAAGGCGCTCGAGATCTACAACGGGCAGTGGCTGCCCATTCCCTTCTTCCGTCTTAAAGACAAGACGAACGTCAAGAAATTTGACCAGGGTCCGACTGACTGGGCGCGGGTGCAGGTAACGCGCCTCCCTGAACCTGATCGCGACGGCAATACGCATCGCGTCGTTCTTGCATTCGACACGCGCCTGCTCGAACGGCGCAGGGACGGTGCTTATTCCGCGCCTGAGCTTACAGATCCCCAGGGCGCCGTGTTCGCGCTCGCCTCCGATCCGCTCGTCAATCGCGGATACATTGGCTCGGGCTGGCCAAGGCGCTGGCTGCGTGAGGCGTATCTCGCCTTCATCAATCGCGGCAAGAGCGCAAACAAGCGCGTCTCGATCGATGATCTGCACGATCCTTCAAAGACGGACGATCTGGGCGAATACTGGGGCGCCTATCAGGTGTTGCTCGACGCTGTCGTCGCGGGATGCCGCGTGCCGAGGATCGGGTTTGTCGACACGGTGAAGGCGTTCCAGCTCGATACGACCGCGCGTGTTGGCGTCGATCTGATGATCGATGTCGGCAACAATCGCACCTGTGGAATGTATGTTGAGCGTCATCCCGATGAGGATCATGTCGATATCACCGCAGCGCAGCGGATCGAGATTCGCGATCTAACGCGGCCAGCCCACGTCTACAACGAGCCATTCCAAAGCATCGTCGAATTCTGTCCGGCCGCTTTCGGCTTTGATGTGCTTGCTCGGGAATCCAAGCGTCCCAAGCCTTATTCCTTCTTCTGGCCAAGCCCGGTGCGGGTTGGACCGGAAGCTGCCAGGCTCTCGACATTCTCGGATGGAACCGAGGGCGTCACGGGCATGTCCAGCCCCAAGCGCTATCTCTGGGACAATCGTCCACGTGTCTCTCCCTGGGCCAACAATCCCGGCGCGCCGCGCGTACCAGGCAAGGGCACGCCGCGCGTACAAGGACCGATGGTGGCGTTGCTCGCAGAGGATGGAAAGATCGTCTCGGCTGACAACCCCGTCGGCATGCAGCCGCTGTTCTCCCGCGCATCGATCTACACGCTCATGCTGGCCGAGACGCTCCTCCACGTGATTTGTCAGATGAACTCGATCGGCACGCGTCGCTTGCGCCGCAACGGCGATCTGCCGCGCGTGCTCAATCGGATTGTGATGACCCTCCCGACCGCAACGCCGGTTGCAGAACAACGTGCGATGCGCCGTCTTGCAGAAAATGCTTTGACGCTGGTCTGGCGCACGATGGGCTGGCCGGAAGATCGCGACCAAGCCGCCGCGGCCCAAGCGCAGGACAGCCTGTTCCGCAAGCCGGTGATCGAGCTCAACTGGGATGAGGCCAGCTGCACGCACCTCGTCTATCTCTACAATGAAGTGAATGTGCGCTTCAGGGGCACGCCGTACGATCTCTTCGAGATCATCGGAAGAGGGCGCAAGACCGACAAAGGGCCGGCCGTCCGGATCGCCAGCATTGATATCGGCGGCGGCACAACGGACCTGATGATCATACAACACGAGGTGCAGGGCCAAAAGATCATCACGCCAAATCAGATCTTCCGCGAGGGGTTCCGGCAAGCTGGCGATGACATCGTCAAGGTCGTCGCGGAGATGTGCGTCATACCTGCGCTGCGCCAGGAACTCGAAAGGGCGGGCGTCGAGCAAGCGGCGCCGTTGCTTGATCGTCTTTTCGGCGGCGATCGCGACGAACTGGCGACGCCCAAGCGCACGCTGCGCGCGCTGTTCGTCAACCAGGTGATTGTGCCGGCGGCGCTAGGCTTGCTTGAGCGATACGAGAAGGCCGATCTTCATCGGCCTGGCCAAGCTGAGACAATCGTTCTTGGTTCACTGCTGGCGGCGGACAAACCCGTGTCGGCGTCCGTCACGCACTATCTTGACCATGAGGCGATCCAGGCGGGCGCCGTGGGCTTCGACGTGAAGAGCGTCCCGATCACCTTCGATGCAACACTCATGACGGGCGCTATCGCCTCAGTGATCCGTCCTATGGTGGACAATCTCTGTGACGTTGTTCGGGCATATGAGTGTGACGTTCTCCTGCTGTCGGGGCGGCCGTCGCGTTTGCCGCTGTTCCGCGAGATGTTTCTTGCCAACGCGCCAACGCCACTGGACCAGATCATCACGCTGCACGATTACGAGGTCGGCGCCTGGTATCCCTTCCGCTCACTCGACAACTTCATCGCCGATCCCAAGACGACTGCCGTCGTCGGCGCGATGCTGTGCGATACGTGTGAGCGTGGATCTGAAGGCTTCACGATGAAGTCAAGGCAGAACCTGCGCATGCGTTCGACGGCGCGCTTCATCGGCGCAATGGTGGGCGACACGCTGCCGACGCGCAATGTGGCCCAGTCTGATCTGGATCCAGACAACCCGCGTCTGATGGACGACCGGGCGGAATTCCCGATCGAAATGGAAGGACCGTTCTTCCTAGGGTTCCGGCAGCTTCCAATCGAGCGCTGGCCTGCAACACCGTTGATGTGGGTGCAGTTCCGGGGCGGGGAAGACGCCGACCGGAACGTTCACGTCCCCGTCCAGCTGACGTTTGGACGTCAGGACCGGGTCGACGGCAAGGACCGCAATGACGAGCGCGCCAAAGCCGATGCTGCGATGGAGACATTCAAACTCCTCGAGGCGACCGACAGCGAAGATGCTTCGGTCAAGCGATTGATCGTGGAGCGCATGCAGACGCTGCGTATCAATGATGAGGGTGGGACTGGATACTGGTTGGACACTGGCGCGCTCGACACGAAGCGCGGCGAACATCTGGGTCAGGAGTAGGGCACATGCTCAGAGACAAAGACAAAAATCTGGCGCGCGCTTGCACCGTCCTGGCCGAAAGCAGCCTGGAGGCGCTCCAGTGGATCAATCATCCCGACAACGAGGTTGCGGTTGGCGTCAAGCGGGCGTCGCTGACGAAGGCGTTCCGCAAGTTCGCCGTGGACGGACGAAAGCTGGCGCAAGCTGCCCTGCGTCCGATGTCTGTTGCAGTCTTTGGCGCAAGCCAAGCAGGCAAGTCCTACATGGTCGGAGACTTCATCTCTCCCAAGCGCAATCCCGTCAAAGTCATTTTCAGCGCTGCGGGCGATCCGCCGATCAAGCTCAACTTTCTGGAGACGGTAAACCCGCAAGGAGGCGTTGAGACCACTGGGATCGTGACGCGCTTCTCGACCCAGCCGCAGGATGGCGCCCCGAAAGGTTTTCCGGTGACGCTTCGCGCTTTGCGCGAGGTCGATGTCGCAAAAATCCTCTGCAACACGCACCTCATGGAGCTGAAGGCTGGTTGGGAGGACGGCAAGGAGTTCGATCCGGAGCGCCACGCCCGTGACGTGATGTCCTTGTCTCGCAACGCGCAGGCGATGCCGGGCATGAGCCTCGATGAAATTTACGAGCTCAGGGACTATATCGAGGTTCACCTTAAGCATCACCCTCTGGCGAGGCCTGCGGCTGAGCCCTATTGGGCGGCGCTGGAAGAAGCGGGGCCAAGCCTTGGCGCCGCGGCGCGCGCGGTGGCGTTGGCGCCGATCTGGGGAGAGCTTCACGAGTTCACCGAGCTTTACAGCATCCTCAAAGCTGCGCTCGACGACCTCAAACATCCAACGTGGATCTACGCGCCAATCGAAGCGATCCTCGATCGCTCGCACGGGGTTTTGCACGCCGAAACGCTCTACGCGCTCGACATGGCTTTTGTCGACAGCCTTGAGGGCGCGGCGCAGTCCAAAGCCACGCGCACGTCGATTGCTGCAGACACTGGCGCACGTTTGGATCTGCCGCGCCCGGTCGTGACCGCGCTCGCGGCGGAGCTTCGCGTAACGCTCGATGGTCGTCCGTGGGACTTCCTTGAGCACACCGATCTGTTGGACTTTCCTGGTGCAAAGTCTCGCGAGGACCGCGATCCTGAAAGCTTCCTGCGTGATGTCGGCCGCAACAATGCGCGCGCCTATTGCTATCTTCGCGGCAAGGTCGCGGTCCTGTTCGACATGTATGTGGACGATCTCGAAGCCAACGCGCTCGTCCTGTCCGTCGATGACAGCCAGGGCGAGGTGAAAAAACTGCCGCAGCTGGTCGAAGAGTGGATCCATCGCTCGCACGGCAAGACCCCGCAGGAGCGCGCGCTTGTGTCGCCTGTCTCCCTGTTCTTCACGATCATGAAGGGCGACACGCTATTCAAGCTCGACCTGGGAGCCGATGCGGGAACCACAATTCAGAACCGCCTCAAGAACAATCTTCATCAATACCCGGGTTGGACCAAGGAATGGACGCCAGGCAAACCGTTCAAGAACGTGTTCTTGTTCCGCAATACGAGCTTCCATCAACCCGGGATCATAAATTACGCCGGCCCTTGGCCGACGACAGACAATGGCGTCAAAGACAAGCCTGAAGAGGCGGGCTATGTCGCAGACTTCGCGGGGCGACGTGGCGTCTATGAAAAGGCGTTTCTGGACAACAGTCTCGTGCGTGACCATATCGGCGAGGCGGTGTCCAAATTCAATGCGCTGCTCAGCATCAACGATGGCGGGATTTCCTATCTCGCCGAAGCGCTGGCGCCAGTCTGCGACATGGATCTCAAATTTCGTCAGATCGAACCGGCCAAGTCCAGACTTCAAAAAAACCTGCTCGATGCAGTGAATGAGTTTCACGAAACCTCGGATGTGACGCGGAGGATCGCCGAACGTGTTGCGCGCGTCACCGACGTGGTCGGTCAGCTGTTCGTCAATGCTGACCTCTTCGGGCCATTCATCAATGAGTTCCAGCTACGTCCTGACCAGGTCGGCAAGTTGTACCTTGAGTATACCGTGCGGCGCGGCGCCAAGGCGCAGAGTGCGTCTGCGGTGAGCTGGGCGACTGGCGACGAGGCGAAGCGGAGCTCTGCTTTCGGCGCTTATGTTCTCAAGGCATGGGAAGCGGGTCTGGTGGAGCGGACCAAGGACAATGCCCTGGCCGCTAGCTTCAACCTCAGTCCGGAACAGGTGGGGGCCGCCGCGAGTGAGCTGGTGGGATATGCCGCGCGCATTCAGCTTGAAGCGCAGATCGATGACCGGGTCGCCGTCATCGAACGTACGCCGCGTCGTCCGGATGAAATCGCCTATCGCGTGGGTATGACGACTGCGACGCTGATCAACAATACCGTCGGCTATCTTGGGGCGAATACCACCACGCCGGTTGCGACGGCGCCCAAATATCCGGATCTGCCAAACGATGTACGTGACCTCGCCAAGGCGCGGGGGGCGTATTTCCGGTCTTGGATTTCTCAGCTGAAGGTTGTCACCGGGGACAATGCGCGTGAGGGGCAGGGCGGCAAGGTGAAGCCCGAACAGAATGCGAAGCTCAGCGCCATCATCGAACGCATTGAGGGCCAATAGTGTCGACGATCGCGCTCACCATTCTGTCGGACGTCGATGATCCTGCCGAGGATTTCGTCGAGATTGCCGCCCGCGACGTAAAAACGCCGCCGCGGGGGACGAATGTCGGCGTCATCGTCACGCGTGCGGGCAATGATCCATGGCTGTCGGCGTCTGGATGGGGGCCGCAGCCGGCATCCGCACAACTACCTGTGGCGATTGCTTCAGCGCCGGGATCAAAGCCACTTTTGTTGCAGCTGCCGCGAGCCTGGACACAGCATCTCTACCCGTATGAACCTATCAAGATCGCCTGTCCTGCGCTGGAGTTCGAAGGCGTCGTTGCCTGGTTCTATTCGGGCGCAAATATGCCCGTTACCCGCGATGTGGCGCCGGCCCCGCCGATTTCACTGCCGCCGCGGCCGACGCCAGAAGAAACTTCACCTGTCGAGACCAAGGACGAACCGATCGAGGAACGCAGCGAGCCTCCGATCGTCCAGCCTCCAATTGGTGGTCCGATCGGCGGCGGCGAAACGGGCGGCAGCATAACGGGCGGTGGACCGACGGGCGGCCATCCGCCAATTGTGGATCCTCCCCCCGAAAGGCGCTTCAGCTGGGCGTTGGTGGTTCTGGCGCTTCTCATCGTCGCTGGCGCAGCGTTGCTTGCGACCCGGCCGTGGGAGCAGCGTAACGATGTACCCGATGAACCTATCCCGGTGGTTGAAAGCACGCCCGAGCAAGACTTCAATGATGCTCAGACTGCCGAGGCTGCCGGAAACTGTTCGGAGGCTCAGCGGCTCATGAATTCTGCTGCCAAAAAAGAGCTGGGCGAGGCTAACTTCAAGTTGGGGGAGGCCCACGATCCTTCTGGTGATGCGCAGACACGCTCAGTGTGTTTGGCTTCGGACTGGAATATGGAGGTCGCACTCGATCATTACGCGAAGGCCTGCAAAGCTGGACATTCACTTGCGCCTGATCGGGTTGCGCGTCTGGCCGCGTTGATCGAGTCGGCTGTCGCAGCCGATGATGGCGGCAGTTTTGCCCTCCAGGCCAAGATCGCACAGCAAGCCATTCCGGCGGCGAAAGCTGCCTGCAGTCTGCCATAGGGACATCGCCATGCCTGTCAAAGCTATGCGCCTTCTTGCGGTCTGGTGCCTCGCGGCTCTTCTTGCTGCGCCTTCGAGCCTGGCCGAGCCCCAGCGCGTCAATCCAAATGTGCCAGGCTTGTTCAAGCGTGTGGTTGCAAAGCCTGGAGCTGAACTGCGCAGCCAACCCGGCGGCGCGGTTGCTTCCAAGCCCAAGGCGTTCACCACCCTCTACGTGTTTGACAGCAAAGTTCAGGGCGGAAAGACCTGGTTGGGTGTTGGTCCGACAGCTGCGGGCGCACAGACCGGCTGGATCCTTCAGGACCAGAGCGTTGCGCTCAAACATCTTCTCATCTTGTGTCCGGCCACGCGCCAAAATCGCGAGAGGGCGATCTTTTTCAGAGACCAGGCCTCGCTTGCAAAAGTGGCCAAGGACGCCAAGCGGGCGACGGTCTACAAGGAGGCCGTGAAGCAAGCGGGGACCGACAACGTGCCGGCCGCGATCGGCGCTGTAGCGATCGAGCCGCCCAATGTTGCAAACTGCCTCGATGCTTTCACCTTCATGCCGATCGTTGAAGTCGCCGGCGGCAACCTTATCCAGGGGCTTGGCAATCTTAGCTTCTACAAGACGCTATCCGTGCCGCTGCCGGTCAAACCCTCCAATGAGGATGCCTTCCGAACCGGTGTCGTCTTCGTCATCGACACGTCGATTTCAATGGGGCCTTACATCGAGGCTGTCCGCAAATCCGTCGCCAAGATCAGCAATGACATTCGCAACACGCCAACCGGCAAAGATGTCTCGTTTGGTATCGTGGCGTATCGCGACAGCAAAAAGGCTGCTTCGACGCCGGAGTATGTGACAAAAATTATCCACCCGCTGGAACAGACATTCCGCGCAGCCGAGTTCGACAAGAACGTAAAGGCGCTCACGGAGTCGAAAGCATCAAATGCGGACTTCAGGGAGGACGCCGTCGCGGGGCTTGCTGAGGCTCTGAACCTTGCGGGTTGGGCAAAGTTTCAAGCAAAGACGATCATTTTGGTGACCGACGCTGGCATGCGCGATCACAATGATCCGAAGTCTGAAACGGGTCTTGGTCTCGATCACATCGCAGCTGAGGCGCGCACCAAGTCGATTTCAATCGTAAGTCTGTTCTTGAAAACAGAGGCGGGTAAAGCTGAGCATGCCGAAGCGGCAGGTCAGCATCGGGCGATTGGCAAGGCCGATGGCGATCCTGATCGTCTCATCGAGGTGATAGGCGGCTCGGTCGGCGAGTTCGGTCAGAATGTCGACAAGGCGTTGGCGCAAGCTGCACGCAATGCACGGGAAACGGCAGCGCAAGCCGCCGAGCGTCTCAGGCAAACCTGCTCGAACACGGCGCGTCTGTCGGATGTTGATCGGGTTCTGTGTGATCTCGATGCGACGACGCAGGCCATGCGCGTTGAGTGGTTGGGTCGCAGGGCCGGTATTTCACCGCCAAGCGTTGTAGAAGGTTGGGTTTCGGACATAGCGTTGGACAGCGCGGACTCTGTAAAGAGAAACACGGCGTTTCGTCCGTTCATCCTACTCACCCGCAACCAGATGAATGATCTGCGGCTGGCCTTCAAGCCGCTGCTGACCATCACTGACACCGACATCGACACCAATCGGCAGAAAGTGATCGAGATTTTCCAGTCTGCGATCGCGCGAGGCGCCGTTGATGCCAGCTTGTCCGATAGCGGTTGCCGGTCTGGCGCCAATTCGTGCCGCGTTAATGACGCCACAAACCTCAAATCCTTGTTGCCGGCCTGGATCTCGCAGTTGCCGCTATCGTCACCGTTCATGAAGCTCAAAGTCGGCGACTGGGTTGATACGCTGAAGCGCCGGAGCGATGTCGGCAGGGTGAAAGCGATAACGGTCGCGCTCGATCGTTGGATCGACAGCCCCAAAGGTTGGATCAAGCTAGCCCCTGACGCCACGCGCGACGAAGAGGTCTATGCGGTTCCTTGGGAGCTCATTCCGTGACAGCCGGCGGGGAGGGGGTGCTTGTCGACATCGTTGATGCGGGCTTTGCGCGCCCGCGCCGCATTGAAGGGGGCGATGAGGTTTTCCAGCTGACAGTCCCGCGCTTTTCGATCGCACGTGGTCAGCGCATCGCACTCGTCGGGGCGAGTGGATCGGGCAAGACGACCCTGCTTAGTCTTCTGGCGCTGGCGCTGAAGCCCGCAGCGGTGAAGCGCTTCGCTTTCCAGCCAAAGCCTGATGAGCTTGTCGACGTTGCGGCCGCGTGGCGTCGTGGGCGTTCCCCACGCCTGGATGCGCTTCGACGCCGTCATATCGGCATTGCAAGGCAATCGGGCGAGGCTATCGCCTTCCTTACCGTCCGTGACGCCTTGGTCGTACGCGAGCGATTGGCTGGCGTTCGGCCCGATCGCGCCAAGACGGATGACTTGTTGTCTGCGCTGGGGCTTGACGGTCTTCATCTTCGAACGCCTGACGCTCTGTCCCAGGGCCAGCGCCAGCGATTGGGTATCGGGTGTGCGCTGACGCATCGGCCCACACTCGTAATCGCAGATGAACCTACTGCATCGCTCGATGCGCAAACCGCACAGACGGTCATGACGCTGCTGTCGCAAAGTGCAAACGACAACCGCGCCGTCGTCATCGCAACGCATGATCCGGACCTCGCGATGCGGCACGGCTTTTCGATCATAGCCGCCGAGACGCGTTTCGAGACGCACGATGGGGCGGCGACCAAGCATACACGGTTTGCGACAAGTGCGGTTGGCTGACGTGCGATTGTACCTGCATCTAGCCATTCTTGAGATCGCACACTGGCGAATGTCCGCCATGTGTCAGGCGCTGCTTGTGGCGGGCGTTGTTGCGCCGATCATGATCCTTTCGGCGCTTCAGTTTGGCGTGATCCGCGATTTGCGCGCGCATTTTGAGGCGACGCCGGACAATCTCCGGCTCTTTCCAGCCAGTTCGATTTCATTGAGCCCCGACTGGTTTGCGAAGTGGGGAAAGGATCCTCAGGTCGGGTTTCTCGCGCCTCACCCCTATGAGAATGCGGTGGAGCTTACCTTCGAGGCTGTTGGCCGCGGGAAGGGGGTTGAAGCTGTAATCCTGGCATCAGGCCCTGGCGATCTAATGTTGCCGCCTGATGTCGCGCCGCCGAAGGTGCTTGAAACAGTTTTGACAGCCAGCCTGGCGGAAGAGCTTGGCGTCGCAGTCGGCGACAGGGTCTCGCTGGTCGGCTTCAGGCCGGAGCCTGAAACCTATAGCCGCCTACAATTGAGGGTCATTGGGGTCACGCCGCGTTCGCGTTGGTCGTCCGAGGGGGCGTTGGTAAACACTGAGGTCGTCACGCAAGCCTGGATGTGGCGCCAAGGCTATTCATCGCAACTGTTCGGGCTGGATGGAGAGCCCCCTCCTGCAACAGTGTCGTTTCCGCGATTCCGATTGTACGCCCGTAAGCTGTCGGATCTTCAACCGCTGGCGACCCGCCTCAACGAGACGGGTGTTGGCGTTGCCGGTAATTTCGCTGACGCCAATCTTGCGGACGCGGTGGAAAGTGGCGTGCGTGCGGCGGCAACCGTTTTGGTGGTCGCCGCCGCGATTGGTGCGGCGTTGGCGCTGATTGCGGGGTTTCTTGCTGACGGCGAACGACTCCGGCCGTCTGTGCGACTGTTAAGGCTCGATGGCGTAACGCGCGGCGGCGTTCGCGCCATGCTGCTTTGGAAGGCACTGATCATCGGCGGCGGCGGCTGGCTTCTCGGGGCGGGCGTTTATGCCGTCGGGCTGTTCATCGTGAATGCTGGTCTTGCGCGCGCCGGCTTGCCCTTCGAGACGGCGGGCCGGTTGCCGTGGACGGAGAGTGTGATCATTGCTGCGGTAACCTTGGCGGTTGCTGTTGTTGCGGGCTTGGCGGCGACAGGGGCGGCGCTTCGCCGCTCACATCTTTAGCGGGGAGGCATGCATGCGCACGCTCTTAGCATTGGGACTCGTCGCGCTTGTGGCGGGATGCGGCGGAAGTGGTGGATCTGGCGGTCCGGTCGCACGCAATGGCGCGGGGCCGGAGTGGGATCCTGTTATGTGGAACGCCAAGCCCGCCGAAGGCGATACGATCATCGATGGGCCGTGCGGATCACGATTTGTCTTCCGTGCCGTGCCGACGCCGACAGATTCAAACTGGCTAGCCGATTTCAACGTATCGCTCGGCCAGAGCAGCGTATCTGATGAGAGTGCGCTGCGAGCAATTACCGAGCAGGTCCGTCAAGGCTCTGTTGTGGGTGCGTTCAGTGAAGGCGATGACCCAGCCAGCCGCTTCTATTACATCGGCAAGTATGAGGTGACGGTCGACCAGTACGCCGCAGTGATGGGGCAGGGTTGTCCAACGCCCTCGAACGAAGGCACGTTGCCGATCGAAAAGGTCTCCTTGTTCGACGCCGTCGAGTTCACGCGCAGGCTGAGTGAATTTGGCTTCTCGAACCCGCAAGCCAAGGAGAAGTTGCCCACCGCATCGGGGGAGCCCGCCTACATCCGATTGCCCACTGAAGCGGAATGGGAGTTTGCATCGCGAGGCGGGGCAAGCGTGTCGGTTGAGGAGCGGCTCGCGCCAACCTATCCGATGGATGCAGATCCAACGCAGTTCGAGTGGTTTGAGAGCGACGATTCATGTCGCGGATCGCTTCAACCGGTGGGTTACCTTCGTCCAAACCCTTTGGGGTTGCACGACATACTTGGGAATGTTGCTGAGATTGTTTCCGATCCTTTCAGGATAAATCGGGGCGGTCGTCTGCATGGCCAGTCTGGCGGCGTTACGGCGAGGGGCGGCTCGTGCGCGACGCCTCTCAACCAACTTCGTTCGGCGGCGCGCACAGAGTTTCCCGAGTTTGACACGGCAACTGGCAAGGCAAATACACCGGCGATGACCGGTCTTCGGCTCGCGCTTGGCGCGCCGGTCATTCCAACAAATCAGAGGCTGGGTCTGCTCGAAAATGACTGGGATAATTTGCGCCAGCTGCGTTCGAGCGAAGACGATCCAGCAGCGGCGCTGCGCAGGCTCGCGGCTGGTCTACAAGATCTTGCAACGGCGCAGTCGATTGCGCGCGAGGCCTCCCGCTTTGACGGTGAGATGGCGAAGCGCGCAGAGATCGAAGCCGCAACCGCTCGCTCGTCCGTCGCCAATGGCGCGATGCTTGTCCGGAACTATCGTCTGGTGATGAATGAGATTGCAGGCCGCGAAGCGGCTCTGCCGGAGCTTCGCAAGAGTGACGCGAACATCGCTAAGAAACAGGAAGAGACGTTGCAGGCGGCCCGAACAGTCTCGAAGCTGACGCGAGATCTTTACGTCCAGTCGATTGTCAGCGCATCGCAAAGCTATCCCGACAAGGTCTTGGACGAGGCGCTTGAACAGGTGGAGCGGGAATTGCGGTCGCGATATTCGCAGTCAGGTGGAAGTATCCCAATTGCCGATATGGCTTGCGTTTTCGTGTCTCAGGCGAAGGACTTCAAGCTCAACAATCCCCCCAGTTTTGATACTTACATGAACCTGCTTGCGAAAGGCTCTGGGCAGGAGTTTTCGAGGACTTGCAGCTAGCTGACCGTATCTGACGAATGCTGCTGACCTGTTTCGGAAGCGTGGGGTTGATGGTATCCAGAATAGGCAACGGGCCGGCGGGGTTGCCGGCGAGAAAAGGGGACACGCAATGCGCTTTCCGATCAGATTCTGCTGTGCACTCATTGTTCTGGCAGCGGCCGCGTCGCCGGCGGCCTACGCGCAGCCGAGTTTGAGGGACCTTGGAAAAACGTTTGGCGTTGAGGTCCCGCCCATCGACATCCCAATCGGCAAACCGGGCAAGGGGAACCCGCTCGATATTGAAAAGTCGGCCAAGGCATTGAGTCTGGTAACGACCATGGCGAGCCTTAAGGCCGATCCGTCGATGTCGCCAAGCCAATCGCAGATCCACAACCACGTGAATCAAAATTACCAGATGCAAGGCGCGATTGGCGGGGCGGCGTTGATGGCTGTCGTTGGCTGCCTGGTCGCCGATTATGTGATCGATGCGAAGTGCACCGATGGCGCGATTCTTGGAGCGTTGGCGGGCGGGGCGATCGGCTATGTCGTGGGCGGCAATGTTGCTGAACGCCAAAAGGCCTACGCCAGCAAAGAGACGACGCTGAACGCCAAACTGGCAGCTGCTGAGCAAGATCTGTCCGACGCGAAGTCGATGCGGATCGCCGCAGAAAACCTCGTCAAAGAGCATCGTGCTACGTTGGCTCAGCTTCGGCAGAACCGTTCGAATTCAGATGCAGCCAAGTCCAAGATGGCCACAGAAGTGGGCTATATGGTCAAGGACGCTGACATGCTGAAAACGGCAAAGCGTGGCTTGGAAGGACAGCTTGCCTCGCTAAAGACGGCGATCGCGAACACGCCGAAAGCTGCTGACGCCTCGAAACTGCAGGCAGTCTATACCCAGCTGCAGGCGGAGGATCGCGCTCTCGATGCGGCGCTCAACAGCCTGAGCGATGTCATCGACTCTGCGAAGATCACATGATGTCCTTCAAGCGCCACGCCAAAGCCGCAGGCGTTGTTTCGGTCCTTCTTCTTGCCGGTTGTGCGACCAGCCTCGAGACATGTGATCCGAATGCGGTAGGAGATCTTGGAACGTCCATGGCCTGCGATGGCTATTTCAAGGAGCGTATCGCGCGCCTTGAAGCTCGGATTTCTGCAATCGAGGAGGCCGCGCGGCGAGAGCTGGCGGCAAGCCAGCAAGCTCAGACGACGGCCACCGACGCAGGCCGGCAAGTCAAAGCGGAGCAGGCGGCGCTCAAGGCGGTCGAGGCCGACATTGCGCGAATGAAGGTGCAGTTGAGCGGGATGCGCCGCGAGAGCGAGGCTGATCGCCGGATTGTTAATGCGGCGCGCCAACAGGTTGCAGATGCAGAAGCGCAGCTGGCGGAAGCGCGCAAGAATGGAGGGCCAAGCGTTCAAGAGGTCGACCGCTTGCGCTCGACAGTCGCCTCTAAGAACAAGGCATTTGATGCGCTCAATAGCCTCTACGACGAAGTGCTGTAGCGGCGCTGCAAAACGTTCGAGCTTGCTGAAGCAACTGACGATCAGCGCCGCTGGCGGCGCGTAGCGCGTGCTGAGCACGCAATGGGTTTGCCAAGGGTTGGGCGCTAAGGTTGGAGGACTGGGGATGAAATCGGGGAAGAACCGGCGGATGAATTGGCTTCGTGGGCTGCCTTTGATGCTGCTTGTCTCGCTACCGGCCCCGGCAAGTCTTGCGCAAGTCGCCGATCAAAAGCTCGGTGCGTGCGATGGCGGGGCTGGCATGTACAAGGGCGAGATTGTCTCAGCGCTCGCGCTGTCGCTGCTCGGTCAGGATTACATCGACAGTCAAAGCAATGACGAGACGATCTTGATGACAAAATGCGCGGGGAGCATTTCCTACTACATCTGCGCCAACGATCCGATCAATGATCGTATTGGCGCGCCTGCGCTGCTTGATGACGCAAAGAAGGGCGCCATCATTGGCGGCGGTCTGGGCTTGTTCTCTCGTAAAGAGGGCAGCGTCATATCTGGCGCATTTCAAGGTGCGTTCTGGGGCAGCCTCATTGGCGGGGCGAACGAAATCCTGGACATTGCCAAGTGCGGCAAGGAACGCGATGAGGTGATGGCGATTGCGACGCGCGCAAAATATGACTGGCGGATATACAGAAATCCCACCCGTTTGCGGAACGCTGAACTTGCCCTGTCGGACCTGGACACCATGCTGTTTGATGCGGTTCAAAAGCGGCGGATCACGCGTGTCGAGCATGCGACAGTGGCGGCGATGATCGAGAAGTGGGCGCGCTGGCTCGTACGCTAAGCGTGGTCGCCGCGTTGCTGCTGGTCGGGGTGGTGTCAGACCAACGCTAACCAGTCTCTGGTAAGGCCGTGTTCATTGGCCTTCGGGAGAACCCAATGGCGCGAATTTCGTACAAACGGCATCGGTTCCCGGCAACCGTCATTCAGCACGCCGTATGGCTATACTTCCGTTTCACGCTGAGCCTCCGCGATGTGGAGGAGATGCTCGCGCAGCGGGGGATCGACGTTTCCTACGAGGCGATCCGCGCCTGGACCTTGAAGTTCGGGCCGAAGATCGCAGCCAATCTGCGCCGTCGCAAGCAACCGCCTTCACCACGCTGGCACCTCGACGAGATGGTCTGCAAGATCGGCGGCGAGCGTGTATTCTTGTGGCGCGCAGTTGATGATGAAGGCGAGGTGCTCGATCTCGTTGTCCAGAAGCGACGCGACACGCGACCAGCGCTGAAACTGTTGAAGCAGTTGCTTCGCAGCCAGCCGGTCGAGCCGGAAAGCATCGTCACCGACGGGCTTGCATCGTACGGCTCGGCGCTCCGGGTCTTGGGTCGCGAAGCGATTCATCGTCCTGGCCGATTGCGTGAGAACAACCGCGCTGAGAACTCACATCTGCCGATCCGACGACGCGAGCGAAAGATGCTCGGGTTCAAATCACAAAGCTCCGCGCAGCGATTTCTGACGACGCACGCGGCGGTCTACAACGCGTTCGATTTTCAGCGACACATGATCAGCCGGCCGACGCTCAGGATCTTCCGCGCGCGGGCGGACTCCGTCTGGGCGAGGGCGGTCGCGTGAGCGGAATCCTGCGCTTTGCGCGGGAATCCAGCTGTGAGAATTACCCTGACAGTCCCGTCTAGCCAGCTATGCGGTGGTATACTGGCCCATCATTCCGCCATCCTCGTGTTCAAGGATGTGACAGTGGAACATGAAGGGGAAGTCGGGGGT
>Ga0116158_10000851_pt1 | contig 28553 bp, 22 predicted proteins | sample AD_UKC052_MetaG_FD_89883 | JGI IMG/M metagenome (GOLD analysis project Ga0116158, IMG submission 89883) | Active sludge microbial communities of municipal wastewater-treating anaerobic digesters from USA - AD_UKC052_MetaG | ecosystem: Engineered > Bioreactor > Anaerobic > Digestate | place: USA... | reverse complement strand
TGGTGGTTGCGCTGGACGGTGCAGTCGCGCTCGCCGAGGTGCACGACGTGGCCGTAGCGGTCGGCGAGGATCTGGATCTCGATGTGGCGGCCGCCCTCGATCAGGCGCTCGAGGTAGAGGCGGCCGTCCCCGAACGCGGCGGTGGCCTCGGCCTGGGCGTCGGCGTAGGCGCCCGCGACCTCGGCGGAGTTTCGGGCGATCCGCATGCCCCGGCCGCCGCCGCCGCTCTCGGCCTTGAGCAGCACCGGATAACCGACGCGGTCGGCGACCGCCTGGGCCTCGTCGACGTCGCGCAGGACGCCGTCGCTGCCGGGGATCAGGTTGAGACCGGCGGCTCGCATCGCGTCCTTGGCCGGGGTCTTTTTACCCATGCGGTGCATGACCGCGGCGGGCGGGCCGATGAAGGTCACGCCGTGCTGCTCGCACAGCGCCGCGAACACCGGGTTCTCCGACAAAAAGCCCCAGCCCGGGTGCAAGGCGCTGCACTCGCGCTGGCGGGCCGCCTGCACGATCGCTTGCATGTTCAGGTAACTCTGCGGCGAGCGGGCCCCACCGAGGCATACGGTTTCGCGCCCCCGTGTGTACGCGGCCCCCAGGTCCGCGGCCGACACCGCGAGCACCGGCGTGATGCCCAGCGCATCACAGGCCCGGGCGACGCGGACGGCCACTTCTCCGCGATTGGCGACCAGAAGCCGGCGAAACAGCGGCGAGGAGGCGACGGCGGGCGCGGTCATGGCGGGCGAGACTATCACCGTTCCGCCGACCTCGCGCTCGGTTCCGCGGGCGCGCGACGAGGTGCCGGGCCCCCCCCGACACGACCTGAAAAGATCGCTCCATCGCGGCGACGCGAGGCCGGCGGTGACGCGTATACTGGCGCCGCGAGGATGCCCCATGGCGGAAGAAGGCCAAGACAGCGACGAGCAGGGCGAGAACAAGGGCCGAACGGTCTTCGGCATGGGCTTGCCCGCAGCGGTGCAGGCGGCCGCGTCGGCGCAGGAGGCCGCCCGCACCGGCGGGGCTCCGCCGGTTCGCGGTCCCGCTCCGATGCCGGCACGCGGCCCGGCGCCGATGCCGGCACGCGGCCCCGCGCCACAGGCTCGCCCGGCCCCGCCGGCCGCCGCGACGACTCCGCCGACGATCCCGCCGGGTGCACTGCAAGAGCCCGGCGCGATGGACAGTGCGCACACGCTGCATGCGTTGCCGAGCCAGCTGCTCGGGGTGGTGGCGCAGGCGACGGGCAAGCCGATGCCGTCGCCGCGGGTGACGGAGCAGCGCGACGACGCGGCGCTGCGTCGGCCGCAGACGGGCGACTATTCGGCGACGACGCCGGACTTGCATGCATCGCGACCGACGCAGGTGCAGGTCCGTCCGTCTGGTAGCGACAGCGCCACGCCGGGGGTGGAGCGGGCGCACATCCGTTTGGTGGCGGGCAAGGCGATCCCCGGGACGCGTTACCGGCTGCTGCGCTGGCTCGGCGAGGGCGGCATGGGCGTCGTCTACGAGGCGGAGCACATCGACATCGAGCGCCGTGTGGCGCTGAAGATCCTTCGCTCCGAGCTGAGTGAGCGCAGCGACACGGCGCAGGTGTTCCGCGAGGAGGCGCGAGCGGCCGCGCGAGCGGGCTCGAAGAACAACGTCGAGATCTTCGACTTCGGCGAGCTGCCGGACGGGCGCCTGTTCTTCTGCATGGAGCTGCTGTCGGGCACCGACCTGGCGGCGCTGACCGACGGGGAGATCGAGAGCGGCCGGGTGTTTGCGATCTTGCGGCAGATCTGCAAGGGCCTCGGCGCGGCGCACAAGGCGGGCATCGTGCACCGCGACATCAAGCCGGAGAACATCCTGCTCGTGCAGCACGAGGGCCGGCGCGACATGGTGAAGATCGTCGACTTCGGGGTCGCGGCGATCCTCGACGCGCGTCGCGACAACGGCGGAGCGATCGCCGGAACGCCTCAATACATGCCCCCGGAGCAGATCTCCGGCGGTGACTTCGACGCGCGCCTCGACATCTACGCGGTCGGCTGCGTGGCCTACGAGATGCTGGTCCACCACCCGCCGTTCACGATGGACAACCTCGCGGAGGTGCTGCTGGCCCAGCTCAACACCGTGCCGACGCGGCCGAGTCTGGTCGTGCAGGGCGCGGGACCGAAGTCGCTCGAGGACGTGATCATGCGCTGCCTGGAGAAGGATCCGGCCCAGCGCTACGACAACATGGCCGAGCTCGAGGCGGCGCTGTGCGAGGCCCAGATCGCCGCCGGCGTGACCACCGAGTGGGACGACCTGCCGCTGCCGGACGTCGAGCCCGAGCGGCGCGCCAACCTGATCGCGCGCATGCCGAGCCCGCACGCCGAGCTGAGGTCGGGGCGCCGCTGGCTGTGGCCCGCGGTCGCGGCCGTGTCGGCGGCGGGGCTGCTGGCGGTGCTGTTGTGGCCCGGCGCGGATGTCCCGCCCGAGGTCGTCGCGCAGATCGACACGCTGAGCCAGGAGGCCCGCGACGCGGCGAGCATCGGCAACTACGTGATCTCCGTCGACGATGAGGCGGTCGCGCTCAAGAAGTTGCAGCAGCTCGAGGCCCTGAGCGGCCCGGGCGAGAAGCTTGCCGACGAGCGCGGCGGGGTGCTGCGCAAGGAGTTCAGCTCGCAGCTGTTGACGGTCGCCGACAAGTTCTACGACCTGCCGGCGACCAAGTCGCTGGCCTACGACTACTACGACTGGGTGTTGTTCTTCGACCCGCAGAACCCGCAGGCGCTCGAGCGTTCCGTCCGCAGCGCGGGCGAGCGCAAGGACCTGCTCGACCGGGTGACGAACGACAAGCTGGGTGAGGGCGAGCTCGCCGGCATGGCGATCGCCAGCGCGGCGGTCTCGGGCGAGGCCGAGAAGAAGCGCGGCAAGTGGTCGAAGAAGATCGCCATGGGCGGCATGCCGCTCAGCAAGTCGATCGCGGCCGAGGAGGCGATGCGCGGGGCCGGGGTGGTCGTCGACGCCGTGGCGCCGCCCGATCCGTCTCCCAAGCCGATCCCGCCGCCGCCGACGCCGAAGGGCACCGGGACGACGGGCGCCGAGTCCGGGACCGCGGGCGACGTCGTGGTCGAGGATCCGCCGCCGACGCCGACGCCGGGCACCGATCCCGACGTCACCAAGAAGAAGACCCCGGGCACCAGCAAGAAGCGCCCCGACGAGGAGTCGGACGGCCAGGTCGAGGCCGAGGTCAAGCGCGACCCGGCGAAGGCCTCGGACCTCGCCGGGCAGGGCAGCGACGCGCTGCGGGCCGGTCGACGCAGCGACGCCGAGGCCCTCTTCAACCAGGCGATCAGCTTCGACCGCAAGAACGCCGAGGCGCTGATCGGCCTCAGTGACATCTACTTCGACCGCGGCTCGGCCCAGAAGGCCCAGCGCTACGCCGAGCAGGCCGTGGCGGTCGCCCCCAACAACGGCAGCTATCGCATCAAGCTCGGCGACGCCTACTACAACGCGCTGCGCTACCGCGACGCGCTCACCCAGTACGAGAAGGCCAAGGACCTCGGCGACGCCAAGGCCGGCCCGCGCATCGCCAAGGTCAAGGCCAAGCTCGGCGAGTGAGCGTGAGCCTGGCCGAATGGCCAGGTGAGTGCGCCTGTCCCCGGGGACAGGCGCGCCGTCGCTGCGCTCAATGTCCGCCCCGTGCGTCCGGCACGGTCAGCAGCGGGGCGAGCAGGAACACCATCGCCATCAGCATGTAGGCGGAGGCGAAGGTCCAGGCCGGCTCGAGCGAGAGCACGGTGTCGGCGGGGGTCCACTGGTAGCTGTGCATGAGGCCGAGCAGCGACAGCGCGGCGGCGGCGAAGCACCACAAGGCTGCGCGCACGAAGTTTCGCTGGATGACGGCGACGGTGGCGGCGGACAGCAGCATGGCGGTGAAGATGAAGCCCTGCTCGAGCGCGAAGGCGCCGTCGATCCACACGTCGGCTTGCTGGAAGGTGGGGATGAGCTCGGGGGACATGGTGGCGCCGCCGGCTCGCAGCCCGGCCTTGGCCATCAGGGCGCCCCAGGCGGCGACGCCGGGCAGCATGCCGATCACGACCGCGGGCGCGTGTTCGCGGGGCGTGGCCTGGAACGCCTGGGCGGCGATGACGAGGCCGATCCACAGCACGATCGCCATGCCGGCCTCGATCGGTACGGCCCAGGCGATGTACGCGAGCGTGCCGGTCAGGCACACGAGGGTGACGAACACGCCGTTGAGGATCGAGTAACCGGCGCGCGCACCCATGGCCTTCCAGCCGGGGTGACCGATGTAGATCGTGGTCGGGAAGCACGAGCCGAACGCGGCGGCCGCGAGCGTGCCGATGCCGTTGACGACCAGTGAGGGCCGCGTCGGGTATGCATCACCGGCGGCCTCGGCGGCCTCGATGTTCTGCAGCGAGCCGACGACGTTGAAGATGCCCATCGGCACGATCACCGCGAGGTAGCTCCACAGCAGGTCGCCGCGCAGGGCCCCGAACAGCTCGCCGAGCACCGGCACCGGCAGCTGCAGGCCCTGGCCGGCCGCCGGCATGTCGCCGACCGGGGCGATGCCGGTGAGCCACGCGAGCAGGGTGCCGAGCGCGACCGCGACCAGCCCGCCCGGGACCCCGCCGCGAAACCGCACCCGCCCGAAGTACACCAGCAGCAGCACCGCGAGGGTCGTCAGGCCGACGATCGGCCGGGCGAAGGTGCGAAACAAAAACCCGATCGAGATGAAGCCCAGCGCCACGCCGGCGAGGGTCGACAGCAGCGCGGCGCGTGGGGTCGCCTTGCGCAGCCGCTCGGCCACGAAGGAGCCGAGCAGCTCGATCATCCCCGAGCCGAAGCAGGCGACCAGGCCGGCCAACCAGGCCACGCGCACCGGGTCGGCCGCGCCGGCGGCGGTCGCTGCCAGCTTCGCGGGCAACATGACCAAAAAGACATGTGCGAACACCGACACGGTGTTGATGCCGTAGGGCAGCGCGCACAGGTCGTCGCGTCCGGTCGTGCGCGCGAGCTCGCGGGCCTGCCAGGCGTAATAGACATTGCCGATCAGCAGCGAGACGGCGGCGCCGGGCAGGACCTGGCCGTGGAGCAAGGCGTCGGGGAAGCCGAGCACGTGGCGACACAGCGTGTCGATGAGGAGGAGCTGGACGAGGTTGTCGACGGCGAGGCCGAAGAACCCGTCGATGTCGCCACGGACGAACCAGCGCATGCGGCCCGGGTGTACCAAGGGGCGAGGCTCTGGACCAAGTTCCAGGCCCATGGTAGGGACCAGGCATGCGGATCCGGGAGCGACTGGCGCACAAGCGGCCGGTCTTCAGCTTCGAGTTCTTCCCGCCGAAGACCGAGAAGGGCGAGGACGTGCTGTGGCGCAGCCTCGAGCAGCTCGCGCCCCTCGGCCCGGACTTTGTGTCCGTCACCTATGGCGCCGGCGGCAGCACCCGCGCCCGCACCATCGAGCTCGTCGGCAAGATCAAGCGCCGCCTCGGCGTCGAGCCGATGGCCCACCTGACCTGCGTCGGCGCCACCCGCGACGAGCTCGCGCGTGTGCTCGACCAGCTCGCCGACCACGACGTGCACAACATCCTCGCGCTGCGCGGCGACCCGCCGCAGGGCCAGGACAAGTTCGAGGTCGCGGCCGGCGGTTTTCGCTACGCCAGCGAGCTGGTCGCGTTCATCCGCGAACGCGGCGACTTCTGCGTCGGCGCGGCCTGTTACCCGGAGGTCCACCCCGAGGCCGCGGACGGCGGCGCGGACCTCCGCAACCTGCGGACCAAGGTCGACGCCGGCGTCGACTTCCTGATCTCCCAGCTGTTCTTCGACAACGCCAGCTTCCACGCCTTCGAGCGCCGCGCGGTGGAGGCCGGCATCACCGTGCCGATCATCCCCGGCATCATGCCGGTGACCAACGTCGAGCAGATCCGTCGCTTCACCCAGATGTGCGGCGCGAGCCTGCCGGCGCCGCTGCAGAATCGCCTGGAGAACATCGCCGAAGACCCGCAGGAGGTGTTCTGGGCCGGGGTCTCGTACGCCGCCTATCAGTGCCGCACGCTGCTCGAGCCGGCCCCCACGGACCCCTTCACGCACCCACGTCCGGGCGTCCCGGGCATCCACTTCTACACGCTGAACCGCTCCCCGGCCACGCGCGCCATCTTCGAGATCCTTCAACTCTCGCGCGTCTGCTACGGCTGAGGCTTCATGAGCGTCGCGGCTTTGTGGCTGATGCTGATGGCGCCTGTCCCTGCGGACAGCTCACCGGTATCGGCGTTCGTGACCTCGACCCCGCGCTGCGCCGAGTCGGCGGCGCACTGCTTCGGCATCCACCTGCACGTGGCCCTGACCGAGACCGGCCCGGTGCAGGACGTCGCCTGGGTCACCGCGCAGATCGAGCAGGCGCAGCGTCACTTCGCCCTGATCGACACCAGCTTCGAGATCGTCGCCGCCGACACGGTGCCCGCGAGCGAGCTCGAGATCGACGACCGCGACGAGCGTGACGCCCTCGGCCACGCCCGCTTCACCCGCGGCGTGGTCCACGTGTTCGTGGTCGGCCGCCTCGCCGACGTCGACATCGCCGGCAATGAGATCCGCGGCGTGCACTGGCGTGAGCGCGCCGATCGGACCCATCGCTGGGTCATCCTCTCGAAGATCGCCGGCTCGCTGGTGCTGCCCCACGAGCTCGGCCACTTCTTCGGCCTGCCGCACTCGACCTACGACATCAGCCTGATGAACAAGACCGTGCGCCTCGCGCCCCTGGTCTCCGAGCTCACCTTCGCCGAGCCCGAGGTCCTGCGCATGCGCAAGCATCGCGACCGCATGCTCGGCTCGAAGATGCTGGTCAACCGTAAGCAGCCCTGAGCGCCCTCACAGGCGCACGCCGGTGAGCTGCTCGCTGACCTCCCACAGGCGCAGCGCGGCCTGCTTATCAAGCGCGGCGCGGCTCGGTCGCACCTGCTTGCTGCGCACGAAGTACTTGCCGGTCACGCCCTCGATCGCCGGCGAGGACGCGACGTGCACCGAGGTGCGCGCGCCCTTCTCCGGGCTGATCGAGAACAGATGGCTGGCCTTGACCAGATAGCCGAACAGGCCCGGGACGTCGTCGGCGCCCGCGAACTCGGTGGCGACCACGCCCGGATGCACGGCGTTGACGGTCACGCCGCTGCCCTGCAAACGCTCCGCGAGCTCGAGCGTGAAGAGCAGGTTGGCGAGCTTGGACTTGCAGTAGCTGCCCATCGCGCTGTAACCGCGCCGGGCCTGCAGGTCGTCGAAGTCGAGGCCGCGCAGGGCCCCGCGGTGCGCGTCGGAGGAGAGCACGACGATGCGGGCCGGGGCGCTGTGCTTGAGGCGCTCGAGCAGCAGGCCGGTCAGCGCGAAGTGGCCGAGGTGGTTGATGCCGAAGGTCGACTCGAAGCCGTCCTCGGTCTCGCTGCGCTGGCTGAGGGTGAGGCCGGCGTTGTTGACGAGCACGTCGAGGCGCGGGTGCGTGGCCAGGAACTCGGCGGCGAAGCTGCGCACGCTGGCGAGCGAGGCGAGGTCGAGGCGCATGCACTCGACCGCGTCGCTGCCGGCCGCGCGACGAATGTCGGCGAGGGCCGCTGCGCCCTTGTCAGGGTTTCGCGACGTGATCGTCACGCTCGCACCCATCCTCGCCAGGGCGATCGCCGTCTGCTTGCCGATGCCGGTGTTGCCGCCGGTGATCAGCACAACCTTGCCTCGAACGCCCGTCTCGCTGGTCTCGCGGTTCATCGCGCCGCGGTCTACCAGCTTTGCCCCACCCACGCCACCGAGCTACAAGCCCCTTACGCATGCGAACAATGTCCGTGACCCGCCCCATGGCCCTCCTCGCCCTCCTGGCGGCCTGTACGGCCGACCCCGGCTTGACCGACTCCAACAGCGACACCGCGACCACGAGCCCCGGCACCACCGCGACGAGCACGGAGACCAGCACCGCGAGCACGAGCACCGACGCCTCGACCTCCGGCCAGACGAGCACGGACGCGAGCAGCAGCGCGCCGACGAGCACCACCACGAGCGAGCCGACGAGCAGCTCGAGCGAGGCGAGCACGACGAGCACGGACACGACGAGCACGGACACGGGCAGCACCGGCGCGGACACCGAGGTCGGCACGACCGGCGCGGATGGTGTGCTCGGTCCGCTGGCGATGGACGCGATGGACGCGCTCGAGACCGCGGTGGCCGGGGTGACCTATCCGAGCGAGTCGGACTATCCGTGGGTGGTGGTCGGCTTCGCCGACGCGGCGCCGGTCAGCGAGGCGAACGTGAAGGACATGATTGCGGATGTCTACGTGCCGCACCCGGGCGAGGCCGCGCTCGTGGACCGCACGATCGAACCCCGCACGCTGGCCCAGCTGATCGACCCGCTCACGATCCCGCAAGACTGGTGGGACGACTACAACAAGATGCTCGCCGCCCAGTACACCGAGATCCGCGCGGTCCTCGAGGCCAAGCTCGTCGACATCCAGGTGTTTCGCATCGGCGAGCTGCAGGGCAACGTGCTGCAGGGCGCCGTCGATATCTACGTGCTCGGCTCCACCGCCGACGGTGATGTCGTCGGCATGTGGACCGTGTCGATCGAGACCTGAGCGCGCCTCAGATCCGGTGCGGCAGGACGTGCCGAATCCGTGCGCCGAGCTGCTCGAAGCCGCTGACCAGCGCCTGCAGGCCGATCGCCAGCGCATTGTCCCTGGCCGGCTCGCGCGCGCGGGCCGGGTTGGCCGCGAACCACGCCAGCTCCTGCGCGGCCGCCTCGACCAGCGGCCGCCGCCGCTCGAGCCAGTGGTCGCACCAGTTGGCGAGCGAGGCGTCGCCCTCCATGCGCGCCACGCTCTGGATCAGCAAGACGAGGTCGACGCCGTGGCGCATGCCGAGCAGCGTGCCGCGGTACGAGCGCTCGGCGGTGAGCATCAGATCGGCGAAGCGATTGCGGATCGCCGAGAACGTGGCCCCGACGCGGCGACCGCCGTTGCTGACCGGCAGGTCGTGGCGGCGCACCAGCGGCGGCAGCTCGGCGAGCGTGCGCCGGGCGTGGGCCGCCACGGCGCGTAGAGCATCGGCAGGCGGGACCTCACCGAGGCGCTCGGCCTCGAGCATGGGATGCTGCCTGGCCGACTCCTCGGTCTGAAACAGTTCGCGGACGAGGTTCGCAAGCCACGCATGGTCGGCACGATCGAGATCCTGGCTGTGTTGCACGGTCGCCTCCGGAGGCACGAACATGCGTCAGGTGCGAGGTCCCGGCAAACGGCGCGGCGAACACCGCGCCCAATCGTCGATCGATCACGGCACGATCACGACAGCGCCAGGGCGATGCGCACCGCGAACTCGCCTGCACCCCGCGGCGGCGCCTGCCGGCCGGTGAACCACGCCGAGACTCGCACCTCGACCGCGTCACCGTGCGGGTGCAGACGGACCCCGACGCCCCGCACCGCATGCACATAAGCCCGCTCGAGCACCGGCGGCGGACGGACCGCATGCATCGCCAGCAACATGCCGGTGTCGGGATCTCGGACCTGTACGTACAGCTCGGCCCGGTCCTCGGGCTCGAATCGTGACCTGACCATGCGGACAGGTACGAGCAAATGCTCGCCGACCCGCAGCGGCTCGCCGACGCAGCGCACCCGCAAGCTCCACAGCAGCTCGCCCTCGGGGCTCACGCGGTGCAGCTGCGGGAAGTAGGCGGCGCCGCTGCGGCGATGCTCGCCCTCGGTGAACAGCAGCAGCAGGTCGCCGACCTGGCGCAGCACGCCGCGCGGGAGCAAGGATGGGTGACCCGCGGTCGTGTCGACACGAAGGACCCATGGGCGCTCGCCCTCGTGGACGACGAGCACGTCACGCTCGTCGGCGAAGTCGACGCGGAGCACGTCGGTTCGAATGGCCATGCGGCCAGGGTAGCAGACCGGATCAGGCCCGCAGAAGGGCGTCCAGGGGGGCGCCGGGCGCGACTTCTGCGGGGTCCTCGCCGCGGCGAAACAGGCGGGCGCCGCCGGTGCCGCGCAAGTTCAGCGTGTCACCCTCGCGGCGCAGCATCGCGGGCTCGCGCAGGCCGAGCACCGGCTGCAAGTTGTGCTCGTGGAACTCCCGGATGCGAGCCTCGCGGGTCTCGCCCATGTGGGTCGAGCGCGGGTCGGGATCGAGGTAATGCGGGTTGAGGTTGAAGGGCAGCAGGCCGAGCGCCTGCAGGCTCGCCGGCCAGACCACGGGCATGTCGTTGGTGCTGCCGATGCTCGCGCCGGCGAGGTTGGTGCCGGCGCTGGAGCCGATGTACGGCGCACCGGCCTCGACGCGCGCGCGCAGGGCCGGGAGCAGCGCGCGCCGCTGCAGCGCGGCGAGCAGGCAGAAGGTGTTGCCGCCGCCGACGAACACCGCGTCGGCCTCCGCGATCGCGGCGAGTGGATCTTCCGCGGCATGCAGGCCGGCGACCTCGACCCCGAGCGCCGCAAATCGGTCGCGCACCCGCGCCGTGTAGCCGTCGTGGTCGGTCTGGGCGAAGGGCACGAACAGCAGGCGCCGCGCCTTGCCCAGGAAGTCACGCAGCTCGGCCTCGGCGTGGTCGAGGTAGCCGTTGCCATGGACCAGAGAGCTGCTGATCAGGAGGAGCCGCATGGCGCGCGAGTCTAGCGGCGCCACGTCGCCGCGTCACCTCACTCGTCGTCGCTTGCACAGTCGCGTCGGCCGTGAAAAAACCTCGCGTATGGCCGAGCCCGAGTGGCCCTACGAGGTCGAACCCTTTCAGTGTCACCGCTGCGGCAACTGCTGCCGCGGCGACGGCTTCGTCGACATGAGCCCCGATGACCTCGCGCGAGCGGCCGCGCTGCTCGGCCGCAGCCCCGAGCAATTCCTCGCCGAGTTCTGCAAGGTCCAGCCCGGCGGCAAGGTCCACTTGATCCACCAGGGCGATCCGCTGCAGTCTTGCGTGTTCCTGACGGCCGACAATCTGTGCCGCGTGCACGCCGCGAAGCCGACCCAGTGCGAGGGCTTCCCGATGAAGTGGCGGCCGAGCGACGCGCTCGAGATCTGCGCCGGCCTGCGCCACGCGGCCGGCCTCGGGCTGCCGCGGCGCCGCACGATCAGCGTGCTCTCGGGCTGAGCGGCGGCGCGAGCCGACCTGATCCGAGGATGGCTCTCAGGACAGGTTGAAGGCGTAGGGCAGGGTCATCGGCTGGCCGTCGCGGGTCTTCGGGAAGCTCCAGCCGTTGGCCTTCTCGCGCACGCACTTGTCGAGGCCCTCGTCCTTGATCGTGCTCGCGGGGTCGGTCTTGATGTCGCTGACCTTGCCGTCGCCGCCGATCGTGAAGTCGTAGGCGAGCTTGCCCGCGAGCTCGGGCTTGGCCTCGCGCGCCGCGGCGAAACAATCGCCGATGTCGCCGTTCTTGCCCTGCATCGCGTCCTCGAAGTCGTTGACCGTCAGGAACTCGGGCTCGTCGGGCTCGCTGGCGTCGCCGCCCCGGTCGAGCGCGCTGTCGTCGGTCGGGGTCGCGCTCGCCTCCGGGGGCTGCGTGTCCGCGTTCTTCTTGCAAGCCGTCGTCGCCAGAGCGCTCGCCACGAGCGCGAGCAGGGTCCACGAAGTCGATCGCTGGGTCGTCATGGCGGCGACTTTATCATGCGCGCCGCGACGAGCCCGGCCGCCAGGCAGGGGCCATGAAACCCCATTCCGGGCTATTTTCGCGCGGCCGAGCCATCGCGTCGGCTTGCCGGCGATCGGCGTACAAGAGTCGGAGGAGCCATCGTCATGCGTCTTCGTCGCCTCGTGTTCGCCGCGTTCGCCCTGGTCCTCGTCGCCTGCGCCGACTCGAGCGGCGAGTCGACCACCACGTCCGCGAGCACGGGCGAGGCGAGCACGAGTGAGGCGAGCACGATCGAGCTGGTGCGCTGCTGGATCGACGAGGGCGCGCCCCAGGATTGAGCGCGTCCGAGCGCATAGATACGCCCGCGGCCGCGGGATTTGTCGCGTTTTCTGGACACGCCAACCGGCCCCCGTCCGTTGCTCTGGACAGGCACGGCGCTCCCGCCCGCCTCCGCCAGCGTCCCGGATCCGGCACGGGGGTTGCAGTAGTGGCCGGGCCGGGAGGATCGCGGCGCACCCTATCATCTGGCATGGCCCGACTATTCCCGGACCCCGCCTGTATCACACGCACCGCGACCCTCTGTATTCGAGTCCTGGACCGCCCGATTATCCACAGGGGCCGTTCATCGCATCAATCTATGTAAGCCCGTTTATCTGGAGGGCAATTCAGAGACTCTATCGATAAGTGGCCTCGCTATGGGCGCGTGCCAGCGCCTGAATCCGGTGGAGGCGCCGGAGGAAGCTCATGGCATGCGAAGTCATTGGTCGGCGTAGCCGCTGGGGCCGTGGACATCCGCCCCTTCGGGTCCGATTGAGTTCGCGTCGGGTGGGCGCCGGCCGGTGATCCGAGAGCAGACGCGGGCGAGCCGGGGCTGTACTAGCCCGGCGCCGATCGGGTATAAGCGGCCCCCCGATGCCCCTGCCCCCCACCTTCGAGCGTGACCTGTGGGAAGCTGCTGAGCGGCTCTGGACCAACTCTCAGCTGCTCCCCAACGAGTACTCCACGCCGGTGCTCGCGCTGATCTTCCTGCGCTACGCCGACCACCGCTTCGCCGAGGTCGAGCAAGAACTCACGGCGGCAGCGCCGCGCCGTCGCCGCGCCCTCGATCGCGAGGATTACTTCGCCCGCAAGGCCATCTATCTGCCCGAGACGGCGCGCTTCGATCGCCTTCTCCAGTTGCCCGAGGGTGGCGACATCGGCAAGGCGCTCAACGAGGCGATGAAGGCGATCGAGGCCGACAACGAGGCGCTGCGCGACGTCCTCCCCAAGACCTACGGCCGCTTCGACGGCCCGACCCTGAAGGCCCTGTTAAAACTGTTCAGCACGATCCCCCGCGACGTCGAGGGCGACGTGTTCGGGCGGATCTACGAGTATTTCCAGGGGGCGTTCGCCCCGCGCATGCTGCAAAAGGGCGGCGAATACTACACCCCCGTCTCGGTCGTCCGCCTGATCGTCGAGATCCTCGAGCCCTACGAGGGCCGCATCTACGACCCCGCCTGCGGCTCCGGCGGCATGTTCGTACAAAGCGTGCACTTCGTCCGCGAGCATAACAAGAGCGCCACGCTCTCGCTCCACGGCATCGAGAAGATCGCCCAGACCCTGCGGCTCTGCAAGATGAACCTCGCCATCCATGGCCTGGTCGGCGACATCCGTGAGGCCAATACCTATTATGAGGATATTCATAGCCAGGTCGGTAAGTTCGACTTCGTGATGGCCAACCCTCCGTTCAATCAGGGCGCGGTCGACAAGGGGCGCCTCAAGGACGACAAGAAGCGCTTTCCCTTCGGGATGCCGTCCACGGACAACGCCAACTATCTGTGGATCCAACTGTTCTACAGCGCCCTGTCGCTCACCGGCCGCGCCGGCTTCGTGATGGCCAACAGCGCCAGTGACGCACGCGGGACCGAACTCGTCATCCGTCAGCAACTGATCGAGGGCGGCGCCGTGGACGTGATCGTCGCCCTCAGCCCCAACTTTTTTTATACGGTCACGCTTCCGGTCACCCTGTGGTTCCTCGACCGCGGTAAGGTAGACACAAAGCGTGCCGACAAGACCCTGTTCCTCGATGCTCGCCAGATCTTTCGCCAGGTCGACCGCGCCCACCGGGAATTTACGCCGGGGCAGATCGAGTTCCTCTCCAACATCGTCCGACTTTATCGCGGTGACGAGCCCGAATTCCATCAGGACGGCAGCCGCGCGCTGCTGGTCGAGAAGTTCGGCAAGAAGCCGAAGTACAGCGATGTCCCCGGCCTCTGCAAGGTCGCAACCCGCAAGCAGATCGAGGCCCAGGGCTGGAGCCTCAACCCCGGTCGGTATATCGGCGTCGCCGAGCGCGCGGCTGATGATTTCGATTTCAAGGAGCGACTCGAGACCTTAAACGAGGAGCTCGAGATGCTCAATAGGGAAGCCCGAGAACTGGAAGCTTCGATCGCCCAGAACGTCGCGGCGCTGCTGGAGAGTTGAGCGATGGCGAATGCTAATCAATGGCCCCAGGTCCAACTGTCTTCAATTTGTGCCGCAATTATTGACTGCGTCAATAAGACTGCACCTACGACGCCTGAGATTACTCCCTTTAAGATGATTCGGACCACGAACGTCCGTGATGGGTGGGTCCGACTCGATGAGGTGCGATACGTTACTGAAGAAGTCTACAACACGTGGACGCGTCGTCAGGTTCCGAGACGTGGCGATGTAATTCTGACGCGCGAAGCCCCGTTGGGCGAAGTCGGGATGCTGCGGACCGAGGATAGAGTGTTCCTGGGCCAGCGCCTTGTGTCTTATCGTGCAGATCCTGAGAAGCTTGATAATAGATTTCTCCTGTACTCGATCCAGGGAGATGATATGCAGGCCCAAATCAGATCTTTGGGTTCTGGTGCTACCGTTGAGCATATGCGTGTCCCGGACGCCGAGAAGCTAAAGATCAGGCTGCCGAGCCTCTCGATCCAGAAGCGGATTGGAGCGACCTTGGCCGCGTACGACGAGCTGATCGAAAACAATACCCGGCGCATCGCCATCCTCGAGGAGATGGCCTGCGGCCTGTACAGGGAGTTGTTCCCACGGCTTTGGTTCTTTGACGAGAAGGAACGGAGGCAGGTGCGTAGCGAAGGCCCATTTGTCGCGCTAGGCAACGTCGTTCGTCTGAATGTGTCAAACGTAGGACCCAAAAGTGCCCCCGATGTCATCGAATATGTTGATATTGCGTCTGTCGGAATCGGACATATCAATGCATCGCAAACCTTAGCGTTTCAAGAAGCTCCCGGCCGAGCGCGTCGGCGGGTGCATCATGGGGACACGATCTGGTCAAATGTTCGACCAAATCGGCGGTCTTATGCATTCATTTGCGATCCGCCAGCGAACTTGATCGTGTCGACTGGTTTTACCGTAATCTCCCCGATCAAAGTGCCGGCCTCCTTTGTCTATTTTGCTGTTTCATCGGAAGAATTTACAGGCTATCTTACTAATCGCGCAAGAGGTGCCGCATATCCGGCTGTCGGTAGTGCTGACTTTGCCGAGGCTCACCTTTTACTCCCTTCTGCCGAGATCCTGGCGAGGTTCGATACTTTTGCGATGCCAAAGCTTCGTATAATGACGCTTCTCCAGCGCCAGAATGTGAACCTCCGGGCGACACGTGATCTTCTGCTTCCAAAGCTCATCTCTGGCGCGATCGACGTCTCTAGGCTCCCCGACCCCGACGTCTGACAGGGCGAAACCGCGCGACCGCTTGATCTGCCCGTGAGCGCTCTGCTGTGGCAGACTGCGCGGGCATGAGTCCCGAGACCCACGAGCGCGACATCGAGGCCGACGTGATGCTCCTGTTTGCGGAGCTCGGATGGGCGACCGGCGACCTGACGTACGAGGGCCCGAAGACAGAGGGTCGCGCGGACTTCGACATGCCGTATCTGCCCCACCGGCTCAAGGCTGCGCTGGCGCGCCTGAACCCGGGTGTGGGGCCGGAGGTGCTCGCGGCGGGCTTTGAAGAGCTGACGCGCGACCGTTCGACCATGAGCCTGGTCCAGGCCAACCGCGAGCTGTACCGGCTGCTCAAGAGCGGCGTACCGGTGCAGATCTCTGGCGGGGACGAGCAGGAGTCACGCAGCGAGCTGCTGCGCGTCATCGACTGGAACGAGCCGCGACACAACGACTGGTTCGCTGCCCAGCAGTTCTGGATCTCCGGCGTGCACGGTCGTCGGCGCGCGGACATCGTGGGCTTCGTCAACGGGCTGCCGCTGCTTTTCATCGAGCTGAAGGCCCATCACAAGCACGTCAAGGTCGCCTACTCGCAGAATTTCTGTGATTACCGCGACGTCGTTCCACAGCTGTTCTGGTTCAACGGCATCGTGCTGCTTTCCAACGGGATGGCCACCCGGGTCGGATCCTTCACCGCGCAATGGGAGCACTTTAAGGAATGGAAGCGGGTCAACGCGGAGCAGGAGAAGCCGGACCCGGGTCTGGAGACCGCGCTGCGTGGTGTGTGCGACCCGCGGCGCTTGCTCGACCTCGTCGAGAATTTCACCGTGTTCTCCGAGCAGAGCTCGCAGACGATCAAGCTGGTCGCGCAAAACCATCAGTATCTGGGGGTCAATCGTGCGCTCGAGGCCGCAAGCGCTGCCCGCGGTGAAAACGCAGGCCGACGCGGTCGGCGGCGTCTGGGCGTGTTCTGGCACACCCAGGGCTCCGGCAAGTCGCTGTCGATGGTCTTCTTCACGCAGAAGATCCTGCGCAAGATCGAGGGTAACTGGACCTTCGTCGTGGTCACCGATCGTGACGAGCTCGACGACCAGATCTACAAGACCTTCACCGGCGTCGGCGCGGTCGGCAAACAGGAGCGGGTCCAGGCCAGCAGCGGTCAACACTTGCAGCAGCTCCTGCGCAGCGATCACCGCTACGTCTTCACCCTGATCCAGAAGTTTCGCAGCGACACCAAGGGTGCCCCCTATCCGGTCCTGTCGGAGCGCGGCGACATCATCGTGCTCGCCGACGAGGCGCACCGCTCCCAGTACGACATCTTCGCGCAGAACCTCGGCGTCGCCCTCCCCAACGCCGGCTTCATCGGCTTTACCGGGACCCCGCTGATGGCCGGCGAGGAGAAGACCGTCGAGGTCTTCGGCGACTACGTCAGCGTTTACAACTACCGCCAGGCGATCGAGGACGGCGCGACCGTTCCCCTCTACTACGAGCCGCGGATCCCCGAGCTGCAGCTCACCAACGAGGACCTCGAGACCGAGCTCGCCGATGTGCTCGACGAGGCCGACCTCGACGAGACGACCCGCGCGCGCGTCGAGATGCGCTTCGCCCAGGCCTACACCCTGGTCACCCGCGAGGACCGCCTCGACAAGATCGCGGCCGACCTGGTCCAACACTTCGCGGCGCGCCCGCGTGGCACCAAGGCGATGTTCGTCGCCATCGACAAGCTCACGGCCGTGCGGATGTACGACCGGGTCAAGGCCGCCTGGGCCCTGCACATCGCCGCCCGGCAGGCTGCGGGGGCGGACGCCGCGGAGCTCGCCTATTTGACCGCGACCGACATGGCGGTGGTGCTGTCCTCGGCTCAGGGTGAGGTCGAGGATTTCAAGCGCCGCGGCCTCCAGATCCTTCCGCATCGCCAGCGCATGCAGAAGGAGGACCTCGACACCCGCTTCAAGGCCAGCGACGACCCGCTGCGCCTGGTGTTCGTATGCGCGATGTGGATGACCGGCTTCGATGTCCCGACCTGCGGCGTCGTCTACCTCGACAAGCCGATGAGGAACCACACGCTCATGCAGACGATCGCCCGCGCGAATCGCGTCTATGAGGATAAAGAGAATGGGCTCATCGTCGATTATATCGGCGTCTTTCGTAATCTACAGAAGGCCCTGGCGATCTACGGGCCGGCCGCGGGCGGTGGCATCCGACCGGGGGACCGCCCGGTCCAGCCGAAGTCGGTCCAGCTGGACGAGCTTCGTGTGAAGATCGACGAGGCGGTCGCTCTGTGTCGGCAACACAACATCGACCTCGATGCCATCGCCCACGAGCGGGGGCTTGCTCGTATCGGTAAGGTCCGTGCGGCTGTCAACCACCTGGTCCATCCGCCCGAGCTCAAGACTCGCTTCCTGCTGCTCGCCGGCCGCATCGATCGGCTCTGGCAGGCGATCGGTGCCAGCGAGCAGCGGCAGCCGCTCGGCCCGATGTGGGGGGTGCTTACCGACCTCGGCGGCGGCATCCGCAGCCTCGAGGAACCGATCGACATCTCCGAGGTCATGCTGAAAGTTGAGGCGCTGCTCGATACCTCCATCACGGCCTCCGCGCCGGCGCTCAAGGGCACGACCGGCCCCGTCGCGCTGGGACACCTCGACTTCGACGCGCTCGCGCAGGCGTTTCGCAACACTCCGAACAAGGCCAGTACCGCCGAGGTGTTGGTCGCTGCCACGCGCGTCCGTGTCGCGGCGATGGTCCAGCAAAACCCCACGCGCAGGAACCTGCGGCAGTCGTTTTCGCAGATCGTCGATGACTACAACGAGGGGATCCAGAACGTCGACGAGTTCTTCATCGAACTGCTCGAGTTTATGAAGCGCCTCGACGACGAGGTCGACCGGGCCCGGGCCGAGCGCCTCAGCCAGGAGCAACTCGCCATTTATGACCTCTTGATGGCGCACTCGCAGGAACTGAGCGCGAAGGACCGCGTAGCGGTCAAGCGCATCGCCGAGACCTTGATCTCGCACCTCGCCGCCGTCCTCGTCCTCGACTGGCGAAAGTTCCAAACGACCCGCGCAGCGGTCCGCAAGGCGATCCAGGCTTATCTCGACGAGCACCTGCCCGACGCCTATACGCCTGACCTGTTCGATGTGGTCGCTGGCCAGGTCTACGAGCATGTCTTCGAATTAAGCCGCGGCGGCTGACGCCAGAGCTTATTCGCCCAGCGGGGCGGGGGCGTTCGGCGCCAGCATTCTCTCGAGGATCTGCCGAACCTCGGCCACGAGAGGTTCAGGCGGACCGTGCAGCTTGCACTGCCTGAAGAGGCGGCCCTCGATGTCACCGCCCGGGAGGACGGAACTCCGGAGTTCGTCCTCGAGTTGGGCCATCAACTCCTTCCCGTTCACGCGGGTCCACAGGGGCGCTACGTCCATGTCGCGCGAAAAGTTGTTCACCAACTCTTCCACGTCCAGCTTGAGCTCGGCGAGTTGCTGGCGAAAGTCTCCGAGCATCACCGTCACGGTTTGCATGACCTCCACTTTGCTGTCTGGTGCCGAGCTCCCGAGCGAGAGTCGCGGCTGTCGTATTTCGTACCCGACGGCGTCGAGGACCGCTCGTGCCACGTCCGGCCAAAAGCGCCGCTCTGCGAGCAGAAGGAGCCGAGCTTCGACCGAGTCGGCGCCGAGCGCGTCCTCGATCGTCTTTGGCTCCACGAGGTAGCTCTCGAGGCAGTGTCGATTGAAAGAATAGACTCCGTGGCCCACATCCTTGGCGAGCAGCTTCGACGGCAGGAAATCGCGGTCTCGGATCGCGTAGACGTGGCGAGTACCCAGGGTCTCACGAAGCCCTCGGACTGCCGCGCCGAGGTCGGCCTTCGAACCGCCTGGTACCACGCGAACTGTACTTGCTGGTTCGAACGATCCCGCGAGCTCGCTGAGGGCCAGAGCCAGCCAGCGGATGTCACGTCCCTGTGGTTGGCCTTCGCAGACCAGCCTGATGTCAATTGGGTTCATCGATCTCTCCGAGCTTCACGACTTCATCCGGATGCAGGTAGCTTGCGATGGACTCCGAGTGCGTCGTCACGATGAACTGGTTGTCTTCACCGCCGCCCTTGCGCATGAAGTGGACGAGCCTTCGCTGCCAGGTCGGGTGCAAGTGCAATTCGATCTCATCGACTAGAACAACCGAGAGCTTGGCCCGAAAGGCAGCGAGGTTGGTGACGAACCGAAGGATCTGCTGTTGGCCATAGCTCAATCCTGCGGTGTAATAATAGCGCCCGCTTTGTACGAACCTGAGGTCGAACCCTTCATCCGACGACTTCATATCGTCGATCGCGGATGGCGCTGCCAGCTCGGCGAAGCGCGCCTTGATGCGGCTCCAGGTGCTCGGTCCCTGGGTCGCCGTATCCCATTTCTGGTCGAGCCGGGACTGTAGCTCGAGCCAGGGGAGCACGTCGCGGCTGCGGGCATCGTCGCGGAGGTACTCCGGGGGCGCCGTGCGCGTGCTGGGGACCGCAAGCGTCACGCTCCTGTGCTGATCGAGGTATAGCATCCCACCGACACGCTCGAATACTTCTTCCTGGCTGAGGCGCTGCGCCCGGGCGAGTCGCGCGAGCGCCCGTCCGCGGAGTAAGAAATTGGCACCCCGGGGGGATGCTGAATCGAGCACATTTCGAATACCCGTCAGGCCGTCGCCGGGGGGCCAGTGCAGCTGAATTTCGTAGATGTCCGAAAGCGGCAGTTCTTGCGGAGTTCGGAGAATTTGATTGAGCTCGTCGATCGTGTCGCGCTCGCCTGGTTTGATCGAAAAGCGAAGCCCGATCGTGATGGGCATGCTCGGGTCGTTTCGCAGCGCAGGGTCCGAGGGATTGAAGTCGGGGCGGAACTTGGGATCCTTCAGGTTCGATACGACCTCGAAGACGAGATGTAGGGCATCGAGGACTGTTGTCTTGCCGCTCATGTTGGGACCAAGCAGCACACTTAGCGGGCGCGGCGTATCCGTCCCGGGCTCGCAGAAGCTGAATCGTTGCTTCTCGATGCCGCGGAAGTTCTCGATCGTTATGTCGTGGATCCTCATCTCATGGGCAGTCTAGCGCAGGCCTCGAATTTGGAGAAGTCGAAGGCGAATCCAGCCACGTGAAGCGGGATCGGGTGGTGGTTGTACGCTGCGGGCTCATCCGGATACGCGGCGCAGCAAGTCGGCGAGGCGGGCTCGCTCGGCGTCGTCGCGGGCGAGCGCCTCGGCCTGGGTGAGCGCGGCGGCGGCGGTCTTGCGGTCCCCGGCGCGCATGGCGATCTGGGCCCGTAGCTCGTAGTTTTCGGGGTCCTGCGGGCCGAGCTCGATCGCTCTGGCGACGGCGCGGCGGGCCTTCGGCAGCTCGCCGGACTCGAGCTGCGCGCGCGCCTCGAGCCGCCAGGCGTGGTCGCTGTCGGGCAGGCGCTTGATCAGATCGTGGGCGATCCAGCCGGCGAGGGTCAGCTGCTCGGTCTTCAGGAACAGCGTGACCGCCAGCGAGGCGGCGTCGAGCAGCTCGGCGCTCGGGCGGTTCTCCTCGAACAGGCGGCGCAGCGCGGCGCGGGCGTGCAAGGCGGCCTGCTTGCGGTTGCGCTGGCGCAGCTCGAGGTGGGCCCAGGCCAAAAACAGGCGCCCGCTGCTGCCGGGGCCGGCGAGGTAGATGCCGGCGCGCACGAGGTTCTCCGCGGCCTCGTCGTCGCGCTGGGCCATGCGCACGCGGACCAGCAGAACCCGGCTCTCGACGTCGGCGGGGTCTTGTTCGAGGCGGGCCTCGAGGCGGAGCTGGGCGGCGCGCAGGCTGGCGGCTGTCCCGAGGGCCAGGTCGGCGCGGGCCCGGCTGTGGTCGAGCGCGGCCGGGTCGGCGCCGAGGGCCTCTGCAGTGGAGATCCAGCCGGCGAGCTCCGGCGGCGGTGGAGCGGGCGGTGCACGCGAGGTGCTCCCGGGCGCCGCGCCGAGCACGAGGTCGGCGAGGATCAGCGGGGTGTCGGCGGTGATGCCGGGCTCGGCGACCAGCTCGCGCAGCATCACCTCGGCGCGCGCGCGCTGGCCGAGCTCGGCGAGGTGGCGCGCGAGCGCCTCGCGATAGCGCGGTAACTTCGGGTTGGTCGCGGCGGCCTGCTCGAACCAGTCGAGCGCGTTGCGGCTGCCCTCGGGGGCCTCGATGCGCCGCGCCTGCCACACCTGCGCGAGCAACAGCATGGCCTCGGCGGCTCGCGGCTCGCGCTCGACGGCGCGGCTGAGGGCCCGCTGCGCGGCCCGGAGGTCGATGCGTTCGGGGGCCTGGGCCAGCAAAGCCTCGCCCAGGCCGGTATAGGCGCGCGGGGCATAAACCTCCTCCTCGGCGAGGCCGGTGAGCTTGCGCAGCGCGGTGAGCTTGTCGCCGGTGTGCACGAGCACGCGCGCCCGCGCGACCTCGATCTCCACGCGACCCGGCAGCAGCCGATCCGCGCGCGCGAGCCAGGGCTCGGCCTCCTCGAAGCGGCGCTGCTCGACCAGCGCGAGGCCCTGTAAATACGCGACCCGCGGCAGGTCCTGCGGCAGCTCGCCGAGCGCGGCGAGGCTGGCCATCACGTCGCCCTCGACCAGCAAGGCCCAGGCCCGATAGATGCCCGCGTCCGGCTCCGGCAGCCCGACCTCGAGCGCCCAGCTGCGCGCGCGTGTGCTGTCACCTGCCTCGAGGGACAGGTCCATCGCCAGGCTGCGTCCGGTCCGGTCCCACCACGGCAACAGCGGCCACGCGGTGTCGGCCCGGGCCAGCGCCGCGGCCGACTCGCCCGCGTGCACATGCACCACGCCGCGAGCCAGCAGCGCGTGGGCCCGCTCGTGGGGCCCGAGTTCGCGGCCGAGCAGCTGGTCCGCGAGGTCGGCGACGCCGCTGAACTCGCGGCGCAGGGCGGCGTTGAACAGCGCCTCGTCGGCGGCGAGGCCGAGGTGCGTACGCGACTCGGCGCGGACCCGGGCGAGGGCCGCGAGGGCCGCGTCGCCATCGCCGGCGCGCAGCTCGAGCATGGCGAGCAGGCGGTGGTAGGCGACCGCGCGGGGCTCCTCGGCGCACAGCGCCCGGGCGTCGGCGCGGGCCGCCTCGAGGGCCGCGGCGTCACCTGTCCCGAGGGCCAGCATGCCGGCGAGCCAGCGATGATGCTGGCGGGCGAGGGTCCGCGGGGTGCCGCTGCGGCGCGCGTCGGCCAGCGCGGCGCTGGCGACGTTGGGATCTCCGGCCCCGAATGCGAGGAGTCCGTCGGCCACCCGCAGGTCGCCGCAGCGCTCGCGCTCGACCTCCGCGTCGGCGATCGCCAGGGTCGCGGCCTCGCGGTCCTCGCCGAACTCGGCCCACAGCTGCGCCAGCGCGAGGGCCCGCGCCGCCAACAAACACTCGCCCGAGCCGGCGACGAGGGTCTCGCCCGCGACCCGCAGGTCCTCCGCGGTGCCGCGCTGAAACAACAGCCGCGCCTGCTCGAAGCTGCCGCCCCGCGCCCGCGAGCCCAGCACCCAGCCGACCAGCGCGGCCGCGGCCGCGAGCGCCAGCAGTCGCGGGAGCAGCCGCCGCAGTCCGGTCGTGCCGCTCATCGCTGGCCCCTCGCGCGGGTGGCACACGAGCCGGAGCGATCGTCACTCCCGTGCTGTCCCGGAGGACATGTTCTCGGGGCCAGCAAGCGGCCGATGACGTCGAGGTCGGGCATGGCGAGGGGGCGACCGGCCAGACCCGGGCGGACCTGCCGTGGCCGATGCGCGCAGAGGATGGACGCATCACCGGGCCAAGGCAATCCCGGGCGAGGATCTCCCGAATTGCCGCGCGGGCGCCTCGCTCGCCGGCGTGGTTGACAGCGCCGCGGCTTTGGTGCTTTGCATGAAGCCGTGCGCGTCCCGAACCTGTGCCCGATCCTCGCCGTGATCCTCTGCGCTTGCGGGGACGCGGGCGACAGCAGCGGCGGCCCTGGCGGCTCGACCGCTGGTTCGACGACGGATACGACGACCGGTCCGACCACTGGTTCAGCAGCCAGCACGAGCGACGCGCCGACCACCGGTGGACCCGCGCCGCTGCCCGGCGCCTGCGTGACGCCGATCGCCCCGGTGAGCCGCGGCAGCGCCCGCCTGCAGGTCGACGCCGAGGGCATCCTGCGCGACGAGCACGGGCGTGACGTGCAGCTGCGGGGCGTCAACACCGGGGGTCGCTCGAAGTGGGCGCCCTTCGTGCCGTTCCCGATCGCCGCGGACGCGAGCGCCGCCGAGGTCGGGGTCGCGGCGACCACCTACTTCACGCGGCTGCGGGCGTGGGGCCTCGACACCGTGCGGCTGCCGTTCTCCTGGGAGGGTTTGGAGCCGGTGCAGGGGCAATTCGACTTCGGTTACCTCGACCGTTACGAGGCGATGATCGACGCCGCCTGGGCCCTGGAGCTCCGCGTCATCGTCGACTTTCATCAGGACGTGTATGCCTCGCCGTTTTGCGGCGATGGGTTTCCGTTGTGGACGATCGCCGGTGAGCACGGTCCGCCGCGCCGCGACTGCCCCAACTGGGGCCTCGGATATCTCAACGACGACGCCGTCCGCGGCGCCTTCGACCGGTTCTGGGCCAACGAGGACGACCTTCAGGGCGCGTTCAAGGCGATGTGGACGGTGATGGCCGATCGCGTCGGCGAGCACCCGGGCGTGGTCGCGCTCGAGCTGCTCAACGAGCCCGGCTGGGGCAGCACCAGTGATACCGACAAATGGAAGACGTCGGTGCTGATGCCGTTTTATGACGATGTCATCGCCCACCTGCGCGCCGAGGTCGGTGACGAGCTGCTGCTGGTTTATGACAACACCGGGCTCGACGCGGTCGGTCTGAAGCCGACCCTGCACCTGCGGCCCGTTGGCGAGGGATTGATGTATGGGCCGCATCTCTACGATCCGGGCCTGGTCGCCGGAGACCCGTATACCGGCACGGACCCCGAGGCGCAGATCGTGAGCATCGACGGATTCAGGAGGGAGGCGGGGGTCGCCGCGCTGATCGGCGAGTTCGGTTATAGCGAGGGGGCCAAGGGCGGTGAGGCCTGGCTCGCGCGCGTCGTCGACAAGCTCGATGTGACCCGCGTGTCCGCGACCTTGTGGGAGTACTCGCAGGCCGCCGAGCTGTGGAACGACGAGGACCTCTCGATCGTCGACGCCGATGGCGCGCCGCGACCCATCTTAAAAATCTATGTGCGGCCGTGGCTGCGTGCCGTCGCGGGCACCGCGTCGAGCTTCCACTGGGATGCCACCACCCGCGTCGCCACCGCCGCGTGGACCGGTGATGGCGGGGTGAGCGAGCTGGTGTTGCCGCCGGAGATCTTTGAAATGGGTGGACCCGGAGATGTGCTTTTAAAAACCGTCGCGGGGCCGGAGGGGGCCTGTTTGACGCATGATCCGGAGCGCGGCGAGCTGCGGGTGCAGGTCCCGGCGGGGGCGCAGATCGAGCTGAGCTTCAGCGCCCCGGCGGTGTGAACATTCGCGTCACTGTCCGGCCGACCGGGCGCAGCGAAAGCCGAGGTATTCGTCGCGTTCGCCGGAGGGCGCGGCGTAGTCGTCCTCGCGGTAGGTGACGCGCAGCAGCTCGGCGTCCTTGTCGCCCCAGGACCCGCCACGAACGATCGCGTGCTTCTTGTCGCGGTGGCTGCTGGTCCACTCGGCGACGTTGCCGGCCATGTCGGCGAGGCCATCGCGTGTAAAACCCTCCGGCTTGGAGCCGACCGGGCGGGTGCCGACCGAGCCGCAGCCCTCCCAGCCGCCGTCGATCACCGCGCGCTCGCAGTTCGGCGGCTTTTGGCCCCACGGATAGCTGCGTTGCTCATCGCGCCCGCGCGCGGCCCACTCCCACTCCCATTCGTCGGGCAAGCGCTTGCCGACCGCCGCGCAATATCCGATCGCCTGGGTCTGTTCGACGCAATTGATCGGGTGATCCTGCCGCTCGGGGTTGTTGGCGTTGCAATCTTCGCTCCTGATCGCCGCCCGCGCGGCCAGCCTGCGCTTGTTCGAGGCCGGCTTGCACTTTCCATCGCTGACGCAGCGAGCATAATCTGCGACCGTCACCTCGGTGATGTCGAGATAAAACGACGCCACATTGTGCCCCGCGAATTTGCCGCCGTTGATCAAGACCATGCCGGGGGTATCGCCGGGCGCGGGGGCCTCGGCGGTCGTTGTGTCGCCGGGGTGGCCCTCGGCCGCCAGCGCGAGCGTACGGGCCAGCGCGCCGAGATCGGGGCCTTTTTCGCCGCCCTGCCGGGCCAGAGCCACGGTGCCGGCGCCCATCAGCTCGGCGGTCTGCTCGCGTCCGGTGACCACCGCTGCCATGGCTCGATTGGCATACCCGACGGCCTCGCCGGCGGTGACCTGGCCGTCGCTGTCGCCGTCGCCCCAGCCGCGCAATGCACCGAGTATGAGATATGAAAACGCCGGCTTGGCGGCGCCCGGCAGCGGGCCCGCATATTGGTCCGCGCCGGCCGCGGCGAGGATCACCGCCTTCGCCGGGGCGGCGATCGCGGCCAGGCGCACGGGCTGCAGGCCCTCCACGACCGGCGCGCCGCTGCCCGTGCGGCCCGAAAAGCAGGCGTCGACGACCACCACCGGCTGCGCCGCGCTCGCCTCGAGCAGCTTGATCGCCTCGCTCTGCCGGACGCTGCGCGCCTCGAGGCTCTCCGCCGTCTGACGCACGTCTGCGCCCAGCAACAGGCCGTCCGTGCCGCTCTTTGCCGGTGCGCCGTGGCCGATGAACACGAACCACACGCGCCCGCCGGCCCGCGCGCGCCCGGCCGCCTCGGCGAGGGCCTTCTCGATCGCCTCTTTGGTGGCCTCCTTGCCGACGAGCAGCCGCGTGTGCTCGGCCGGCACCTTGAGGTCCTCTGTCAGGTAACGATGCCAGGCCAGCGCGTTGTCGTCGGCGCCCGGCACCGCGGGCACATAATCATAACCCTCGAGGCCGACGATCAGCGCCGCGTCGTTTTCACCGCCGCCCGCGGGCGCACCGGGCTTGCCGAGGTCCGGCCAGGCGGCGGTGGTCTTGTGCGCGGGCGGTGTTGCGGGATCCGCCGCGGTCGTCGGCGACGGCTCCGCGGTGCTCGTATTCTTTCTGCAGGCCCCCGCGCACAGCAGCGCGATCGCCAGCAGCCCCGTCGTGAGACCCCGAGAATTGTTATCGACAGTGATCATGCTGACAATCGCCTCAGTTCGCGGCCTCGATCAGATATCCGAAGCTGGTCGCGGTCCATCGGTGCCGCGGAATTTTGTCGAGCTTCGCGCCCTGCAGCTCGGCCGCATACGCGTTCGCCTCCGCGGGGGTCAAGATCCCCGGCGGCGGTCGACAGCTCTTGAAGTCTCCCTCCGCGGGGAATCCATAAACGAGCAGGGTCTCCTTCGCGGACTCCGCCTCGCGGCCCGGCAGCGCCTCGGCCACGAACTCCGGCAGCACCACGCGCGAGCCGCCCTTGACCAAAATTGCGGCGCGGTTGGGATCCGCGTCGGGCAAGACCACGCCGTGGTCGCCGTTCGCGTCGCGGTAGAGCACGATCAGCCACATGTCGCGCGCGACCTCGATCTCCGGGGTGAAGTGTTCCCCGGCCTTGACCCGCGGCTTCATGAAGACCTTGAGGTCGTCGGCGCTGGTCGTGCCGTTGCCGACCGCAAAGGCCCAGGCCTGCGGCTGCTCCCACGATTGCGACACACCGGCGCGCTGCCAGCCCGCGAACTTGCCGCTCGCCGTCACGCCCGAGACCGTCACGCCGGCCGCGGCGTCGCCGGCACGCTCACGCAGCACATCGCGGCGCCCGGTGCCGACCTTGACCCGCGTGATCACCTTCTCGCCGCATGTGCCGGTCAGGTCGGCCCGCAAGACCTCGGTGTGATCGATCTCCAGCTCGACCTTCGCGCTCTTGCCGTACTTCGCCTGAATGCCCAGAGCGGTCGAACGACCGACCCCGACGCTCGCCACCCGCCCCGCGTCCTCGAAGTACTGGGCGTGCCCCGATCGCGGCTCCTTTAAAATGTTCACCTCACAGCCGGGCGCGCGCTGATCCCCGATCTCCCAGCTGCCGTCGGCCGCCAATTGCACCGGCCGCCCGAGCAGACCCTCGGGGTCCCCCGAGGGCTCGAACAGCAGCCGCTCATCGGTGTCGAGCACACCCACGGCGCCGATGTTCTGATCGGGCGCCACGCTGCCCTTTTTCTTCACACAGCCGCCGGCCGTCACGCCGACGAGCGCGCAGAGCAGCGCAACGCCGAACCATCGAGCATTGGATGAAAACACCTCTCCCGGTCTCGCCACGCGCCCACGGTATCAATCCGTCTCGCCCCCGGCAACGCCGCTGCATCGCCGCTGCATCACCCACCTGGGCGCGCGCAGACGCGCTCGCCCTGGCTGGTTTCAGGGCGCCTTGAAGCTCGAAAAGATCAGCGCTCCGAACCAATCGTCGTCATAGGCATCCAGGACCTCGGAGGCGATCGAGAGCGTCGCTGGCTTCCATAATCTGCACTCCTCCAGGGCGATTTGCCTGACCTCGGGCCAGCGCAGGACATGCATGCAAAACGCGATCAGCCACTCGGGCGCGGGGGTCTCGTCGCGGATCATCGCCTGAAACAGCTGCACGAACTCGCCGCGCGGCACATCATTGCGCTGAATGAGCGCGAGGAACGCGATGAACTCCGCCTCGTCTTCGTCGGCCGAGTACGCGGGGGCCCTCGGCTTGGCGAGCAGCAGCTGAATGAGCCGGTGCGCTTCGTCGAGGGTTCGCGTCGTCAATGGTGTCCTCGTCAGAAGCGCTCGTAGCGAAATTGCAGGCCGAGCGACTGGCAGGTGCCGCCGAGGTCGCGGGCGAGGGCTTCAGGGCCGCAGAAGAACACGTCGGGGCGCGGCAGGCCGGGCTCGGCGGCGAAGCTGGTGAGCAGGGCGTGAAAGTCGGGGCGTCCGAAGTGGGTGCGGGAGTGCAGGCCGGTGATCAGGTCGGTGCCGCTTTGCTCATGCAAGATGGTGCGGGCGAGCTCGAGCATGCTGCCCTCCATGTCGGGGCGGGCGGCGGTGAAGTAGATGTGAATGTCGAGCCAGCGCCCGGTGTTGCTGGCCTCGAGCTCACCGAGCAGCTGGGTGAACCATTCGAAGGAGTCCTGCTCGCGGGAGATCCACACGAAGTGCAGGCGCTTGATCCGAAACTCCGCCGCCCCGCGGGCCCGCTGCAGCGCCAGGCTCTGCAGCAGCGACGCGAACGGCGTCACACCGATCCCCGCCGCGATCGTCACCACGTGCTCGCTCTCCCGGATGTGCGTGCTCGGCGTCCCGTACGGACCGTCCACGTGCACCGCCTCGCCGCG
>Ga0116158_10000843_pt1 | contig 28685 bp, 11 predicted proteins | sample AD_UKC052_MetaG_FD_89883 | JGI IMG/M metagenome (GOLD analysis project Ga0116158, IMG submission 89883) | Active sludge microbial communities of municipal wastewater-treating anaerobic digesters from USA - AD_UKC052_MetaG | ecosystem: Engineered > Bioreactor > Anaerobic > Digestate | place: USA... | reverse complement strand
CGCACGGCTCGAGATTCCGCTGAACGGGGACTGGCAATGCGAGCCGGGTGTGGCAGACAGCCAGCCCTCTCAGTGGACCCACGCGGTGCCCGTTCCCGGTCTGCTTGACCTCTGCAAGCCGCCGATCCAATGGAACGATCACGACTACTTCTGGTATCGGACGACCTTCCGCGTTCCATCGGGCCAGGAAGGGAAGCGCGCGCTGATCCGGATCGAACAGAGTCAGTTCGGGTCCGAGGTCTGGCTGAACGGCAAACGCCTTGGAAGCTACAACGGCTGCTACACTTCCCACGAGTACGATGCGACGGACGCCATCGATTGGGCCGGCGAGAATACGTTGCTGGTGCGCGTCGGGAAGAAGAACACACTTCCGGCGGGGAATGCCTTGGGAGCAGACAGCGAGAAGATGTCCTTCATCCCGGGTATCTGGGGCGACGTCGTTCTGATCCTGACGGGTGATCCCCGAATCCAGGTTGTGCGGGTGACGCCGCACGTGAACGAAAAGATTGCCGAGGCAGCCATTCGCATTGAGATGAAATCTGGGGTATCCCAGCACGTCACCGTGTCTGCCGTGGGTCTTGAGAAGAAGACAGGAGTCAGAGCGTCACAGGAGGTTGTGGAAGAGACGACAATGAATCCGGGCGAGACCAAGGAGGTGGTCTTGCGCCTGCCACTTCCCGAGATGCGGACATGGTCCCCCGAGGATCCATTCCTGTACCAGTTGGATGTGGGCCTGAAGACGGACGGTGGCGAGACGGATCGGGTGAAGGTGACTTTCGGGATGAGGGACTTTCGAATACAGGGCTCCGACTTTTTCCTGAACGGAAAGCGCGTCTTCTTGAAGGGCAGCAACCTGGCGTTTCACCGATTTCTCTCGGACCCATCGCGTGGACATCTGCCGTGGGATGCGGAGTGGTCGAGAAAAGTTGTGGCCGACCTTCCAAAGGAGTGTGGCTTTAACTACTTCCGGGTCCATCTTGGGCATGCGTATAACCGCTGGTATGACTTGGCCGATGAGTACGGTCTCCTGATTCAGGACGAGTGGATGGCCTTTGGGCGACTGAACGCCGACGAGGCTGTCCTTCGGGAAGAGTTCACGCAGTGGATCGAGGACAACTACAACCATCCCAGCATTGTCATTTGGGATCCCATAAATGAAGCGGAAGGGAATGAAGAGGGGGTGGCGGAGGCCCGGATGCTTCGCGAGCGCATCGTGCCGGAGATGAAGCGCCTCAACCCCACCCGGCCGTGGGAGTCCATCGACTTCGGTGAAGAGCATCCGTACATCTACTCTCTCGGTCCCGTCCTGAACGACGCCCACTTTGGATTTGCCCGTTCGATCAAGGATATGCAGGAGAGCAGTACGCCGACGCTGCTGAATGAGTTCCTCTGGTTCTGGCTCCAGCACGATGGAAAGGCCTCCTCGTTCACCGAGCAGGTGGTCCTCCGCTGGTTGGGCCCTGGCTCATCGGCGTCGGAGCGGCTGGATTACCAGGCGTTTCTCGCGGCGGAACTGGTGGAGCAATTCCGTCGGATGCGCGTGGATGGCATTGCGCCTTTCGTCTATGTGGGCGCGGATGCCGGGCCCACGGCGGACTGGTTCCTTGGCGACCTTCGCGATGCGCGGCCGAAGCCGATCATGGCCGCCCTGAAGAATGCCTACTCGCCGTTTGGGGTAAGCGTGGAACTGTGGGATCGCCATTTCTTCACCAACGAGGCCCGCCGTATCAACGTGTATGTCTTCAACGACTTTTCTGAACCGAGGGAAGGGGTGGTGACCTGCCGGATTGTTGGGGGCGGCGAGGTCGCATTTGAACGCCAGTTTCCGGTGAGCGTGGCGGCCAGCGGCATGCAGATATTGCCGGTCGACTGGGTTTTTCCGGTCAAGCCCGGCCGCTACATGGTTCAGGCTGAACTCGCGCTCCCGAACTCCGATCAAACTGTCGCGTTCAGTCGGAAAGTTGCGCACGTCTTTGAGCAGATCGACGTTCCTGCGGAATTGGACGGCAAACGGATCGTTGTGCACGATCCTGACAGCGAGATTCTCGATTTTCTGAAGGACCGGGGTGTCAACGCTGTCCCGTTCCGCGGGACGGCGCTCAAGCCGGAGGATCTACTCGTTGTTGGCGAGGGCGGGTTGGAGGACGAAGCGTACACTTCCCGTCTCGCCGAGATTGAGAGGTGGGTGGAAGCCGGGGGAACGCTTGTGTCCATCGAGCCCGAATACGGGGTGGGAGACTCCGCCCACATAAAGGTGACGGATCGAGTGGACATTCTCGTGCAGCGGAGGAAGCAGAATGGCCGTGACGGGTACGACTCCGTGGTGCATCCAGTGAACAGGAAGGACCCGTTGTGGCGTGGCATCAGCCGGGAACACCTGAGCATGTTCAACGGCGGTTTCGGCGGCATCATGGTTGCCGACTATGACGTGATGCTGGATTGGTTCTTCCGTCCGCGCGCCCTTTCGGGACTCGACTTGGGGTGTGTGGCGTTGACCGACGGGGCTTACGGAAAAGGCACACTGGTTCTCTCGAGGTTGCAAGTCCGCGGGCGTCTGGTGGCGCGGGAGAAGAGTGAAGACCTGTACGCCCGGCGTGTGGATCCGATCGCGCAGCGATACCTGCTGAACCTGCTGGCGACGTACGCGCACTATCGAACGGAAGGCCTTGCGCCGTTTGCCAGCAATGTACTGGCGTCTTCCGGCAACTTCGGTGACTGTGCCGCTGCCTTTGCCGTGGACGGGGATATGAGCACGCGTTGGAGCAGCATTTCCGCGGACCCACAGTGGATCATCTATGATCTTGGCGCTCGGAAGATCATCAGCGGCGTCAAGCTGACATGGGAGAGGGCCTACGGGCGGGAGTACGAGATACTGGTGTCCGATGACAGCAGATCATGGACCAAAGTCTTTCACGAGAGCGATGGGGATGGCGGCGTGGATGATGTCTCGTTCGCCCCGGTTTCTGCGCGGTACGTCGGGCTCCTCGGCCTTCGTCGAGGCACTGAGTGGGGTTACTCCCTCTGGGAAATGAGCGTACAGTCCAAATGAGGGTGTGCGAGGAAGCGAACGACAAGAGCCGATCCGGGGTGGCGGTTACGACGAATCGCGGAGGATGAGTCGCGCCTTGAGGGCGATTTGCTCGGGAGGGCGCTTTGGATCCTCGATGATCTTCACCAGGAGTTGGAGCGCCTCGCCGCCGATATCCTGTAGTGGCGGATGGATTGTGGACAGCGGGGGCTTGAACGTCCGTCCGGTCTCCAGATCATCGAATCCGATCACGGCAAGATCGCGGGGTACCCTGAGTTTGCTCTTCTGCGCAGCTCTTACAACGCCCATGGCCATCAGGTCGTTCGCGCAGAACATGGCGGTGGGCGGACGGCGTGAGCGCAGGATACGGTTCATCTCTTCGCAGGCTTCCACATCGGAAAAATTGGCCGTGCCGACCAGGCGCTCGTCGAACTTCAGGCCTGACGTATGCATGGCGGCCTTGAAGGCTTGGAATCGTTCCACACCGTCGACGGAAAGCATGCCGCCGTTCATGATACCGATGCGGCGATGCCCGAGTCCTGCGAGGTTCTGAATGGCCTGACCGACAGCATCGAAGTTGTCCACGCCGACCGTATTGACGCGCTTCTCCTTGAGGTACTTGTTGATGAAGACGAAGGGCACGCCCTGCTTTTGCAGTTCCTCGACATCGCTGGTCACATGTTCGTGGTAGACGACGTTGTAGATCAATACACCGTCGACGCGCCAGTTGCTGACCACCCACGTATACGAGAGGTTTTCATCCGTCCAGTAGTCCGTGGAGAAGAGCATGAGCGCATAACCCGCGCGACGGCAGGAATCGGCCACGCCTCTCAGGACGGGCAGGACGTGTGGATTGAGATCGGGCGCGACGAGCGCAATGACCTGCGTGCGATTGCGGACGAGACTGCGCGCGATAAGATTCGGCTGGTAGCCCAATTTCGCCATGACGCGGCGCACGTGTTTCTTGGTCTGCGCGCTGATCTGCGCATCGTCATGGATGACGCGCGAAACAGTTGGATGTGAAACGCCCGCCTTGCGGGCCACGTCCTTGATCGTGATGCGCGATTTCACGGTTCGTATTCTAGCTGCTTGGGCCTGCGCATGCAAATGCCGGCCGGGCGTCGGCCTATGAGCGGGGCCGGCGCGCAAGGCGCGCGACCGAGCGCGATGTCGCAGGGAACGTTCGATCGAACCATGTCGCCAGCCTGAGAAGCCGCGACGATCGCATTTTCCGCAGGGCATCTTCGAGCTCGGCGATGCGCCGATCGCGCGCGGCGAGTTGTCCCCGAAGTTGCTCGTCCGGGATGGAAGTCGTGATCGGCAGCGTAAAGAACTTTTCGAGCGATGGCTTTGGCGAAAGGCTGTCCCAATGGACGATGCAACGCACGATCTTATCCCAAGCCATGAGGGTGGCGAGAGCAGTGGAAATGTCCCCGTCGTTTTCGCGGTCATGGCGAAACGCGAACTCGGCGTACGCTTTGGCAGAACAGTCCTCGGGCCGGAATAGGGAGGGATCCTTGTTGTAGGTGTCGCTCAGGGCATATTCCACCTGCCGCCGGATGAATTCGGCCAGGTTCTCGTAGTTGTCGTGATGGATGTGCAGGCAATTCGGCGGCTGCAGGCGCAAGAGCCGCTCGTCGCCGGTGATGATGGAGGGCGGCCTGTGGATGGCGTCGGCCCACCGTACGGTGCCCTTGACGAAGAGGCGTATCTGGTGGTCGGGGTACCAGCCGGAGCCGCGCATCACATAGTTGCCTATTCGGTTGAAACGCGGGATGGCCACGGCGTCGTACCGGCCGCTGCATTCGGTCATCAGTGACCTCACGAGCGGTTCTGCGTCATGGCTGAGGTACTCGTCGGAATCCAGCACAAGAATCCACGGGTGGCTGGCTTCGTTGAGGAACTGGTTTCGGATGCCATCCACGCGCGGCGTGGGATCGATGTCGAAGACGCGCGCCCCCGAGCGCTCCGCAAGCTCGCGCGTCCCATCGGCGCTGTGCATATCCACAATGATTACTTCGTCCACCCAGCGGATGCACTCCAGCAATCGGCGAAGGTCCTGAGCCGAGTTGCGCGTGTGCGTGATGACAGAGAGTTTCATAGGGGTTCAGCCATCCACTGTATAACGGTTCTTCCACCGCTCCATAAACAAACGGCGTGAGGGTATGTCAAGTTCAACGCGGCCCGGTGTCATCGATTCGAAATGAAGCGAGTCGGTCTCCTGGCAGCAGACGATGCGGTGACCGGCCTGACGTACGCGCAGGCAAAAATCCACATCCTCCAGGCCGAAGGGGAATGCCTCGTCGAATCCATTGAGCCGGCGGAAGATATCGCCTTCGACCAGCATGCAGGCGCCGGTTACGGCCTGGCAGTCGCGCGTGATGCGCGGGACCAGGAGGGAGGCCTCTTTGCGGTGGTCATGATAGGGGCCTTTCTCTCCCGGTCCGAATACGACGCCGGCGTGCTGAATGGTGTCGTCGGGAAACACCATGCGCGTGCCGCAGACTGCGGTGCGTCGGTCGGCTTCAAAAACCTTGGCCATGTGGTGAAGGGCGAGTTTGTGCAACAGCACGTCGTTGTTCAGAAAAAGATAGAGATCGGCGGGATGCGCCTGTGCGGCGGCGTTGCAGGCTGCCGCAAACGAGTGATGCGTGTCGAACCGGAGAATGTCGTGGGCGGGCGCATCATCGAGCTGTCCGCGGAGTGGCGGAGTGGAAGCATTGTCGACCACGGTCACTCCCGTGGTCCACCCGCGCCCTCGGATGGGTTCCATGGCACGATCCAGACTGCCGAGGCATTCGCGGAGCAGGGCGGCCAGACCGCGGCTGACAATGATGGCATGGAGGGAGAAGGCTTTCATGTTTGCAGATAGGATAGCTCACTTTTCAGGAGCGTTGTCAGCCGTCGATGGAACTCGGCCGGGCGGAACAGGTGGGCGGTGGCGACCGCGTGATCCCGCAGCCGGGCGCGGATATCGTGCCGCTCATCGGCTGAAATCCATGCCAGCCGGGCAGGAAGTTGTTCAGGCTCGACGACCAGGGCATTGCTGTCGTTCCTGAGGTAATCCATCCCACCGATAGCGGGCACGGAAAGGACCACACACCCGGCGGCCATTGCTTCGAAGGCCGGCAGGCCGAACCACTCGTTCACCGCGGTGGCGAGATAGTATTCGGACGACTTCATGACCCGGGCCACGTCGGCCTCTGTTGCGTCCTCGATGGGCACGAAACGGAGGTTGGGGAGTGCGGCTTGGCAGGCTGCGGCGATATCGCGCCCGCGGCGCGGCATGAAAGCGACTGTGCCGTGCAGTTTGGGCGCGCCGTCGTAAAAGAAGCATGGGGAGATGAAGAGGCCGACCTCAATCGGATTGCGCCCCGACTTGTCGCGCATGTAGGTTGTAGCCTGCGGCCAGCAGGAAAGCAGGGCGACATTCGGGTCCGCGAGGATGGGGTCGATCAGGGGATCGGTGCCCTGGCAGTGGAAGACGAGGCGGGCCGCCGTGCCCTTCAGCTTTGGATAGTCATGCGGCAGCGAGAACAGGATGTTGTCGGAGACGCGGGCCGATGCCAAGGCCGTATCATGCGAGACCGTGGCGACGGAGGCTTGGAACCAGGCGGGTGCTGTGCCGTCCGGAGTGGCGAGGCAGCATGGAGCACCGAGGCGGTTCAACGCCTCGGCGAAGCCGGCAGCCACTTTGATGCCTCCGTAGATGCCCGTGCCCGGGATGAGGTAGTAGTTCATCTCACCGCTCTTCCAGCCTTCCATTGTGTCACGGCCAGCACCCCGCGCAAGAAGGTAGTGAAGCAGAGGCCATACGTCTTGCGGGCGTAGAGTAGACGGCCGGCATTAAGCAGCTCCATTCGGCGGCTTCTCGAGACGCCGGCACCGTGCATGCTGAGGTGGCGGAGGGTTGTCCCGATGGGGAGGGTGGTTCCGCCAGCCGCGTGAATGCGTTGGCCGAAGTCGACGTCCTCCATATATAGGAAATAGGAAGCATCCAACCCGCCGACCTCATTAAAGAAGCTGCTTCGGACGAATATGCAGGTGCCCAGCGGCCAGTTCCACGTTGTGTCATGGTAATCCGGGTGGGCTTTCAGTTGAGCGATCCATCCCGGATTCCATCCATTTGTTTCGAGAATGTCGGCCAGCAGTTTCCGCCGCGTGTAGCCGGGCTGGCAACCCGCCACGCGACCTTCCTCCTGTTCGAAATCGGGCACGGCACAGGAGCGTGGAAGCTTGGACAGTGTGGCGATGGCGGCAGCTACGGTTGCTTCGTCCAGCAGGCAATCGGGATTCAGGAAGCAGAGTATCTCGCCTTGCGCGGCCTGCGCGCCCTTGTTGGCGGCGGCGGCAAAGCCAATGTTCTTCGGGAGGCGGAGCACGCGCGCGCCATGGCTCTCTGCGATCGCAGCAGATGTGTCGGTTGATGCGTTGTCGACGATGAGCGTGGTGAGGCCGGGGATTCGATCCAGAGCGGTGAGTGTGTCGTCGAGGACGAGAGCAGACTCGTGGGTGACAATGATGACCGTGGTGTTCATGGGTTGACCGTGGTCGCACCGAGGAGGCCGCGCAGCCGGCGTTTCCAGCGTGGCGTGGTGGAAAGTGAGCGCATGCGCGCCGGGGTTCCCGGCGTGGGTCCGTTGCAGAAGTTGCTGAAGTGAGCGATCAAAACGTCGGGGCGTGGGAAATCAGCGTCCCAGTGTTCGCAGTGGTTCCAGTACCAAGGCAGTTCGGTGCAGCAGCCGGGGTTCAGCGTGTTGGTCCAGTATTGGAAATAGTCCTGATCCGCAATCATGTGGTTGCCAATCTGGTGATCGCCCGCCTGTCGGCGAATCGTTTCAAGGGCCCAAGGCACGAGGCGCGCCCATTCGTCGCGCAGGCCGATGACGACTCCGCTGTTGAAGTAGCGGAACCGATCGAGGGGTGGAGGGGTGCGGTCCGGATCAAGGAGCGCGAGGGTGTGGCGTGTGTAATGGTCGAGGAAATCGCCGCGTGACATCGTCGAGCCCGTGATGCCGGTCTGTTCGACCATGCCGATGGCGGCATGGCCGAGGGCTCGTCGGACCGTCTGCGCGTTGAATCGGCGTGTCACCACGGTATCCGCATCCAACAAGATGATCGCGTCCTGCCGGTTATCCGGGAGCAGGGCGGCGAGGGCATTGAACTTCTGCAGGAACCGGCGGGCGCGATGTGCGTCCGTGGGTAGGGGCTGGAGCGCGTGGAGCGTGAGCCGGGGTGAAGCGGGGAGATCAAGAGGGTGGTTACCGTCGTGGGCGACGAACACGTCGAACGGGGTGTGGCGCAGAACGGAAAGCACGGTCTCGCGTCCGGCTTCGAAGAAAGCCGGCGCGCCGTGGATCAGGATGCATGCCGTGACGTTCACGTGACCTCCGCGCGAAACATAGCAGGTTCGTGGTCGATGTGAAAAAGCGAAAAGGGGTGATGATGCATCTTCGCACTGGACGTTTTGCGCGAGTGAAGGATAGTACAAGCGGTTCGATGAGGAGGCTGTGACGCGTGGATGCGGAATCCAATATAGTGCTGATCGGGATGCCGGGTGTGGGCAAGAGTACGGTGGGCGTGTTGCTGGCCAAGACGCTGTCGCGGGGATTCATCGATACGGACGTGCTGATTCAATCACGCGAGGGGCGGCGGCTCCAGGAATTGCTCAATGAGTTTGGCCGGCAGGCGTTCGTTGAAATCGAGAGCCGGCATGTGCGATCGCTGGATTGCCGCGGGCACGTGATCTCGACGGGCGGGAGCGTGGTGTATGGCGATGAGGCGATGCAGCATCTGAAGTCGCTCGGCGTGGTTGTTCACCTGGACCTCACCTGCGAGCTGCTGCAGGAGCGGCTCCGCCGCACGGACGAGCGTGGCGTGGTGAAGGACCGCAACCAGTCGATATGTCAGCTCTATGCCGAGCGGCAGCCGCTTTACCGGCGTTATGCCGACGTCCGGGTGGATTGTGAAGGCCTGAAGCACGAAGAGGTTGTGAGCCGGATCATCGAGGAACTGGGGAAGAAAGGGTTGCGGAAGGCGGCCGGCTGACTATTTTTCCAACCCTTGGAAAAACGCTCGCAAAAGTTTCCAATCATTGGAAAAATCCGGCCTGCATTTCCCCTGGCCGCGGGGTGGGGGCTCGGGCAGGCAACCCTTGGAAAAACACCATGTTGAGGGAGAGCTGATGAAGCAGGAAGAAGTCTTTAAGATTTTCCGCGAAACGAAGTCGCTGTTGAGCGGCCACTTTGAGCTGCGTTCCGGATTGCACAGCGACCAGTTCTTCCAGTGTGCGCTGTTGCTCCAGTATCCGCGCATTGCGGAGAAGCTTTGTGCGGCGGTCGTGGAGGATCTGCGCGCGAAGAAGGGACACACGCTGAAGGTGGATGCGGTGATCTCTCCGGCGCTGGGGGGCATTCCGGTTGGTCACGAGATGGGGCGTGCATTGGGCGTGCGCGCAATCTTCGCCGAGAAGCAGGACAACAAGCTTGTGCTGCGTCGTGCATTTGAGGTGAAGCCGGGCGAGCGGTTTGTGATCGCGGAGGATGTGATCACGCGCGGTGGCCGCGTGCAGGAAGTGATCGACATCGTGACATCGCGCGGCGGCATCGTGGAAGCGATCTGCGTGTTGGTGGATCGCAGTGGTGGCCGTGCGCAGTTTCCGTATCCCGTGTTCAGTCTCCTGCAATGGGAGCCGATGACGTGGGAGCCGGCCGTGTGTCCGCTGTGCAAGCAGGGGACGAAGGCGATTCATCCGGGCAGCTGAGTTCCCGTCAGGACGTGGGCCCGGTCCCACAATAGGGTAAGAAAACCCGCCTGAACGATGGGTCCGGTCCCATGACTTCCGTCATCACCCGGGTACATTTCTTTTACGATTTTTCCGATGGCCCTTATTTTACAGGGGTAAAATCGCTATTTCTCAAGTTGACGACGTTTTGGCCCCTGCTAAGATGTTGCGCCACGGGATCGTTCCCTTTGAGGTGTCGATGCGGAAGTCCGAACATCGGGGCCCATTAGCCACACAGGGCTGTGGCAAAGGATGCAGGAAGACGTCTCCTCCTTCATCCCACAATTTCCAAAAGCTTTCAGGCCGCGCAAACGCGCGGCCTTCTTGTTGTCCTGAAGTCTTCAAGTCGTAACCGAAATGTCCAACCATGCAACGTGCAGAAGGAAGGGTGAACTGTATGCGTAAACTGATGATGATCGTGCTGGTGGTTGTGGCCACGCTGGCGATGGTGTTGCCGTCGCAAGCGGTGCTGCCGGGGTTCATCAAGTTCCGTGACGGCTACTTCTATGACAATGTCAGCGGGGCGACGTTTGTTCCGCACGGCATTGCGTACCAGACATGGAATCGTCCGCTGGGCGTCTGGCAGACGAAAGCGCAGATCGATTACGATCTGGACGAGATGAAGAAGATGGGCGCGAACTCGATTCGCGTCGACTTCGTCTGGCAGCACGTGGAGGAGGACGGCGACAACCAGTGGAAGTGGGACAACTACGACTACCTGGTAGCGGCGGCCGAGAAGCGTGACATGCGCATCTTCGCGCTGATCGGTTACCAGTGGCCGCCGAACTGGTTCCCGGATGAGTGGTACACGAAGCATCCCCCGGCGACGGATTCGAGCGGCATCTACCACACGAACCGCTGGCAGTCCGACATCATCAACTACGAACATCCCGAGGCGCGTGCGCAGTACGCGGAGTGGTTCCAGAACGTTTGCGGCCGCTACAAGAACTCGAAGGCGATCGCGGGCTGGATCATCGGCAACGAGTCCGGCTATCTCGGTTTGTGGAGCGGTCTGTTGGACGGTTATGATCCCGAGTCCGAGGCGGCGTTCCGGTCGTGGGCGCAGGCGAAGTATGTGCAGTTGACGAACCTCAACGCACGGTGGGGCACGGCGATCACGAACTTCAATGACATCAAGTTTGTGGAGCAGTATCGCGAGTATGGCACGGAAGGCGCGATCTGGTCGGACATGGTGCAGTGGCGGGAGGATTCGATCGGCACGTTCACGGCGATCGGCGCCAAGGCGGCCAAGGGCGCAGATACGAATCACCTGATTTCCTATTCCACGGTGGGCATGCAGTGGGGCGAGGAAGACTGGCGCTATCACGCGGAGGATCGCGGCAAAATCACGGCGGCCTGCGAGGCGACGAACGCGCCGGTGGATTTCTTTGCTGTGAACAACTACCCGTGGTCGATCCTGGGGCATGAGTCGCAGAACGGCCAGTGGGGCATCTCCTTCACCAAGTTTGCCACGCGCACGGCGGGCAAGCCGGCGGGTGTGCCGGTGCTGTATTCGGAGACGGGGTTCACCAGTTCCGAGACGATGTGGCCGGGAATGGATGAATACCGGCAGGGGCCGCTGGTGCGCAACGCGCTGTGGGAGTCGCTCGCGGCAGGCGCGGTTGGCACGCATATCTTCGCGTGGCACGACCGTCCTTATATAACGGACCGTGAAAAGGGCTTTGGCATCCTGACGGCGGAGCGCGGGATCAAGCCGGCGTTCTGGGATTCGCAGAGTGCATTCTCGTTGATGGAGCAGGCGAAGATTGCCGAATTGCTCCGTGGGTCGCAGGACCCGAAGCCGGATATCGGCTTCCTGTGGACGGCGGCGAATGATTCGCAATACAACCGCTACGAATGCGAAATGCAGCAGATTTCCGGCGCCCTTGAGCGTCGCGGCTTCGAGCCGAACTTCGTCAACCTGAACGATCTGGCCAACGGCACCTACACCAATTTCAAGGTTCTCGTGCTCCCGCGCAATATGCGCGTCGACACCGTGGTGCCGAATTCGACGAACAAGACGGTGCTTCAGTTCCTGCGCGAGAACGTGCTGGCGAAGGGCATTCACATCCTGGCGACGGCGGACTTGCCGGGCATGCAGGATGAGAACGGCCGGACGATGGCCAACTTCACGAACGAGATGGCCCTGTTGTTCGGTATCGATGCCGCGGATGTCGGTGGCTACGAAGTTCCGCCGCGGCAGGGGACGTTTGTTGAAGCGAACATGAAGCGCATCACCGTGTCGTTCACGAACGCCACGGGCGCACTGACCAACGGGTACCGTTGCACGCCGAAGGTGTGGAAGTACAACGACGAAATCAAGGTCAACAGCGGCACGGTCTGGGCAACAATGGACAGCGGCCGCAACAAGGGCTTCGAGGACACGAATACCTTTGCGAAGGAGTGGGGCTCCTGGAGCAACGTGGTGATCCAGCGCGACTGGGGTTGGCAGTATTCCGGCCGGAACATGTGCCAACTGTGGGGCGATTCCGGCACCTTCCAGTGGTGGGATATCGTTCCGTTTGGTCACTATACGCACAGCATGTGGCTGCGCAGCAACAGCAGCGATCCGCTGCGGAACGGCTCGGTGGCTTACTTGGCGATCGAGTGGCGCGGCAAGGATGGGCGGTATCTCGGCGTTTCGGAAAGCGCACAACTCGCGACGAACTCGCTTGGCGCGGGTGGCGGAACGGTGGATGCCCCGAACTTCGTGAAGAATCCGGGCTTTGAGACCAACGGCGCGAACTGGTCGTATACGGGCCAGCTCAACATCGAGAACGGCTTCGCGGCTTACGCGGCCGAGACGGGCAGCTACGGCGCCTGGATGACGAACAACGCCGGTGAATTCTACATCTATCAGCAGATTCCCGTTGCGACGTGGGCACCCAGCTACGGCACGACCTTGGTGTACCGCGTGCGTGCCAGGAAGGCCGGCAATGTTCCGGGCGCCATCAAGCTTGAGCTGTACCATCCGTGGGTTACGGTGACGAACATCGACATCACGTCGGCGTTGACGACGAACTGGCAGACCTTCTCGCTGTACTACAAGCCGACGGCTGGTGCCGATCAGGTGTTGGAATTGCGCCTGCGCAATGCGACGGGCGGTTCGAACAACGGCCAGGTCTTCTATGACAACGTGTATTGCGGCGTGACGAACACGACGACGACCTCAAGCGATGCGTGGGTGAAGTATTCCGTGGACGATGTGGCGCCGTCGAACGCGTGGAGCATGACGCGGCTTGTGCGGGTCATCGGCACGAATCTGTTGTCGAACCCGCAGCTGACGGGTACGGGCTTGGCCCCGAACGGGTGGCAGAACTGGAACGATGGATCACACGATCCTTGCACGAGCGTCTTTGCCGGGACGGCGGGGAACTCGTGGACCTTCTGGTGGGATGGCGGAATCTACCAGGACGTGACCTCCGGCTTTGCCGCGGGCGAGACCATCAAGTTCGGTGGCTACTTCTACACGCCGGAGAACGATCGTCTGCGCGGCGGCACGAAGTACGGCCTGATGCTGCTGGAGTTCTACAACAGCACGAATGGCCTGATCTCGACGGTCTCGGCGTCGCCGACGATTTCCGCGGCTTCGACGAACGACGTCTGGTTGCCGGTGGACGCGGTTACCACGGTTCCGGCGGGCACGACCAAGATCCGCTACATGGTCCGCTGCAATGACTATGCGAGCGGCGATGGCCGCTTCATGGTGGACGATGTCTACCTGCGGAACGGCACGCGCGGCAGCGGCTCCGTATTCATCGACAACGTGCAGGAGAATCCCGCGTTGGTGGTCAAGAATCACGGTACTGCGAAGGCGGCGATCTTCCTGTTCTCCGCGGGTGACATCTCGACCGATGGTGACGGCAATGGCGAGATGGACGTACTGCCATGGCAGTGGCGTTATGACTATGTGGGCACGGTGGTGAAGGACTACTTCGGCGTGCAGCCGCTGCTGCAGTTTACCGGGGCCAATGCGCATCTGGGCATCGCGGAATACCGCACCTGCACGAACGGTTCGACGCTGTGGCAGGTTAAGAACTACATGTACGACCGGTTCTCGTCGAATCCTCCGGGCGGACCTGATCTTACCTTCACGCTCCAGAGCAGTCTGTTCAACGGCAAGACCGTGCGCGCGTTTGAATCGGGCCGGATTGTCGAGACGAACAGTGACGGCATCATCAGCCTGACGTTGAAGCCCGACGGCCAGGAAATCCTGCTGGCCTACGCGGCGACGACGAACCAGAAGGAAATCATCCAGATTGCGAATGCGCCGTCCGTGGTGCATCCAATGGGCGACAAGGCCTACTCCGTCATCGTGAAGTACGACTGCCAGAACACCACGGGGCTCGTGGTGAAGGTGGCCTTCAAGGAACAGCTGAACAACGGCGACACGCTGACGAATGAAATCTACGCCGCACTGACGAATGTGGCGGTGGGTGCAGGCCAGCAGGAATTCTTCCTCTGGATTCCGCCGTACAAGCAGAATGACACCGACTACAAGTCGACGCCCGACGGCGGCAAGTATGAGTTCGCCGCGTGGCTGGAGAAGGCGGGTGGTGTGCACGCAGCCGACGCGGTGCCGGTGCCGACGGCGTTGGAGTGGGGTGTGCGGCCGACCTCGGCGACACCGACCAACATGACGCTCGGCTCGTCCTACGCTCTCCCCATCGAGTGGGAAGATCTGTATGAGCCGTTGTCGTGGCAACTCACGCCGGGTGCGCGGAACGATCAGTTCCCGTCACGCGTGGGTGTGTTCCGTTCGAGCAAGACGGAAGCGCAGTACGCCGGTCAGTTCACGCGGGCCAATGCGGTCTGCGACTGGCTGGAGTCGATGGGTTATGTCGCGGGCAATCCGCTGGACCTGTCCTTCGACAACATTGTTGTGAGCAATGGGACGCTGTTCACAGACAACTTCGAGGACGGCAACTACACGGGTTGGACGCGTGACGCAGGTTGCGCGAACTGGGCCGTGCAGACGCTTGGCGCGAGCCAGGGCCAGGCGATACGGTACGATCGGTACACGACGTACTCGCTGGATACCACGACGAAGCGGTTGAGCTACAAGATCACGGCGGACGCCGGCAAGACCATCGACCGCGTGTATCTCTATGCCTGCCGCCTGGGTACCTGCCCGACGTATTCGTTGAGCCTGTATAAGGACCTCGACGGTGTACCGACGGGCAGTGCGCTCTTCACGCAAACCTTCACGGCGCCGACGACGACCTACACGTGGGTGAATGTGGATGTTCCGAACACAGCGTGGTCGGCCGGTTCCACCTATCACCTCGTGATGGGGTACGTGTCGGGCACAGCCAATGCATCGAATTGTTTCCGTGCGCAGTTCGTGGGCATGAACACGACGGGGCGTCGCGTGTTGTATTCGACGACCAGCGGGACAACGTGGACGACGAACTACGTCTACGAGCCGTCCTTCCGAGTGCAGTACACGGATGGGTCATCCTTTGCGCAGCCGTACATCTCGTACTCGGCGGCGGGGGTGCTCAACAACGCCCGCTATGGCCAGCAATTCCGGCTGACGGAGGCTGCCTATGTGACGAACGCTTCGATCGTGCTCTACAAGCAGACGAACGTGAATGGCGATGTCAGCCTGCAGATCCGGCGTTGGTCGGACAAGGTGGTGCTGGCGACCTCCACCGTATCGAGGACGTCGATCCTGACAACGAACAACTGGGTCAATTTCCAGTTCAGTTCGCCGGTGTTGCTGGGCGCGGCGACGCAGTACTTCCTTGAAGTGGTGAACCGGGGTACTACGGGTTACTTCTACACGGTGCGCGAGAACTCGGCGGGCGGTTACGGCGCGTACACCTGGGATCAGACCAGCAACGCGACGGTCTACTCGTCGAACACGGGTGTGACGTGGAGTGCGCAGACGGACTACGACATCGGGTACGTGTTGTCCGGCTATACGAAGAACCAGGCGCTGCGCACGTGGCGGATCGGCAACTCCGACAACATCATGAAGTATACGACCACGTACACGAATGTGACGTTGTCAGCGGACGTCCGCTACAACAAGCAGGACAGCTACTTCGATGACATCGAGTTGTACGTCCACTACAAGGACCGGGCGAACTACTACCGCGTTGCGATTGAGAACTACTACGCGTTCTGGCGCCTGAAATACGTGGTGGTGCAGAACACGAACATCATATCGCAGGGATGGCTGTTCGACTTCGCCAAGACCAACCGGCCGGTGGAGAACACCTGGTACAACCTGAAGGTCGTGGTGCAGGGCAGCACGAACCAGGTCTACTTCAACAACATGCTCGCCGGCACGTTCTGGGCGACGAATGTTCCGAGCGGCAAGGTGGCCGTGGGCACGCGCGCGTTGCAGTTGGGCAACTGGGAGCCGCAGAAGGGCTACTACTTCATCGATGATGACGAGTGGAGCTTCTGGGCGCCGGAAGGCCAGGCCCAGGTCAGCGGTCATCCGCTGAACCTCGACTATGGCTACCTGCGGTTGTTCTTCAACACGCTGGTTCTTCCGAGCACCTACGTGATGAGCGACATCGAAGTGTCGAACGTCATCACCTGGGTCAAGGGCGGACTCAACAGCATCATCGCGACCGATGGCGGCATCGCGATGAAGAACGAGACCGGTGCGTACGACCTGGGCCGTATCGAGTCGATCCTGGGTGTGGGCACGGCGCTGCAGACCTTCGGCAGCGTGAGCGGCATCCAGGTTCAGCCGGATGACCACTATGTGACGCTGGACTACGCGCCTGGGGCGATTCTGCCGGCGACCGGCACGGCCAACGCGTACCAGTCGACGACGGTGGGCACGGATCTCGGCCTGCTCTACAACGCGACCAGCTCGGCTCCTGCGATGGTGGCGAACGTGTTGTGGGACAACCCGCTGGTGCCGGTGAAGGTGTTCACCTTCAATCACGCCGTGGACACGCAGGGCCAGTTGACGGGCCAGATGAAGACGATTGCCCAGCGCGCGTTTGAATGGGCGCGCGGCAATGCTTTCAAGTGCAAGGTGGAGTTGAAGTACACGGGCAGCGTGACGAATCCGTATGACGACTACGCGGTCTGGTCGTCGAACTTCTGGATTCTCACGTCGTCGGGTTCGAACTCGGTGAACTTCACTCTGCCGACGGACGGCATTCTGACGGGCTCGAACCTGGTTTGGTCGTACACGATCTACCCGTGGGACTCGACGAACTACTGGATCCAGAACCAGGGATTCTACTCCTCGGAACTGGACGGCAAGTCGGCCAAGATTGCGGGTCGCGGCATCCAGATGTCGGGCGCGCCGGAGGCGATCTTCGCCGGCCGCAACTGGGAAACATGGACAGCCTTCAACACCGAAGGCACCCAGACCGTGATGACCATCGGCATCAAGGACACGGGCGTGCTGACGTTTGAAGACAACTTCAACGACGGCAACTACACGGGCTGGACGGTGGACGCGAACACGAACATCACCTGGTCGGTGGTGGCGGGTTCGCTGCGTGGCGCCGTGGCCAGTACCGGTGGCTATGCAAACATCCACGTGGATTCAGTCGCCATCGATTCGACGAACCTGACGTTCGAGTACTACGTGCGGTTCATGAACGGGGCGGACGACGGCGGCGTCTACTACCGCGGCTACCGGTTGTATGTAAACCCGCGGCAGTGCGGCTGGGGCGATCTGAACCCGATCTACTACACGAACACGGGCATCAGCACCGGCTGGAATCACGTGGTGGTGCAGGTCCGGGACGGCGCGCCGCGCATGCGCAGCGACCTGTTCGTGAACGGCAAGACGGTGTTCCTCGACGAGCCGATCGAGGTGCCGAGCCTGATGACGAACGGCATTGGTTTCGTCAGCCCCGATTACCCGGGGTACGTGGAATGGGACAATGTGCGCATCGCGGACGAGCACTACGAATTCGTCACGACGAACGTGACGGGTCAGGGCGGTCCGATGAGCATGATGATCGCTGTGCCGGACTATGATCCTGCGCGGTGGGAGCATGCGGGCACATCGCTTGGCGCCGGATACGAGTGGTACTCGTACCTGAGCGGGCAGGGCGTGCACAGTTATCGTCCGACGGCGGTGTACTTCGCGCCGCGCTTCATCGTGGAAGATACGAACTTCCCGACGCTCATGAATCCGGGGACGACGGTGAATATCCCGGTGGAGTGGGAGCACCTGCCGAGCGTTCCGATGAAACTCCAGATCCAGTTGAAGGATGGCTGGGCGGGCAAGACCTGGCTGACGAATACGTTCGATGTGGCCACGGTTTCGGGCTCGGCCTACTTCCAGGTTGCGATTCCCGAGAACATGCCTCCGGGCGGCGGCTACTGCTGGTTTGCGATGATCTATCCGCCGGCGGCGGCTGACCCGATGTTGGAGCGGCTGGGTTCCGACGATACCTTCCGGTATGGCCGCGACGGCATGCCGGTGGAGCCGGAGACGTTGGTCAGCATTACGCCGGTCGTTGGCCCGGACTACAGGGTGTACCGCGATGCGGGCATCCCGATGGCGACGGACATTGCGACGTGGCAGGGTGGTGCGGCAACGTTCAATGGCCAGCACGTGACCAATAACGCGCCGGAGGGCACGCAGACGTTCCTGGTGGACGCGGCGAGTTGGGCGGGTTGGGGCGTGATCAGCACGTCCGCCGTCAACATGGCGGAATACCAGAACGGGTTTGTGACCTTCTGGCTCAGGAGCACGCTGGTCATCAAGATGGACATCGAAGATTGGAATGGGATCAAGGCCACGAAGTACATCCCGAGCACGTCCAACCTCTGGAAGCAGATCTATGTGCCGGTCTCCGAGATTTCGCTGGCCGGCGTGAGTCTGACCCAGATCAAGGGGTTGATCGAAGTTACGGCCGAGGCGGCTACGCGGTTCGAGGTGGACGACGTGCGGTGGACCAAGGGTATCTATGGTGTCTACAACGACGGCGGGTTCGTGACGAATACAACACTGATCACCCAGGGCGGTGGCGTTTCGTACTTCGATGCGAACTTCCTCACGGGCGCGCCGCCGGAAGGCGTGAAATGCTTCATGGCGACGGGTTCCTCGTGGCTGGGATGGAGCACGCGCCAGACCAGCGGCACGCTGGACATGACGCGGTACTCCAACGGCTACCTGTCGGCATGGATCCGCAGTGGCTCGGCGCTCACGCTGAAGATCGAAGGTCCCGCGGGTACGACGCGGAGCGTGACGACGCCATCGACGACTGGTATGTGGAAGCGGGTCATCGTTCCCATGTCGAGCTTCGCCGGCGTCAACTTCAGCCAGATCTACAGCACGTTTGCGGTCACTTCGGCGGTGGCGGGCACGTTCTTCGTGGATGACGTGCAGTGGATTCGCGGGACGAATGCGGTGCCCAGCGACACACGGATGACGCTCTACTCCGATCTCGGCATCCCGGCAGGGACGGACGTGCAGACGTGGTGGTCGGAGTGGTGGCTGGTCTACGTATCGCCCGCGGACGGATGGGTGAGCCAGTGGCGCAACGGTGGTTTTGAGACCGTAGGTGCCGGTGTGCCGTCATGGACGACGGTGGCTCGTGGTGCCGGCGCTACGGCGTACGTGACGACGGCGGCTGCCTACCAGGGGACCTATGGTCTGCGCGTGCAGACCGGCAGTGCGTCAACCGATCGGACCGCGATGGTCTATCAAGAATTCACATCGGGCGAAGGCGATATGTTCTGGGCGGAGGCGATGATTCGCCAGCCGGCCGGCCAGGCCTGGGTGGCTGGTACGACCGCGCGTGTCGAGGTTGAGTTCCTGAATACGTGGGGACAGACGCTCACGAACTTCGTGGCGCTGACGGGGACGGTGACGACGGCGGGGCAGACTTGGACCCGGTGCAACAACCTGACCGGTCCGAAAGACAGCAACACCACGGCACCGCGCGACACAGCCTATGCGCGCATCAAGCTGATCATCAACAAGCCGGCAGCGGCGGGTGCGAGCGTGGTGGACTTTGACAACTCGTACTTCTGCCTCCGCAGCAGTTTCAACGGCAACTACGCGTTGGATCCGCTGACGCCGGAAGGCACCAAGTGCTTCAAGACGTTCAGCGCCGGCTGGGCGGGCTGGGGCGTGGTGAGCACGAACTCCACTGTCGATATCAGCGCGTACACGAACGGCTACCTGAAGTTCTGGTTCAAGGCGCCGCAGGTGACGCTGAGCGACCTGATCTTCAACTGGTACTACGGCATCTGGTCGGTAGGGTACGACGTACAATTGCAGAGCGTGTACAACGGGAAGACGAACACCGTGTCGTACTCGGGCGTCCAGGGGTTGACCACGACAAACGGATTGCAGTGGTATCAGGTCAGCATCCCGGTCAACGCGTTCACGAGCCAGGGCCTCGACGCTCAGCATGTGCGGTGCCCGTTCATGATCACCGCGGCGATGACCACGGCGTGGTATGTGGACTACATACGATTCGACATGGCGCCGTAGTGAGATAAAAGGGTCTGAAGATAGAAGCGCTGGGCCGGTTCGAACGAACCGGCCCAGCGTGTTTTCAGGGGCATAGACGGGGCGTTACTGGAGTGGTATGGACTGCAAGCGGGGGGCAGCCCTGTAATCTGAGAATACGTAACCACATAGGGAGAATGAGTTATGTATATATTGCACGCGGTGCAAATCTGAGTTGACTCGTAGTAGTCCGCCTATATACTAGGATGCACCTAGTACCACTAAGACGTCCTGATGTTGTAGGAGGCCGAAATGAGTTCGAGACGATCGACGATGCTGATGGTGGACCTGATCATCTTGGCATTGCTGGTGTGTGCGACGATGGTTTTTGCGGGCGACGTTCTGCAGAACGGGTCCTTTGAGAATCCCGAAACGGACCTCGACAATCCCTTCGGCGACCTGGCGGCTGGCTGGGGACGTTGGGGCAACTGGGTCAACCGCGAAACCGGTTGGAAGCCGACGAAGAAGGGCGACTGCATGATGTCGTACCATCACTGGCAGATTGAGGAAGACAGCACGTCGGGTTTCTACCAGGACATCAGCGATGTTGCGGATGGCATGCCGGTCACCTTCTCGATCTACGTCTCCAAGGACAAGGACACCAACGCCGAATTTGTTGAACTGCGCATTGAGAAGTTGAACGGCGATGGTCCGATTGCATCGCAGATCTACACCATCGATCAGATCAAGAACGGATGGGAGAAGATATCCGTGAGCGGTGTTTCTTCCGGTGAAGGGCTGCGGGTGGTGGTGATGGTGAAGCCTTTGACATCGGGCGCGAGAAAAGGCGCCCTCAAATTCGACGAGGCGGAAGTGACTGTGGGTAAGGGGGCCGACGAGGCCGGGGTGGTGACGCGGGCGATGAGGGGTCGTCCGCGTATCTAGAGTCGTTGAACCTGTTTTCCGTTGCGGGTTGAACATGCTGTACAGTCGTCCTGGCGGTAATCAACTTCGACCGACGAGAGATAATCCTCCGAGGCGCGCAGCCTATGCGCGCGTCATTCTTCCTTTCTACCTGGCTGAATCGGCGGCGCGTCTGCGCGGCGGCCGGGATGTGTCACGTTCTGATGGGCTGTGTGTTGTCGATGGGAGTGTACGGGTGAAGCCGAATCAAGGGGGAGTCTGGTATGCGTAATACAATGCGCGTGGTGCTGTGCGTGCTGGCGGTGCTGGTGCTGGTGGTTTCCGTGGAGGCGGCGCTTCCGGGATTCATCAAGTTGAAGAACGGGTATTTCTATGACTCTGTGACCGGCAAGCCATGGGTGCCGCGGGGCATAGCGTACCAGACATGGAACCGTCCTCTGGGCGTGTGGCAGACACCGGATCAACTCCGGTATGATTTGGATGAGATGGTCAAGATGGGCGCGAACAGCATTCGCGTGGATTTCGTCTGGCAGCACATCGAGGAGCAGGGCGACAACATCTGGAGTTGGGCCAACTACGACTTGCTTGTCCAGGAATGCGAGAAACGCGACATCCGAATCTTCGCGCTGGTGGGTTACCAGTGGCCGCCGAACTGGTTTCCGGATGCCTGGTACACGATGCACCCGCCCGAGACCGATGCGGAAGGCATCCTGCACACCAACCGCTGGCAGTCCGACATCATCGGCTACGAAACTCCCGCGGCGCGCGCGCAATATGCCGAGTTCTTCACGGCGGTGTGCAGCCGCTATGCGACCAACAAGGCCATTGCCGGGTGGGTCCTGGGCAATGAGTACGGCTACCTGGGTCTGTGGAGCGGGCTGTTGGACGGCTATGATCCCAACTGCGAACAGGCGTTCCGTACCTGGTGCCAAGGCAAGTACACCACCATAGCAAACGCCAACGCGACCTGGGGCACCAGCTATACCAACTTCAACCAGCTCACGTTTCCCGAGCAGTATCGGGCCTATGGCGTGGAAGGGGCGATTTGGGCGGATGCCGTGCAGTGGAGGGAAGACTCCATCGCGGGCTACACTGCGGCTGGCGCCCGGGCGGCGAAGATGGCCGACACGAACCACCTGATGTCGTATTCCACGGTGGGCATGCAGTGGGGCGAAGAAGACTGGCGGTATCACGCCGAGGATCGCGGCAAAATTACGGCGGCCTGCGCGGCCACCAACGCGCCGCTCGATTTCTTCTCCGTGAACAACTATCCGTGGTCGATTCTCGGGCATGAGTCGCAGAATGGCCAGTGGGGCGTCTCCTTCACCAAGAAGGTCGCCAAGATTCCCGTGGTGTATTCGGAGACGGGTTTCACCAGTTCCGAAACGATGTGGCCGGGGATGGACGAATACCGGCAGGGCCCGCTGATCCGGAATGCGCTGTGGGAATCGCTGGAAGTTGGCGCGATCGGCACGCACATATTCTCGTGGATGGACCGGCCGTGGATCACGGACAGGGAGAAGGGTTTTGGTATTGTCTACGCGGATCGCTCCATCAAGCCGGCCTACTGGGTGTGCCGCGATGCGTACAATCTGATGGGACAGGCGGAAATTGACGACCTGTTGGCGGCCTCGCAGGATCCGAAGCCGGACATAGCGTTCCTGTGGACGGCGGCGAACGATTCGCAGTACAACCGCTACGAGTGCGAAATGCAGCAGGTGGCCGGCGCCTTGGAGCGACTCGGCTACGAGCCGAATTTCATCGATCTTAACGAACTGGGCGCCGGCGTCTTCACCAACTATCGCGTAGTCATTCTCCCGCGCAACATGCGCGTGGAGGACGTGGTTCCGAACTCGACGAACAAGACGGTGCTGGATTTCCTGCGGACGGTGGTGATTCCCAAGGGCGTACACGTGCTGGCGATGGCGGACCTGCCCGGCCTGCAGAATTTCAATGGCAAGCAGCGCGCGGCCTTCACGGGCGAAGTCAGCAATCTCTTCGGCGTGGACGCGTCGGATATAGGTGGCTTTGAGGCTCCGATGCGCCGCCGCGAGTACGTGTCGTGGTACTGGGCGCCGATCCAGGTCAATTTCACAACCGGCGCGGTGGGCAGTGTGGCGGGTGGCTACGCCTATCGTCCCGAGGTTTGGAAGTACAGCGATGAGATCAAGGTGACCAATGGCGGCGTGATGTGGGCGCAGATGGACACGCTGCGCAACAAGGGCTTTGAAGAGAGCAGCACGGTGGTGACGAAGTGGGATGGGACATGGGGCAACGTCCAGGTGAGAAGCGGCTGGGGCTGGCAGTATGACGGTCTGAACATGGTCCAGATGTGGGGCGACTCGGGGATGTGGGAGGATGTCCCGGTGGTTCCGTTCGGTCGCTATACGCACAGTGCCTATCTGCGCAGCAACAGCGATGATCCATTGAGTGCGGGCGCGTATGCCGTCGTCCAGTTGGAGTGGCGTGACGAGAAGGGGAATGTCCTCGGGACGAACGAGAGCGTGCGGCTCACGGGCGCGACGCCGGGCAACACGTGGGTTCAATACAAGGTGGACGCCATTGCGCCATCCAATGCATGGACGGGCCGTCGCCTGATCCGCTGCGGCCTCAACGCGACCAATGGCGGGACGGGCTCGGTGTACGTAGACAACAAGCAGTGGGCGCCTGCGGTGGTCGTGAAGAATCATGGGGCGGGCAAGTCGGCCATCTTCCTTTACTCGGTCGGCGACAACAAGCCCGATGGGGACGGGGACGGCCAGCCGGATGTGCTCCCGTGGAAATACCGGTATGACATCATCGGTGCTGTGGTCCGCGACTATTTCGGTGTTCAGCCGAAGCTGAGTTGCAGCGGGACCAACGCCTTCCTCTGCCTGCCGGAATACAGGACGACGTCGAACAACAACGTCCTGATCCAGATGAAGAACTATGCGTACAACACGAGTCAGCCCAACGGCGGGGCGGATCTCAATTTCACACTCAACAGCAGCCTGCTGACCGGCAAGACGGTCCGCGCCCTCGAGCAGGGCAAGATCCTCGAGCAGAACAGCGACGGAGTCGTGACCGTGAGTCTCGCGCCCGACGGCTCCGAGATGCTCTACGCCTACACGCCGGTGAACACGACCAACCAGGTGGTGCAGATCTCCGATGCGCCGTCCGTGGTGCATCCGTTCGGCGATAAAGTCTACACGCTGAAGGTGAAGTATGATTGCCTCGGGCGCACGGACCTGCGTGTTCGCCTGGCGTTTCAGGAGAACGGTGACAATGGCGACGGTGTGTCGAACGAAATCTACCAGGTGCTGACCAACAAGGTGTCGGGCAGCGGCGAGCAGTGGTTCTTCATGTGGATCCCCGATGCGAACCGGGCCGATACGGATTACAAATCGACCCCGGACGGCGGCAAGTACCAGTTCAATGCCTGGCTCGAGACGACGACAGGTGTGAGCGTGGTGAAGTCCGTGCCGGCGCCCACGATCCTCGAATGGGGCGTGCGGCCCACGAATGCCTTGGCTTCGACCTTGTCGAAGGGCCAAACCGTCACCATGAACCTGGAATGGGAAGACTTGTACGAGTCGTTGTGGTGGAGAAACACTCCTCAGAGCCGCAACGACGCATATCCCGGCCGCGTTGCGGTTTATCGGTCAACGAAGACCGAGGCCCAGTTCCCGGGTCATCTCGCGAAAGTGAACGAGGTGTGCGATTGGCTGAACAGTCTCGGCTACAGCCAGGCCAATCCGCTCGACATCGGGTTCGACAACGTCATCGTAACGGGCCTGTTCTCAAACGACTTCAACACGGGAAGCGTGAGCGCATGGACGCGCGCGGCGGGCGCGATGAATTGGGGCGCGGGCACCACGACGAGCGGTTATCTGCGCGTATCGCGTATCGGCAACGACGACAACATCCTGAGCGCGGGGCTGTCGACGTGGGGCGCCGTCACTGTGTCGGCCGATGTACGCTACAACAAGCAGGATCCGTACTTCAGTGACATCGAATTGTTCCCGAAATACGTCGATCGCAACAACTACTTCAAGGTCGGCATTCGGAACTACTACGGGTTCTGGCGGATCAAGTATCTTGTGCGCGTCAACGGAGTGATTCACCAGCAGGGCTGGCTGAAGGAGTTCCCGAAGACCAACAGGCCGGTTGAGAACGTCTGGTACAACCTGAAGGTGGCCCAGTCGGGATCGACCAACAACGTGTACTTCAATAACAGCCTCGTTGGCGTGTTCTATGCGACCAACTTCCCGACCGGCAAGATTGCGCTCGGAACCCGCGCCGCGCAACTGGGCATTTGGGAGCCGCAGAAGGGCTATTTCTTCATCGACGACGATGAGAACGGGTTCTCGGCCGATTTGAACACCAACGGCCTCCCGCTCAATCTGGATTGGGGCTATCTCCAGCAGTTCTTCCCGACGCTTATTCTTCCGGGCACGTACGTGATGAACGATCAGGAAGCGCTGAACCTGAACACGTGGATGACCAACGGCGTTCATGGCGTATTGGCGACCGACGGCAGCGTTGCGATGCGCAATGAGACGGGCGCGGCGGACCTGGGTCGTGTGGAATCCCTGTTTGGCGTGTCACCGGCCATCGGGTCCATCAGCGGTATTACGCAGGTTGTGATAGGGACGAACGATCACTACGTGACGCTGGATTACGTGGGCGGGGCCTCCGTCAGCGCCTCGGGCACGGGTCGGCCCTACACCACGCTGACGCGCGGGCGCGCCCTTGCGACGGTTCACAATGGAAGCAGCGCCATGGGTCTGATTGCGAACATCGTGACAAACAATCCGGATGCACCGGGCAAGGCCTTGGTGTTCAACTTCGCCGCCGATACATCCGGACAACTCACGAATGGGCTGAGGAAGCTCGGCCAGCGCGCGTTCGAGTGGCTGCGCAACGACGCCAACAAGGTTCGCGTCGAGTTGAAATATGTCAGCCCGCTCGGAAATCCGTCCCTGGATCTGCTGGTCTACTCGACTAACGTGTGGGTTCTCTCCGGTTCAGGCATGACGAATCTCCTGGTTGGCCTGCCGACGGATGGACTCATGACGGGCGACGGCAAGTTCTATTGGTCCATCTATACGTATCCCTGGGATGCGACGAATAGCTGGCTCGGGCACAACGGCTTCTACTCGTCGGGCAACGACACGGCGCCGCTGATTTCCATCCCGGGCAAGGGCCTCCAAATCCTGGGCGTCACGGATAAGGCCTTTGCCGGCCGCGATTGGGACATGTGGGCGGTGTACAACACGCGTACCACAGCGGTGACCCTCGCCTATGGAATCAAGGACAAGGGAACCCTGCAGGACGAGGATAACTTCAACGACGGCGACTACGCGGGATGGAATCTGGTGGCGTCTCCGAGCGTCCAGTGGAGTGTTGTGTCCAGCGCTCTGCAGGCACGGGTTTCGTCCACCCCGTACGGCTACGCGTACATCTACCGTAACGGTTTGAATGCCACGGGTCAGAATGTGACGGTCGAATACGACACGCTCTTCACCGGTGGTGCGTACGATGGCGGCGTGATCTACCGCGGGCGCGTGCTTTACGTGAACCCCAATGCGTGTGGTTGGGCCGACAACGCTCCGAACTATTATGCCACCAACCGGCCTGCGACGGGCGTGTGGAACCACGTCGTCATGCATATTCGCGACGGGGCTCCGTACCTGCTCAGCGATTTGTTTGTGAATGGGCGCGTGGTCTTCCTGAGCGAGCCGATCGAGACGACAAGCTGGACCACGAACACAATCGGGTTCCTGAGTCCGTACTCCAATGTGAACGCCGTGGTGCAGTGGGACAACGTGCGCATCGCGGATGAGCAGTACTCGATCGTATTCACCAATGTGATGGGCGAGTATGTGCCCACCAGCGCGACGAATCCGACCTTCTGGCCGAGCGTGCCGGATTACGATCCTGACATGTTGGAGCACGACGGGACAGCTGGCGGTGCCCGGTATGAGTGGTACCTGTATGCCCGGGGAGAGGGCCTCCACAGCTACATGGACGGTACCGTCTACTTCTCGCCGCGGCTCATGGTGGAAGTGGCGAGTTTCCCGACCAATCTGGCGATTGGGGCCAACGTTGCCGTACCGGTTCAGTGGGAGAGCCTCAGCGTTACCCAGGTTCCCGCGCGGCTGCGCGTGCGGCTGTTCGATGCGTACTCCGGTGTCATCTACCTGGAGAAGACAGCCACGGTGTCGACGGTGAGCGGCACGACGAATATCGCGGCGACAGTCCCCAGCATGCCTTCCGGGTCGAACTACGTCTGGTCCACATTCATGTACCCGACGAATGCCGTCGATGCCTGGCAGGAGCGCATTGGGTCGGATGACACATTCCGGTTCAACGAACTCGGGATCGGAGTCGAACCCGAAACGATGGTCACGTTGGTCGGGCCGCAGACCACCAGCAGCGTATTCCAGCTCTACTCCGATGCCGGCACGCTGGCCGGATCGAGTATCTACACATGGCAGGGCGCGGTCGCGACGTTCAACGGGAACTACGCTGATGCCACGGCGCCGGAAGGGGCGATGAGTTTCTTCACGACGGGTACCTCGTGGCAAGGGTGGGGCATATTCAAGACGACCAACCTTGCGGCGTATTCAAATGGGTACCTGAAGTTCTCGGCCAAGAGTACCACCCAGTTGAAGGTCGACCTGGAAGGCCCTCAGAATACGAAGGGGACCGTGTACATCACTTCGACCACGAACCAGTGGCGCGAATTCATCTTGCCGATCACGAGTTTTGCAAACATCCGGATCACTAACATGTACGGGCTGTTTGAGATCACCGGCGAGTCGGCAGCATCCTTCTATGTGGACAACGTGCGATGGGAATTGACCGCAACGCCTCCGAACCAAGCGCCGGTGGTGAGTGCGGGTCTCGCCCAGACGATCACGCTGCCTTCGACGGCGACACTGGCGGGGACGGCGACAGACGACGGGCTGCCGTCGAACAGGCTGACGGTCGCTTGGACGAAGGTGAGCGGGCCGGGGACGGTAACGTTCACGAATGCAGCCACGGCGAACACGCGGGCGAGCTTCTCGACGAACGGCGTGTACGTACTGCGGCTGACCGCGAGTGATACGGTGCTGTCGGCGTTTGCTGATGTGCAAGTTACGGTCAACGCCGCTGCGCCGGTGAATCAGGCGCCGGTGGTCAATGCGGGTACGGACCAGACGATCACGCTGCCTTCGACGGCGACACTGGCCGGGACAGCGACAGACGACGGACTGCCGTCGAACAGGCTGACGGTCGCTTGGACGAAGGTGAGCGGGCCGGGGACGGTAACGTTCACCAACGCGGCGACGACGAACACGCGGGCAAGCTTCTCGACGAACGGCGTGTACGTGCTGCGGCTGACGGGGAACGACACGGCCTTGAGCGCGAGCGATGATATCCAGGTGACGGTCAACGCCGCTGCACCGGTGAACCAGGCGCCGGTGGTCAATGCGGGCGTAGACCAGACGATCACGCTGCCTTCGACGGCGACACTGGCGGGGACAGCGACGGACGACGGACTGCCGTCGAACAGGCTGACGGTCGCT
>Ga0116158_10000838_pt1 | contig 28738 bp, 25 predicted proteins | sample AD_UKC052_MetaG_FD_89883 | JGI IMG/M metagenome (GOLD analysis project Ga0116158, IMG submission 89883) | Active sludge microbial communities of municipal wastewater-treating anaerobic digesters from USA - AD_UKC052_MetaG | ecosystem: Engineered > Bioreactor > Anaerobic > Digestate | place: USA... | reverse complement strand
TGTCCGATAAACCGGATAGGCTGACTGATGAGGATGATATAAAGCTGACCATCGAAGAAGTCGACCCGGACTTCGATATGCATGCCATTGAAAAGGAATTAAAGGAAGCCGAGACAATTTTATCAGAAGCGCCGGGAATCGAGAATGACAAGTCCGTAATCGACGAACTAAACGAACTACCCGATATCGATTTTGACGAAGATCTTACTTTAATTGACACCGGCAAGGAAACTGCACCTATATCATTACGTGAAGATGACCTGATATCGATTGATGAAGATGTGAGAATACATCCGGTACGGGGCGGTTTACAAAAAGAGCTCCCTGACATGGTGGCGCGAGGAGCCGTAAATGTATCGATAGATTATTCGCTTAAATATTCGAGAATCGGAGCGGTGCTACGTCTCCTCGGGTTGTTTTTTATCGGTCTGATACCACATTATATTGTATTTTTTATCTACAACATGCTTTCCCTGATTCTTGGCGGGCTTAATCATCTGGTTGTTATTGCGACGGGAAAAAATGTGGAGGATTTTTCCGGTATTCATGAGAACACGTTGAGATACCTCCTTTCATTAAGCTCGTCAATGATAGGAATAGTGGAAGAACGACCAATATACGCCGGCAGAGATAACATTGATTATCCTCTGCAGTTAAGGGTCGTATACCCACTGCGTTCCTCCAAGTTGCTTGCCCTTCTGCGACTGTCGGGTATTGGCATTATTCTTCTTTCTCTCCCACACCTGATTATAATAGGCCTAATCAGCTTTTTCATACCGCTGCTCTTTATAATAGGGATGATATCGGTGCTCGTGACCGGCGGTTGGCCACATATACTCTTTGAGTTCATGACCCGGTATTACCGGTACCTGGCGCGAGTACTGGCGTTTAATATAGGACTTGTTGACGTATATCCTTCTTTTAAATTTGACTGAAATCTGATAGTAATAAAACATCGTAAATAATAAATCCCCGTACTCACGGGGATTTATTATTATACAATCTATGATTTTTATGCAGCAGTTGAAGGGACAGACAGTTATAGTATTTTTACAAGAACGTTACGGGTGCGCGGGCCGTCGAACTCACATAAAAATATCCCCTGCCAGGTCCCCATATTGAGCCGCCCGTTGTGAATAATTACAGTCATCGAACAACCGATAAGAGAGGACTTGATGTGTGCGGGAGAATTTCCTTCCTGATGGCGGTAGGAAACGCTTTCAAGATCCAGATGGTTGAGTCCCTTGATGATGTCCGTGCGTACCGTAGGATCAGCATTTTCGTTAATGGTGATCGCCGCAGTCGTGTGAGCCGTATAAATTATGCAGATACCATCTGATATAGAACTACGCGAGATAATGCTGCTCACTTCACCGGTAATATCGATTAGTTGCTCGGCTTGTTTGGTTTTTACGGTAAAGAATGAGATCATGACAGATTATCCTCTTATTGATTTACAATAACATCCATCATCTTCATCACACTTTCAGAAAGCGATCCTAAATCGTACCCTCCTTCGAGAAATGATATCATACGGGAATGCGAGTGTCGTTCTGCGACTGCCTTGAGAATACGGGTAAATTCTCCATATGCATCAGAACTGAGCCGAATGGATGAGAGCGGATCCGAGTGATGGGCATCAAAACCTGCCGAAATGAGAATAATTTCAGGTTTGAAAGCATCAAGCGCAGGGATGATGCGAGTGCAGAAAGCGTCAATATATTCACGGTCACCGCTTCCTGCCTGCATTGGTATATTCAGCGTAAAACCATCACCTGCACCGATTCCGGTTTCTGTCGGAGATCCTGATCCCGGGTAATGGTGCGGGTATTGGTGGAGGCTGATATAGATGACGGTATTGTTGCTTTCAAACGAGTGCTGAGTCCCATTACCATGATGGACATCCCAGTCGACAATTGCAATCCTTCCGATTCCGTGCCTGCTCTGAAGATATCTTGCTGCGATAGCAATATTATTGAATATACAAAAACCGGCAGCGCTGTTTTTTTCAGCATGATGGCCGGGTGGGCGGATGGCGCAGAAACCGTTTATTGCCAGGCCATCCATAATCGCGTCGCACATGCTTAATGATCCACCGACGGCCTTAAGTGCTATATCAAATGAATCCCGACATACCGCTGTATCCATTGAATCGAGATATTCAACGCCGTTTGTGATTTCTCTCTTAACGCGCTGAATATACGAAGGTGAATGGATCATTTCAATATACTGCATATCAGGCAGTGAAGGTTTGATTTTTACAAGATCATGATAATAGGGGGCGGCCATGATGGCATTATTGATGACTGAGAGCCGTTCGGGGCGTTCCGGATGTCCATGCCCGGTTTTATGCTTCATATAGATAGGATCAAATAAATATGCAGTCGTCATGGTTTTCTACATGGTTAAAATGTATTTAGGAATTGATTTAGAATACCTGCATATTTGATTTTATGTCAAATTCTTTCTTGGTGGTCCGGTGCAAGCGGCTTCAGGAGGATTGGGATTGATTGTTGGCCAAAATTTTAATTGACAGTTAACAGAGTCAATCTTAAATGTATTATTGTTAATACAAAACAACATTCCTATAACGTTGATGAACAGGATTCGTCTTGATAATACACACATACCCCTTCACTATCAGATAGCAGATTACCTGGAGGATATGCTGAAACGGGGTGAGATGGAGCCCGATGTCCAGGTTCCGCCAGAGGAAGAGCTTACTCAAGCATTTGGGGTCAGCAGAACGACTGTCAGGCGCTCCATGGAACATCTTTTAGCAAAAGGACTGCTCACTCGAAAAAGAGGAAAAGGCACGTTCTGGACCGATTCTGCCAAGGAGATTAAAAGGGAAAAGCTTTTTGGTGTTAACAAACAGATATTCAATATAAGCGAAAAAACGACCGTACGAGTACTATCAAAAACCAGTGGCAAGGGTAATAAAGACGTATATGAATTTCTCGGGGTTCAGGACGGTAATGATCTCATAATTTTCAGACGGGTACGGTATACCGGCGGCAACCCCATGAGTTATACAATAAATTTTCTTCCCGAGAAATACGGCACCCTCATTAAGAAGCAACATTTACTGCAGATGACCATGCTGGAAACAATAGAAAAAGTCGCCGGTGTACGGATCGGCACCATCGAGCATGAGGTAGAGATAACTCGCGCATCGGACGTGATAGCTGAGTATCTTGGAATACCGGTGCTTGATCCGGTGCTCACAATCAAAACATCAGTATTTGAAAAAAACGGCAGTCCGGTCGAAATCGTATGGACGTATTTTGTTGAGAACAAATACAAGTTCCGGGTCGTGCTTGACTGACGTCTGTCTGTTACTTATAAAAAATCATATATTATATTCAGGAGGCACCCATGGGGGGAGAATACAAAAAAGCATATGACGAGTCCATCAACAGTCCGGATACGTTCTGGGATAAAGCGGCTAGTGAAATAATCTGGTCCAAGAAATACAGCAAGGTTCTGGATGACTCGAAAAAGCCATTCTACCGCTGGTTTGTCGGTGGAGAGCTCAATACCTGCTACAATGCCCTCGATTATCATATCGAGCAGGGACGTGGCGACCAGACTGCCGTCATCTATGACAGCCCAGTTACCGGAACGGTCGAGAAAATTTCATACCGTGATTTCAGGGATGCGGTCGCACGGTTTGCTGGAGCGTTGCGGGCCCTGGGTATAGAAAAAGGGGACCGGGTCATCGTCTATATGCCGATGATCCCCCAGGCTGCGATCGCCATGCTGGGATGTGCTCGAATCGGAGCAGTTCATTCTGTTGTATTCGGTGGGTTCGCGCCGAACGAGCTTGCAGTCAGGATCGACGACGCCAAACCGAAGATCATTGTTACCGCGTCATGCGGGATAGAGGGGAAGAAGATTATAGAATACAAACCGCTGCTGGACCGGGCAATCGAGCTGGCGAAACATAAGCCGTCTCATTGTATTATCTACCAGCGCCCGCAGGTCAAATCACAGCTTATCGCCGGAAAAGATATTGACTGGGACGAAGCGGTGAACAAGGCAAAACCTGCAGAATGCGTGCCGGTTGCTGCGACAGACCCGCTCTATATCCTCTACACATCAGGAACAACCGGACTGCCCAAGGGTGTGGTTCGGGACAATGGTGGACACGCCGTGGCACTGAAATGGAGTATGCGGCACATTTATGGGATGAAACCGGGTGAAGTGTTCTGGGCAGCATCTGATGTCGGCTGGGTCGTCGGCCATTCATATATTGTATATGCACCGCTCCTGTTCGGGTGCACCACGATCATGTACGAAGGCAAACCGGTGGGGACCCCGGATCCGGGGGCATTCTGGCGCGTTATATCCGATCATGATGTGAAAGTGCTGTTTACGGCACCTACAGCCTTTCGGGCAATTAAAAAAGAGGACCCCCGCGGTGAGTATTTCAAGAAATACAATCTGCCAAATTTCCGCTACCTGTTTCTTGCAGGTGAACGGCTTGACCCCGACACCTACCACTGGGCGAGCGAGCTTATCAAGAAACCCGTGGTGGATCACTGGTGGCAGACAGAAACCGGCTGGGCTATTGCGGCCAATTGCATGGGTCTTGAGCAGTTTCCGATCAAGGCAGGATCGCCAACCAAGGCAGTTCCCGGATACCGGGTCGAGATCATCGACGCTGATGGTAAAACTGTTCCAACTGGAACCGAAGGTCTCGTGGCAATACGACTTCCACTGCCTCCGGCATGCCTGCCCACGCTCTGGCAGAACGATGCGAAATACAAAGAGTCATATACTGATCCATTTCCCGGTTACTATTTCACCGGTGACGGCGGGTATATCGATGCTGACGGGTATCTCTACATCATGGGTCGTGTAGATGATGTTATAAACGTGGCGGGTCACCGACTATCAACGGGTGCCATGGAAGAAGTCATATCCAAGCATCCCGACGTGGCCGAATGTGCGGTCGTAGGTGCAGCGGATGATTTCAAAGGACAACTTCCCCTTGGATTTGTGGTGCTCAAGGAAGGAGTCACGAAAGACAACCAGACTATAATAAAAGAGCTAGTCGATATGGTCCGGGACCAGATCGGTGCGGTAGCAGTGTTCAAACAGGCTATGGTTGTCAAGCGGCTCCCGAAAACGAGATCGGGAAAGATTTTGAGATCGACAATGCGTAAAATAGCAGACGGGCAGGAGTATTCTATACCCTCGACCATTGATGATCCGATCATTTTGAGTGAAATTGAAGAAGCTGCAAGAACGCTCGGATACGCTAAAAAATAGATGTAATTCCTCTTCCTGCCTTAATGAAAGCGCCAATCTGACCCCTCCGGTGAAAGTGCCGGAGGGGTTTTTAATTAATTATCAAAGGATGATGTTAAAAAACATAATTGACATTACCTGTTAGATAATCACATACTAACAAAAATTTTTCCAGACATGACAGGAATGATTGCACGATTATTCATCAGGATTTACAATAAGTCATCATTTACATTGGCAATTGCGGTCATGACGACAACCTGGTCATGGGTTGCCTCGTTTTATGGTTTCTTTTTTGTTTATGCAACGGTAAATTTTGCATGGGACGAGTTGATGTATGTATTGTCGGTCCTGATCATCTGCACGAGTGTCGCAATATCGCTCCATCTAACGCACTTCGGATTGTTCCATAAATTCGGTTTTTCAGGTTTTTCAAATTCAATACGGCTAATTAACAGGTATTTTGAGAACAAATATATTTTTGTAAAATATAAAAACCTCGCGGATAAAGAGATTGAGGATGTTTATATTGGCATATCGGGGCTTCCCCGAACCAACCTGTATGCCGCATTCACCTACACTGCGATGGTGATCTGCGCATTGATCGTGATCATTTACTGGTATAGCGGAGAGATTGAAAAAGTAATCATGATACTTGCCGGTGGCATTTTTTCCTCGATGATTATCGGTTACTGTACATTTCTTCTGACAGAGTATTTCACGGGACCGTACAAGATGAGGCTTGAGCAGATATTATTCGAACGTTCGATCAATGTCGGGACTAAAAATCTCCTCAGCTTCAAATACAAATCGATCGTTAACCTCATACTGATCTTTCTGAGCATGATAAATCTCGCCATCCTTATCTGGCGCAGCGACAAATCTGTGATTGTTATAATCTCCTTTATTGCTCTGAGTCTCATTACTGTTGGCCTCCTGATTTTTCTTATGCTTAATATTTTGAGAATATCCCTTGATACCATCAACAAGTCGACCAAACGGCTCGCGGGTGGAGGAAGCGGAATGTTTTTCCCTCCATTCACGGACAGGGAATTTACCACGTTTTCCGAGAATTATAATCGAGCCGCCATGGAGATAAACGAGATACGGAGAGATCTGGAAAAAAAGATCAAGCAGCGCACCGATGAGTTGAGCACGGCATATGAAAGCCTCAATAAAGCATACGGTCAGATTCAGGCCGATCTTACCATGGCAAAAAGAATCCAGAAGCGGATCATGCCAGATGATTTCGAGAGCATGGACGGTGTGGACCTTTCGGTTGATTACTACCCAATGGCGGATATCGGGGGTGACATTTACGATATTTTTCTGCTCAGGCCCGGATATATCAGGATATTCCTCGCCGATGCTATTGGGCATGGTATACAAGCAGCGCTCATTACCATGATAATAAAAAGTGAATATGAAAAGGTAAAAACAATTGAGGATACGCAGGAGCTGCTGCAGTGGCTCAACAGATCGTTTTTTGACCTCTATATTTCATTGAACGCATTTTTTTCATGCATACTCATTGATATTGACACTGAAAATATGAAATTGAAGTATTCCTCGGCAGGACATCCGGATCAGATACATATCACAGACGGGCCGATTGATATTTTGAAACATACGGGAAAACTGATTGGTATAAAAAGAGATGCCGAATATGAATATTACGAAAAGGATATCAAGAGTGGGAATAAAATACTTCTCTACACGGATGGACTATTCGAACAGGTCAATAAGAACGATGAAGGCTTTACCGAGCAGCATATCATCGAGCTCATTAAAAAGAACAGATCGAATCCCATTAAAGAGCTCAATACACTTATCATTCAGACATTGAGGAATTTTATGGGTGGAAAGGATGAAATTTCAGTGAGGGACGATATAACGCTGATCGGCATCCAGATCCGATAAAATGCTGTATTACCGCAAGGCTTAACGGTCCATGCCTGAAAGAAATCATAAAATATTTCCGGTGCTTTCCCGACAAATAAAAACTATGAATTAACCCGATATGCAAGATATTTTTGGCAAACAAGGCTTTATTTCAGAGATCATTCCTTCGTTCGAATACCGGAATGAGCAAATCCAGATGGGGGAATTCATTCTGGAACGTTTGTATGATTCTGAAAACGCGATCATTGAAGCGGGCACGGGCACCGGGAAAACGCTGGCATACCTCGTCCCCACTGTAATGTATGCCCTGGAGCAGGACAAAAAAATAGCGATATCAACAGAGACAAAAGCGCTTCAGAAACAACTCATCGATAAGGACCTGCCCATAGTACGCGAGCTTGCAAAAAAGTTCCTGGGTTCCGACATTACTTACTCCTTATGTCTCGGTGGCTCCAATTATCCCTGCAGAAAAAGATTTGAGTCAGCCGTACAGTCGGGAAAATTCAGTGCGAAAGAATTAAGAAAGCTCGAAACAGTGCGAGGACTTTTTTCGGAGAAAAAAATATTTACTTATTTTGACGTGAGCGTTTCAAGGAATGTCTGGAATGAAATAAACCGGGAAGGAGAAACCTGCAACTCGTACCGGTGTCTGTTCGCGCCGATCTGTTCTTATCAGATGGCGAGGAAAGAATGGAGCCAGTCGAACATCCTGGTCATGAACCACTACCTGTTTTTTACGAACATCGCGTCCGGAAAGACCTATCTTCCACAGTGCGAAGTCGTGGTATTCGACGAAGCCCACTCCCTGGAGGAAATCGCTGCAGCACAACTCGGGTTTACTATTGGATACCGCGAATTGCTGGAGATAATAGGACTGTTTAAGAGTGATAAAAAACATCACATCATAGCGGCCATCGGGGATGAAAAGATCAGAACAGGCTGCATCGAATCGATTAATATGATCATACCTGAAATTACCCGTTTCTTTGAGCTGCTCCGTGACATGGAGAGATTTGAAAAAAATTACCTCCGCGTCCGGGAGCCGATGAAAGCAGGGACCGTATTGGTCGACCTTCTGAAAGAGCTCATGGTTCTTTTGGCTGGAGCGGAAAAAGAATTCGGGGAGGAACACCCCCTTCGCACCGAATTTGATATTGCACGGGGCAGACTTTTTTCCAGTATAGAAAGTCTCTCGTCATTTGTATCCCAGAACAACGAAAATTACGTGTACTGGATTGAGCGCGAATCCGATACGCTCCTGGGTGATCTGTTCGTGCGGGGACAGCCGATTGATATCGCGGAGATGTTCAACCGAGAAGTCATCACCTGCTATGATTCGTCAATTTTCGTCTCGGCGACCCTTGCCGTGAACAACGATTTTTCTTACATCGTCGGCAGACTGGGTATCGAGAATCATAAAACCCTGCCACTCAAATCTTCGTTCGATTACAGCTCACAGACGGTGCTGTATATAGCACGGGATATGGCCGATCCGGCAAGTGATGCATACAACAAACAGGCCACGCACGATGCGGCTGAAATTATTAATTTCCTCAACGGTAACTGTCTCCTGTTGTTCACGTCCTACAAAACGCTTCGGGAAATAAAGAACAGTCTCGGGCAGTTGATCGAGTTCCCAATATACTCGCAGGACGTAATGTCGCCGACCGATGCCTTTGACCGGTATGTAAGCGACGATAATTCCGTGCTCATGGGGACGCATTCATTCTGGCAGGGGATTGATCTGCCTGGCGACCTGGTGAGGGGCGTGCTCGTTATGAAACTGCCATTTTCCGTGCCGGACTCGCCGCCGATGGAAGCAAGGATGGAACGAATCGCCCTAACGGGCAAGAGTCCCTTCGCTGCGATTCAGATTCCCGAAGCAGTGATCCGATTCAAACAGGGATTCGGCAGGCTTATACGGAGCGGTACGGATCGGGGCATCGTGGCGGTCCTCGATTCGCGCGTTTTCAATAAACCGTATGGTAAGATATTTTTGAAGTCAATACCGGAATGCAGAGTGGTCTATTCACTGGACGAGTTGCAACAGGCTTATTCAATCATGGTTGCCACTGAATCATGAGAGGATGGCATGGTTATTAACAGGAAAAAGAAACCGGGAATTGCGCTCGTTGCCGAGGGTGGCGGTATGCGCGGTATTTTCTGCGCTGGCGTACTTGATGTGTTAATGGAACAAAAGTGCAGACCTTTTGACCTGTACATAGGGGTTTCCGCGGGGGCTTGCAACCTGGCATCGCACCTTGGAGGACAACACCAGAGGAATTTCCGTATCTATACACGGATCATGACCAGACCTGAATTCATAAGCATGAAAAAATTTCTATCCGGATCGCATATGATGGACCTCGACTACTTATGGAACACGATTGATATTGAAGATCCGCTTGCGGTTACGGAGATCTACCGGGATCAAAGCAGAGACTTCATCGTTGTGGGTTCTTCCGTGGAAACAGGTAAACCGGTCTATATGCAGCCACGGCCGGAGGATTGCTCAATGTCATTAAAAGCATCCAGCGCAGTACCCCTGCTGTATCGGGGGTTCCTTGAGATCAACGGGATAAAGCTTGTTGACGGAGGCGTGACTGACCCGATCCCTGTCATGGAAGCATACCGGCGGGGCGCACGTAGGATTGTGGTGATACGGACTAGACCCGCCCTATACCGTAAATCAAAGGGACTTGAACATTATCTCTCATCCTTTGCCACTAGAAAATGGCCGGAGCTTTCTAGAGCAGTAAAAAACCAGGCATGCACCTACGGACGATGCGTTGATTTTATTCTTAATCCACCGGCAGATGTCGAGATCATTCAGATTGCGCCTGACGCGCCGTTAAAGTGCAGCAGGACCACCCAGGAAAAGGAACTGCTTCTTTCAGATTACGCATTGGGACGAAAGCATGGGGAGATGTTTGCCCGGAGCTGGAAGTAGCGGGGTCAACACTCATTCAGGCCGGAAAAATGCTCGCCGTTAAGCACAAAGAAACCGTACTGCGCAAGCATGTTGTAGCAAAATCTGACTCTGCGGGATTCGCCGTTTATCGATGGTGAAAAATGATACTCTCGCTTCACCGGAAATTTATTTTTATCACAAAAATCCTGAAAGTCCCGGATAGTCAGGAGGTGGATGTTTGGGGTCTCATACCATTCGTAGGGAAGAAGTACGTTTTTTGGCATTGTGCCTTTGACCATAAGCTGCAGCCTGGTTTTAAGATGCCCGAAATTCGGGAAGCTCACGATCGCGTTTTTACTTATACGCATCATTTCGCACAGGACGTATGCAGGCCGCTTCGTAATCTGAAGCGTCTGGTTTAATATGACATAATCGAAAGAATTGTTTTTATAGTCAGCCAGCCCTTCGTCTATGTCGCCTTGATAGCAGTACAAGCCCTTTTCCACACATTGGAACACACCTTCTTCGGAAATCTCGACGCCGTACGGAATAGCACGCTTTTTCTCCTGGAGCAGGTGCAAAAGCTCACCGTTACCGCAACCAAGATCAAGAACCTTTGATCCGGTTGTGATTTCATCAATAATAAGATCGTACCCGATATTCATATATCGTGATGCTCCCTGGAAACACGCTCAAATTCCCTCATTAAAAAATTTGAAATGGTCTTCTTCAACGGCTCATAATCGAGAAGAAACGTGTCATGACCCATGTCGGTTTCTATGTCGGTGTACATAACATTTTTTCCATTGACCCTGAGGGCCTGAACGATCTCCTTCGATTGAGAGCTGGGATAAAGCCAGTCGGACGTAAAGCTTATGACCAGAAAATTAGCCATAACATGGGCGAAGGCGCTGTGCAGGGTACCGTAATCCTTGTGGAGGTCAAAGTAGTCTATGGCTTTGGTAATGTAAAGGTAGGAGTTTGCGTCAAAACGGTCAACGAACTTGTTTCCCTGATGGTGAAGATATGATTCGACCATGAACACGTGCTTGAAGCTGGCAACCGATAGGTCCTCATCCTTGAAACGGCGCCCGAATTTTTCATGCATGTGTTTTTCACTGAGATAGGTAATATGGCCGATCATTCGGGCCAGCGAAAGACCGGCGTCAGGGCCCTTCGCGTTGTAATAGTTGCCGTCATTCCAGTTGGGATCGTTCATGATGGCCTGGCGGCCTACTTCGTTCAGCGCAATCCCCTGCGCCGAAAGCGAGGCGGCGGATGCGATGGCTATAACCGAATTAACCATGTCGGGATAAACGATTGCCCACTTGAGCGTCTGCATACCACCGAGTGACCCGCCGGCGATTGAGAGAAGCTTCTCAATTCCCAAATGTTTTACCAGGTGCCATTGTGCGTTAACCATGTCCTGGACTGTTATCATCGGGAAATCAAGGCCGTAGGGTTTACCCGTTGCAGGGTTGATGGACGAAGGTCCTGTTGAACCGCTACAGCCTCCGATGATATTAGAGCAGATAATAAAATATTTATCCGTGTCAAAGGGCTTGCCAGGACCGATGTAGATGTCCCACCAGCCCGGGTGTTTGTCTTCACGCGTGTGATGACCTGCCGCATGAGCGCTTCCTGACAAAGCATGGACGATTAGAATTGCATTAGTCTTGTTCTCGTTAAGGGTCCCATACGTCTCGTAGGCAAGGGTTACAGGCTCAAGTATTTTGCCTGACCGAAGGGGAAGGCGGTCGAACGTATAATAACGGGTTTCGACAAGACCGACTGAATGTTTTTCAAATGTTTCTGCAGTATCCATATGTAAAAAAATCCACCTGTAAGCATGATCGGTATTATTATCGTGAAGAGTGGGAATTTAAAAGCGGTATGCAAAAAAAAGAAAAAAACCGCGATGAATGATAGCGGTTTAAGCAACCAGCTATCTCATCTTCCGGAATGCATCCGCTGGAATTGGCACCACTTTCATAATTGAACGGTTGCCGTGGCTTCACAGGGCCAGTCCCTCTGCCACTCTCGATAAGATAACCATTTGCTATTAAATACCCAGTCTGTTGATGTCAATTAAAAAACGTTAATAATTAAAAAATCGATCCTTCAAACCCCAAGATGAAATGAAATGTCTACGAAAGTATTTGGATGCAGGTATGACATTTTTTGTTGACATTAATAAGTATTGAAAACATAAAGGTAGCCAACTAAGATTTTTTTGTACAAATCAGATATTATATATAAATCAGGCCATCAAACATAACCAGGAGGGATTTATATGAATTTTGCTGGATCGTATGGCGTCCCGCTTGAAGAGATTTCGAGAGAATCATTCTTCAATATTGGCGGCCCGCATGGGTTTATGCGGTGGGGATTGTACATCTTCATGTTCATCGCATTCTTCTACCTTGCGTATACTGTCATTCAGCGGGTTCTTATCTGGAGAAAAGGCCAGCCGGAATTACGTACTGATTTCCCGGAAAAGAGGATACTCGCTGTTTTTAAATATGTCATATTACAGGCCAAGATTCTGCGTGAATCCTTTGCCGGTATCATGCATGCGTCGTTGTTTTTCGGATTCGTCGCTTTAGCCGGCGTTACCTTCTTTATATTTGTCAAGGACGACTTTACAGAGCTGTTTTTTCACTGGAACTTCATAACCGGCAACTTCTACCTGATATGGTCGCTGGTTGGAGATTTGGCCGGTGGTGTGGTCCTGATAGGGCTCGGTATGGCCTTTTACCGCCGGTATGTTACAAAACCGACCCGGCTCGATACGAAACCGATCGATACATTCGCCCTGGTTTTAATACTGATTATTATCGTGACCGGTTTCACCAGCGAAGCGATGAGGATCGCGATTTCCGATTTTCCGGAATGGGAAGTCTGGTCGCCTTTCGGATATGTACTCGCATTCCCCTTCTCGCTCTTCAGCGAAAGTACCCTCAGGGTGATGCACCAGTTCAGCTGGTGGATTCACATGATTGGTGCCTTCATTTTCATCGGCCTTGTCGGTTCAGACAAACTCGGCCACGTCGTTATTTCTTCGCTGAACGTGTATTTCGGAAACCTGAACAACGAGAGCCTGAAAACAAAGTATGCCCTTAACGTCATAGATCCCGCTGTATTCGAAGTGGCGGAAAGCTTTGGTGTATCCAAGGTTGAAGAGTATACCTGGAAACAACTTATGGACAGCGATGCCTGTACGCGCTGTGGCCGCTGCCAGGACAACTGTCCGGCGTGGCTCACCGAGAAGCCGCTCTCACCGAAGAAATTGGTCAATGATATAAAAGCCAACATGGATGAGAGGATACCCAAGCTCATGCTTGCTGAAGATCCTGCGACAGTAGAAACAACGCCACTCATTGAAGGCTCGGTCAAGGCGGACGAGTTCTGGTCCTGCACCAACTGCGCCGCCTGTATGGAAGCCTGTCCGGTCAATATAGAACATGTACAGAAAATGATCGATATGCGCCGATACAAGGTCCTCATGGAAGGTGATATGGCGCCGGAGCTCCAGACCTCGTTCATGAATCTTGAAAATAATTTTAACCCATATGGTTTCGCCTTTGCAGAACGGGGTGCATGGCTGCCCGCTGATCTCGGCGTGAAGACACTTGCTGAAGACCAGGATGTAGAGTACGTCTACTTTGTCGGTTCCGCTGCGTCGTATGACAAACGCAATCAGAAAGTGGCAACGGCATTTCTGAAAATCATGCAGAAAGCCGGAGTAAAGGTCGGGATACTGGGAGCCGAAGAGGCTGATTCAGGAGACGCGGCCCTCCGCGGTGGTAACGAATATCTTTTCCACGCCCTGGTTACCCAGAACCTGGAAAATTTTCACAACTATGGCGTAAAAAAGATCGTATGCACATGCCCGCATGATTACAATGTCATCAAGAAAGAATATAAGAAGTTCGCAGCTGTCGGTAAAGGCTCTGACGGCGAACTGCTGAAGTACAATTTTGAAGTGTTCCATCACACCGAGGTCATCAATGACCTCATCAAGAACGGCAAGATTAAGCTCGTGAATGCTCTCGATCAGACAATCACATATCATGACTCCTGCTTCCTGGGAAGGTATAATGAAATTTATAATGCACCGCGCGAGATATTACAAGCGATACCGGGCGTTACCTTCGTAGAGATGAGCCGGAACCATGACCGGAGCTTCTGCTGCGGTGCAGGAGGCGGCCGCATGTTCCTGGAAGAGCATCTGGGAACACGCATCAACCAGTTCAGGGTAAAAGATGCGCAATCGACGGGTGCGACCAGGGTGTGCACGGCCTGCCCGTTCTGTATGACCATGCTTTCAGACGGTATCATCGAGCTGGACATCCAGAATATGGAAAACTACGATATTGCGGAATATGTATACAACGCGATGGAAAAGTAAATAACAGATTAACCGGATTAAAGTAAAAGAGCCGCAATAACATGCGGCTCTTTTTTTATTTTATTTTCTATCCAGCTATGATAGTTTTTTCTTAACTAAGAATTTATTGTAGAAGAAGATGAGCAGTAGAATTAATGCAAATAAAACATACCCAAGCGGGATCGAACCAGCCATACCGATGCCGATTTCATGTGAATGGATAAAGCCGAAGTATGAAAAAATAATAAGAGGGATTGTCCAGTAGAATGCCTTGAGAAAATCCTTTTCGATCAGATACACGGCAACAGCGGATAGAAACATGGCTGAAAATAGCGATCCCTCGGAAAAGGTCAGGATTCCTTTTAAGTGAGGGAGAGTAATTGATATGATTTCATTAATCTGCGCGTTTCCATACTTTCCATCACTGTTGATAAATTGCCGGAGAACGTTAAATCCCCAGGCGGAGATTGAGGGAAGTAATCCCAGGGCGACGGCAGGTGCATGCTCTTTCGGTGTTACCTGAAAGGCCTGTGCGGTAATAATAACGCCGATCCAGAGTAATATAGGGTAACCAGCCTCCAGCGGTATTGACGAGACAATTACGCTCATAAGGCCTGTACAGCAGATCACAGTTATTACGGTTCCGTTTATGATCGAATATCCGGACCGGGCACCAAGGCCTTTCCATCCGGGATGTCCAATATATACTGTCGCCGGGAAGGGAGACCCGAAAAGAGAACCGATCATGCTACCGATGCCGTTCATTGCCAGTGACGGCATGGCCGGATAGGTATCTCCTGCTGCGGAAGCTGATTCAAGGTTCTGTAAGGTGCCAAAAAATGCCATGAGACCCATAGGAATGGATATGGAAAGATAGGGAAGAATATCGGGTAAAGCTATATCGGAAAAAACATCTATAAACGCAAGCCCGGGAGGATAGAAATGTATCTGATTCGTCGATCCGGCGAGTCTGCCTGCGTCCATTGCTCCGGTTGTCCAGGCTATTGCAGAGCCGATTGCAATAGCATAAAAACCTGCTGGTATTCTGAAAGGAAGCTTTACATGGGAAAAATATTCAGCCAAAATGAGTGCAAGCGGGATGAATGCAATGATCGGCCTGTCCCATATTTTAAGCGTCTGATCCAGAGCAATGAAGGATATGGCTATACCTGCCAGGGTCGAGAGAAGCGCTGCGCGTGGAGTCATCTTACGGAGCCTCTCCCCGAAAAAGGCTCCTATCCCTTCAAAGAATCCGCTTATAAAGCAGCTGATTACCCCGATTTTCCAGGCAAAATCTGCGTTTTTTGTCTGAAGATAAACAGGTGCAATAATGAGTAAAAAAAAAGCGAGAAGACTGACTGTGTTAATCCCATAGGGCAAGGCAGTCACGTCGTTGCGGTGTTCTTTTCGTGCGAGACGGTGTGCCTGCCACGAATAAAAAATATTGCCGGCAAAAACTGCGGTTGCTGTGCCAGGAAGGATTTTGCCGAATATGAGATCAGCCGGCATACCGATTGCCTGGCATAAACCTGTTATAATCAGGAGATTTACAAGATTGTCAATGAACAGCCCGATAAAACCGTCGAAATCCCCTTTTACGAACAGCGGGTATGATTTAATTTGAAGTGCACTCATTCTATACCCCGTAAAAAATGTAATGTTTCACCTTTTAATCAATCTGCGCAATAATTTCAGATTTATTTTATCAGCTTCATCGTCATTGAATTTCGGGGTTTCAAGAATAAATGGGATACTCTTTAGCTTGGGGTTGTTGAGTAATAATCCAAAGCCGGCGGTACCTATGTTGCCTTTACCGATATGCTCATGGCGGTCGACTCTGCTCCCGCATTCACGCTTTGAATCATTGATGTGAATGAGACGAAGTTTCTCAAGACCAACAAGACCATCGAATTCTTTCAAAACGGAATTAATACTATTTTTTTCCCTAATGTCATAACCTGCTGCGAAAACATGGCAGGTATCAAGGCAGACGCCGAGCTTACTTTTTATTGATACTCGATCAATGATAGAGTTGAGATGTTCAAACCGGTGGCCTACTGAATGCCCCTGGCCGGCGGTTGTCTCAAGTAAGATCATGGGTTTTTGTTTTCGTTCTAGCAGGCTGTTGAGGGATTCTGCAATTCTATCGATACCTGCTTCGATCCCCCTGCCGCCATGACTCCCCGGATGCAAGACAAGGGAATCTATGTCAAGTTGTGAAGCACGGCTTAATTCGTCTGCTAGTGCCTGGATCGATTTTTTTAACGTGTCACCCTCGCCGGCCAGGTTAATAAGATAACCGGTGTGCGCGAAAACCTGCATACCGGGAATACGCGCCCGTGCTTCCTTGAAAGAAGAGATTTCTTCCTCAGTGTAGGGTCTGGCAATCCATCGGTTTGAGTTTTTAAGAAATATCTGAACAGCTTGTATGCCAAGATTCTCCGCTTTTTCAAGCGCTTGATGCATGCCGCCAGATATTGACAGATGTACTCCAAGGATATGCATATTGTTTTTATATAATCAAATCGAACGCTTTTTTATTACGATTTTATTAGATTCCCTTTAACTTATTAATTACTCTATGGGATGGGAGACCAATAATTGAGACCCTCTTCTTCTTGCCGGTCTCTCCATGAATGATAGTAATTGAAGATTTTGGAACTTTTAGTGTTTTTGATAATAATGAGATCAGCTCGGCATTTGCCTTACCGTCTACAGGAGGTGCTGTCAGATAAATTTTAATAGAATTGCTGGAATCAATTGATATTTTGTTCCGGGAAGATTTCGGCGCAACAGTAATGTCAAGAATGGCTTGTACATCCATGTCCTGTAATTATATGATCAGAATAATTGTGCAAGTTATTTTTACAAAGTCATAAGTTTAACGATAGAAAAATAGATTTGACATAAAGTAGGGCTACAAAAAAAATCTTATGAATTATAAAATCCATGGTGCAAGTATGAAAATAATGATGTTTGAAAACGGCCCGTTTATGGTCAATACGTATCTGGTTGTTGATGAAGCAAGTAACGAGGGTTTTATACTTGATCCCGGAAGCGGGCTCCATGCTCTCATGACGCAGGTACAGAAAGATGCGATAACCATACGGGCGATTGTCTGCACTCACGCACATATAGATCATATAGCAGGTGCGAAGATGGTCCAGGATTCATTTTCCGCTCCTCTTTATTTAAACAGGCTCGAAGAGGGCCTGCTGCAGTCAATTCAGACTCAGGCCAGGATGTTCGGTGTGCCTGATCCCGGCATTCCGCGTGTGGATCACTATCTCCCGGATGCTGGATTACTTGAAATCGCAAGCATGCGTTTTACACTGCTTCATACTCCCGGACATTCCCCCGGCTCGATGTCGCTTTATGCTGAAGAAGTCGTGTTTTCCGGAGACGCCCTGTTTAATATGTCAATTGGAAGGACCGATCTCCCCGGGGGAGACTATCAATTATTAATTTCTGCCATACAGGACAAGCTCTTCACCCTTCCCGATGACACCACTGTTCTGTGCGGTCATGGTCCCGAAACCAGGATCGGGTTTGAGAAACGGATGAACCCGTTCTTTTAATTCTGTCACCAAACATTCCTTGAATAATACCTTTTCAACAATAGTCTTTCGATATAATTATCTGCGGCCAGAGGTTCGTACAGAAATAGTTATTGAAAAATAAATGGGCTGGTGCTAGTTTATATTAAACAGATTCCAATCGGCTTTATTCTCGTTATTCAAATGCATTTATTTTTATTTTATTCTGATATGCGGTAAGGTATGTGATGAAATTGAAAGATACCATTGTGAAAACTTACTCCGATTATGTATCTCCCGGTAAGGTGGATGTATATACAAAATTCAACATTGTTCTTGTCCCGGGCAAACGGAACGGTTGTTATCTCTACGATATAGAGGGAAAAAGGTATTTCAACTGTCATAGCAACGGTGGCGTCTTCAACCTCGGCCATCGGAATAGCAGGATCATTCGAGCCGTTACAGAAGCTATGAAATCGTATGATATCGGTAATCACCATCTCATTAGCAGGCCAAAGGCAGAACTGGCGAAGGTCCTTTCAGAGACACTTCCAAAAGGTCTCAATCAGGTAGTATACGGTGTGGGTGGCGGAGAAGCAATCGATCTGGCGATAAAGCTTTCCCGGGGCGTGACCGGAAGGACTGAAATTATTTCCGCCCGGGGTGGATACCATGGGCACACGGGACTTGCGCTTGCCACCGGAGATAACAAATTCAGCGAGCACTTTGGCCCCACGATGCCCGGTTTCACCCAGGTCGACTTCAATGATATACACGGCCTGGACAGGGCGGTATCGGAAAAAACAGCGGCTGTCATTTTTGAAACAATCCCTGCGACCATGGGGATTGTTGTCCCGGATAAGGATTATTTTAAAGCAGTGAAGAACATCTGCGAATCGCGGGGTGCACTCCTTATACTTGACGAGGTACAGACCGGCTTTGGCAGGACCGGCTCCCTTTGGGCATTTGAACAGTTCGGTGTCGTACCGGATATGATGGTTATAGGCAAAGGGATGAGCGGAGGCGTATATCCAATCACAGCTACAGTGTATAACGAGAAATACTCCGGTTTCCTGCGATCAGACCCCTTTGTCCACATCTCTACTTTCGGCGGTAGCGAAATCGGTTGCTACGCAGCACTGGAAGTGTTGAAGATATCTCGAAAAAAACCGTTTTTAAACAATGTAAAAAGCATGGGTAAATACTTTACCGAAAAACTGTCACAATTATCACGTCGTTATCCTTCATTAAAGTTAAGGGTTCGTGGGATTGGGCTCATGATGGGGCTCGAATTTAAAGACGAGATGACATCTCTATTTTTATTGAAAATATTTTTTGATAATGGCATATATGTTGTTTATTCTGGTAATGATAAGAAGGTATTACAATTTCTTCCTGTTTTAACAATAACAAAAAAACAGGCGGACGAAATAATTAAATCGATAGAGAGATCATTCAAGACCATGACAGGGTTATAGGATGACACGACCTGATTGCAGACATGATGAGTTAATTGATTTATTAAAAAACAGTGATATAGCGTATGCATTTAAAAAAAAGAGACTGAGACATATACGATCTGCTTCGGTTAAAAATGAATTAAGGCATCTTCGGGATATCTTCCACAGCATATGGGCAGAGGAAAACGGACTGTTCCTCTTAAAAGACCCTTCACTTTCAAAAGACAGTATCTCTATTATACTTGGTATATTCGGGAAGAGTGACGAAGCTACCGCGCTTTTTGACATCAATTCTTCTTTTTCCTGCATTAACCGCGAAGAGTTCACGGATTTCATTAATAACCATATAGCAAGCCAGAAGGCGAGGATTAATCTTACCGCACTATTTATTGGAAATGGTGATGCAATTCAGGAATATGTCCGGCGGCAAAATGCATTCCTTGTAAAAGTTCTTTCAACAATGAAGAAATTCGATATTGATGATATCACAGCGTTGAGGATTAATCATCATGAGAAAGAAATGGTCATCGAGATAATTGCGAATCTTGATGAAATTGAAAAAAATCTTTCTCGGGATATTGAATTATACGAACGATTCATGCGTGATTTTAAAAGTCTCTATCGGCGGAATGCAGAGGTTGACATTGTCGGATATGGTGAAATATCGACGGTTTTGAGCCTTAAGAAAACCAGGTGGTTAAATGACACTATTGATATTGTTAAGGATGAATCACGGTGGATATGGAAGAAGATGCCGCCCTTCCCTGATCTTGAAAGTGTTTTTATCTTTGAGCGGTTATATGACGAATATCGTAAAATACTAACGGATAAAATCGGGATGATTATCCCGCAGCAAATAACGAGACATTTCAAACATGATACTTATTATACCGTGTATGCAGGCCAGATAAAAGTCGATAGCAATCTGATTTGCAATGTTCTAATAAAAAAAATGGATGAACAGAATGCAGGAAAGATAATGGAGCTTATTCTGGGGTATCTGAATGACATCTTTAAATTTAATCGTTATGACCCCCATATATCAGTCGGTATTGATGCACAGCTTTCTAATTGGGCGCTTGTTTCAGAGTATCCTTCAACAGGGATGGTCCGTGACCATGATAAACTCATCTATATTGACACCAGCTCGCCATTATTTAGAATTGATGGGATGGAACAAATTGACACGGAAATATTCATTAAAAGTGCTGCTTCATTCCTGAGACCCATAATTCGCATGTTTTTCTTGAAAGAGGTTGTGGGCAGATATTATGATATCCGCTCTGTAATGATAGATATCATCGCTAATCTGCACAAAGAAAAACGAGAAGACCTTATTACCGGAATGATTGATGTAACAAACAACTATTGTGCGAGATATGACCTGGATATAATACCGCTGACTCGCAAAGAAATCGATGCATATTATTCAAATGATGCGTTCATTTGGAGATATTACCAGGCGGCTAGAAAAATCGATCGGTTTATCACTGAAAAAATCATGAGAAAAAAATATATTTTCAGAATCCCGGGCATTATCGAACGGTAACATGTTTAAAACATAAGAGAGGTACATCATGTGCGATACCTTTGTCGCTTCGCCTCGCGTAACAGCAGGCGAATGCATGATATTGGCGAAGAACTCTGACCGGGAACCCAATGAAGCACAGAATATAACATTCGTGCCTGCCATGACCCATCCGCCAAAAAGTATATTGCGCTGCACGTATATAGACATACCACAGGTGGAGCATACACATGCGGTTCTTCTCTCAAGGCCGTACTGGATGTTTGGCGGTGAAATGGGTGTGAACGAATATGGCGTTGCGATAGGAAATGAAGCGGTATTCACGAAAGAGCCATACCATAAAAAAAATAACGCGCTGTTGGGAATGGATATTCTGAGAATTGCTCTTGAGCGGTCGATCAGTGCGAAACAGGCATGGAATATTATCATAGAACTAATCCATGCTCATGGACAGGGTGGTGTCCACACAATGGGAGGTATAAAGTATTACCATAATTCATTTCTTATTGCAGATGCGGAAGAAGCTTATATTCTTGAAACTGCTGGCAATCACTGGGCTTTAAAACAGGTCTATAATATTGCAAGTATTTCAAATTGTCTTACAATTGAAGATGATTATGACGAGATTTCAAGGGGGCTGGAGGAATATGCACGTCAAAAAGGGTATGCAAAAAAAGGCACTTCCTTTAATTTTCAAAGAGATTTTGGCGACTCGTTGATCACACATTTTGCACGAGGAAAAATCCGGGCTCAATGCACCTATGGGCGTATGCTCGGAAATAAGCGCGGGATTACCTCTCTGAATATGATGAATATACTTCGTGATCATAATACTGAAGGAGAGTATCATCCAGGGAAAAAACCGATGGAAAGGATCTGCCTCCATGCCGGCGGGCTTGTCTCCTCCCAAACAACCGGTTCGATGGTAGCTGTTTTGAAAAAAGGGTATCCGCCGCTAGTGTTTATGACGGGGACATCCGCGCCATGCATGAGTCTCTTTAAACCGCATACCCTATTAAGAAAACAGGATGAATACAATAAGAATGAACTCACGGTAGCAAGGGATGATGACTGTATTGACTTATATGGTGCTGCTGCAGAAAAGTATGATAATAAAACTCTGTGGTGGATAGGAGAACAAGTTCATAGGAGAATATTAATGAAATATAATTCTCTTATACCGAAGATCAGTGGTATTCGTGATGCGTATGAAAAGCAAATGCTGCATGATGTGGAACGACTGTGGCATGCGAAAAAGGAGAAAGAGCTTCAAAATGCTTGCAGCCGGTATGGTGAATCATCACTAAATCATACACGGGCGATGTCGGATTCAATTCAGAAAGAATATAATATCGCAACAATAAAAAGAGAGGTGCCGTTCTGGTATGATCTTCAATGGAGGCTGAATAATATAAAAGCGCATATCAGTATATAAAATAATCAGGAAATTAAGATGATTTCTCCCCGGAGGGTGTCCTGGAACAGATGATGCAGGATTTCGTGCAGACCTTTAAAATGAGGCTAACGCCTCATCCACGGTCTTCAACAATTTTATAACCGAAGTTACTTTTGTTAAATCCAGTACTTTTTTTACTTCTTCATTGGCAGCAGCAAGACGAAGTTGAGATTTCAAACTTTGATTTATATTAAGAAATATTCCTATACCTGAGCTGGTTATCATTTTAACATCTGCAAGATTAACCACCATTTTTTTAATCCCTTTATTGATGATTGTTTCCTGAAGCTTTTCTTTTAAATCGGGTACATCCAGAGTATGTACTTCTTTCATTACTATTTTAATAACAAAAATGTCATTGCCTTTATCTTGAACTTCAATCATGGTTTACTCTCCAAAATATGTTAATATAATTAACAATGGAATATTTTTGAAAAGTCAACAAATTTTTACAGTATTAAACCGTTGATAAACATTTTTATTGGATTACTTGGGATATTTATCAAAATCAGTGCCCAGACCAAATACAAATATCATAAAGAAGTTAATAAAATTTAGAACATTTGAATCCATTATAGGCATGAATAACTCTAGTATTATAAGCTTGACTAAAATGGAAAGATTTGTATATAACTATCCGGATTGAAGATTATTGGCAAGAGTGCATAATGTTCAAATAGATAATCAGTAGATAAAAAAAGTCAGGATTAAATATATAATGGAATTATCTGACAGCCTGAAGAAAGCCAACATTATTATAAAATCAAAATCGAAGGACCGATGGGAATGTATCGGCGAAATGGTCGATTGTGCTGTCAGAAACCGTGATATAGAATCTGCTGACAGTAAAGAAATAAAGAAAGCACTCATTGATAGGGAAAAATCAATGAGTACTGGAATTGGTAATGGTGTAGCTATTCCACACTGCACATCCTCAAGGGTCGATGAAATTGTTTTTGTGGTGTCGCTCTCGGCATTTGGTATCGATTTTGATTCAATAGATGGTGAGCCTGTTCGGATTATAATTTTGCTGATAGTTCCGAAAAACAAGCTTACGCAGCATATTAAAACACTGGCCAGCATAGCAAAGCTTATGAGTAATGAATCATTGAGAGAAAGATTGTTGACATTAAAAACTCCGGAGGCAGTGATTAAAACACTGAAAGATTTTGAGGTAGCCAAGTAGCAGGATGTATATGCACGAGAACGATCTAACATGTACGGACGGTTTGCTGAATGAACAGGAACATGAGCGCACTCTGCGTCCTGCCGGGTTTGATGAATTTGTAGGTCAACAAAAAATTACAGAAAATTTAAAGATATTTATCAAATCAGCAAAGATGAGGAATGTACCTCTGGATCACATTCTCCTCGCCGGGCCTCCCGGACTGGGAAAAACAACACTGGCCCTGATCATCGCCAGGGAGCTAGGAGTTAATATTAAAGCAACATCCGCTCCAATCATCGATAAAGCGGGAGACCTTGCATCGATACTTACCGGACTTGAGGAAAACGATGTTCTATTTATAGACGAGATTCACCGTCTTTCGGCAGTGATCGAAGAGATACTTTATCCGGCACTTGAAGACCGTTCGATAGATATCGTCATCGGGCAGGGGATCGGGGCACGGAGCATAAAACTAAATCTTGCCCCATTTACCCTTATTGGCGCCACGACGAGAACAGGGCTACTTACATCGGCGCTGCGCGACAGGTTCGGCATAAATCTTCGGCTTGACTACTATGCCATAGATGAGTTACGGGAAATAGCAATGCGATCCGCCGGTATTATAAATTGTCAGCTTGAAGATGATGCAGCTCTCGAGATAGCAAAGCGCTCGAGAAGAACACCGCGGATTGTCAACCGTCTTCTCAAGAGGGTATCGGATTTCGCGACGGTAGATAACAGGAACATTATCGACCTTGAAATAACTCAATATGCCCTCAAAAAACTTGAGATTGACGATCTCGGGCTTGATGATATGGATCGAAAATTCATTTCGACGATAATTAGCAAGTACAATGGCGGGCCGGTAGGAATTAAAACAATCGCGATTTCAATTGGTGAAGAGATGGACACGCTTGAGGATTATTATGAGCCGTTTCTTGTACAACTCGGATTGCTTAAAAGAACTCCACGCGGTAGGGTCGCAACGCGATTTGCGTATGAGCACCTCGGACTGAAATTCATTAATGAATCGGGCCAGGAGAGACTTTTCGAAGCTTCGGATGATTAATTAATGCCGGAGATAATCCCTACCCCGGAAAATTGCTGCAAATAAATGCTTAATGTTAACCCTACGCGATCCGATAAATAATAAGAGTACTTATAATTAATGAGGCGTGATATGATACGGAACATTGCAATAACTCTGGCTTATTGGTCCCGGCGCTTGTTTTTTCAGCGGACATTGACAATTCCAAACAAATGAATGTCAGGACTAATATCCCCGTCCTGTCGCAATACAACAATACGTTTTCAATACAAAATCTTTATTTCAATAAAAGAATCGATGTTACAGGAAAGGGGGAAATTCTTGAAGTTGAATTCATTCTCGAAAACCTCACGGACGATCCGATCGATATATATTTGTTTACAATTGCAACGTATGAAAAAACGGAAGTGACAAAATCGAGTTTCGAGAGGCCGATACCGCCAAAGGAAAGAATTCGTACATTTGTCACTTATCCCGATGATATCCAGAATTTTACCTATCCGGTTTATGATAAAGACGGGAAGCCTCAAAAAGATGAAAATGGTCTGGACAAGATCAAGCTGGAAAAATTTCCCAAAAACCCTAAATCCGGGGTGGATCCCTCAACCGGAAAACCGTATCATCTCACAGATAAACTGGTGATACGCACAACACATATCAGCCCATACAGAAAGAATTATTTCTTCTTCAACAATCTGGCCGTGCTTATATTCGACAGTGAAGGAAAACCTGCTTACAGGAAATTATTCGAGATTAAAGGCAAAAGAGGAAGATAAACAACAAAGACAATAAAAAAAGAACCCTCCGGAAACCGGAGGGTTCTTTTTTGTGTAGTTATATAACTCTGACCATTACAATATCTTTTATCTTTTTAAGCTGGTCGACAACTTTTCCGTCAATTTCGCCATCGATATCAATTATATTATATGCGTACTCACCCTTGCTTTTGTTGAGCATATCGGCAATATTTATCTTATGCTCTGCAAGGATCTGGGTGATCTGGCCGATTATTGCAGGAATGTTTTTATTAGCGATAATGATTCTCTTTGTCCCGGAAGGAATCAATGCGCAGTCAGGGAAATTGACAGAATTGACAATGTTCCCTTTTTCGAGATATTCACGCAGCTGGTCGACTGCCATATCGGCACAGTTTTCTTCCGATTCCGGGGTTGATGCTCCCAGGTGGGGGATAGGGATTATATTTTCCATCTGGATCAAATCATCATCAGGGAAATCGGTGACATAAAAGGATACAATACCGTTTTTGATCGCTTCTTTCAGATCGGCATTATTAACCAGTCCGCCCCGTGCGAAGTTAAGGATTCTGACCCCTTTTTTCATAAGGGCGAACTTATCCTTATTTAACAGTCCCTTTGTTTTATCATTCAGGGGAGCATGAAGTGTAATATAGTCAGAATCTGCTATGAGATAATCAAGGCTTATCGAGCGTTTGACCGAGCGGGACAGCCCCCAGGCGGCCTCGACGGATATAAACGGATCATAGCCCGATACTTCCATGCCGAGGGCGAGCGCATCATTGGCAACCATGACACCGATAGCGCCTAGACCGATTACACCGAGCTTCTTTCCTTTGATTTCCGGACCCGTAAAGTCTGATTTACCCTTTTCTATCAGTTGGGGTACTTCATCCCTCTTGCCGGCTAGGCCTTTGGCCCAGGTTATGCCTTGGTAAACCTTACAGGATGCAAGGAGCATGCCCAGGATGACAAGTTCCTTAACCGCGTTTGCATTGGCACCGGGCGTGTTAAAGACGGCAATTCCGCGCTGTGAGCATTTATCTATAGGAATGTTGTTTACTCCTGCTCCAGCCCGCGCTATGGCGAGCAGTGATTGAGGAAGCTCCAATGAGTGCATATCAGCGCTTCTTACCAGAATGGCATCCGGATTTACGATCTCAGTTGCATGTTCGTACAGATCGCTTGGAAACCGCTGAAGACCCTGGGGCGAAATTTTATTCAATTTTTGAATTTTAAACATGGCTCACCTCATTTATTATCCATTTCAAATTTTTTCATGAAATCGACGAGTTTTTTCACGCCTTCAACCGGCATGGCGTTATAAATGCTGGCACGCATACCGCCGACCGAACGATGCCCGGCAAGCTGTACTAGACCAGCCTTGGGAGCTTCCTTAAGAAATTTTTCTTCAAGCTCCTTGGTTGTTGCGGTGAAGGGTACGTTCATAATTGAACGATCTTCCTTAGCGATCGGGCTTTTGAACATGGCCGAGTTGTCAATGTAGTTATAGAGGATATTGGCCTTGTCTTCATTGATTTTCTGCATGCCGGGGATGCCCCCGAGCTGTTTGAGCCATTCGAACACGAGCTTGGCCATATAAATCCCGTACGTAGGAGGCGTATTATACAGTGATTTGTTTTCGGCATGGATAGCGTAATTGAACATTACCGGCGTAATATCCATTGATTTTCCTATTAAGTCTTCACGGATGATAACAATGGTGAGGCCGGCAGGACCTATGTTTTTCTGGGCTCCCGCAAAAATTATGCCGAATTTTGATACATCCATTACTTCAGAAAGGATATTAGAGGACATGTCAGCAACAAGCGGAATATTGCCGGTTTCAGGAAATGCAGTATACCGCGTTCCCTCGATCGTGTTATTGGAGCAGATATAGAAATACGAGGCATCCTTGGAAAATTTGCTTTTATCAATTTTCGGGATGTAGGAAAAGTTTTTGTCTTCCGACGTTCCGACGATATTCAGGCTTCCGTACCGCTTGATCTCTTCCATGGCTTTTTTCGTCCAGGTTCCGGTATGGATCAAATCAACCTTCTTGTTGTCTTTTAATAGGTTCATCGGGATCATTGAAAATTGGCTCGATGCTCCTCCCTGGAGAAACAGAATCTTGTAATTGGCGGGGATTTTCATCAATTCCCTCAACAGAGTTTCTGTGCTCTGTATGATATCATCGAATGCCTTGGATCGATGACTCATCTCCATTACCGACATGCCGGCATCCTTGTATTCAACCAGTTCATTGGCAGCCTGTTTGAGAACAGCTTCAGGAAGGACTGCGGGTCCTGCAGAAAAATTGTATACGCGTGTCATAATCATCTCCTTGATAAAATAATTTATTGGTAAAAAGTTATGCCCATTTACCGTATCCATGTGCTGGATAATTTTTTCCTGATTTATGTTTACACTGACTATTGATTGTGCAGGGTAAACAAAGCCGATACATACCTGAATTCTGTCATGATATCAATATTTCTTATATATACTGATTCTAAATCCGAGCTCAGGATCACCGGCGTGAAATTGATAATACCCTTGATGCCACCTTCAATTAAGCGTTCTGTTTCTTTTCAATATTACGGTCCGGCTCAGTGATGACAGCTAATTCAATATTGTCACGCTGGATGACAGATTGAATTTCATATGTCGGATATACCGGAATTGTCGTTTGGATGGTTTCGAGCTTATTTATGTTCGAATCAAATCCGGCGACGATTGAAAAACAGGGAAACGGTAGATCCTGATAATTCATTATTACCGAACCTAAAGAACCCAAGCCTATAATGCAGGCGCTTCTTTGTCTTGCAAAACCAAGCTTTTTTTCAATGTTGCTCTTAAGTTTTGCAATTTCATAACCTGAACCGCTTGTTCCTGTCTCACCAAGAAAACCGATGTCTTTTCGAATATTATGCGAACCTACACCGAGTCGTTTCCCTATATCCTGCGATGATATGGAAGATTCCCTTTTTTCTTCCAGTTCTTCCATGAGATTATACATTTTACATAATCTCGCAAGAGCTGGTTGTGGGATCTGCCCCTTTTTCTTTATTTTTATATAATTCATCATCAAAACCACTGTGAAAAAAATCACAATTATTGTCAAATAAATTTTAAGAGATTGTGAAAATTTTCTCAATTTTTTGTTGAAATTATTAACTCAAAAATTACATTGGCTTAAATTGGATATTAATACAAATTTTTAAAAAAATTATATAATAGGTAAACTATAATGGCAATCATCAAAGAATTCTTGGGATTGAGACCCAAAAAGGAATATGTTAAGCAGATTTCGGCCTTACCTTATGAT